>Ga0163215_100250_pt1 | contig 123828 bp, 118 predicted proteins | sample SynspAceP_FD_185934 | JGI IMG/M metagenome (GOLD analysis project Ga0163215, IMG submission 185934) | Saline lake microbial communities from Ace Lake in Antarctica - Synechococcus sp. Ace-P (Hybrid Assembly) | ecosystem: Environmental > Aquatic > Non-marine Saline and Alkaline > Saline | place...
TGTCTCGCCAGCTGCTGCCATTTCGGCCACGGGAATGCCGTAGAACTTGCCAACATATTCAGCAGAGCCGAAGAAGCTCTTGTAGAAGACCATGCCGGAGAAGACCGCACCGATGGCCAGCACACCCAGCGGGATCAGCATCACCATCGGGCTCTCGTGCGCATGCTCGTGCGTGTGCTTGTCACCGCGCGGGGTTCCGTAAAAGGTCAGGAACATCAGGCGCCACGAGTAGAAAGACGTCATAGCCGCCGCAATCACCAGCATCCAGAAGCCGTACAGGGAGCCACCGGCCCACGCGCTCTCGATGATCGCGTCTTTGGACAGGAAGCCTGCGAAACCGTAATGCGTCAGCGGGATACCGACACCGGTGATCGCCAGTGTGCCGATCATCATAGCCCAGAAGGTCACCGGAATTTTCTTACGCAGGCCGCCATAATTATTCATGTCCTGCTCGTGGTGCATCGCATGGATGACCGAACCGGCCCCCAGAAACAGCATCGCTTTGAAGAAAGCATGCGTCAGCAGGTGGAACATCGCGGCGGAGTACATGCCAACGCCTGCGGCCACAAACATATAGCCCAGCTGCGACATGGTTGAGTAGGCAATGACGCGCTTGATATCGGTCTGGACCAGACCGATGGTGGCGGCTACAAAAGCCGTGGTTGCACCGATCACGGTCACAAACACCATCGCTTCTGGCGCATATTCCATCAGCGGCGACATGCGGCAGACAAGGAACACACCCGCCGTCACCATCGTGGCCGCGTGGATCAGGGCGGACACGGGTGTCGGGCCTTCCATCGCGTCGGGCAGCCATGTGTGCAAAAACAGCTGTGCCGACTTACCCATCGCACCCACAAACAGCAGGAAAGCGATCAGGTTGGCAGCGTTCCACTCAGTCCACAGGAAGGAGATAGACGTCTCGGCCAGCGCAGGCACAGCGGCAAAAATATCATCAAACTTGATGCTGTCCGTCATCAGGTACAGCGCCATGATCCCCAGCGCAAAGCCGAAGTCACCCACACGGTTGACCACAAACGCCTTGATCGCGGCGGCATTGGCGGAGGGTTTTTTGTAATAGAAACCAATGAGAAGGTAGGAGGCAACACCCACGCCTTCCCAGCCAAAGAACATCTGGATCAGGTTGTCAGAAGTCACCAGCATCAGCATGGCAAAGGTAAAGAACGACAGGTAGGCAAAGAAGCGCGGCTTGTAGCTGACGCCTTCGCCGAAATTCTCGTCATGCGCCATATAGCCGAAGGAATAGAGATGTACGAGACTGGAGACAGTTGTGATCACGATCAGCATGATGGTGGTCAGACGGTCCATGCGGATCGACCAATCGGTGCTCAGGCTGCCGGATTCGATGAACCGGAGAATCTGGGTGGATTCCGTGGTGCCGTCAAAGCTCAGGAAGACAATCCAGCTGAGCAGTGCGGAGAGGAACAAGCCGCCAGTCGCAATCGAGCAGGCCGCATTTTCACCAACAATCTTCCAGCCGAAACCACACAAAAGCGCGCAAACCAGCGGGGCAAAGAGGAGCGTAATTTCCATGTCTTCAGCCCTTCATCACGTTGGCGTCTTCCACGGCGATGGTGCCGCGGGTTCTGAAGAAACAGACCAGAATGGCCAGACCAATCGCCGCTTCCGCGGCTGCAACAGTAAGGACAAACAGCGTAAACACCTGCCCCACCATGTCACCATGGCCCACCACCGAAGAGGAGAAGGCGACCAGATTGATGTTCACCGCCAAAAGCATCAATTCGATGCTCATCAGCAGGATGATCACGTTCTTCCGGTTCAGGAAGAGGCCAAAGATGCCAATGACAAACAGCGTTCCCGCCACTGTCAGGTAATGTTCAAGTCCGATCATGTCGTCCCTCAGTGTATTAATTTAACGGGTGAATACCCGCCAGCTGTGACAGTCATAATTGTAACCGCCACAAAGATCGTCGTTATCGCAGCCAGAGTGGCCGTTCGTATCAAAGGCCCTGCCCCGGCTTCACATCGCGCAGTTCCATCGCCTTGGCCGGATCGCGCATCATCTGCTTGACCACATCCTGACGTTTCACATCGCCGCGGTGGCGCAGCGTCAGCACAATGGCACCGATCATGGCGGTCAGCAGGATCAGACCCGACAGCTGGAACAGCAGGATGTATTCATCATACAGTATCAGACCCAGCGCCTTGGTATTCATGACTTGGGCATCCGTGACCTGCTGGCGCAGCCCCTCGGCAGCATCGTTTGCGTCCCATGCGCCAAAAGCCATGACAAACTGCATCAGGATCACAACGCCAATCAGCAGTGCCAGCGGCATGTATTTCGCCATCTCGGCCTTCAATTCGGCAAAGTCGATGTCCAGCATCATCACCACAAACAAGAAAAGAACCGCCACCGCGCCGACATAGACAATGATCAGCAACATCGCCACAAATTCGGCGCCCAGCAGCACAAACAAGCCCGCCGCCGACAGGAAGGACAGGATCAGCCACAGTACCGAGTGAACCGGATTGCGGCTGATCACAGTGAACAAACCGCCTGCAATCACACTGATCGCAAACAGATAAAATGCAAAAACGCTCATGCGTCACCTTCCGGTTTCTTGGCCGTGCTACCGGCTTTGTCTGTGTCCAACACTTCCTTAGCCAGCGTCATCGCCCGCTGCATCGCAGGGATACCGGCAAAGGCGGACATCTGGCCGATCGTCTCGATAATCTGTTGCTCGTGCGCGCCTGCAGCGATGGCGTGGCGCACAGTCTGGCGCAGCGCGATATCGTTCTGCGCGCCCTGCATGACCAAGCCCGCAAGTGTCAAAAGAAGCCGCGTCTTGGCGTCCAGCCCGTTGGGATTGAGGGTGTTACCAAAGAACGTCTCCATCATGTCCTTCGGCATCATTCCCATCATCGCCTCGAACCCCTTGGGCGAAAACGCATCCATCGCCGGAAAGGTCTTTGCCATTTCCTGCGCTTGCTTGAGCATGTCTTCCCATGGGTTCTTATCGGTCATCGGTAGGGTGCATCCATCTCGAGGTTGCGGGCAATCTCGGCTTCCCAGCGGTCGCCGTTTTCCAGCAGCTTGGTTTTGTCGTAATACAGCTCTTCGCGCGTCTCGGTGGAGAACTCGAAGTTCGGGCCCTCGACAATCGCATCCACAGGACAGGCTTCCTGGCAGAAACCGCAGTAGATGCATTTCGTCATGTCGATGTCATAACGCGTGGTACGGCGGCTGCCGTCCTCGCGGGGTTCGGCGTCAATGGTAATCGCCTGCGCGGGGCAGATGGCCTCACATAGCTTACACGCGATGCACCGCTCTTCACCGTTGGCATAACGGCGCAACGCATGCTCGCCGCGAAAACGCGGGGACAGTGGCCCCTTTTCATGCGGATAGTTGATCGTTGCCTTCGGCTTGAACATGTATTTGATGCCCAGCTTCATGCCCTGATAGAAATCCTGAAGCAGGAAGTATTTTGCGTGGCGGGTATAATCAGTCATATCAGCCTCCTACCGTGTAGCGGGCGTAGATGCCCCAGAACCATTCGAACTTTGCGGCAAAGGCCACAAACACCACCCAGAACAATGAGAACGGCAGGAAGACTTTCCAGCCCAGACGCATTAGCTGGTCATAGCGGTAGCGCGGTGTGATCGCCTTGATCAGCGAAAAGAAGAAGAACACGATGCCCATTTTCGCGATCATCCAGAAGATGCCATCCGGCAGACCGGGGATCGGGGACAGCCAGCCGCCAAAGAACATCAGCGAGATCAGCGCACACATCAGCACTACTGCCACCAGCTCGCCAATCATGAACAGCAAGAAGGGCGTGGAGGAATATTCAACCTGATAGCCGGCAACAAGTTCTGATTCCGCTTCGGGCAAATCGAACGGCGGGCGGTTGGTTTCGGCAAGCGCCGAGATGAAGAACAGGATCAACATCGGGAAGTGCGGCAGCCAGTACCAGCTGAGCAGACCGTAGTCGCTTTTCTGCGCCTCGACGATGCCGGAGAAGTTCATGGAGCCTGTCGAGATGATCACACCAATGATGATCAGGCCAATCGAGACCTCATAGGAAATCATCTGCGCGGCAGAGCGCAAGGAGCCAAGGAAAGGGTATTTCGAGTTCGAGGCCCAGCCGCCCATGATCACTCCGTAAACCTCAAGCGAGGAGACCGCGAAGACAAACAGGATCGCCACGTTGATGTCCGACAACACCCAGCCGTCGTTGAACGGAATAACCGCCCAAGCGACCAAAGCCATCACAAGACTGACCATGGGAGCGAGGAAAAACACCGGACGGTCCGCACCCGCAGGCACCACAATCTCTTTCACGATGTATTTGCCAAAGTCCGCAAACGATTGCAGCAGGCCAAAGATGCCCACCACGTTCGGGCCGCGGCGCAGCTGGACAGAGGCCCAGATCTTGCGGTCCAGATACATCAGGAACGCCAATGCGACCAGCAAGGGAATCACCACCAGAAAAATCTGGCCTATAATCAGCAGGATCATCCCCAGCGTCGTGTTAAAAAAGAAGTCAGCCATAGATCCTCACACCGTAGGAATGCCCTTGTCGCGGCAGTTTTCTGTCACCACCTCGGCATCAATAGTCTTCAAGCCTTTAGGCAGGCTTGGCGAGATCGTGTAAACAGCATCGGCTCGCCAAATGCCACCCTCAATTGCCACATTTGTCCGCACATGACGTGCAAAACCGTAACCGCGAATAAGCGTATACTGCGCCGCAGCACATTCGGCATAGGCCGCGACATTTTCTGACGCGCGGGCCTTTGTCATCGCAACATTAAACTGCACCAGGTCGCCATCCAGCAACACCGTTTCCACCCCTTTATATTCAGGAATGAAATCTTCGGCCGTGGGAATGGGCGGCGTGCAGGCGGCCAGCGCCAGCATTGCCATCAGCCACGTCTGTTTCACTCTGCCGCCAATGCCCCGGTCCGCCGCGCCTTGGCAGTCGCCGACAACTCTGCCATCAAGCTGGACGCGCGGGCAATCGGATTGCTCAGATAGAAATCGGCCACGGCATAGGTAAAGGCATCAGCGGCCACCTTGCCGGTTGCTTCGGCGTGCCAAGTGTTTTCTGAAACATGATCGACCTTGCCCAAAAGCGGGTGTGCCTTGATCAGTGCCTGACGCAGACCGGCCAGCGAATCGTAGGGCAGCACAGCGTCCAGTTCGGCACTCAGCGCGCGCAGGATAGCCCAGTTTTCCTTGGCCTGACCGGGGGCGAAACCTGCACGCTGTGCCAGTTGTGGACGCCCTTCGGTGTTCACAAACAGCCCACCCTCTTCGGTATAGGCCGCGGCCGGCAGAATGATATCTGCGCGGTGCGCCCCACGGTCGCCGTGGCTGCCTTGATAAATCACAAACGGACCGGCGGGAATATCGCCTTCGTCCGCGCCAAGGTTATAGATTACCTCCGCCGCCAGAACATCCTGAACGCCGCCCGCTGCTGTGGCGCCAATGTCCATCGCACCCACACGAGACGCGGCAGTGTGCAGGACCATGAAGCCGGATTTGGTCGCTTCGGCCAGCGCCATCGCGGCAGCCAGCACTTCGGCACCGTCCTTGCGCGCCAGCGCCCCCATACCGACAATCACAATCGAGGACTTGTCCGCCACTTCCGAATGATCCCGCTTGGTCATCGCATCCAGCCCCTCAGGACCGTCGCCCAGATGGGCATATTCATAAGTCAGGTCAACCTTCGGCCCGATCAGGCTGATGTTGCATCCCTTGCTCCACGCCTTGCGGATCCGCGCGTTCAGCACAGGAGCTTCCACAACCGGATTTGTGCCGATCAGCATGATCGTTTGGGCTGTATCAATGTCTTCAATCGCCGCCGTGCCGACATAGCCCGAGCGGTTGCCCGCAGGCAGCTTCGCGCCATCGGTGCGGCATTCAACAACACCGCCCTGCCTCTCGATCATTTGCTTGAGCGCAAAAGCCGCCTCGACAGAGGCCAGATCACCGACCAGACCGCCGATCTTTTTGCTCTTTATCGCCGTTGCCACAGCGGCCAGCGCCTCGGGCCACTCGGCCCGGCGCAACTTGCCGTTTTCGCGAATATACGGCGTATCGAGACGCTGCTTGCGCAACCCGTCCCAGACAAAACGGGTCTTGTCCGAAATCCACTCCTCGTTCACGCCATCATGGTTGCGCGGCAGGAAACGCATGACTTCGCGGCCTTTGGTATCCACGCGAATGTTGGAGCCGAGGGCATCCATCACGTCAATGCTCTCGGTCTTGCTCAACTCCCACGGGCGGGCGGTAAACGCGTAAGGCTTGGACACCAGCGCCCCCACAGGGCACAGATCAATGATGTTGCCGGACAGGTTGCTGTCGATCACGGCACCCAGATAGGTGGTGATTTCAGCGTCCTCGCCACGCCCCGTCTGGCCCATCACATGTTGGCCAGCCACTTCCGTGGTGAACCGCACGCAGCGGGTGCAAGAGATACAGCGCGTCATATGCGTCTCGATCAGCGGACCGATGTCCAGATCGGTGCTGGCGCGCTTGGGCTCGCGGTAGCGGCTGAAATCCACGCCATACGCCATCGCCTGGTCCTGCAAGTCACACTCGCCGCCCTGATCGCAGATCGGGCAATCCAGCGGATGGTTGATCAGCAGGAATTCCATCACGCCCTCGCGGGCCTTCTTGACCATGGGGCTGTTGGTTTTCACCACAGGCGGCTGGCCTTCGGGACCGGGCCGCAAATCACGCACCTGCATGGCACAGCTTGCCGCAGGCTTGGGCGGGCCACCCACCACTTCGACAAGACACATCCGGCAGTTACCGGCAATCGACAGCCGCTCGTGATAGCAAAAGCGCGGCACTTCCACGCCCGCCTGCTCGCAGGCCTGAATGAGCGTCATTGCGCCCTCGGCTTCTACTTCTTTACCGTCGATGATGATCTTACGAATATCGCTCATGATGTCACTTTATCCTCAACAACGAACCAATACGGCTCGCTTTTTGAATTTCTTTGCGCCCAAGCGCGCAATAACTTTGCGCGTCAGAGGCCACAACCCCGTTGGCGCGCAAATATGCTTCGCCTTTGGCACGCATCCGCGTCTTTTCGGTCTCCGAGTCGCCATAGGCCTCGATCTCTGCGTCGGTATAGCCCATATCGCGCGCCTGTTTGCGGGTGGCACGGTAGAGGGAAAACGCCTGCACAAGACGGGGTGCGATTTCGGGGCACTTCTTGCGGATCTGGTCTGCGACGGCCACATCGAATACCGCGTCATCAATGACCTTCACATCGCGCAGTGGTTGTTTTGCAGCAACGCCGCCTGCGATCACGGCGAGAAGGGTAACGGGTAGGAGTAAATGACGCATTTTGCTTTTCCTCATATGCTGCACCAGGCTTGTGCCAATGGTCGCATCTGTGGGTTGGTTCCTATGTTAAGCAATAACAGTGCTGTCACAGCGAAAAGTCACATTGCATTTTCCAATTATTGCCAATTTCACATCAGCGCCCGTCAGGGCAGCGGCCCTGCAAGGTCAGCACGTCTTTATCAATCCTCAACTGACCTTCGGGCGCATCGGGCCCGGCGGTCCAAATGATCTCCGAGTTGCCGAAAGTATTCACGCAATACACCGTTGCCTCATAGGCTCCTGCTTCCAAGGCGCCTTTCAGCGACTTTGACACAGGTTTGACCGTTACGGTGAAGACGTCAAACTGACGGTCAACCTTACGCAGCTTTGCGTTGTAGAATTGCCCGTCAAACAGGATGCGGTCCTCGGCTGATGTGCATCCGGCAACCAGCCCCGCACAAAGCGCAATAGAAGTCCAAATCTTCATCACCGTCTCCCCCGCAAGGCTGTCTGCGGTTATATCTATATCCTGCCGCTTGTTATCGCGCAAATCGCAAGGCAGGGCCAGCGGTTCTTGATCACGCGCTATGACAGGCAGGCAGCATGCGCATCCGGACTGCTGTTTTCAGAACGCTGCCCATAAAACCAAAGCAGCCTGCGCCAGAACGGTCAGCAAACCAACAATGAAGAACAGCGACCGTGCCGCTTGGTTGACTGTAGCAATATGCACAATCGCCATGCCCAGCCGCGCCGCGATATACACCGATGCGAACAGGTTAACCCAAAAAGGCGCACCGCCAATCAGAATGGCGGCGAGTGTGACCGCGATAAAAGGGCCGGACCCTTCTACCGCATTCATAAAAGCGCGCTCGCTGCGGTAGACCACATCATCATAATTCCGCTTGGGCTTGCCACAGTCACAGCGGCTGTCGGCTGTGCGACCACGCGTAGAATTGGCGCCCAGCACGCTCACCATAATTGCCCAGATCGCCAGCGCCGCAATGGCGTGGCTATACGCTTGAAACATTTCCATACGCTCTACTCCGCCGCCACAGGCCGGGCCGACGTGCCGCGCTTGTGTGCAATCCGCTCTTCGATGTCGCCACGGAAATGACGGATCAAGCCTTGGATCGGCCAAGCCGCCGCATCCCCCAGCGCACAAATCGTGTGGCCCTCGACCTGCTTGGTCACGTCGAGCAGCATGTCGATCTCCTCGGACTCCGCATCGCCTTTGACCAGCCGTTCCATCACGCGCATCATCCAGCCGGTGCCTTCGCGGCAGGGCGTACACTGGCCGCAAGATTCGTGCTTGTAGAATTTTGCCAGACGCCAGATCGCTTTGACCACATCTGTCTTCTGATCCATCACAATCACCGCCGCCGTGCCCAGACCGGACTGCAATTCATTGCGCAGATAGTCAAAATCCATCGTGGCTGCGCGCATCGCCTTGCCCGGCACCATCGGCACCGAACTGCCGCCCGGAATAACCGCCTTGAGGTTGTCCCAGCCACCACGAATGCCGCCGCAATGTTTCTCGATCAGCTCCTCGAAGGAAATGCTCATCGCTTCTTCAACCACGCAGGGGTTGTTGACGTGGCCGGAAATCGCAAACAGCTTGGTGCCCGTGTTGTTCGGGCGGCCAAAGCCTGCAAACCATGCACCGCCACGGCGCAAAATAGTCGGGACTACGGCAATGGATTCCACGTTGTTCACCGTGGTCGGGCAGCCATACAGGCCCGCGCCCGCCGGAAATGGCGGTTTCATGCGCGGCATGCCTTTTTTACCCTCAAGGCTCTCCAGCAGCGCCGTTTCTTCGCCACAGATATACGCCCCTGCCCCGTGGTGCAGATAGATGTCAAAATCCCAACCGGATTTACACGCATTCTTGCCGACCAGACCGGCCTCGTAGGCCTCGTCGATGGCGGCTTGCAGTGCTTCTTTCTCGCGGATGTATTCGCCGCGAATGTAGATATAGCAGGCGTTAGCGTTCATCGCAAAAGATGCAATCAGGCAACCCTCGATCAGCGTGTGCGGATCATGGCGCATGATCTCGCGGTCTTTGCAGGTGCCCGGCTCGGATTCGTCCGCATTCACCACCAGATAGCTGGGGCGACCATCGCTTTCCTTGGGCATGAACGACCACTTGAGTCCGGTCGGGAAACCCGCACCGCCACGGCCCCGCAGGCCTGAGGCTTTCATCTCGTCGATGATCCAGTCACGGCCCTTTTTAATGATCGCAGCTGTGCCATCCCAATGGCCGCGCGCCTGCGCACCCTTCAGTGTACGGTCATGCATACCGTAGATATTGGTGAAGATCCGGTCTTTATCCTGCAACATATCGCTTATCCGTCTTTCTCAGACTGGCGTTGCCGCCACATTCTGAATGCTTGTATAAAAACCCACAGAAACACGGCTGCAATGCCAAGTTCCAATAGGCCCATTGTCTGGTTGGACCACCCATAGATAGTCCCGGCGGCCTCGATGCCAATGAAAGCGAACGCGCCCACCACACTTATCAGAGCAAGGCGCCGTCCGTCGCGCGACAGTTTGTCGTCATTGTCGGCCACAAACGGCTCCCTTGCTTACTTCTTTTTCTTCGAGAACTCCGTCTCGCCGCCTTTGGCCAGAATTTTGGCCTGAGACATCCAGTCGTCCCGCTCGATCCGGCCTTTGAAGCGCAGATTGTCATCGACCCATGCGATGTCTTTCTTCTTCCATTTGGCAACCTGATCATAGTGATAGACGCCCAGATCGTTCAGCGTCTGTTCCAGTTTGGGACCGACACCGCTGATCAGCTTCAGATCGTCCTTACCGTCGGGGCGCGGCGCGCTCAGCATTTCGGGTTTGGCTCCGGCAGCAGCCGCTTTTGAAGCTTTTGCATCAAGGGCAGGCGTTACTTTTGCCTTCGCTGCCGGTTTTGCCTTGGCTGCCGGTTTGGCCTTTGGCGCAGGCTTTGCCACACCGAATTCTGTGCTGATGCTCACGGGCTGCGATGCATCGGCATCGGACTGTATCGGCATCTCGGACGCAGGTACTGTGCTTACAGCTCTTTCAGTATCTGCTTTTGCCATCGCAGCTGGCGTAGCGATCAGGGAAGCTGGAATAGCGTTCTGAACCGCACCTGAGGTTGCAGTGCTTGTATCCATAGCGCTGGCAACCGCTGGTGCTTTGCCCGCTTGCGCACCGCTTGTTGCGCCCTGATTCTGGGCTGCCATATCGCCAGTCGTCACAGGCGATGTACCATCCGCGCCTTGCCCCTGCGCAGCTTTACCCGCCGCAGCAAGATCAACCGCAGACGTCTGGCCCTGACATACGGTCAAAGCCAGCAACAGACCCAGCACAGTGCCAATCAAACCACCGGTAAAGATCGCCTGAGTAACGCTGAAACCGGCCATCAGGTACAGAGATACCATCGTAACCAGACCAACCACCGCAGCGACCGCCCAGCAGGTCACTGCGCATTCCATCTTATTGTCTGTCAAAGCCATGTCTAAAATCTATCCCCCGGATGACTGTTTCAGGCGTTAGTCATAACGCCCTTCTTTACCGGCCTTGGCCGAGAAATCGGTCGATTCTCCCCGTGCCAGACGCTGCGCCTGATCAATCCAGTTGTCGCGTGTCGCGCGCCCCGAGAACCCCTCGAGGTTCTGATCAACCCAAGCCAGTTCATCCTGACCCCATTTTGCAATCTGGTCAAAGTGGAAAAATCCCATGGAGTTCACCAGCGTCTCCAGCTTTGGACCAATCCCCTTGATCATCTTGAGATCGTCTGCACCCGATTTGCGCGGTGCAGTCATCGTGCGGGGTTTCTTGCCCGCACCTGCATCCGCTGCCGACATTGGTGCGCCTGCTTCTGCGGCTTTCGCGGGTTTGCCCGTTTCGGGCTTTGCCACAGATTTCGCCTTGGAAACAGGCGCCTTGGCTACGGGTGCCTTTACAGCCGGATCTTGTAGGGCGCCCGCAGGCTTCTTGCCCGTGTTCGCCGCCCTGCCCTGCCAAGGCGCCAGCAAAGGCACTTCCGTACCGTCGATCCGTTTGAGGGTATCGCCCAGATCCGTCGCCAGTTGCGCAGAGGCATTATATTGCGTCTTGCCACTGTCATATTCCGTCAGCGATGTCAGACCGCCCAAGGGCTCGGACGCGTAACGCCCGTTCTGGGGCCCGGGTGTCGGCACTTTACCCGCCGCCAGATCGTCCAGCAATGCGGTAAATTTCTCCGCGGTCAGGTCTTCGTAATAATCCTTGCCGATCTGGGCCATCGGCGCGTTAGAACATGCCCCCAGACATTCGACCTCTTCCCACGAGAATTTGCCATCGGCAGACAGCTCATGCGCGTTTTTCGCAATCTTGTCCTTGCAGACACCAATCAGATCCTCCGCGCCGCAGATCATGCAGGTCGTGGTGCCACAGACCTGAATATGGGCGACCGAGCCAACAGGCTGCAACTGAAACATGAAGTAGAACGTCGCCACTTCAAGCCCGCGAATATAGGCCAGCCCCAGCATCTCGGAGATATGCTCGATCGCCGGACGGGTCAGCCACCCCTCCTGCTCTTGCGCGCGCCACAGCAGCGGAATGATCGCGCTGGCCTGACGGCCCTCGGGATATTTGGTCATCTGCACTTCGGCCCATGCCTGATTGGCTGGCAGGAAAGCAAAGGAGGCAGGTTGTTCTGGGTGCAGGCGTCTAAGCATTACGTTCTTTCACATTTATTCTAGGCGCGTAAACCATGGTTTACTCGTCGGCGTGTGTGCCGAAAGTCGCAACATCAACGCATGTCCCTTTGGGTGCGTTTGTGCCGCGCAAATCATTTTTCAACAGGCCATCGGCATAGGAGCCTGTTACTGTCACCAAGCACATATATCCGCGCTCTTTGGTCGAGATCAGAACCAGCCCATCCGCTACAGGGGCCATCGCCGTCGCTTTGGGCATCACTTCGGAGAGAGGGACTCGCGCAATTTCCTGCGCCCAGCTTGGGCCTGACATCCAGCATAAGGCGCATACAACAGTTGCAATTCTCACCGGTCCACCTCGCCAAACACGATATCCATCGTGCCGATGATCGCGGCGACATCTGCCAGCTGGTGACCCTTGGCGATGTAATCCATCGCTTGCAGGTGCAGATAGCCCGGCGCGCGCAGTTTGGCGCGGTAGGGTTTGTTGGTGCCATCCGCCACAAGGTACACGCCGAACTCGCCTTTGGGCGCTTCGACGCAGGCGTAAACCTCGCCCGCTGGGACGTGGAACCCTTCGGTATAGAGCTTGAAATGGTGAATCAAGCTTTCCATCGACGTCTTCATGTCGCTGCGGGACGGCGGTGTGATCTTGCCGCGGGCAAGGATATCGCCCTTGCCTTCGGGGGCGCGCAGTTTTTCGATGGCCTGCAGCATGATGCTGGCCGACTGGCGCATTTCTTCCATGCGGACCAGATAACGGTCGTAGCAATCGCCATTCATGCCCACAGGGATCTGGAATTCGAATTCGTCGTAAAGCTCATAGGGTTGCGCCCGGCGCAAATCCCATGCGAGGCCGGAGCCGCGGACCATCACGCCGGAGAAACCCCAGTCCTGAATATCCTGTTCCGTCACCACCCCGATATCGACGTTACGCTGTTTGAAAATCCGGTTTTCGGTCAGCAAGATGTCGATGTCGACCATGAAGCCCTTGAGGAACTTATGCGTCCATGTCTCGATGTCGTTCAACAGCGCCTCTGACAGGTCCTGATGCACACCACCGGGGCGGAAATAGGCCGCGTGCAGACGGGCGCCACTGGCCCGCTCGTAGAAGATCATCAGGTCTTCACGCTCTTCAAAGCCCCACAGCGGCGGGGTCAGCGCGCCGACGTCCATCGCCTGCGTGGTCACGTTGAGCAGGTGCGACAGGATACGCCCAATCTCGGAATAAAGCACGCGGATCAGGCTGGCGCGGCGCGGCACTTCGACGCCCGTCAGACGCTCGATTGCCAGACACCAGGCGTGCTCCTGATTCATCGGCGCCACATAATCCAGCCGGTCGAAATACGGCAGGTTTTGCAGATACGTCCGGCTCTCCATCAGCTTTTCAGTGCCACGGTGCAGCAGGCCGATGTGCGGATCACAGCGCTCGACAATCTCGCCGTCCAACTCCAGCACCAGACGCAGAACGCCGTGGGCCGCAGGGTGCTGCGGGCCGAAGTTGATGTTGAAATTGCGGATTTTCTGTTCGCCTGTGAGGGCGTCTTCGAAACCTTTGGTGCCGTCCATCATTTGGAAGCCTCCGTTTCTGTTACCCAATATCTGGCAACAGCATTTTTTTGTTTATTTTCAAGTGCGTAAACCGGATAGAGCGCTGCCTTCCGGAAACTCACGTTTTTTAAAAAAGGCAGAGACGCCAACGCCAGCATCAGCGTGGCGATCAACTCGCCATACATGCCAACCAGCAACTCCATCACTTCGCCGCCTCTTTCGCCTTGTCATCACCCGGAAGGATATACTCGGCCCCCTCCCACGGTGACATAAAATCAAACTGGCGGTATTCCTGCACCAAGCTCACAGGCTCATACACAACCCGCTTTTCCGCCTCGTCATAACGCACTTCGGTATAGCCCGTGGTCGGGAAATCCTTGCGCAGCGGGTGGCCGCGGAAACCGTAATCCGTCAGCAAACGCCGCAGATCGGGGTGGCCGGAGAACAGGATACCGAACATGTCGAACACTTCCCGCTCGAACCAGTTGGCGGAGGGATGAATATCGACCAGCGATGGCACCATATCTTCTTCGCGCACGGCAACCCGCAGGCGGATGCGGTGGTTCTGGTACATCGACAGGAAGTGATAAACCACGTCGAACCTCTTGGCGCGGCCGGTGTAATCAACGGCGGTGATGTCGACGAGCGAGGAAAAACGACACGTCGCGTCCCCCTTCAGGAACTCCACCAGACCCGCGATATTGGCCAGCGTCACGTCGAGGTTCAGCTCGCCATGCGCAATCTCCCAACCCAGCACGCAATCGGGGCGTTTGGCCTCAATGTAGCCACCCAGTTCGGTCAGTGCATCGCTCATCGTGAAGTCCTCTCACCGGTACAATTCATGGCAGACCCGTTCATCGTACAATTGTCCCCGTCCGGCGCATCTTGCGTTGCAGCTGCATAATACCATAGAGCAGCGCCTCCGCAGTCGGAGGGCAACCCGGCACATAGATGTCGACGGGCACAATCCGGTCACATCCGCGCACAACGCTATAGCTGTAGTGGTAATAGCCGCCACCGTTTGCGCAAGACCCCATAGAGATCACATAGCGCGGCTCCGGCATCTGGTCATAGACCTTGCGCAGCGCGGGTGCCATCTTGTTGGTCAGCGTACCGGCCACGATCATCAGATCGGACTGGCGCGGGCTGGCGCGCGGCGCTGTGCCGAACCGCTCCAGATCATAGCGCGGCATGGAGGTGTGCATCATCTCGACCGCACAACAGGCCAGACCAAAGGTCATCCAGTGCAAGGACCCCGTGCGCGCCCAGTTGATCAGATCCTCGGTAGAGGTCAGCAAAAAGCCCTTGTCCTGAAGGTTCGCGTTAAGTTGCTGCGTCGCCACATCGCGGTCCATGCCTGCGGTAGCTGTGGATGCTACTGCCATTCGAGTGCCCCTTTCTTCCATTCATACGCAAAACCTGCGGTCAGCACCGCAAGGAAGATCATCATAGACCAGAACGCCGTCATGGATATGTCGCCAAATGCCACAGCCCAAGGAAAGAGAAACGCGATCTCGAGGTCAAAAATGATGAACAGGATCGACACGAGGTAGAATCGCACATCGAACTTCATGCGCGCATCGTCAAATGCGTTAAACCCGCACTCATAAGCCGACACCTTCTCGGGGTCCGGATTGCGCACGGCAATCACCGCAGCCGCTAACAGCAAGGCCAGACCCAAGCCAATGGCAACGAACAGAAAAATGAGGATCGGCAGGTATTCCCGAAGCATATCGTCCAAGGGTGGCTCCTATCTGAGAGGGCGCAGGGCTGACGCACCGCACAATGCTTTTGATGGGGTTTAGCGCTGTGGGCGCATGGGGTCAACGGGAGGCGGGGTGGAAAGGTGAAGCGGGTGAACGATCCGCGAGATGTAAAGCCCGCTATATCTTGAAGCCTTAGCAATGACTGCAACATAAAACCTAAAACAGATCATTCACTTACTTTGGGGAAATCAGGTGTCAAGACAACACTGGTTCAGGCCTCCCAAAAACAGTCGTTTTAGAACGTCATATCCGGTAATCACCACAGCTCAAAGGCTGACCCCTTGAGCGTGCGCTCATGAAAGCGATTGCACGATTCACCCATTCCGGTCCCAACTGCAGGCCTCGAATGGGCTATTCTTGCACCCATTCGGAATGTCCGATCTTGTCCAATGTGCGTCGAACTTTGCTCTGTACCTCGACAGTGAAGCGCTCGATGATTTTTGGGGTGTTCTGGCGCCGCATAAATATGTCAGTTGCATCGTGCTCTACATTGAGGAAATCGAGCACCTTCTCCAGCGCGTCTTCGCCGATCTGGCGGTGTTCGAGAAATAAAACCTCTCCATCACAATCCGACGCGTAGTGCCGAAAGAGTTGGTCGATTCTCGCAGCATATTCCGTAAAAGCGTCCTCATCAAACTCATTTAGAATAGGGGCGGGAGCTTCGATATCGCCTTGCTTGCCCCATTGATTTGTCATTTGAGCCAGCTTGAGGGAGGAATAAGAGGCCAGTCGATTCTTTCTTTCCAGAACGAGCTTCTTGATACCTTCATCTGCCGCGATTTTGCGGTAAGCTTTAAGATTTTGTCCGCGCCACATCTTGAAACCTACCACCGGTTCCCCATCGGTGTAGGCTAGGATTCGGTAGGCAAAAATATCTGCTTGAACGTCGATGTCCTCAAGTCGATGGGCTCGCACGAACTGTGGATTGAGTTGCCTCTTGAAGTCCTTATGAAATATTTCCCCATGACCAAGGATTAGAGGGTGCTTTCTCAGCGCAGATATTATCGCTGAGGTGCCAGAGCGCGCTGTGCTCAGAAGGACAAAGCGGGTGTCTTCCGTGGGTCCGGTCGAAATTCCATATTTTCTAAGGGCGGTCTCTTTTTTCAATGCTCAGTAGTTGGCATGATATTTTACACACAAATTCCCCGAACGCTATGGCGGGCGCATGAATCCCAAATCAGGTTTTTTACGGAGTGGACAAATCAGCTTATGGCTGTAGGTAAGGTAATCCTTTTTATCCTTCCAAAAACCCTCCTTTTTGACGTCCCCGCAAACCACCCCGATTTCCGCTGTCAAAAACCCCGTTCAAAACCTAAGTAGTTGTTGAACGTTTTTGCCCTGCTTGCAAGCGGGACCAAATGCATCGTTGCGGGGTTTCGATAAGATGGGCGTGCAACAAACATTCACCCTCACACCACCCATGCCGCCCTCCGCTTCTCGAAAAACGCGCCGATCCCCTCGGCAGCCTCCGCCGTCTCCCAACGCGCCGCAAGCGCTGCAATAGACATCGCCACGGCCTCCTCTGTCGCCGCTCCGCCAGATCCTGCGCCAACTTTTTCGCCGCAGCCACAGCACCCGGCGCACAGGCGAGATAAGGCAACACTTCACGCTCGACCGCCGCGTCCAGATCATCCGCAGGGACAGCGCGCGCCAGCAGGCCCAACTCCACCGCCTCATGCGCATCGAACACACGGCCCGACATAAACACCCGCCGCGCGCGGCCCTCGCCCATGCGGGCAATGACGTAAGGGCCAATGGTGGCGGGAATGATGCCCAGCTTGGTCTCGGTCAGCGCCATCTTGAGGCTGTCCACCCCGATCGCCACATCACAGACCGCCGCCATGCCCACGCCGCCGCCAAAGGCATTGCCGTGCAGCCGCCCGATCAGTGGTTTGGGCAAACGGTTCAGCGCGCCGAGCATGGTGGCCAGCTTCCCCGCCTCAATCGCCCGCGTGCCCGCGTCCATGCCCATCTGCTCCTGCATCCAGCCCAGATCACCGCCTGCGCAGAATGTCCGGCCCGCAGCGGCCAGAATAACCACCCTCACGGCATCATCAGCAGCCAAATCCGTCGCCGCTTGGGTCAGGTCCGCCAGCATCTGTGCGCTCAGCGCATTATGCTTGTCTTCCCGCGCCAGCGTCAGGGTCGCAACCCCGCGACTGTCCACATCAACAGTTATCGTCTCAAACATCAGCATCTCGCCTCAAAATTTTCCAAAAATTTTAGCCGGAATTTTTGAAAAATTCCGTTACCCCTGCATCGCGCGCGCCATCTCTGCCGCCTGCAAAATCACATCCAGATCAAGCCCTGTGTCATAGCCCAAAGCCGCCAGATGCTTGGCTACCGCTTCAGTCGCGACGTTCCCCGATGCCCCGGGCGCATAGGGACAACCGCCCAAACCACCAACAGCCGCATCAAATACGCGGAGGCCAAGGCTCAGGCTCGCGTCAATATTCGACATCGCCCGTCCGCCGGTGTCATGAAAGTGCCCCGCCAAACGGCCCACCGGCACCACGTTGCGCACCGCCAGCAGCATCCGTGCAACGCTGTCGGGCGTGCCCGCACCAATCGTATCGCCAAGGCTCACCTCATAGCAGCCCATCGAAAACAGCTTGTCCGCCACCTCCGCCACCGCTGCGGGTGCTACGGCCCCGTCATAGGGGCATTTGATCACGCAAGACACATAGCCGCGCACCGGCAGATCAATATGCCGCGCTTCTTCCAGAATGGGTGCAAACCGCTCGATGCTCTCGGCAATGGAGGCATTGATATTCTTTTGCGAGAACCCTTCGGAGGCGCTGGCAAAAATCGCGATCTCGCTTGCCCCTGCGGCCAGCGCATCTTTATAGCCGCGCATGTTGGGGGTCAACGCGGCATAGCGCACGCCGTCCTTGCGCGTGATGCCGGCCAGCACCGCGCCCGAGCCTGCCATTTGCGGCACCCACTTAGGCGATACAAAGCTGGCACATTCGATACGGGCAAAACCCGCCTCGCTCAGCTTGTTCACCAGCGCTATTTTCTCCGCAACCGGAATTTCACGTGCCTCGTTTTGCAAGCCGTCGCGCGGGCCTACCTCGAAAATCTCGCAGGGTCCAAGGTTCATCATGTTCTCCCGAATTAATTATAGGTATCAGTTTGCACCCGAACGCCGGTCATTGCACGCTTTATGCTAACCCTCAGGCGGGCAGATCCCACGGCGCAAAAAAATCACCTTCAAACAGCGTATGTTTACCGGGCAAAGATGCCTGAAACCCGTCGCGCGCAGTGATCCGTGCGTACCATGCTGCCACCGCCGGAAACGGCTCCAGATGTGCAAAGAACCGCGCGAGGTAAACGGCCTGCCCGACCGAGATATCAGCCGCCGAAAACCCGCCGTCCAGCAAGTACTCCCGCCCCGCCAGCCGCGCCTCCAGCGCGCCGTAGCATTTGCCAATCCGCGCCGCCTCCAGCTTCATCACGATGGGGCTGCGCATGTGATCTTCGCGCAGCGCCACATGCTGCTGGGTCAGGGCGGCGGAATGCTGGGTGATGGTTTCGGCAAAATGCACCCAGACCAGCCACTGCACGCGCTCGGGGTGGCCAGCGGGGCGGCCCAGAACATCAGGCGAAAACCTTTCGCAGAGCACCTCGGTGATTGCCCCAGTCTCGAACAACGTCTCACCGTCGATCTCCAGCGCGGGCACCCGGCCGGCAGGGCTCTTTTCCAGAAAGGCAGACGCACGCAGGGACTTGTCAAAGGCATAGGTCTGCACCGCAAACGGCACCCCCAACTCGTGCAGCACCCACAGGCTGCGCATCGAGCGGGTCTGCGGGCAGTGGTGCAGCGTGATCATGCCTCTGCTTCCGCCTCAAGTCGCACAAGGGCCGCGCCCGCCTCCACCTGATCACCCGCCTGCGCCAGCACTTCGGCCACCACGCCGTCGCGCGCAGCCAACAGACTGTGCTCCATCTTCATCGCCTCCAGCACGGCCAGTTTGTCACCTTTGGTGACAGTTTGGCCCACACTCGCAAAGATTTCGCGGACCAGACCGGGCATCGGCGCCTCGATCAGGTTGCCATCGCCCTGCGCACCTGCGGCCTGCTGCAACGGATCGACGACTGTAAAGACCAGACCGTAGCTGTCAAACACTGTGACCGTACCGCCCGCAACATCAACGCGCTCAGCGGGCAACCCGCCCACCTGCCAGCGCCCGCCCGTGCGGCGCGCCTCGACGGCCTGATCCCCCACGTGCCAGCGCTGGTGATCCGGCGCCAGCACTTCGACTTTAACCAGATGCTGCTCCTCGCCCCATGCCAGCGTGACCTGCTGCATCAGCGGCGCCCACAGAGTAAAGCCCGCTTGCGGCCCTGTGTCCAACAGCCCGAGTGCCGCCATCCCCGCCAGCGCCACATGACGCAGTGCAATCACGGGCGGAGCCGTCAACGCATCAATATCGCGCGCAATCAGGCCGGTATCGACCTCGCCCTTGCGGAACCCCTCATGCCCCGCCAGCGCACCCAGAAACGCGAGGTTGGTGACCGTGCCGCCCACTTCGGTATTTGCCAGCGCCTGCCGCAACCGCGCCAGCGCCACATCACGGGTGGGACCATGCACCACCACTTTGGCAATCATAGGGTCGTAGAACGGGCTGATCGTGTCGCCCGCGCGCACGCCGCTATCCGCACGACAGGCCGGATCAAACGCCAGATGGCTCAGCGTGCCGGTTGCTGGCAAGAACCCCGCCGGTACATCCTCGGCATAAAGCCGCGCCTCAAAGGAATGGCCGTTGATCGAAAGCTCTTCCTGCCGCTTTGGCAGGTCCTCGCCCGCCGCCACGCGCAGTTGCCATTCCACAAGATCAACGCCGGTGATGGCCTCGGTCACGGGGTGCTCGACCTGCAACCGCGTGTTCATCTCCATAAAGAAGAACCCGTCCGCCTTCAGCCCGCCGGAGCCGTCAACGATGAATTCAACCGTGCCGGCACCCTTATAGCCGATCGCCTCGGCGGCCTTCACCCCCGCCTGCCCCATGGCGGCGCGCATCTCCTCCGTCATGCCCGGCGCCGGTGCTTCCTCGATCACCTTCTGGTGACGCCGCTGGAGCGAGCAGTCCCGCTCGAACAGATGCACGGCGGTTTTGCCATCGCCAAAAACCTGAATTTCGATATGGCGCGGATGGGTCACGAATTTCTCGACCAGCACGTCCGAGTTGCCAAAGGCCGTTTTGGCCTCCGAGCGCGCGCTCGCCAAAGCCTCGGCGAAACCGCCCGCCGCCTCGACCAGACGCATCCCCTTGCCGCCCCCCCCCGCCACGGCCTTGATCAATACCGGATAACCGATCTTGCCCGCCTCGACCGCCAGCAGATCGTCGGACTGGTCGCGGCCGTGATAGCCGGGCACCACAGGCACACCCGCCTCCACCATCAGCGCCTTGGCTGCATCCTTGAGACCCATCGCGCGGATCGCATCGGCGGAAGGCCCGATGAACACCAGCCCCGCCGCCACAACCGCATCGACAAAATCGGGGTTCTCGCTGAGGAAGCCATAGCCCGGATGGATCGCCTGCGCGCCCATATCCAGCGCCGCCTGAATGATCACATCGCCGCGCAGATAACTCTGCGCAGGGGTCGAGCCACCAATGTGCACGGCCAGATCCGCCATTGCCACATGCTTGGCCGCCCTGTCCGCATCGGAATAAACCGCCACACAGCGCACGCCCATTTTCTGAGCCGTCTCCATCACACGGCAGGCAATCTCGCCACGGTTGGCAATCAGGATCGTATCAAACATTGTATCCCCTTTTCGGTCAGGGCACTGCGGCCCTTCTTTATTTTGCAAATTAAACTCGATCCGGCCCACACCGACGCGCGCAGGCCCTTGAGAGGGTCACATCCGGAAAACACCGAATTTGGTGTCGGCAATCGGCGCATTCAGACTGGCCGAGAGGCTCAAGAATAGCGTGTCACGGGTTTTGCGCGGATCAATGATCCCGTCATCCCAGAGGCGCGCAGAGGCATAGAGCGGGTGCGACTGCTCTTCGAACATATTCACGGTGGGTTGCTTGAACGCGGCTTCTTCTTCTACCGACCATGTGCCGCCCGTCCGCTCGATGGCATCGCGTTTGACCGTGGCCAGAACGCCCGCCGCCTGCGCGCCGCCCATCACGGAAATGCGGCTGTTGGGCCATGTCCAAAGGAAACGCGGGCTATAGGCACGCCCCGCCATGCCGTAGTTTCCGGCACCAAACGAGCCACCCACTAGCATGGTGATCTTCGGTACATTGGTACAGGCCACAGCCGTCACCATCTTGGCACCGTGGCGCGCGATGCCCTCGTTCTCGTATTTCCGTCCCACCATGAATCCGGTGATGTTTTGCAGGAAGACCAAGGGAATATTGCGGGCCGAGCACAGCTCGACGAAATGCGCGCCCTTCTGAGCTGCTTCAGAAAACAGCACGCCGTTGTTGCCGATGATCCCGACCGGACAGCCCTTCACATGGGCAAAACCCGTCACCAGCGTCTCGCCAAAGCGGGGCTTGAATTCGTCAAACCGGCTGCCATCAACGGTGCGCGCAATCACCTCGCGGATGTCATAGGGCGTGCGCAGATCACCGGGCACCACGCCGAGGATTTCATCAGGGTCATAGGCGGGTTCTTCAACGCTTTCCCACTGCACGGTGGTCGGCTTTGCGCGGTTGAGATAGCCCACTGCACGCCGGGCAAGGGCCAGCGCATGGGCGTCGTCCTCGGCCAGATAATCGGCCACGCCGGACAGGCGCGTGTGCACATCGCCGCCGCCCAGATCTTCGGCGGTGACCACCTCGCCCGTTGCCGCCTTCACCAAAGGCGGGCCTGCAAGAAAGATCGTGCCCTGCTCTTTCACGATGATCGTCACATCGGACATCGCGGGCACATAAGCACCTCCCGCCGTGCAAGACCCCATCACAACGGCAATCTGCGGGATGCCCTTGGCACTCATCCGTGCCTGATTATAGAAAATACGGCCAAAGTGGTCGCGGTCGGGAAAGACCTCGTCTTGGTTGGGCAGGTTCGCGCCACCGCTGTCGACCAGATAGATGCACGGCAGGTTGTTCTCCTCCGCGATCTCTTGGGCGCGCAGGTGCTTTTTTACCGTCATAGGATAATAGGTGCCACCCTTTACCGTGGCATCGTTGCAGATCACCATCACCTCAAGGCCTTTGACAGTGCCCACACCCGCGATCACCCCCGCACAAGGCGCATCACCGTTGTACAATCCATACGCGGCAACAGCCCCCACTTCCAGAAACGCGCTGCCCGCATCCAGCAGGTTCGCAACCCGCTCGCGTGGCAGCATCTTGCCCCGGCTCAGATGTCGTTCGCGGGATTTATCGCCACCGCCAAGGGCCGCCGCTTGGGCCGCCTCGCGGACTTGGGCCAGTGCGTCCAGATGGGCCGCGGTATTGGTTTTGAACTGCTCGGATGATGGCAGGACTTGGGAAGAGAGTTTCATAGGGCGACAACCTCACGGAAAAGGGGGAAATAATATCGGTACAGGAGGCCCTGGAAGCCCCATAAGAGAAAAACGGCCGAGGGAAAGGATATCAGACCTACCACACCAAACCGGCTGAGCGAAAAGTGAATAAACGGGACTATGACCAACAGCAGCGCCCCCACGAGAAAGATCGCCACGCTTACAAGCCAGATCACAGTCGCAGCTGTGCTGTACCGGTAGACCATGCGAAGTCTGTGCCCGCATAAAATACACAGCGCAAAATCATTGAGAGCTACGCTGACAAGCCCGCCGCGCAAGGTTGATGTTAGGCCCACAACGGGCTGGACGGCATCGCATTCAGAGCAGCATAAATTATGAAACCAACGGAAAAGCGATATGATCATTCCACCGCCTCCGCCACTGCCCGCGCCTTCAACGCGCGCCGGATCACCTTGCCCGTCACTGTCATCGGCAGCGCGTCGATAAATTCGATTTCTCTGGGATATGAATAGGTTGCAAGCCGCTCTTTAACCCATGCCTGAAGCTCGGATGCAGTCACATCAGCGCCCTGCTTCACCACCACATAGGCCTTAACAATTTCCGTGCGCAGCGCATCCGGCTTGCCCACCACGCCCACCGTCGCCACCGCCGGATGGGTCAGCAGGCAATCCTCGATCTCGGCAGGTCCAATGCGGTAACCGCTCGACGTGATCACATCGTCATCGCGCCCGACAAACCGCAGAAAATCGCCCTCCCAGATGCCCCGATCTCCCGTCAGCATCCAGTCGCCCCGAAACTTCGCCGCTGTTTCCTCGGGCCGGTTCCAATAGCCCAGCATCATGGGTGCTGCACCGCGTTTGATAGCCACATCGCCCTCACCCTCTGTGGGGGTATCGCCGTCCAGCACAGCGATATCGAAACCTGTCACAGCTTTGCCAATACAGCCCGCCCGCGCCGGATATGCCGCGCCGCAACTGCTGGCGACCATATTGCATTCGGTCTGGCCATAAAATTCATTGATATCCACACCCAGCGCCGCACGGCCCCAGGCCAGCATCTCCGCACCCAGCGGCTCGCCCCCGCTGGCGACAGACCGCAGACCGCCAATCTGCGCGCCCTCCGCCTTGAGCATACGAAGTGCTGTGGGCGGGAAAAACACATTGCGCACATCACCTTGCGCAATGATCCTCACGCATTCATCGACGTCAAATTTCGCCATCCGCGCGGCAACCACAGGCACGCCCAGCGCCAAGGCAGGCATCGCCACGTCAAACAGCCCACCGATCCACGCCCAATCCGCAGGGGTCCAGAGACAATCCCCCTGCTGCCCCAGAACGTCATGGCTTGTGGAAACGCCGGGCAAATGGCCGGTCAACACACGGTGGCCATGCAGCGCGCCCTTGGGCGTGCCTGTGGTGCCGGATGTATAAATCAGCACGGCTGGATCGTCAGGGCCGGTATCGGCAAAATCCACAGGCCCGCCGACGAGTCCGACTTGATCCGCAAGCAAAGGCTCCGCCAGCTCGCCCAGCAGAACCGCCCCTTCGACATCGGTCAGAACCAGCTTGGCCCCTGCGTCCAGTACGCGCGAGGCCAGCGCGTCATGCTTAAAGAGCTTGAACAAAGGCACTGAAATCGAACCGATTTTCCAGATCGCCAGATGGCTGGCCACGCACCACGGGCTCTGGCTCAGCAGCACGCCCACGCGGTCCCCGCGCCCCACCCGCAGGGCCAGCGCACGCGCCAGACCGTCGACCATATCGCCCAACTCGCCATAGGTAACATCGCGGCGGGCGCCGTCTGTCAGATCAATCACTGCCAGCGCATCCGAAGGCTGGCCCAGACACTGCCGCGCCATATTGAGACGCGCCGGAATAATCCAGCGCCCCTCTCCATCAAGGCCCGGCAGCTTTTGCATCAGGACATCGCCGCCATCATCTCGCGACCCACCAGCATGCGGCGAATCTCGGAGGTGCCGGCGCCGATTTCCATCAGCTTGGCATCGCGGAAAATCCGCGCAACGGGGTTGTCGGACAGGTAGCCCGCGCCGCCCATCGCCTGAACAGCCTGATGCGCCTGTACCATCGCCTGCTCGGAGGCATAGAGACAGCAGGCCGCCGCATCCTGACGGGTCACATCGCCACGGTCACAGGCCTTGGCGACCTCATAAACATAAGCACGGGCGGAGTTCATCGCGGTATACATATCCGCCATCTTGCCCTGCATCAGCTGGAAGCTGCCCACAGGCTGGCCGAACTGTTTACGCTCGGCCATGTAGGGCATGATTTCGTCAAGGCACGATGCCATGATGCCAAGGCCAATGCCTGCCAGCACAACACGCTCGTAATCCAGACCGGACATCAGCACGCGCACGCCCTTGCCCTCTTCGCCCAGCACGTTCTCGAACGGTACTTCGCAATCGTCAAAGATCAACTCGGCGGTGTTGGAGCCACGCATGCCCAGTTTGTCAAAATGAGCGGAGGTCGTGAAACCCTTCATATCTTTTTCGATCAGGAAAGCCGTGATCCCCTTGGAGCCCGCGTCCTTGTCCGTCTTGGCATAGACCACCAGCGTGTCGGCATCACAGCCGTTGGTGATCCAGTATTTGTTACCGCTCAGGCGGTAGTGATCGTTATGCTTTTCGGCGCTCAACTTCATCGAGACTACATCGGAGCCTGCGGAAGTTTCCGACATCGCCAGCGCACCAACATGCTCGCCCGAACACATCTTGGGCAGGTACTTGGCCCGCTGCTCGTCTGTGCCGTTCAAGCTGATCTGGTTGACGCAGAGGTTAGAGTGCGCCCCGTAGGACAGCGACACAGAGGCACTGGCCCGCGCGATTTCCTCAACCGCGACTGTATGCGCGAGGTAGCCCATACCGGTGCCGCCATATTTCTCGTCTACGGTCATGCCCAGCAGGCCCAAACCGCCCATTTCCTGCCACAGATCGGCGGGAAACAGGTTATCGGCATCTACTTTACCCGCCATCGGGCGGACACGTTCTTGCGCCCAGCGGTGAACCGTCTCGCGCAGCACATTGACGTCTTCGCCCAGATCGAACTGCATCGTGGCATTGAACATAGAATCTCTCCCAGGATCGTATTTATTGAACACTTGTTCAATACTTGCAGAACAATCCACATGCGTCAAGCACGGGAACAATCTGCCCCGCAAATGGTTGGTTCCAGAATGGTATAAAAACAGGAGACCACCAATGGCTGATACGCTGAAAAAAGAGTTTTGGGACCGTCTGGAAGATATCCGCGCAGGGATGCTGTCAGCCGATGGCGCACCCGCCGTCCCGATGAGCCATTATTCGGACGATGATGGCGGCCCGATCTGGTTTATCACCGCCAAAGGCACCGATCTGGCGAAAACGGCCACCCTGCCGACGCCGTCGCAATATATCGTCTGCTGCCCGCACGAGAGCCTCTATGCCCGCATCGACGGGACACTGACCGCCGTGACCGATGCTGAAACGCTAGACGAGATCTGGAACGGCATCGCAAGCACCTGGTTCGAGGATGGCAAGCAAGACGAGGATGTGCAACTGCTGCGCTTTGATCCGCGCGAAGCCGAAGTCTGGGCCACGGGGGGCAGCCTGAACTTCATGTACGAAGTCGCAAAGTCGAAGATGACGGGTGACAAGCCTGATCTGGGTGATCACGGCACAATCCGTTTTTAAAATCTGAAACCAACGCCCCGCATATAGTGTCGGGCGTTGGTTACACCCTCAGGCAGCCTGATACACACGCCCGACCTCGTCACGGATGATCCGCGCAATCAGTGCGCAATCTTCAAGCGTGAACGTCAGCGGCACCCGCATGTCCACAATCCCCGCCAGCACGCGATCACTGCCCGGCATGGCGGGGGCATCGACATAGCGCCAACTGTCATAGCGGCTCGTAAATCCCACAGGCTCTGCGTTACCGAACCATTTCAGCTCGACCCCGCGTACCAGACAGCGCGCCAACAAATCTTGCACAGTTGCTGCGTTCCACCCCTCCAGCAGAAACTGGATGGAGGAGCCGACGATGGTCTCCTGCGGTGCACGTTCAATCACCCTGAGACCCACAGTGTCGCGCAGGCCTGCTTCAACCGCGTAATATCGCGCGTTCCAGCGCGCACATTGCGTGGCCAAATCCGCCAGTTGCGGACGCAAGATTGCCGCGCGCAGGTTGTCCATACGGCCCGATATGTTCGGCGTCTTGTAGCGGATCGTCTCGAACGCCTCCTTGGGCGGGCCGGCAAGGTGTTTTTCATACATCATATAGCTGCCGGAATACATGATCGCGCGGGCGGCGACCTGCGGATCATCGGTGACAAACAGACCACCCTCGCCCGAATTCATATGCTTGTAGGTCTGGCAGGAATAACAGCCCACCTTACCCCATGTCCCCGAGGCCTTGCCGTTCCACGCCGCCCCCATGGTATGGGCGCAATCCTCGATTACAATGATGCCGCCGGCGCCACAAATCTCCATCAGCCGGTCCATGTCGCAGATGTGCCCGCGCATATGACTCAGCAGCAGCACATCCGCCTGACCCGCCTTGGCCGCCAGATCCTCCAGATCCAGCACCAGCGCAGGGGTCACGCCGACAAAGACCGGCACCGCCCCCACAGCCGCAATCGCGCCGGGCACAGGGGCCAGCGTAAAGGCATTGGTCAGCACGCGGTCGCCCGCTTTCACCCCCACCGCGCGCAAGGCCGTTGCCATCGCATAGCCGCCAGAGGCCACGGCAAGGCAATATTTCATCCCCACAGAGGCGGCAAATTCCTGCTCCAGCAGCACTGTCTGCGCAGTCTCGCCTGCCACGGTGTTATAGCGGTGCAACCGGCCACTGCGCATCACAGCCACCGCCGCCTCAATGCCAGCCTCGGGTATCGGCTCTTGCTGGGTAAAGCTGCCCATGAAGACCTCGCTCATGGCTCAGGCATTTCCCAACAACTGCTCGACCAGATCGGGCAGATCGCCGTAATTCTCCAGCAATGCTTCGGGTGCCAATGCGGCCATATTGTCGCCCGACGGGCCGAATGTCACCAGAATGGAAGGCACACCCGCCGCTTTGGCGGTATTGCGGTCGGTGTCGCTATCGCCGACCAGCAGGCAGCGCGCGGGATTGCCGCCCGCACGGCGCACAGTTTCCAGCAGATGCTCGGGGTCGGGCTTGCGCACCGACAGCGTATCGGCGCCCAGCATCGCGGCAAAGGCATCGCGCACGCCCAGCCGGGTCAACAGGTCATGGGCCAGCCCTTCCGGCTTGTTGGTGCAGATTGCCACCAGATAGTCGCGCTTTTTCAGCTCTGTCACCGCGTCCATCGCGCCCTCATACAGCCGCGTATGCGTGTCGATGTCGCGGGCGTAGTGATAGAGCAGCGCGTCGTAATATTCGTCAATCAGCGGATCGTCCGCCGTGCGCCCCATCCGCGACATGCCCAGCCGCAACATCGCGCGCCCGCCGCGCAGGGCCGTGCCTGCGTCCTTGACAGGATCCAGCAGATCGCCCGCATCCATATCGCGGAAACAGGCATTGGCCGCCGCAATCAGATCACCGCTGGTGTCGGCCAGCGTGCCGTCCAGATCGAATACCACTGTCTTCATCTTTATCCCCTGTCTTGCATTATTCCGCCTAATACGCGCCCCGAGTTGTTGCAAGCCGCAACCCGAAGTGATCCAGACCCACCTTGCGCATAGAAGCCCATCAGTTAAACAGGAAAAAACATCGTAGCAGAACGGAACACCCATGAAAACCAGCCTGATCATCCTTGCCGCAGGCATGGGCACGCGGATGAACTCCGATTTGCCCAAGGTTTTGCACGCCATCGCGGGGGACCCGATGCTGGTGCATGCCATGGCTGCCGGTGCGATGCTGGAGCCGGAGCATACGATTATTGTGGCAGGCCACGGCGCTGCCGAAGTCACCGCCGCGGCACATGCCCATGACGAGACCGCGACCGTTGTGATCCAGTCAGAGCAGTTGGGCACCGCCCATGCCGTGGATCAGGCCAAGGACGCGCTGGCCGGTTTCGACGGCACCGCGATCGTGCTCTATGGCGATACACCCTTTGTCTCGCCCGACACGCTGGATCGGATGATGGAGGCATCTGCGACCTCGGATGTGGTTGTGCTGGGGTTTGAGGCCGCTGATCCGGGCCGCTATGGCCGTCTGGTCATGGACAGTGCATCGCTGGAGCGCATCGTCGAATTCAAGGATGCCACCGAGGCCGAGCGCGCCATCACCCTGTGCAACAGCGGTGTCATCGCTTGTAATGCCGCCCTGCTGTTTGACCTGATCGCCGCCGTCGACAACAACAACGCCTCCGGCGAATATTACCTCACCGATATCATCGGCCTTGCCCGCGCGCGGGGCCTCACCGCCACCGCCGTCACCTGTGGCGAGGCCGAGACGCTGGGCATCAACTCCCGCGCGCAACTGGCGAATGCCGAGGCCGCATTTCAGGCCCGCGCCCGCGCCATCCTGCTGGAAGACGGCGTGACCTTGCAAGCGCCCGAAACCGTCTACCTCGCCCGCGATACCGTCATTGGCCGCGACACGGTGATAGAGCCGAACGTGGTCTTTGGCCCCGGTGTGACCGTGGAATCCGGTGCGCTGATCCGTGCCTTCAGCCATCTTGAGGGCTGCCATGTCTCGCGCGGCGCTGTTGTCGGTCCCTACGCCCGCCTGCGCCCGGGGGCCGAGCTGGAGGAGAACACCCGCGTCGGCAATTTCGTCGAGATCAAGAATGCCGTGATTGCGGAAGGTGCCAAGGTCAACCACCTCAGCTATATCGGGGATGCCTTTGTGGGCGCGCGCGCAAACATCGGTGCGGGCACCATCACCTGCAATTATGACGGCGTGATGAAGCACCACACCCACATCGGTGCCGGCGCCTTTATCGGCTCCAACACCATGCTGGTGGCCCCTGTGCACATCGGCAACGGGGCGATGACGGGATCAGGATCGGTGATTACTTCGGACGTGGAGGCAGACGCACTGGCGCTGTCCCGCGCGCCGCAGGTGGAAAAAGCCGGTATGGCGCGCAAACTGATGGACATTTTAAAGGCCAAAAAGGCCAAATCACAGCGGGGCAGCTGATATGTGTGGAATTGTAGGCGTATTGGGCAACCACGAGGCAGCACCCATTCTGGTCGAGGCGCTCAAGCGGCTGGAATATCGCGGCTATGACAGCGCGGGCATTGCCACGGTGAACAACGGCACGCTGGACCGCCGCCGCGCGGTGGGCAAGCTGGTCAACCTTGGGGATTTACTGGTGCACGAGCCGCTGGCAGGTAAATCCGGCATCGGCCACACCCGCTGGGCCACCCACGGCGAGCCGAATGTTGGCAATGCCCATCCGCACCTTGCAGGCCCTGTCGCTGTCGTACACAACGGCATCATCGAGAATTTCCGCGAGTTGCGGACAGAACTGGCAGGGTATGGCCTCAACACTGTGACCGATACGGACACAGAAACCGTGGCGATGTTGACCCAGCATTTTATGGCGCAAGGCCTGTCCCCGACAGAGGCGGCAATCAAAACACTCGGCAAGCTGCACGGCGCGTTTGCACTGGCGTTTCTGTTTGACGGCGAGGATGATCTGATGATCGCCGCGCGCAAAGGCTCGCCGTTGGCCATCGGCTATGGGCAGGGCGAGATGTTTGTAGGCTCGGACGCGATTGCGCTATCGCCCATGACGGACCGGATCAGCTATCTGGAAGAAGGCGATTACGCGATCCTTACCCGCGCAGGGGCCACTGTATTTGACGCCAACGGCACCCGTGCCAACCGTGAGGTCCGCACCATCCAGATCAGCGCCACGCGCGTCGACAAAGCCGGTCACAAGCATTTTATGGCCAAAGAGATTGCGGAACAGCCCACCGTAATTGCCGAAGCGCTGAGCCATTACATCAGCAAAACCGGCGATATCCGCCTCCCCGATCCGCAGATTGATTTTGCAAACGTCGACCGCATCACCATGGTTGCTTGCGGCACGGCGTTCCTTGCTTGTCTCACGGCCAAATATTGGTTCGAACAGATCGCCCGCCTGCCCGTCGAGGTCGATGTGGCGTCTGAATTCCGCTACCGCGAGCCGCCGATTCCCGCGCGCTCTGTCGCACTTTTTGTCAGCCAGTCGGGCGAGACGGCGGACACGCTGGCAGCGCTGCGCTATTGCAAAGGCAAGGCGGACAGGATCATGTCGGTGGTCAACGTGCCTGAGTCGTCCATTGCCCGCGAAAGCGATCTGGCCCTGCCGATCCATGCGGGTGTCGAGATCGGCGTCGCCTCGACCAAGGCGTTCACCTGCCAGCTGACTGTGCTGTTCCTGCTGGCGCTGAAGGCGGCAAAAGACCGTGGCGAGATCACGCCCGAACAAATGGCCGACCACATCGCCCAGCTGCGCCGCCTGCCCGCCCTGATGGCCGAAGCACTGGACCAAAGTGATGCCATCCGCGAGACCGCCCGCAAGCTGTCGAGCGCGCGCGATGTGCTGTTCCTTGGCCGTGGCCCGCTCTATCCGCTGGCCCATGAAGGTGCGCTGAAACTCAAGGAAATCAGCTATATCCATGCCGAAGCCTATGCCTCGGGCGAGCTGAAGCATGGCCCCATCGCGCTGGTCGACGAGCATGTGCCGGTGATTGTCATGGCCCCGCGCGACACGCTGTTCGACAAGACAGTCAGCAACATGCAGGAAGTCATGGCGCGCAAAGGCAAGGTGATCCTGATTTCCAACCGTCAGGGTCTGGCCGAGGCCAGTCAAGGCGTCTGGGACACCATCGAGATGCCGGATGTATCGGATGCCGTAGCGCCCATTCTATACGCGATCCCTGCGCAACTGCTGGCCTATCACACGGCAGTCGCCAAAGGCACAGATGTGGACCAACCGCGCAATCTGGCGAAATCGGTAACAGTCGAGTAAGTCTCTTTCTTCGTACAGGCCTTCCCGATTCACAAGAGTATCGTGCGCGGGCCGTGGCAGATGCGCGGTGCGTCAGCTGTTTCGCGTCCCCAGCGGGCAGGATAGAGTTTAAAGGCAAAATGAAGAAGCGGCACAGGTTAGCGCGCCAGTCAGCCGCCCGGAGTCCCGTCAGCCGCCCAGAGTGACGTCCAGTTCGGTCAGCTCAGTCAGAGAAGCCCCGATCAGGCGCATCGCGGGCAGCGACAGGCGGCTGCCGCCCGTGGCGGGCCCGGCGATCGGGATCAGGGTCACGGCGGATGATTTGCCGTTCGCCTTGTTGGTCACACGGCCCTTTGTCTCGGACTTGACCAGTGGCGTTTTCAGCCAGAAACCCGGCTCTGTCGGGCTGCCCAGACTGGCGATGGTTGTGCCCAGCGATTTTGACGCAGCCGCCACAGGGGCTGCCGCCTGCTTGCGCTGCGCGGCTGTCGTAGTGTCCAGTGCGGCCTGCGTGTTGGCCGTGCGCGCGGGCGGCGGTGCCGAGGTCAGGACCGGATCAGCGGGAAGTGCTGCAACGTCTACGGGCGTGGCCGCAGGCAGACCTGGCGCGGCCATATGACCGGCGGCAGCACTGCTGGCAACCGGCCGCGCGGCATCCTCGGGCTGGCCCATGCCCAGTTGCGCACAGGCACCCAGAGTGAAAGCAGCAGCAATCGCTGCAAAAGGGATATATATACAGTTCATGTCTCCACCCTAATCCAGCTTTGCGGCCACTCCAAGCCCCCCTCAAATCACTCTTGCCCCTGTGCAGTGGCGGCGGTACGTTCACGGTATGAATGCCCCATTAATTGATCCCTTCGCCCGCGCCATCACTTACCTGCGTGTTTCCGTCACGGACCGCTGTGATTTCCGCTGTGTTTACTGCATGTCAGAGAACATGACCTTTCTGCCCAAGCGCGAATTGCTAACGCTGGAGGAGCTAGACCGCATGTGTTCCACCTTCATCGGCTTGGGTGTGCAAAAGCTGCGCATCACCGGCGGGGAGCCACTGGTCCGGCGCGATATCATGACGTTTTTCAACGGCATGAAGCGGCATCTGGACAGTGGTGCGCTCAAAGAGCTGACGCTGACAACCAATGGCAGCCAGCTGGAGAAATACGCGGCCGATTTATATGCGGCGGGTGTGCGGCGGGTGAATGTCTCGCTCGATACGCTGGACGAGGCGAAATTTGCCGACGTCACACGCTGGGGCCGCCTGCCCCAAGTGCTGCGCGGGATTGATGCGGCACAGGCGGCGGGCCTGCGGGTCAAGATCAATGCCGTGGCGCTGAAAGGCTTTAACGAGCCTGAGCTGGTGCAGATCACGCAGTGGTGTGCCAGCCGCGACATGGACCTGACGTGGATTGAAGTGATGCCCATGGGCGACATCGGCAACGAGGACCGGATTGATCAATACTGGTCCCTCAAGGATGTGCGCGCGCAATATGCGGGCCACTATACCGTGACCGATCTGGCCGAGAGTTCCGGCGGGCCTGCGCGTTATGTCCGGCTGGAAGAAACGGGCCAGAAGATCGGGTTCATCACGCCCCTGACCCATAACTTCTGCGAGAGCTGCAACCGCGTGCGCCTGACCTGCACCGGCGAGCTGTATCTGTGTCTGGGGCAGGAAGACAAAGCCGATTTGCGCGCGGCGTTGCGTGCGCATCCGGATGACAATGGACCCTTGGAAGAGGCCATTCGCGCGGCGATCACCCTCAAGCCCAAGGGCCATGATTTCGACTATTCCCGCCAGACGGCGGGTGGCAAGATGCCCCGTCACATGAGCCATACAGGCGGGTGAACACGCCGCTGCTCTACCGGACCTATGTGGCGCTGAGCATGGCGCTGCTGCCCTTCGCCGCGCGGTCTGTCATCAACAAACTGCGCAAGGCAGGCGTGTCCGTGCACCGCGCGCACGAGCGGATCGGCCATGCCACCGAGGCCCGTCCGGACGGCACGCTGGTCTGGTTCCATGCCGCCTCTGTGGGCGAAAGCCTGTCGGTGCTGGCGCTGATCACGCGCATTGGTGTGATGTTGCCGCAAGCGCATTTTCTTATCACCTCCGGCACCGCTTCGTCTGCCAAGCTAGTCGCGCAGCGTATGCCACCACGCTGCGCCCACCAGTTTGCGCCGCTGGACGCGCCCGGCCCGCTGCGGCGGTTCCTGAAACACTGGCACCCCGAAGCCGCCATCATTGTCGAGAGCGAGCTTTGGCCCCAAATGCTGCGCCGGACCCGCGCCACCGGCGCCACAATGGCGCTGGTCAACGCGCGCTTGTCGGAGAAATCGCTGAAGGCATGGGCCAAACGCCCGCGCCTTGCCGCCTATGTGCTGGAGGTCTTCGACCTGATCCTGACCCAGAATGACGCGATGGCCGAGGCCATGGTGCGCATCCATGCCCCCGCCCCGCATGTAGCACGGGGGCAGAACCTCAAATCCTTCGCAGGCCCGCTGCCCGTGGACGAAGACCTGATATTCGAGGCCCGCGCGAGCTTGGGCCATCGCCCCGTCTGGATCGCCGCCTCCACCCATGCAGGTGAGGAGGAGATTGTGCTGACCGCCCATCAGCACCTGCGCAAAACCCACCCCGATCTGCATCTGATCCTGATCCCCCGCCACCCTGAACGGAGCAATGACGTGGCCCAGCTGATCACCAATAGAGGGATGACTTACACCCGCCGCAGCCGCGGTGATCTGCCCGGTGGGGCGGTTTATCTGGCCGATACGCTGGGCGAGCTGGGCAACTGGTACGCGCTGGGGGATATCGTCTTTCTGGGCGGCTCGATGCTGCCCATCGGCGGGCATAATCCTTTCGAGGTGGCGCAAGCGGGCAATACCGTGCTCTCGGGCAACCATGTATTCAACTTTGCAGAGACATTTGCGGCGATGGAGACCGCAGGTGCCGCCCGCCTTGTTGCGGATGCCCCTGATCTGGCCGCAAAGGTTGATGGCTTTCTGCGCGACAGTGGCGCGCTTGATCAAAGCGTGAAAGCTGCCACAACCTTCGCAAACGCAGAGACAGACAAACTCGACCTTATCGCCACCCGTCTGATCACCGCGCTGGGTTTGCCATGACCGATATGTCTGATATCAGAGTGATTGCGCCCAATTTCAAACGCCGCCTCTCGGGCGTTACCGCCACCATCGTGCGGCTGGTGCCGGTGCAGGCCCGCGAGATCGGCATTGTCGCCACAGGCCCCGTGCTGCCCGCCCATGTGCCGCAAATCCCGCTGTGGTCGCTGCTGACACTGCCGCGCAAAACCAGACGCGTCTGGCACGCACGCCGCAATGTGGAAATGATCGGCGGGCTGGCGCTGAAATACCTGCTGCGCAAGAACCTCAAACTGATGTTCACTTCTGCTTCACAACGGCGGCAATCCGGCCTGACGCGCTGGCTGATCCGGCGTATGGATGCCGTTGTCGCCACATCTGCCAAAACCGCAAGCTATCTGGAAAGACCCGCCACCGTGATCCTCCACGGCATTGATCTGGAAGGCTATGCTCCAGCTCAGGATCGCACGGCCCTCCGGATACAGCTGGGGCTTCCAGCCGACGGCATACTTGTCGGCTGCTACGGGCGCATCCGGCCCTCCAAAGGCACGGATGTGTTTTCTTCGGCCATGACAGAAGTTAACAAACATTTCCCTGCCCATGCCCTGATCATGGGCCGCGCCGTACCGAAAGACCGTGACTACCTTCAACACATCAAGAACAATGTGACAAAATTCACCCTCGGGCACATGTTTCATTTTCTGCCAGAGGTGCCCGTCGAACAGATGGCAGACTGGTACCGCGTGCTGGACCTCTATGTGGCACCCCAACGATGGGAAGGTTTTGGCCTGACACCGATAGAGGCAATGGCGTGTGGCATTCCCGTCATCGCCACCCGCGTTGGCGCGTTCGAGCAGATTGTTACCCCCGACACGGGTATGCTGGTAGATCCTGACGATCCTGCGGCCCTCGCCGCCGCAATATGCACCGCCCTCACCCCCCCCTATCCGGCAACAGACTGGGCACGAAATGCCCGCCCCCATGTGGCCGAACATTTTTCGATCGCGCGCGAAGCGTCAGAGCTTATCACAATCTACCGCGCACTGCTGGCCTCCTGACCCCGCTTCTTTATTTTGCCCTTAAACTCAATCCTGCCGCCCAACTACGCGCAGGCGGCAGAGATTACGCCGCAGGCATCCGCTGCTCGACAATCCCCGCCCACCAACTGCACCCGGCAGGAATAACATCGTCGTTAAAGTTATAGAGCGGGTGATGCACATTGGCCGTGTCCCCATTGCCTACCAGAATATAGGCACCGGGGCGCTCTTCGAGCATAAAGGCGAAATCCTCGCCGCCCATGACCAGCGGCGCCTCCGCACAATCGCCCGAGACAGAGCGTGCCACGTCGGCAGCAAATTCGGTCTGCGCGTCATGGTTGATCATCACCGGATAGTTGCGCCTATAGGTCACCCGCGCCACAGCGCCCATCGCGGCGGCAATACCCGTGCAAATCTCGTTCACACGCTTGTCCGCCAAATCGCGCAGTTCCAGCGACATGGTGCGCACGGTCCCCTTCAGATGCACCTTTTGCGGGATCACGTTGTAGGCGTTCGACGCGGTCTGGAACGAGGTGATCGAGACCACAATATTGCCTACCGGATCGGCATTCCGGCTGACAATTGTTTGCAACGCGCCGACAATCTGGCTGGCGACCACGGTCGTATCCACCGTCTCGTTCGGCTTGGCGGCATGCCCACCGAGGCCTTCGATCTCGATATCCAGCAGATCGGTTGCCGCAAAAAACGGACCGGGCCGAATGGCGAAACTGCCCGCTGGCATGCCGGGCCAGTTGTGCATGCCGTAGACTTCCTGAATGCCCCAGCGGTTCATCATGTCGTCGTCACACATGACTTTGGCACCGCCACCGCCCTCTTCGGCGGGCTGGAAGATCACCACTGCGGTGCCGTCAAAGTTCCGCGTCTCCGCCAGATATTGCGCGGCCCCCAGCAGCATTGCCGTGTGGCCGTCATGGCCGCAAGCGTGCATCGCCCCGACGGTTTTAGAGGCATAGTCCAGCCCCGTTTCCTCATGGATAGGCAGCGCATCCATATCTGCGCGCAGGCCCACCACTTTGCCGGAAGTGGTGGATTTTCCCTTGATCACGCCCACAACACCCGTGCGCCCGATGCCCTCGACCACTTCATCACAGCCAAAAGCGCGCAGTTTTTCGGCCACAGTGGCCGAAGTGCGGTGCGTCTCGAACAGGATTTCGGGGTGTTCGTGCAGGTCACGGCGCCATGCGGTGATGTCGGCGTGCAGTTCGGCAAAGCGGTTTTTAACGGCCATGGGAGTAGTCCTTTTTATGTATCAGTGTGCCAGCGGCATGCGACGTTCGACCAGTTCGGCAAACCAGGAACAGCCCGCCGGAATCGCCTCGTCGTTGAAGTTGTATTCGGGGTGGTGGACCGTCGCACCGCCGCCATTGCCCAGCTGGATATAGGCACCGGGCCGTTCCTCCAGCATAAACGAGAAATCTTCGCCCGCCATGATAGGCGGTGTGTTCCGCTCAACACCCGGTGTCACGGCCTCGGCAGCATCCGCCGCGTAATTGGTGTTCGCGTCATGATTGACAGTCGCGGGATAGCCGCGCTCGTAGTCAATATCGGCCACACAGCCATGGGCGCGCGCGGTCAGGTCCACAATCTCCGCCAGCCGCTTTTCCGCCAGATCGCGCACGCCACCGTCCAGCGTGCGCACAGTGCCCTTCATCGTGACACGGTGCGGGATGATGTTGAACGCCTCGCTGTCGGAACGCAGCATACAGACCGACACCACCACCTGCTTGAGCGGATCGACATTGCGGCTGGCGATGGATTGCAGTGCGACAATCACATGGGCTGCGGCCAGATTTGGGTCAATCGCCTCATGCGGGGCCGCCGCATGGCCCCCTTTTCCGGTGATGGTGATATCGAACTCGTCCGTCGCGGCCAGCATTGCACCGCTGCGGATGTGAAAGCTGCCCACATCGCCGCCCGGCATGTTGTGCAGCCCGTAGACCTCGTCAATGCTCCAGCGGTCCATCAGACCCTCCTTGCACATCTCGCGGCCACCGCCGCCGCCCTCTTCTGCGGGTTGGAAGATCAGCACCACGCGGCCATCAAAATTGCGCGTCTCTGCCAGATATTGCGCGGCTCCCAGCAGGATGGCGGTATGGCCGTCATGGCCGCAGGCGTGCATTTTTCCGGGGTTCTTGGACGCATACTCCAGCCCAGTCGCCTCTTGGATCGGCAGCGCGTCCATATCCGCGCGCAAACCCACGGTCCGGCCAGAGGTGGTGTTGCGCCCTTCAATCACCGCCACGACGCCGGTCTGGCCGATGCCGGTGGTGATGTCCGTGATGCCAAAACTGCGCAGCTTTTCCTCGACGAATTTCGCCGTCTCGTGCACGTCGAATTGCAGTTCGGGATACTGGTGCAGGTGGCGGCGCCATCCGGTGATCTCGGCGTGCATATCGGCAAAGCGGTTCTTGATCGGCATGGGGTATCCTTTTCAAACGTCATGTCTGTTTTATACATCAGGTCCGGGCACCATTTTGGTGCCATCGGTAAAGCGGTTAAACCTGAACCGCGAAAGGTCGTGGCCCGCAGGTCTGCCCGCCGCCAGATCGGCCAGTATCCGGCCCATCGCGGGGCCAATGCCAAAGCCATGGCCGCTCATCCCCGTGCCGACAATCAGACCATCAATCGGCGTATGGTCCACAACGGGCACGATATCGGGCATGGTGTCAATCATGCCGGCCCAAGTGCTGGCCAGTTTCACCTCGCCCAGCTGCGGGAACATGGCGGCGAAATCGCGGGCCAGTTTGGCCATTTTGCGCGGCACGGGCTTGGGGTCCAGAATGCGCATCCGCTCGAAAGGGGTGACGTCCTGCCCGTACCACCGGCGTTTGGTGCCCCATGCATCGGGGAAGCCTTTGGGCGGCAGAAAATTCAGCATGCAGCCCCAAGGGTCCGCGCGGAGCTGATTGATATAGTCGGGCAAAGCGCGGAAGGCATCCGGCCCGACGTAGAGCTCGGATGGGCCACCCGGCGCCAGCGTATAGCCGCCATCGGCACGACGCCGGAACGCCAGATCCTTGCCACTGCCCGCCGCCTGCCCGATATCAGGCAAAGGCACAGTCGCCGCCACCTGAGAGCGGACGGAGAGTTGCGGCAGTGCGATACCGTGGTTGCGCAAGAACAGCGAAGACCACGACCCGCCTGCCAGCACCACACGCGGCGTGCGCACGCGGCCTTTTTCGGTGACTACGCCAGCCACTTTGCCATTTGTGATGTCCAGACAGCGCACAGCACAGTGCTCGATGATCTGCACGCCCGTCCGCACGGCGATTTCGGCAAAGGCAGGCACGGCCACCTCAGGCTCTGCGCGGTAATCGGAGGAGGTGTGCAGCGCGCCCAGCGGCACCTCCGTGAGGCCCGGATAGAACGCTGCCAGCTCGGACTTGGACAGCAGCTTGCTGCTTACGCCGTGCTTGGCGGCATAGGGCAGCCATTTCTCAAAGCTAGCCAACCGCGCCTCGCTGGCCGCCAAATAGGTCACACCGGCCTGCACCAGCCCGATGCCCTCATTCGTTTCGCGCGAGAGATCCACCCAGAGGCGCTGCGCCTCGGCCATGATCGGCATTTCGGCGGGGTCGCGGCCCTGCTGGCGGATCCAGCCCCAGTTGCGGCTGGATTGTTCAGCGGCCACCAGACCTTTCTCAAGCAGCAACACCTGTGCCCCGCCCCGCGCGGCAAACAGCGCGGTGCAAACACCAATCACCCCGCCGCCGATCACCACCAGATCCACAGCCTCCGGCAGCGCCCCTGTATATCGGGGCGCTTGGGCTATGTTGATCGGAAAGGCAGTCATGCAGAGGAAACCTTCAGAGGCAGAGACGCGCAACCAGCTTGCGCATAAAATCATGACCCGCATTGAACTGCGAGATCTCGATAAACTCGTTGGGCTGGTGCGCTTGGGCGATGTCGCCCGGCCCGCAAATCACGGCGCTATAGCCTGCCTGCTGAAACTGGCCCGCTTCGGTGCCATAGCTGACCTTGTGGCTGGCATTGTCGCCGGTGATCTGGCGCACCAGCGTTTCGGCCTCGCCGCCCTCTTCGGGCTGCAAGGGGGGCACATCGAACATCGGCGTGATGTCGATCCGCGTCTCCGCCACCACAGATTGCATGGCCTCTTCGACCTCGCGCACCTTTTCAAGATAGTCGATCTTCCACTGTTCTTTATCCTCGCCCGGGACCACACGGAAGGTCATCACAAAGCGGCAGTCTTTTGCGGTAATATTATGCGCAGTGCCGCCGGAAATTGTGCCGACATGCACAGTGGTAAACGGCGGATCAAACATCGCTGCCAGCTCGGAGGGCTTGGCGGCCATGTTTTCGGTGTTCTGCTCGTTCGCCCATTCGATCAGTTTCGCACCTGCCATGATCGCGTTGACGCCGGTGTGCAACAGGCTGGAATGCACCTCGAACCCGATCAGGTGGGTGTGAAAACCGGTGCCGCCCTTGTGGCCGGTGACGGCCTGCATGCTCGACGGCTCGCCCACAATCACCGCGCTGCCTTTGGGCACAACGCCCTGCATCGCCGCGATCATCGGCGGCGCGCCAGTACAGCCGACCTCCTCATCAAAGCTGAGCGCGATTTGCAAGGGCCGCTTGACGCCAGTATGATGCGCCTCGACCAGCGCCCAGATGGCCAGCGCGTCAAAACCCTTCATATCACAAGTGCCGCGCCCGTAATATTTGCCGTCTTTCTCGGTCACGGTATAAGGGTCCGTTTCCCACGGCTGGCCGTCCACGGGCACCACATCCGTATGACCGGACAGCACAATCGCGCCCTCCACGTCTGGCCCTGCATGGGCAAACAGCGCATGTTTGGGCTGCTCGGGGTCGATGTAGCGGTGCGATTTGATCCCGTGAGAAGCCAGATATGCCGCCACCCAGTCGATCAGCGGGATGTTTGTGTCGCGCGACACGGTCGGAAAGCTGACAAGTTTTTCCATCAGCTGATAGGGGCTAAGACGCTCGGCCATGGTATGTTCCTTAATATCCGCTGTCGGTGATCAGCACTGTATGCTCCGGCCCGACCTCGCGGTAGACGCTTGGCTCTGCCACATAGCTGGCAGGGTGAATGGGCGACGGGATCGGTTTGAAGTTCAGGTCTTTCTCGGCCAAGCGCTTGCGCGGGTCGGCGATGGGAACCGCCTTCATCAAGGCTTGGGTATAGGGGTGCTGCGGATTTTCGAACACCGCGCGGCGCGGGCCCATTTCAACGATGCGGCCCAGATACATGACGCCTACGTAGTGGCTGACCCGCTCTACCACGGCCATATCGTGGCTGATGAACAGAAACGACAGCTCCATCTCGGCCTGCAATTCCATCATCAGGTTGAGAACCTGCGCCTGTACGGAAACATCGAGCGCCGATACCGCTTCATCCGCGATGATAAGCTTGGGCTTGAGCGCAAGCGCGCGCGCAATCGCCACACGCTGGCGCTGGCCACCCGATAACTCGTGCGGGAAACGGCGCATGAAACTGCGTGGCAATTCCACACGGTCAAACAGGGTCTCGACCCAGTCGGTGACTGCCTGCCCCTTGAGCAGGCCATAGTTATGGATCGGCTCTGCCACCTGATCGGCCAGGCCCATCTGCGGGTTGAGCGAGGCAAACGGGTCCTGAAAAATCATCTGCATATCAAGGCGGGCCATGCGCAGATCGTGATTGTTGAGCCCCATGATGTCTTTGCCACCAAGGTTCACGTGGCCCGACAGCGGCTGCACCAGCCTCAGGATAGAGCGTCCGGCAGTGGATTTACCACATCCGCTTTCACCGACAAGGCTCAGGGTCTGGCCCTTGTTGATCGTAAAGCTGAGGTCTTCAACCGCGTGCACATTCGCGACAACCCGGCGCAGCAGTCCGCCCGTGACAGGGAAACGCGTGGTCAGGTTATCGACCTTCAACAAGACCTCTTGAGTGCCTTTGATGGGCAGGATTTCCTTGTCTTTGGTGCCCAGCAGCTTCATCGGCTCGGGATAGTCCTTGCCGGTCATCTCGCCCAGTTTCGGGACAGCGGCCAACAGCGCCTTTGTATAGGGGTGCTTCGGGTTCTCGAAAATCTCCTCGACCGTGCCCTCTTCAACCTTTTTGCCGCGGAACATTACCACAACACGGTCGGCCATCTGCGCCACCACCGCCATATCGTGGGTGATGAACATCACAGCTGTGCCCGTCTCGCGCTTGAGACGGTCCATCAGCGCGAGAATCTCGGCCTGAATGGTCACATCGAGAGCGGTTGTCGGCTCGTCCGCGATCAGCAGGCGCGGCTCGCAGGCCAGTGCCATGGCGATCACAACGCGCTGGCGCATGCCGCCCGACAACTCGTGCGGGTATTGCGTCAGTCGCTTTTGCGGCTCCGGGATGCGCACTTGGGTCATCAGCTCCAGCGCGCGCGCCTCGGCCTGGGCCTTGCTCATATTCTTGTGCAGGCGCAGGCCTTCGGTCAGCTGTTTGCCCACGGTGAACACGGGGTTAAGGGCTGTCATCGGCTCCTGAAAGATCATCCCGATCTCGTTGCCGCGGATGCCGCGCATCTCGTCTTGCGGGGTGGCAGCAAGATCAATATCCGCCGCCCCTTCGCCGCGGTTGAACATCAGTTTGCCGCCCGCAATTTCGCCGCCGCCGAATTCCACCAGCCGCATCAGCGACAGCGACGAAACGGATTTGCCCGATCCTGATTCTCCCACCACACAGACGGTTTCACCCGGATGGATGTCAAAAGACACATCCTCAACCCCCACAACAGGGCCATCTTTGGTCTGGAATTCCACACGCAGGCCTTCAATCCGCGCAATCGGCGCTTTGTCGGTATGGTCAAGCATGGCAGTCCTTTCAGATGGCCTGCGCGCAACACGTGGCCTGTTGTGCGCCAAGCTATGCGCAAGCATTGCGCGCGTCAAACGCTCTGCACCGGAATATATCCCGATCCGTGCCTTAAAACTGCGCAGCCCGCACATTTTCATCGCCTTCGCCTGCGCAGGGCACTTGCAATTTCTGTGAGGTATGTTTCAAATGCCCTACGCGCTCTGGGAGACTGTGGTGACTTTGTTGTGAGGCGGGCGTTCCGGCGCATAGGGCCCGCACAACCTTCCGAACCCGGTTTCTTCGAGCGATCAAAAATGTCCCGGGCAACCGGGCGACCAAAAGCACGCAGATGCGTGTGCAACATGGAGTATCTTATGACTTTGAAATCCACCCTACTCGGGGCTGTCTGCATGACCGCTCTGGCGCCAATGGCGATTGCCGAAGGCCACCAAGGCGAGCGTGGCCGCGACGGCGATGTGAAAATCATCTACTGGCAAGCTGTCTCGATCATGAACCCGTTCCTGTCGGGCGGCACAAAAGACGTCGAAGCTGCATCGCTGGTTCTGGAACCACTGGGCCGCTATGATGAAACCGGCGCGCTTATCCCGTTTCTGGCAACAGAAATTCCAACCGTTGAAAACGGCGGCGTCAGCGAAGACCTGACCTCCATCACATGGAAGCTGAAAGAGGGTCTGGTCTGGTCCGATGGCACGCCCGTCACGTCGGCCGACGTGAAATTCACGGCAGATTACTGCATGCACCCCGAAGGCGGCTGCGCACAGCTGGCCAAATTCAACGGTGTTGAAATGGTCGAGGCCGTGGACGATCTGACTGTCAAAGTCACGTTCTCCTCCGCAACACCAAACCCCTACGGCCCGTTCATGGGTGGGCAATCCCCGATCCTGCAGGCTGCACAATTCGCGGAATGCCTTGGCGCCCGCGCACCCGAGTGCACCGAGGCCAACTTTGGCCCCATCGGCACCGGCCCGTTTGTGGTAACAGATTTCCGTCCCAATGACGTGATCCAGTTCGTTGCAAACGAAAACTACCGCGATGCAAGCAAGCCCGCATTTGCCACACTGACCTTCAAAGGCGGCGGCGACGCAGCGTCTGCTGGCCGTGCCGTGATGGAAACAGGCGAATTCGATTACGGCTGGAACATGCAGCTGGCGCCGGATGTCATCGCCAAGATGGCCGAAGGTGGCAAAGGCGTGCCAATTTCCGCATTCGGTACTCTGGTAGAGCGCATTGAGGTCAACTTTACCAACCCATCGGCTGATCTGCCACCAGAGACACGCGCAACCGTGGCAGAGCCGCACCCGATCCTGGCGGACTTCAAAGTGCGTCACGCTCTGTCCATGGCGATCGACCGCGCATTGCTGACCGAAGTAGGTTACGGTCAGGCCGGACGCCCGACCTGTAACATCGTACCTGCGCCCGCACTCTATGCGTCCGACAACACAGAGTGCCTGACACAGGACCTCGAAGGCGCCAAGGCCCTGCTGGAAGAAGCCGGCTGGACCGACACAGACGGTGACGGCGTGCGCGACAAAGATGGCAAGAAACTGGCACTGCTGTTCCAGACATCCACCAATGCGGTACGTCAGGACTTTCAGGCATTGATCAAGGATTGGTGGCAGCAAATCGGCATCGAGACAGAGCTGCGCAATATTGACGGCTCCGTCTACTTCGGTGGCGATCCCGGTTCGCCGGATACGTTCCAGAAGTTCTATGCAGACGTGGAAATGTACGCAAACAACTTCGACGGCACAGATCCACAGGCGTATCTGAACGAGCGTCGCTGCGGCAACGAGCCAAAGCCATCCACACAGTGGCAGGGCGAGAACATCAACCGCTTCTGCGATCCAGCCTATGACGCCCTGCTCGACGAGCTGGCAGCCACAGGCGAGCTGGAGAAGCGCGGCGAGATTGCCAAAAAGCTGAACGAAATGCTGACGAAAGACAGCATGGGCATCATCCCGCTGGTGGACCGTGGCCGTGTCTCTGCTGCCTCCACAACATTGGGTGGCGTGGTCCTGAACGTCTGGGACTCCGAGCTTTGGAATGTTGCGGACTGGTACCGCATCAAGCAATAAACCCGTTGTAGCGGGGTGCGCCCCGCTATAGTGGTCGCTAATGTCGGGCGGGGGAAACCTCGCCCGACTTCATCAAAACATCCCGACTTCTTCCAATCAGACTGATACATAAAGGCGCCGCTTGATGCTGAATTTCACCATCCGACGACTGGTCCTCTCCGTTCCGACGCTTTTATTCATCAGCCTCGTGATCTTCATGCTGCTGCAACTGGCCCCCGGTGATCCGATGGCACAGGTGCCCCTGACCGTGCCGCCGGAAGTAAAGCAGAAAATGCGCGAAGCACTGGGCCTCGGCGCGCCGGTTCACATCCAGTATTTCAAGTGGCTCTACCAGTTCTTCGTGGTCGAGCCTTCGGTCTGGATCGACCATCTGACCGCCAACAGCTTTTTGTTCGGCTGGTTGCCAGATACACACCTGAGCATGACGATTGATCCCGACACCGGCGCACTGGTCCAGCAACAGCGCGTGATCAGCTGGCAGACCCGCAGCCCCGTAATGGACATCGTGATCCAGCGGATGCCGCAAACCCTCTGGGTTGTGGGCCTCAGCTATGTCGTCGGCATTCTCATCGCCATCCCGATCGGCATCTACTCTGCCTACCGCCATTATTCACTCTTCGATCAGGCAGGCACATTTATCACAATGGTCGGTTTTTCCATCCCGCCGTTCTTTACCGGCCCCTTGCTGATCGTGATCTTCTCCGTCTCGCTGGGTTGGTTGCCGTCGATCTATGACACCACGCTGATCGTCGACAGCTGGGCCACCTTCAAAACCCAGATGATGCAAATGGTGATGCCCGTGATGGTGCTGGCGCTGCAAACCACCGCGCAAATCAGCCGCTACATGCGCTCGGCCATGCTCGACAATCTCAATCAGGATTATGTGCGCACCGCACGCGCCAAGGGCCTGAAAGAAGCAACCGTGATCATGGTACACGTCCTGCGCAACTCGATGATCCCTGTTGTCACAGTGATTGCCTTGGGGATGCCCGCCATCTTCGGCGGTGCGATCATTACGGAAAACGTCTTCAAAGTGAACGGCATCGGCCAGCTGCTGCTGACCGCCCTTTTCGCCAACGACCTGCCAATGGTAATGACCCTTACTTTCATCTTCGCCATCCTCATCGTTCTGTTTAACCTCATTGCCGATATTCTCTACGGCGTGCTTGACCCAAGGATCCGCTATGACTGATCAATCCTCACAGATCGAAGTCTTCGGCGCCCTGCAAGACAAGGAGCCGTCAAAGCCGCCGCGCAGCCAGTGGCGCGATGTCTGGGACCAGTTCCGCAAACACAAAGGCGCTATGTTCGGCGGCGGCTTTTTGCTGTTCATTACCTTGGGCGTGATCTTTGGCCCGTATTTGTGGGACATCGAGCCGACCAAGCTGGACATCCGCAACAAGGACTGGCGCCCCGTCTACACCCTGCTCTGGGACAGCGACGTAAAAGCCGGCTTGGCACATCCCTTTGGCACAGACCAGCTGGGCCGCGATATCTTTGCCCAGATGATCTACGGCGGACGTGTGTCTATGGCCGTGGGCTGGTCCGCCATGATCCTGGCCCTGCTGATCGGCACCGCTGTCGGCGTGATATCAGGCTACTTCAAACGCGCTGATTTTCTGCTGATGCGCCTGACGGATCTGGTGCTGTCCCTGCCTATCCTGCCACTCGTACTGCTGGCCGTGACCCTGTTCCGCCAACCCCTCACCAGCTTCTTCGGCAGCCCCGAGCGGGGCATGTTTGTGCTCATCGTTTCGGTGATCGCGCTAACTTCATGGATGCAAACCGCCCGCATCGTGCGCGGCGATATTCTTGCACTGAAAGAACGCGAGTTCATTCTTGCCGCCCGCTCCATCGGCTCGACCTCCAGCAAGATCATCCTGCGCCACCTGCTGCCGAACGTGATATCGCCCATCATGGTCTCCGCCACGCTGGGTCTGGCCACGGCCATCATCACCGAATCCGCGCTCAGCTTTCTCGGCGTAGGCTTTCCGTCGGACTTTCCGACATGGGGCAAACTGCTGTCGGACGCAGTAAACCGCATGCAGGAATTCCCCGAGCGCGTGATGCTGCCCGGCATTCTCATCTCGATGACAGTACTCAGCGTGAATTACCTCGGCGACGGCCTGCGTGACGCACTCGATCCCCGCATCCGCGGCCGCTAAACCCGCAAAATCTAGACAATAAAGGGCCGCCGCTGATCCACCAGCGCACGGCCCTTCTTCTTTATTTTGCCTTTAAACTCAATCCGGCCCCCGCCACACAGGCGCAGGCTTCAGCCAATCCGCCGCCGCACCCGCCGCACCGCGGCCCAGACCAGCAGCACCACCGGCAAGGTCACAGCAGCTGTCACAGCACCTTTCGAGTATCCGGTAATCTCGGTCACCGGGTACAACAAATAACTCGCCAGCGAGACCGCGTAATAGCTGATCGCCACCACCGACAGCCCTTCGACCGTGTGCTGAAGGCGCAGCTGCAAATCCGCACGCTTGTCCATGCTCTCCAGTATCGACTGGTTTTGCGCCGAACGCTCGACATCCACACGTGTGCGCAGCAGGTCCGATGCCCGCAAGGCACGCGCCGACATCCGCTCCAGCCGCTCCTGCATAGAGATGACCGTGCGCATCGCAGGCTCGTAGCGGCGCATCATGAATTCGCCAAAGCCTTGCCGCCCGTTGAACCGCTCTTCCCGCAGGGCCGCGATCCGCTCGTCGACAATCGCCTTATAGGCCGCCGTACCGGCAAAGCGGAACGAGGTCTGGGCCACCACATTTTCCAGCTCGACCGAGACATCCAGCAGCGCGTCCAGTGTCGCCTCCGGCTTTTGAGCCTGCGCACTCATCTTCGCCATCAACTCGCTGATCCGGTGATCCATCTGGCCCACCTGCCCCCCGATCTCGCGCGTGAGGGCAAAACCCAACATCGACATCGTCTTGTAGGTCTCGATCTCCAACAGGCGCTGAATGATCCGGCCCGTCCGCCGCGAGCCGGTCTGTGTCGGCACAAACACGGCAAATCGCGTGTGACCCGCCGGATCAATCCGGAAATCACTTGCTACGACAGCGGCTTGTTCCAGCACATGGCCTACCGCAAGGCTCTCGGGGACAAACCATTCACCCAAGCGATCCAGTATGTCTTCCCTGTGCGCGGGCATAGGCATCAGTCGCAGCAGGCTTGACGTCAGGCGCTGACCGGGTGCAGCCTCCTGCCAGTGTGCCGGAAATACGTCAAACTCGACCGGGTCAAAGGGACGGCTGCTCAATTCGTCACAAAAGGCAGTATAGGTCACAAACTCCGTATGCTGCTCCCACTTAAGCTCGAACTTTCCCATCGCGCCATAGTAATGCGTTGCGTCCGGATCGGGCAGTGGTGCCCCGTAATGCTTGAGCAATGACACCAGATGCGCCATATCAGCGCCGCGGTCACGGTTGCGCGCGGCCCCTGCACCAGCCTGTTTGATCGCCAGAAAGGCCACCACTTGCGGGGCTTTGACATTGGGAGACGGCCGCGCGTGCAACTCTCCGCTCAAGGCATAGCGTAAGGGGTGGTCTGATATCGGGGCCATGGATCACATCCTGAAGCAAGGGTTACCCCTTTATGTGCCCCGGCAGCCGCCCTGTCCACAACGCACAAGATGCAGTGTTGCACAATTACCGAGCGCACCGTTGCATACAGTTCCACCTATCGGAAACTTCCCCTATGCTCAGGCCACCCCCCGCCAGATCCGCAGCGCGCGCCCCGCAAAACTGCCGCAGCTCGCAGCCAGCAATCCAGCAATCCAGCGAAGATGATATGGAAAACTGGATTACCATAGGTCTGCGGTGCGACAGCCCGCATCACCCCGCCTGCAAAGTTTGCCCAGAACACCAACATCATGACACTCAAGGTCAGGCTTTCCCCCGCAAGCCGGACCCTGCTGGCTTCGCGCCCCAACAGCCAACGGCGCTGCACCAGATATCACCCCCATGTGCCCAGAGCGTAGGCCAGACCAAACACAAGCCAGATGGCACCCGCAGCGGGCAAGGCCATAACCGAGCGGACCGCCATAAGACCTAACAGGGGCAGCGCATAGATCAGGCCCGCAGGGGCAAGCCGTTCACGTCTGGCCCGCAGGCCCACCAGAACCAGCACCACACATAGAGGCCAAACCCAAACCGGCGCACCTGTGATCAGTTGTGTCATATTTCTTATCCTTCATTCATATTGGAACTGGGAATACCAAGCACCAGCAATACCACTGTGGATACGCGAAATCGCTGCTGCTTGCGTCAAAGGCCGCCACAACCACTGACGCAGCGTGACTGACAGGGGCCTGAAACGGCAAAACGCCCCACCGTTTCCAGTGGAGCGTTTACAGTGAGGCAGGCGTTGGAATTTTTCAAAAATTCCATTCGTTTTCTTTGGAAGAAAACGGCTACAGCCGCGCGCTTAGTCAATCATCGGCAGCAGCTTGTCCAAGGAGGCCTTCGCATCGCCGTAAAACATGCGCGTGTTCTCTTTGAAGAACAACGGGTTCTCGATACCGGAGTATCCCGTACCCTGCCCGCGCTTGGAGACAAACACCTGCTTAGCCTTCCAGCATTCCAGCACCGGCATGCCGGCGATGGGGCTGTTGGGATCATCCTGTGCTGCAGGGTTTACGATGTCGTTCGAGCCGATGACAATCGCTACATCCGTGGTCGGGAAGTCATCGTTGATCTCGTCCATCTCCATAACGATGTCATAAGGCACTTTCGCCTCGGCCAGCAGCACGTTCATGTGACCGGGCAGACGCCCTGCCACGGGGTGAATGGCAAAGCGCACATTCTTGCCCTGCGCGCGCAGCTTTTTCACCAGCTCGCTCACAGCGCCCTGCGCCTGCGCCACCGCCATGCCGTAGCCCGGAATGATGATGACAGAGTCAGCCTCATTCAGTGCCGCAGCAACGCCTTCCGCCTCGATGGCAATCTGCTCGCCTTCAACGGCCATCTGCTCGCCCGCGGGGCCACCGAAGCCGCCCAGAATGACGGATACAAACGAACGGTTCATCGCTTTGCACATGATATAAGACAGGATCGCACCGGAGGAGCCGACAAGCGCGCCGACAACGATCAGCAGATCATTCCCAAGCGAGAAGCCAATCGCCGCAGCAGCCCAACCGGAATAGCTGTTCAGCATCGACACAACCACCGGCATATCCGCACCGCCGATGCCCATGATCAAGTGATAGCCGATGAACAGCGCACACAGCGTCATGATGAAGAGCGGCAGCGCACCACCCGTGTTGAAATACCAGACCAGCGTGATCAGCGACAGACCCGCAGCCGATGCGTTCAGAATATGCCCGCCCGGCAGCTTTTCCGCCGTAGACGATACGCGCCCCGCCAGCTTGCCATAGGCAATCACGGAACCTGTGAAGGTCACCGCACCGATGAACACACCGAGGAACAACTCGACCCGCAGGATATTGATCTCGACCGCTGACTTCTTGGCAATCAGTGCCGCGAAGGTGCCCAGATCAGCCGTGCTTTGCCCCGCTGCGATCATCGCCATCACGCGGCCAATCTCGAAATGCGCGATCAGGCCGACGAAGACCGCGGCCAGACCGACAAGACTGTGCATCGCTGCGACAAGCTCGGGCATCTGGGTCATTTGCACCTTTGTCGCCAGCTGATACCCGATGGCACCGCCCCCCGCGATCAGAATTAGCGACAGCAGCCAGAAACCGGAACCGGGCCCGATCAGCGTGGCCGCGACCGCCAGCGCCATGCCGACAATCCCGTACCAGACCGCGCGCTTGGCGCTTTCCTGCCCGCTCAGCCCACCCAGAGAGAGGATGAAAAGAATAGCTGCGACCACATAGGCCGCTGTTGTGAAACCAAATTCCATGATCCCCGCTCCTTTAAGATTTCTGGAACATGGCGAGCATGCGCCGTGTCACGAGGAAGCCGCCGAAAATGTTGATGCCACACATGAACACCGACAAGGCCGCAAGGATAACCACCAGCGCCGAGCCGGAACCGATCTGCATCAGCGCGCCCAGAATGATGATCGAGGAAATCGCATTGGTGATCGCCATCAGCGGTGTGTGCAGGCTGTGCGCCACGCCCCAGATCACTTGGAAGCCAATGAAAATCGACAGCACAAATACGATAAAGTGCTGCATAAAGCTGGCCGGTGCGACCAGACCGATGCCCAGCAGCAGCGCGCCACCGACCCCCAGCAGGATCACCTGATTTTTGGTCTGCGCCTTGAAGGCCACAATCTCAGCTGCGCGCTTTTCTTCCAGCGTCAGGGCTTTGGGTGCGGGTTTCTGCGGCTTGGCGGCAATCGCTGCCACTTTGGGCGGCGGCGGCGGGAATGTCACCTCGGAGGCATGCGCAATCGTCGCACCGCGGATCACGTCATCTTCCATGTTGTGGTTGATCACACCGTCTTTAGCGGGTGTGAGGTCCGTCAACAGGTGGCGAATGTTGGTCGAATAGAGTGTGGAGGCCTGCGTGCCCATCCGGCTGGGGAAGTCGGTATAGCCGATGATGGTCACGCCATTTTCAGTCACGATCTTCTCGTCCATGACGGTCTGCTTGCAGTTGCCGCCTTTTTCAGCCGCGAGGTCCACAATCACCGATCCGGGCTTCATCGCCGCAACCATATCGGCGGTCCAGATCTCTGGCGCCTCGCGGTTGGGGATCAGCGCCGTGGTAATGACGATGTCAATGTCGGGCGCCAATTCGCGGAACTTGGCCAGCTGTGCCTCGCGGAACTCGGGAGACGAGACAGAGGCATAACCCCCCGTCGCCGCACCGTCCTGCTGCGCCTCTTCAAAATCAAGATAGACAAACTGCGCGCCCATGCTCTCGACCTGCTCGGCCACTTCGGGCCGCACGTCAAACGCGTAGGTGATCGCACCCAGCGATGTCGCGGTCCCGATGGCAGCCAGACCAGCAACGCCCGCGCCCACAATCAGCACCTTGGCAGGCGGCACTTTGCCCGCTGCCGTGATCTGTCCAGTAAAGAAGCGGCCAAAGTTATTGCCCGCCTCGATCACCGCGCGGTAGCCCGCGATATTGGCCATAGAGGACAGCGCATCCATTTTCTGGGCGCGGCTGATGCGCGGGATCATCTCCATCGCAACAACCGTGGCGCCTTTTTTGGCCGCCGCCTGCATCTTGGCCTCGTCGCCCACGGGCGAGAAGAAAGAAATCAGCGTCTGGCCTTCGCGCAAACGCTTCATCTCGGCGTCATCGGGCGCGCGCACTTTGGCAACCACATCCGCCGCTTTCCACAGCGCCGCCGCCGTCTTCACAACCTCGACGCCTGCCGCGGCGTAAGACGCATCGTCAAAGCCGGATGCCAGGCCCGCACCGGTCTCGATCAGGCACTCATGTCCCAGTTTTTGTATTTGCAGCGCACTGTCCGGCGTCATCGCCACACGGCGCTCGCCTTCGAATACCTCTTTAGGTGTCCCGATCTTCACTCAAAATCTCCCAAAATTGCGTTTGGTGCCGAAACTGGCGTGTCGCAGATGATCATCTGACCTACCGTGCAGGGCACGGACAAACAAGCGCTGCACTTGCATAATTCGTGCTGTCCGGCGGGATTTTAACGTGATTGTAGAGATTTCGGCGCATTGCATACAAATTTTACCTCGAAACATTATTTCAACGCCGCAATGCAGCGCGCAACAATAGACCCGAAAAGTCGCAGCAGAATCGCTTGATGCCGTTACGTAAATTTTACAACGCCTAGGCGTCGGCACGTTCACCGCCTAACCTTTCCGCAACAAGGGAGAGAAACATGACATTAAACGGAAAACACGCACTGATTACGGGCGGCGGTACAGGCATCGGGCTTGCCATTGCCCATATGCTGGTCGCACGCGGTGCCCATGTCACCATCACAGGACGCCGCCAAGAGGTGCTGGAAGAGGTCGCCACCGCAGGCATGACCCCCATGGCCATGGATGTGCGCAACGAAGACGATGTGATCGCCAAGATCGCCGCCGCTGTTGCCGCCCGCGGTCCGATCCAGATTTGCGTGCCCAACGCAGGGCTGGCCACAGGCAAAGCCGCGCATAAAACCGATATGACCTTCTGGCGCGATATGATGGCCACCAATCTGGACGGCGCCTTTCTGACCATCCGCGAATGCCTGCCCGGCATGCGCGAGACCGACTGGGGCCGTGTCATTGCCGTCTCTTCGATGGCGGGTCTGAAAGGCTTGCCCGGGGCGGCCTGTTATTCCGCGTCCAAACACGGCATGATCGGCCTGATCCGCTCGCTCAGCGAAGAATATATGGGCAAGCCCTACACGTTCAACTCGCTTTGCCCGGGCTATGTGGACACCCCCATCGTGACGCGCAACACGCAGTCGATATCAGAGCGTGCAGGCATCACACCAGAGACCGCACGCGATATGATGGTAAACGCAAACCGTCACAAGCGCCTGATCACAGTAGAAGAAGTCGCAACGGCAGCAGCATGGCTGGTGGGGCCGGATTCAGGCAGCATTAACGGTCAAAGCATCGAGATTGCCGGCGGTATGATGTAGCGCAAGGCGGAGGGCAGCTCTGCCCTCCGCAACCGCCCATAAGACACCTGCCCAGACGACACCTGCTCAGACAGCGCGCGTCACAACATCCGGCCGCACACCTGCTGCCCATTCATGCGCCGCAGCGCCGAATGCCTTGAACAAGGGCCGCGAAACGGGATCTTTCGCAGCCTCGTATTCAGGATGCCACTGTACCGCCAATGTAAAACCCGGCGCGCCCGCGACATAGATCGCCTCCGGAGTGCCATCTTCGGCATAGCCGTCGATCACAATACGCGGGCCTGCCGCCTTGATCCCCTGCCCGTGCAACGTGTTGGTCCTCACCACCTCTGCGCCCATCACACGGTGGAACACGCCACCAGAGGTAAATCGCACATCATGCCGCAACTCGAACTTTTCCTCCAGCGTGCCCTCGGGTGGCATCCGGTGGTTCATACGCCCCGGCAAATCACGTATTTCAGGATAAAGCGTACCGCCCATGGCAACATTCACCTCTTGAAACCCGCGGCAAATACCGAACACCGGCTGCCCCGCCGCCACGCAGGCCCGCGTCAACTCCAATACCAGCGCATCGCGTGCGCGGTCAAACTCCCCATGCGCAGGGGTTTCTTCCTCGCCATATTCTTCGGGATGCACATTGGGCCGCCCGCCGGTCAGCAAAAAGCCGTCACAGCAGTTCATCAACTCGGCCACAGATACCAGCGACGGATCGGACGGCACCAGCATCGGCATACACTCCGATACCTGCGCAATAGCCTGAGAATTCATCAAGCCGCCCGCGTGCACCGCATAGCTCTCGTTGATGAGATAGCTGTTGCCAATAATCCCGATAACCGGCCGACCCATACCGCACCTCTCCCGATGTCTACTTTGGGAAAGACTAGCGGGGATAGGTTAAAGCCTCAACACCACATTCACATTCACATTCGCGTGCAGGCAGATACGCGTGCGGGCAGATACGCGCGCGGGCAGGTTCGCGCGCGGGCCCGTCCGACAGGCCTGCGCGCATTGTTGAGAAAATCCTCAGATTTCACCAATCAGCTTGGCCGCCTCGATGCCCGCCATAGCCGCAATCGCATCGTTGTCAGACGTATCGCCGGTGACACCAACAGCGCCAATAACCTCGCCCTTGGCCGACCGAAGCAATACACCACCGGGCACAGGTATCACCTGCCCGCCATACACTCCGTTCACCGCCGCCATGAAATAGCCTTGCGCCTCTGCGCGTGCCATCTGCGCCGTGCCCGCCATGCCCAACATCACAGCGCCGTAAGCCTTGCCATGCGCAATCGCGAAACGCCCGGGCGCCGCACCGTCCTGCCGCTCAAAGGCCTGCACATGCCCGCCCGCGTCCAGCACGACAACAGACAAAGGCTTCAGCCCCATTTCCGTGCCTTTTTCCAATGCCTTACGGATCACTGTCCGCGCTTTTCCCAAAGATACACTCATCCGATTATCCTACTCTGTTTGCCTATTTCGTTTGGCTATAAATATTCCGGAACGACTGAAGGGCCGACCCTCCCGTCCCGTCCTGACCGCAGAGGCCCCGCTCAGCTGCTTTCACCTCCGGCAGTCGCACGCACACCGCGGACCCGACAGGATCCGGGTGACATAACACAGCCCAGAGTAGCAGACTAGGTTATGTATTGAAGAGAATAACGCCAAACCCTTTTGACACTGTACGACATAGGGACCCTCAACTTAGGGAAATGTTCCGGTTCTGACGCATAGAAAAGGACCATTGTGCGCGATATCGGCCCCGAGCGGATTGCTCACCCGAAGCTGTGGCGACCCACAGACACCAGATTTAGAACGTCTTGACACCAGATTGAGAAAACTCCCTGCGCATCGCGCATCCCTGCAAACGGTAAAGAAATTGCTAAGACACGCGCAATCCAGACAGCAAAGCGGTTCCGTGGCTCTTTTCAGACCTCTTTTACACTAGGCGCCTTTTTTCAGACGGCTGCGCTTGCAGCGCTCCGAACAATACCGGACCTCGTTCCAGACCGCCGCCCATTTTTTGCGCCAGCTGAAAGGCTTTGCGCAAGTTGCGCATATTTTTTGCGGAAGATCCGATTTTTTGATATGCTTGGCCATGCTGCGGCAGATAGCAGGCGCACAGCAAAAAGGAAGGATGTGCACACCGCTTTTGTAACCCTCTGTCAGATCAGTCTGCCGCAGCAGGTGTGGCGGCGGAATTTGTGCCCGGCTCATAAACATCAGTTGGTACGGTTGTGACACCTCCGTCCGCGATACCCGCCGGGATACTGTCGTCTGCATTGATCAAGTTGAACCCGACGACGGCCAGCAAAGCCAGCAGGCAAAACATTAATGCACCTTTGATTCCGATCAGGGAAGGACGGTGGTTCTTTTCCTGCTTGGCGATGTTTGTATCGGGTGCAGACATGATCTGTTCTCCTTAATTCAGTGATCCCCGCCTTGCGGGCAGGGTCTTGCAGATTTAACGTGCAACCGAGACAATGGTTCCGGAAAACTGCCGCGATCCAGCCCACGCCGCTTCAGGAGTACCCCATGCGCGATGCAGCCCCCCAGACCATCTACCTCAAGGATTACACCGCTTTCGGCTGGCTGGTGGACAGTGTAGCGCTGCACTTCACGCTTGATCCGCACAAAACACGTGTGCGCACACGCGTGGCCTTTGCGCCAAACCCCGATGCACCTGCGCCCTCGTTCTTCCTGCACGGCGAAGGGCTGACACTGGTCTCGGCCCGGATCGATGGCCAGCAGGTCAATCCGGTGCTCACCTCCGAAGGCTTGACCTGCGATGTCCCCGAAGGCCCCTTCATCTGGGAAACAGAAGTAGAGATTGATCCGGCGAACAACACCGCGCTGGAAGGGCTCTATATGTCGAATGGCATGTACTGCACCCAATGCGAGGCCGAGGGCTTTCGCAAGATCACCTATTATCCCGACCGCCCCGATGTGATGGCTGTTTTCACCGTCACCATCGACGGGCCGCATCCTGTGCTGCTGTCCAACGGCAACCCTGTTTCGGTGTCTGATAACCACGCCGAATGGCATGACCCGTGGCCCAAGCCCGCCTATCTGTTTGCGCTGGTTGCGGGCGATCTGGTGGCACACACAGGACAGTTCACCACCCGCTCGGGGCGTGATGTGACCCTGAACCTCTATGTGCGGGCAGGCGACGAAGGCAAATGCGCCTTTGGCATGCAGGCCCTCAAGGATTCGATGAAATGGGACGAGGATGTCTATGGCCGCGAATATGATCTGGACCTGTTCAATATCGTCGCTGTCGATGATTTCAACATGGGGGCGATGGAGAACAAAGGCCTGAACATCTTCAATTCCTCCGCTGTGCTGGCGTCTCAAGCCACCTCGACCGATACGAATTTCGAGCGGATCGAGGCGATCATTGCGCATGAGTACTTCCACAACTGGACCGGCAACCGCATCACCTGCCGCGACTGGTTCCAGCTGTGCCTCAAGGAAGGTCTGACCGTCTTTCGCGACAGCCAGTTCACCGCCGATATGCGCGGCGAAGCGGTCAAGCGGATCAGTGACGTGATGGACCTGCGCGGCCGCCAGTTTGCCGAAGACCAAGGCCCGCTGGCCCACCCCGTGCGGCCCGAAAGCTTTCAGGAGGTCAACAATTTCTACACCGCCACTATCTACGAAAAGGGGGCCGAGGTGATACGCATGCTCAAAACCCTTGTTGGGGATCAGGCCTACGCCGATGCTGTGGCGCTGTATTTTGACCGGCATGACGGGCAGGCTTGCACAATCGAGGACTGGTTGCAGGTGTTTGCCGATACCACAGGGCGCGACCTGACCCAGTTCAAACGCTGGTATTCACAGGCAGGCACGCCACGTCTGTCTGTCACCGAAAGCTTTGTGGAGGGTACTCTGACGCTGACCTTCACGCAAAGCACACCGCCAAGTGCTGCCACGCCTGTGCCGCAGCCCCATGTCATCCCGATTGCGGTGGGCCTGATCGCAATGGACGGCACCGAAATGCAGCCCACAACCATTCTTGAGATGACCCAAGCCACCCAGAGCTTTACCTTTACAGACCTGACCGCGCGCCCCGCCGCCTCCGTTCTGCGCGGCTTTTCCGCGCCCGTGGTGCTGGAACACGCCGCCGATCATGCGCATCTGCTGGCCCATGATACGGATACCTTCAACCGCTGGGAGGCAGGCCGCACACTGGCGCGCAACGCACTGCTGGGCATGATCACCAAAGGCACCCGTCCCGATCCTGCCTACCTGCACGGCATCCACGCGGTGGTGACAGACACCAGCCTTGATCCCGCCTACCGCGCGCTGATGCTGGCCTTGCCCGCGCAAGCCGAGCTGGCCGCGGCGCTGCATGACGCGGGCCACACGCCAGAGCCGGACATCATCCACGCCGCACTGGAGATGATGCGCGAGGCACTGGCGCGCGAGCTGCGCGATGTGCTGCCGGATCTGTACGCCGCCAATCAGGTGACAACGCCTTACGCCCCCGATGCCGTGCAGGCCGGCCAGCGGGCACTGGGGAATTCCGTCCTGTCCCTGCTGACCCGCAGCGACGATGGCACGCTGGCGCAGGCGCAATATGACAGCGCCGACAACATGACCCAGCAGCTGTCGGCCCTTGCCAATCTGCTGCGCGCAGGACGGGGCGAAGCGGCGGTGAAGACCTTCGAGACGCAATGGCATGGCGACCGGCTGGTGATGGACAAGTGGTTCGGTCTGCAAGTGATCGAGGCCGACCCCGAAGATGCCTTCGAGGTGGCAGCAGGCCTGACGCAGCATCCCGATTTCAACTGGAAGAACCCCAATCGCTTTCGTGCAGTTTTTGGCAGCCTTGCCATGCACCACGCGGGATTTCACCACGCATCAGGGGCAGGATATGCCCTGCTGGCCGACTGGTTGATCAAGCTTGATCCGGTCAACCCGCAAACAACTGCGCGGATGTGCAGCGCGTTCCAGACATGGAAACGCTATGACACCGGGCGGCAGGCGTTGATCAGGACCCAAGTGCACCGCATTCTCGCCACACCGGACCTCAGCCGCGACACTTCCGAGATGCTCAGCCGGATTATGGCTGCATGAGCAACAGGCAGAGCATGATCATACAATACGGCGCCTGCACAAACAGACCAAGGCAGGGACGACCATGCTGACCCTTATCCTGCTTTGCGGTGCTGCGATTGCTGCATTTCTGCTGTACCGCCGGTTCCAGCGGGGTGCCTATCTGGCGGGTGGCGTTTTCCGTGCCCCCGCCCCCGTCCCCGTCCGGGCTGCGGCAAAACGGCTGTCCTACCAGCCGCGTGCAAATGTGCATTCCATCGTTAGCGTCAACTCGGCAGAGCTCTGCGTGACCGCGATGGCGACCGCCTTTGCGCAGATGGATGATCTTGCACCGCCCCCGCCCGACATCATCACCGCATCGGTGATCAAGCACTTCCATCCTCATCCGCAGCAGGCCGCCGACATAACACTGCTGGCTGTCTGGCTGGTGGAACAGGGCGGTGGCCCCACGCCCGCGTTCGAGCGGCTGACCAAGCGCCTCAAGCAGCTGGACCACGGCCCCTATTTCAGTAAAATGATGAACGTCATTGGCGATGTCAAAGCGGCAGGCGCCAAAGGCATGGCCAGCGCACCGCAGGCTGATGCCATGGGTGCCTTGGCACGGATACTCCGCACCGCATGACCCTATCCTATACTTATACCAGCCAGGGCCGCCGTCCAATCACTGCCCTTGTCGTGGCGGTGATCTGGGCGCTGCTGGCCTTTGCCTATCTCTGGCTGGAGGCATCAGCGCCGGTGCTGGGTGTGCTAGGCGCCTTTACGCTGCCCGCGCTTTACGATCTGGCCGCGAATCCGCGCAGCAGCCTGATACTGGATGCGCACAGCCTGCGCTGGCGCTGCGGGCGACAAGAGGCAGAAATTGCCTTGTCAGAGATTGACCATCTGCGCTTTGATACCCGGCTGGATATGTCTGTCAGGGTCAGCGTGGTACGTCCGTCCGGCACCAAAATCCGCGTCCCCTACCCTGCAACCCCGCCCCATGCCACGTTCGAGGCGCTGGCAACACAGGCAGGCCTTAAAACCCGCAGGCACCACTTTTCGTTGATGGGATAGCAGTTGGTAAATATAACATCACGGCCTTGCGCGCGGCCGCGTGGCATTGCGGGGCTTGCAATAGTTCTGGCGTTTCAGCCAGTCGGCCATATCCTTGCGCTTGGCGTCGTTGCGCATCGGACCCCAATCGGTTGACACGCCGCGCCACCTGCTGTCGCGCCCGTGGATCACCCCGTCACGTTTGACGGTATGGGCCATGATCCGCACGCCACAACTCAGGTTTGCCGCCCCGTTCTTGAGCGCCTCCCCCGTGCCGGCAGTGCATTTATAACCGCGCGCGGTGGCGGGCAGGATCTGTAACAACCCGTACCATTTTCCACCGCCCCCCACCGCCCAGGGCTTGTAGGTGCTCTCGTGTTTGGCCAGCGCCGACAGATAGCCGACCCAGAAGGCGCTGCGTAGCGTGGCATCATTGGCGGGATAGGCCGGACACCAGTCGGCAATATCGCGCGGCACCATTTTGACCAGCGGACTGCCATGGGATTTGAGCGCCGACATCGTCGCACGGGTCCACAGCACATTGCCCTCCATATGCTGCCAACGGGTGCGCGGCACATAAATTGCGCGCGCAGGCGGCCGCAAGTTGAACGCGGTATCATCAAGCAAGGGCACAGAGCGCACTGGCGATGCCACAACAGACACAGACGCGGGCGGCTGGACCGTTTCAGACAGGTGCGCCAAAGCCTGCGTACAGTCCAAACCGAACACCAGTGCAGCGGCAACAGGTGTAATGCACCGCAAAAGTGCGCGCCGCAGGGCAACAGGCTGGCTGGCATTCCGTTTCATAAACCGGAGTATGATCTGCAGAAATACCGTCTGACAAGCAGTTTGGAGACAATGCAGCCGTTGTATTGTCTAAATTCGGTCCACAAAGAACTGTTTTCACCAATATAGGGGGCAGATAACGAAACAATGCGCCGCAGTCACTGCACCGGCCGCAGCAACCGCCCGCCTAATATCGCGACATCACCGCCGATGCGCCACTTTCGCGCCCCAATGTCAGGCGAATAGTTGGTCAGTTGATCCCTGCTTACCGATGGTGGAATGAAGAATGACGCACCTTGCCTTGCTGCTTCGCAAAATAAACGGCCTTCGTTCCCATGTGCCGGGTGCAAAACCTGCGCCATCCGTTGCCGGAACACCGCCCCTTGAAACAAAGTCCGATTCAGCACTGGCGGCAACGAAGGACAAAACGCGCACAGCAGCGATCCTGCCAAAGGTGTCGCCCTTCGGCGCCAGACGCTTGCGGTTGGCAAAACCGGGCGTCGCACAAAATGAAACCCCGCCGCCGGAAATCTACAACGAACGCGATGCAGCACTGGCCATTCCGCTGCGCAAAAAAGCAAAAAGCAAACCAATCCATGCGCCGGGTGTAGTCCATGCAAAACTCAGCAGCACCCTCACCATTCCCTGCCCTGATCCAACGATTGAGGACCGCACACGCGATGCCCACCAGAACATGGCCCTGCGTCTGGTCCGGCAGGAAGACTGGGACAAACTCTCGCAGCTGATCACCACAGCCGACCGCAAGCAGGCCCTGACGCCCGGCGGCATGTCGGTGGCCGAATTGATGGCTTTTGGCGCCCGCGCGGATGTGGTTCTGGCAGTAGAGCACGCGCTGCTGGACCGCGCGCCCGCAAAGGATGCGCCGATGATGATCGGCATCGAAGCGCTGGAACTGGTGCTGCATGAAAATCCGGATGACTATGTGATTGGCTGTATTGTGGCGCAGGCCCATATGGACATGGCTTGGGCGTGGCGTGGTATCGGGTGGGATGTGGAAATTGCCCCGCGCAACCGCGAAGCTTTCGACGCGCATTTTGCCCGCGCCCGTGACATCATCGGGTCCTTCGACGGACAGCCCCAAAATTCTGCCCTGCTGGCCAGTACAGCCTGTGCCTTGTTGCGCGGCGACACCCGCAATGCCCATGCCGTGGCGGACCGCTATCAGGCGCTGATCGACCTCAATCCGCATAACACCAGCCCGCTGCGCGCCCTGGGCACCAATATGCTGCCGCGCTGGTACGGCTCTTATGCAGGGCTGGAGCTGGAGGCCCGCCGCACCGCCGCACGCACAGAACAAATCTGGGGTGCGGGCGGATATACATGGGTCATGTTCGATGCCATTAGCGTGGACGACGAAGCCTGCGCACGGCTGGACCTGCCATTCTTTGTCGAAGGTATGCGCGACATCGTCATGCGCCGCCCCGATCCGCATACAATCAATCTACTGGCAGCCTATTGCGCCAATACGATGGGGCAAGCATTTTCAGGTAATGATGCTGCCGATAACATCCGTGCACAGATTGCCGATTGTGCAAACTGGCTGGTGCGCACGCATCTGACCGAATTGCACCCGATGATCTGGGCCCACGCCGCACAAGGCTTTGCAAACAACCTGCGCGTCGCCTCGCCGAACCGTTTTGCGGCCGCCGGACAGGACGATGCGCTGCGGATTATCGCGGGATTGTTCAAGCGCGAGATTTCCGAGGGCAAGCAAATTATATTCACAGATCAAGGGCCCGTCGCGTCATCTGTCTGACGGACACTCCTGCTCTGGACAGGCCTGCGCCCTCTGCCTAAGCTTCGGCTAAGGGAGAACTTACATGATATACCAGACAGCCGCCGCAGACATTTCTTTGCGCGATCAATCCATCACAGAGCGGGTTTTCGAAAACCTTGCCACACGTCCCGACGACGTTGTCCTGACGGACGGCCTCACCGGCGCCACACTGACCGCAGCCCAGTTTATGAAGCAGGTCAAAGAGCTTGCAGGCGGGCTGACGGCGCGTGGCATGGGTGCGGGCAAAACGGTGGCCTTGATGGCGCCGAATATTCCGCACTACTGCGTTGTTTTCCATGCAGTGGCTTGGGCCGGCGGCACGATCACCACGATCAACCCGACCTACACCGCCTCCGAGGTTGCCCACCAGTTGCGCGACAGCGGCGCCGATATGCTGATCACCATTCCGATGTTTCTGGAGACAGCACAAACCGCCGCCAAAGACGCAGCCGGGCAGCCCGTTGTGGTCATGGGCGACGTCGAGGGCGTCGAGCCGCTGAGCGCATATTACGGCACACCGCTGGAGCATCAGGTGCCCGTGGATCTGGACACACATTCTGTCGTGCTGCCCTATTCGTCGGGCACGACGGGCCTGCCCAAAGGCGTGCGCCTGTCGCACCGCAATCTGGTGGTCAACGTGGATCAGATTATCAAGGCGGGCGATATCCAGTCGGGCGAAGTGGCCGCCGCCTTCCTGCCGTTCTTTCACATCTATGGCATGACCGTTCTGATGAACGTCCATCTGGGCGGCGGCGGCGCACTGGTTACCATGCCCCGCTTTGATCTGGAGCTGTTTCTGAAGATTTCGCAGGACCACAAGGCGCGGCGCATGTGGATTGTACCCCCCGTGGCCATCGCGCTGGCCAAGCATCCGCTGGTGGATAAGTATGACCTGAGCAGTATCGAGCAGGTCTTTTCCGGTGCGGCCCCTCTGGGGGCCGAAGTGTCAGACGCAGTGGCCAAGCGCCTCAATTGCATATCGGTACAGGGCTTCGGCATGACCGAACTCAGCCCCGTGTCCCACACCACCCCGCTGGGCAAACCCAAATCGGGATCGTCGGGCACTGCCCTGCCCAACACCACCTGCCGCATCGTTGATCCCGTCAGCGGCGAAGATCTGGATGTGGGCAAGGAAGGCGAGCTGTGGATTAAAGGCCCGCAGGTGATGAAAGGCTACCTCAACAACGAAAAAGCCACCGCCGAGACGATGACGCCGGATGGCTGGCTCAAAACCGGCGACATCGCTTATATCGACGAGGACGGCTATATGTTCATCGTTGACCGTCTGAAAGAGCTGATTAAATTCAAGGGCTTTCAGGTCGCGCCTGCGGAATTGGAGGCCACACTGGTCGCCATGGACGGCATCACCGACGCGGCCGTGATCGGCCTGCCCGATGACGAGGCGGGCGAATTGCCCGTGGCCTTTGTGGTGGTAGGCACACCTGCCCCGTCAGAGGCGGACATCAAGGCGCATATGGCCAAAACGTTGTCGTCTTACAAGCAAGTGCACCGCGTGACGTTTGTGGATGAAATTCCGAAATCCGCCAGCGGTAAAATCCTGCGCAGGGTGCTGAAAGCTCAAGCACTGGCCTAGATTGACGGTCGGGGCGCACAGGATCAGTGCGCCCCGACCGTATCGAACCGCACGGACGGTGCAGATATATCAATCCCGGTTTCACCGCCTTGATTCCTGCCGATTGGAAACATGCGATATAATGGCCATAAACAGGCAGTCTGAAAATCAGGCAGTTCGAAAACCGTTGTAAACGGATTTGGGTTGGGGCGCGGTGTATGGCAGGACACATCAAGCTGGTCTTGAGCCGCTCCCGACGGGGAGAGCATTAAAGACCCGTGGGGCTTCAGGAAAGACCGAAAGCACATGATAGAAATAAATCTGGAACGCCTCACAATCTTGTCCCGCCACCCCGTTCTGGATCAGGTTGCGCGTGACATTGCCCGTGGCGTGGCGGTAGAAGACCTGCCCGATCAGGACATTATTGTTTGCATCGGAGCGCACAAACGGTTCGCGGGACTGCGGCACAGACAGGGCTTTAAAATCTTCGTGCAAACAGAGCATTTTTTCGATGCAGAAGGTATGCCGCTGTGGAGAAAGCCCATCTGGTTCAGGACCTTGGTAAACCTGTTTTTGTGCGACTTGATTCTCGATCTCAGCTCTTACAACAAGACAGTATATCAATGGCTTCCGGCCCGGCTTCGCAAAAAAATTGTATTTGGCCCCAGAATATTTCCGTCACATCCTGTGCGCTACGCACAAGGCAATGGAAAAGTGCTGTTCTACGGGACAATAAACGAGAGACGGGAAAGACTGATCAAGGAGAATAGTGCGTTCACTACTCTTGAGAACGAGGTCTTCGGCAGTGCTCTGGAACAAAGCGTTGCACAGGCCTCTGCCGTGCTGAATTTACATTTTGTTGATGCTCGCTACACTGAATATCCGCGGCTTTTATCAGCCTATCTTGCAGGAAAGCCTGTGGTCTCGGACATCCTCAGTCCTGAACTGGTGGCGGGGCGTCATTACCTGCCTTTGACGGCATCCCTGAACGCCGAAGCACTGGCGAGTGCATTCGAGGCCTTCAGTGTCGAATTCGCCGCCAAAAACCGGTTTACAGATTTTCTGTCGCGGTCAGTATCACCTAGTGACCAATAACAGGGCCGTTTTCCGGACATTTCTCCCGCCCGTGCCAAGCCACTTGACGCAAACCCCTCCTCTCGCCTATGCAATCCATGATGTCCCCGCCGATGGCGTCGGCGGGATCGGGACCGGCATCACGTGTCGCGCGCGCGCGGCGCTACCGTCCTGTACGCCCGGATGATTTTTCCCGGGCGCTTTGCATGAATGCCGCGCCTTGGTTTCTGACCCAAGGATGTGACCCATGACAGACCTCTCCAACCGCCCGCAAATGTTCACCAGCCACAACGGTGAAAAAGCCCCCCTGCCGTTCAGCCAGTCCGAATATGAGGCCCGCCTGTCCAAGCTGCGCGACATTATGGCGGCGGGCAACATCGACGCCGTTCTGCTGACCTCGATGCACAACATCGCCTATTATTCCGGCTTTCTGTATTGCAGCTTCGGCCGCCCCTACGGCTGCGTTGTCACGCATGATACCTGCACCACCGTGTCCGCCAACATCGACGCGGGCCAGCCGTGGCGCCGCAGCCATGGCGACAACGTGATTTACACGGATTGGGAGCGGAACAATTACTGGCGCGCGGTGGCTTCATTGACCGGCACGGCCCGTCATATCGGGATCGAGGGCGACCACATGACCATGGCGCAGCGCGCCCTGCTGGATCAGTTCCTGAACACGCCGCATGTCAGTGACATCGCCCCCGCCACGATGAACGCGCGGATGATCAAATCACCCGAAGAAATCGCCCTGATCCGCGAAGGCGCGCGCATTGCGGACCTGGGTGGTGAAGCGATCCGCGATGCCATCAAAGTCGGCGCACGCGAGGTCGACATTGCCATGGCAGGCCGCAACGCGATGGAGGTCGAGATTGCCCGCAGCCATCCCAATTCCGAAATCCGCGACAGCTGGGTCTGGTTCCAGTCGGGCATCAACACCGACGGCGCGCATAACCCCGTGACCACGCGGGAATTGCAGGCGGGTGATATCCTCAGCCTCAACACTTTCCCGATGATTTCCGCGTATTACACCGCCCTTGAGCGGACCCTCTGGGTGGGCGAGCCGGACGCGGCCAGCCTGAAGATGTGGGAGACAAACGTCGCCGCACACGAGCTGGGCATTTCGCTGATCAAACCGGGCATTTCCTGCTCTGAAATCTGCGCCGAAGTGAACCGCTTTTTTGCCGATGCGGGCGTGCTGCAATACCGCTCTTTCGGGTACGGCCACAGCTTTGGCATCCTGAGCCATTATTATGGCCGCGAGGCAGGTCTGGAGCTGCGCGAGGATATCGACACAGTGCTGGAGCCGGGCATGGTTGTCTCCATGGAGCCGATGCTGTGGGTGCCGCAGGGCACAGCAGGTGCCGGCGGCTACCGCGAGCATGATATCATCGTGCTGGAGGGCAACGGCGCCACGAACATCACCAAGTTCGGCTATGGCCCTGCGCATAATATCATCGCCTAAGGAAGACGGCTCTGCCCTATTATACGGGGCAGAGTCTCGACCGCGAGCGGCACCGCGCCCGAGATCAGACTTCGCAAACCGGTCTTACCGCGTCTCGTCAAACGCCACAGGCAGAAAATCCGCATCCCGCATATCATGGAATGTCTGTCCGGATTCCTTTGTCCGCCAGTTCACCCACACAACCACAATGGTTGTCGGAATAGAGACCAGAACGGGAAAAAGTATATGGTATCCATAATATTGCCCTTCCCGGTCAACAAACATTGGCACGATAATCCACACGGCAACGATAAACACTGCAAGGTACTTCAGGATCTTGGGCCAGGTCTGGAGGACGTCCCGAGCGATGGAAAATACAGAGTGTAAGACATTCTCGAAACGCCAGATCTGACCTGTTTTGACATTCCGCACAGCAATCAGAAACGCGCCCTTGGGGCTTTGCGCCTAGAGGAGTGAGAGCTGGCCACCGCGCAGCCCATGGCTCGGCAGGGAGGTAAAGTAGATTTCCACGTCGCTGCCATCGGCCAACTCGACCACAATATTGTCGACGACCGAATGGGATGTGCTGATGTCAACCTGCCGCTCGCCAGACGTGTTGCGCGACCAGCTGGAACTGACACTGCTGAACGCTTGCCGGTCGGCATGCGTTACCACGCCTTCACATTGATACAGTGTGACGCCGTTGCCCAGTTTTTTCACAAGGCTACATATGGGATTGTCAGCAAGAGAGTGAACGTTCGACACTGTGATTTCTCTAATCTTCTGTTTGCCTGAATTAACTACACCCATCGCGCGAATACAACGCCATCCCCCCTGAAAAATCGCTTAGTTCGGCAGCCAGATCGACGGCGCGCGCGGATCCGGCGCAGCATCGGCACGCCGCCCCCTCTTGCCCCCCTCCCCACCGCCCGCTAAACCCAGCGCAACCCTTAGCGAAAGGCACCGCCATGCTCGACCTCACCTATGACACCCCGAAAGTCCGCACCATTGCAGGCGCCAAGCAAGACTGGGAGCTGGTGATCGGCATGGAAGTGCATGCGCAGGTGTCCTCGCAGTCCAAGCTGTTCTCGGCGGCTTCCACCAAATTCGGGGCGGAGCCGAACAGTAATGTGGCCTTTGTCGATGCCGCCATGCCCGGCATGCTGCCCACGATCAACGAATTCTGTGTGGAACAAGCCGTGCGCACGGGTCTGGGCCTGAAGGCGCAGATCAATCTGTGGTCCGCTTTTGACCGCAAGAATTATTTCTACCCCGATCTGCCGCAGGGCTATCAGATTTCGCAGCTCTATCACCCCATCGTGGGGGAGGGTGAAGTGCTGGTGGAAATGGGCGATGGCACGGCGCGGATGGTGGGCATCGAACGTATCCACCTTGAGCAGGATGCGGGCAAATCCATCCACGACATGGACCCGAATATGTCCTTCGTCGACCTGAACCGCACCGGCGTCGCCCTGATGGAGATTGTCAGCCGCCCTGACATTCGCGGGCCGGAAGAGGCTGCCGCTTTCCTCGCCAAACTGCGCCAGATCCTGCGCTACCTTGGCACCTGCAACGGTGACATGCAGTCGGGTGCGATGCGTGCCGACGTGAACGTGTCCATCTGCGCGCCAGGCCAATACGAGAAATACGCGGCCACTGGCGATTTCTCCCACCTTGGCACGCGCTGCGAGATCAAGAACATGAACTCCATGCGGTTCATCCAGCAGGCGATTGAGGTCGAGGCGAAGCGCCAGATCGCGATTGTCGAAGCGGGCGGTGAAGTGCATCAGGAAACCCGCCTGTTCGATCCGGACAAACAGGAGACGCGCAGCATGCGCAGCAAGGAAGAGGCGCATGATTACCGCTACTTCCCCGACCCCGATCTGCTGCCTTTGGTGATTGAACAGGCTTGGGTGGACCAGATTGCGGCCACGCTGCCGGAACTGCCCGATGCAAAGAAGGCGCGTTTTATCAATGACTTCGGCCTGTCGGATTATGATGCAAGCGTACTGACCGCCGATCTTGATTCATCGAGCTACTTCGAGGAAACCGCATCGGGCCGTGACGGCAAAATGACCGCCAACTGGGTGATCAATGAGCTGTTTGGCCGTCTCAAGAAAGACGAGAAGGACATCTCGCAGTCCCCCGTCACGCCTGCGCTCTTGGGCGCTATCATCGACCTTATCGCCAGTGACGCCATCTCCGGCAAGATTGCCAAAGACGTATTCGAGATCACCTACACCACAGGCCGCGACCCTGCGGAGATTGTGGAGACCGAAGGCCTGACCCAAGTCACCGACACGGGCGCCATCGAGGCTGCCGTGGACGAGATCATCGCCGCCAACCCCGGTCAGGTGGCGAAGGCGCGCGAGAACCCCAAGCTGGCAGGCTGGTTTGTGGGTCAGGTGATGAAGGCGACCGGCGGCAAGGCGAACCCGAAGGTGGTGAATGATCTGGTGGCGGCGAAGTTGAAGGGCTAAAGCAAAAACTGAGCGTCACCATCGGTGCGCTCAGTTTAATTTATTCCCCTATCCGAATTTAGGGTTAGACCGTGTCTGATGGCCCAGTAGCCACAGGCACAGCCACACCACCATCCTCCGTCTTCACCACACCAATCTCGATCCCTAAATCAAGCTCGCGGCTGTTAAGATCCAGCCCCATATCCAACCCGATAAAGCGGTTATCCATCAAATACGCAGCGCCCACCGTAGGCCGCAGGCTGCGCGATTTGAGCATGTAATCCAGCCCCAAAGTCGCGGCAAAGCTGTCTTCCTCATCGTTCGAGAAGAGCCGCACGCCCACACCTGCATCGACCTTGCCACCGCCGAAGGTCAGGCTGAAGCCGAAACCAACCGCAGGATCAGCCACCACAGGCAGCGCGAGGCTCAGGGCAACGGCGCTTGCCGCGAGAAATGTCTTCGTCATGTCGAATTCCTATCTGCAGCACATCAGTATCAATGGCCGCGATCCACGTTATCCTATACGCCCGCCGCGACACGACAAGCGCGGCAGGCAGTATCGCCCCCACCTGTACCAAGAATCGCACAGACCCACGCGATACCGTCTCGCCCATGCGAAATTCCCGTGATAGCGTCCGGTTATGACAGATATATTCCGCTCCTCCCCCCTTACTGTTCTGCCTGAATGGATCGACTTTAACGGCCACCTCAACATGGCTTATTACAGCGTTCTGATGGATCAATGTGCCGATCAGGCCTATCCGCTGCTGGGGTTCGGCCCCGATTACCGCGCCCGCAGCGGCTGCACGACCTATGTGGCGGAATTCCACATTTGCTATGTGCGCGAATTGCACGAGGGCGACCGCGTGAATTGTACCTTCCATCTGATTGAGTATGACGCCAAACGCTTTCACATCTTCCAAGAGTTGTGGCACGAAGACGGCTGGCTGGCCGCCACGGGCGAAGCGCTGACCCTGCATGTGGACCAGTCCGGCGAGACGCCCAAGGTTGCCGGCATGCCGCGAGAGATCATGGCGAAACTGGCCGAAATGAAGCGCGCGCAAGCGCATTTACCCCTGCCCGACCGCATCGGACGCAAGATCGGCGTACCGCACAAATAGCGGCACATGCAGCGGCTCGGGGGAGTTCCCTTTCAGGCCAGCGCGCGCTAGAACACTGGAAACCACCCGAAGGTCCGCCCATGATCCGCTATGAATACAAGGTTGTCCCCGCCCCGTCCAAAGGGATCAAAGGCAAAAACGTGCGCGGTGCCGAGGCGCGTTTTTCCTTTGCGATCCAAGAGCTTATGAACGGTATGTCAGGCTATGGCTGGGAATACCAGCGCGCCGAGACGCTGCCCTCGATCGAGCGGGCGGGGCTGACGGGCACCACCACCGAATGGCGTAATGTATTGGTGTTCCGCCGCCCGCGCGCAGGAGATGCCAGCGAATTCCAGCCAGAGCTGTTGCCCGCGCCCGCCTATGCGCTTGAGGATCCGTCCGACACGATCGAATTGCCCAACCAGAAGACCCCCCGCCAGACAGAGGCCCTGTCCGACAACGGTGTCGAGGATACGGAGGCCGACACCAGCATCGGCGCCTCGCTCAGCATCCTCGCCCATGCGCGCAATGCGTCTAAAAAGCCTGTGGACGAGACGCCGGAATAAGCGGCCTCATGCCGTAATATCAAGCGACAGCGCGTGAATACGCGCGATCAGATCAGTCCCCATGGCGCTATGTACAGCGCGGTGTTTGGCAATCCGGCTCATCCCCGCGAAATCGGGCGCGCAAATCACCACGTCGAAATGCGTCTCGCCGCCTTCGCGAAATCCCGAATGTCCCCTGTGTGCCTCGCTCACATCTGCGACCGATAGCCGCTCTACCGCAAATGCGCCGCGCAATGCCGCTTCGATTTCGTCTTTGACCGCCATAAACCCTCCTAAGGGTGCGATTATTATCCGCCGCCCCCTTCCCTCTGACAGCCATACGTCTAGAGTGGATGCTTCGAGTCGGAAAGGTGCCACCATGAAGAAAAACGATCCCTTTGGTTTTGATATGTCTGTGTCATCTGCCAAGAAGAAGAATCCGCGCGGCCGCCGCGGCATGTCCGGCGCGTCCGAGACATCAACGCGTGTCTGTGACCATGACGGATGCTCCGAGGCCGGCAAATACCGCGCGCCCAAAGCGCCCGATGTTCTGGATGATTACTTCTGGTTCTGCCAGCAGCACGTCCGCGACTATAACAACAAATGGAATTTCTTCCACGGCACCACCGAAGCCGAGATGAACGCGCAACTGTCCGAGGACAAGGTCTGGGACCGCCCCACCAAACCGATGAGCGATCCGGAGGCGCGTGCATGGGCGCGTCTGGGCATCGAGGACCCGCATCAGGTGCTGGGCGCCAATGCCACGCAAAACCCCGGCAAAGGCCCGCAAGCAGGCCGCCGCTTGCCCGCCACAGAGCGCAAGGCGCTGGAAATTCTGGACGCCAAGGACAACCTGAGCAAACCCGAGATCCGCAAGATCTACAAAGGTCTGATCAAGGTTCTGCACCCCGACATCAACGGCGGCGATCGCAGCCAGGAAGAGCAGTTGCAGCAGGTGGTCTGGGCATGGGACCAGTTGAAAACCAGCCGGAATTTCAGGGATTAAAACCAGAAGGGCCGGATAAAACCCTCTGAGTAAAGGCTGCGCACCCCCTGATTTTACCCATACTGCAGAATTCGCGCACCTGATGACACAGCAATTTCAACTCTGCGGCAACTGGCCTTATAGGTTCACCTATTTTAGCCCTTTCCCTCGTTCCCTCAGGCGATATGTTGCAGCCAACACAAGAGCGCAGACAAGCAGCGCACACAGATACAGGATGAAGACACATGACTGACGGCGGACTGGACCTTAACGCAACCCCGACCAAGGATATCTCGGTTCGCGAGGTATTTGGCATCGACACGGATATGGTTGTGAAAGGTTTTGCCGACCGCACAGACCGCGTGCCTGAACTCGACAGCACCTACAAGTTCGACCACGACACCACGCTGGCGATTTTGGCGGGCTTTTCTCACAACCGCCGCGTGATGATCCAGGGCTATCACGGCACGGGCAAATCCACTCACATCGAACAGGTGGCAAGCCGCCTGAACTGGCCCACCGTACGCGTCAACCTAGACAGCCACATCAGCCGGATCGACCTGATCGGCAAAGACGCGATCAAACTGGTGGACGGCAAGCAGGTCACGGCGTTTCAGGAAGGCATCCTGCCTTGGGCGCTGCGCACGCCGACCGCAATTGTATTCGATGAATATGATGCGGGCCGCGCGGACGTGATGTTTGTGATCCAGCGTGTGCTGGAAGTGGACGGCAAGCTGACGCTGCTGGACCAGAACAAAGTGATCACCCCCCACCCGTTCTTTCGCATTTTCGCAACTGCCAACACTGTGGGCTTGGGCGATACAACCGGCCTCTACCACGGCACTCAGCAGATCAACCAAGGCCAGATGGACCGCTGGTCACTGGTGGCCACGCTCAATTATCTTAGCATTGATGCCGAAACTCAGATCGTTCTGGCGAAGAACCCGCATTTCAACACCGCCGAGGGCCGCAAGACCGTCAAGCAAATGGTGACAGTCGCCGACCTGACGCGCACCGCGTTTATGAATGGCGATCTGTCGACCGTGATGTCCCCGCGTACTGTCATCGCATGGGCGCAGAACGCGCAGATTTTCAACAACGTGGGCTATGCCTTCCGCCTCAGCTTCCTCAACAAATGCGACGAGTTGGAGCGCCAGACAGTAGCGGAATTCTACCAGCGTTTGTTCAATGAAGAACTGCCGGAGAGTGCCGCGAGCGTAAGCTTGGGATGATAGCGCGTTTTGCTTTTCTTGCGGGGACAGTGCTTTTTACAGGCACTGGTCACGCGAGCGAGCGAATTAAACCTATTTCTGAAACGGCAAACCAGACATCTCCTGTTTACGTGATCCAAAGATGCGAGGACTTCGCATATGCCGTTAGAATATATGCTATAATCTTGGAACATAACCCAGTCTACGGCACGGATTATGCGCGCAGCGAACCCTTCGCTAGGACCTATGATGTGTTGGATTCGATCTCATCAATACAAGGCGCCGTTGGATTAAAAAGGTTAGATCCGCTGATAAACATGACGAATGATTATATGCAATCATTTGGCCCGATATCCGTCCCGACGATGGTTCCCTATATGCCGCTATATCAAGCGGATATGGCAACCTGCATTTCAGCTTTTGGAAAATCAGTATGAATAAACCAACCGATAATCCCGCTGATGCCTTCAAAAAGGCGCTCGCCGAAGCGGCCAAGGTCATGGCGAACGATCCTGATCTGGTGGTCAGCTACTCCGTCGATCCTTCGGGCCTAACCGGCGATTCCATGCGCCTGCCCCAAGTCACGCGGCGGATGACGCGGGACGAGGTGATGCTGGCGCGCGGAACGGCGGATGCGCTCGCGCTCAACCGGCGCTATCACAACGGCCAGACCCATGCCCGCTACCAGCCACAGGGCGAGATGGCGCGCGACTTGTACGAGGCGATGGAAACGGCGCGGTGCGAGGCCGTAGGCGCGCGCGACATGCCGGGCACGGCAGGCAACATCGACGCCAAGATCAAACATGAGGCCCTGCGCAAAGGCTATGATCAGGCGAAAAGTGCCTCGGATGTACCTCTGGCCGTTGCCGCAGGCTATCTGGTGCGCCATCTGGCCACCGGGCGTGAAATGCCTGCCGGCGCGGCAAATGTCATGGAGCTGTGGCGCGGCTATATCGAGGACAGCTGTGGCGGTACACTGGCTGATCTGGAAGCCACGCTGGACAACCAGACCGCTTTTGCCAAATTCGCGCGCCAGATCATCACCGATCTCGGCTATGCCGACCAGCTGGGCGATGATCCTGATGGCGCGGACGATGATCAGGAGGACGAGGCCGAAGACGGCACGGACGAGCAGGACGATCCCGACAGCACCGGCAGCGATGATCAGGACGAGGAAGACGCGGACGCCTCGCCCGAGCAATCGCAGGAAGAGCAGCAGGACCAATCGCAAGCCCAAGTCAGCATGGACGAGATGGCCGATCAGGAAATGGGCGACGAAGCCGAGATGCCCGAAGGCGAAGCCCCGATGGAGCCACCTGCCCCCCAGCCTGTGTCAGACGCCGACCCGAATTATACCATATATCTCAGTGACTTCGACGAGACCGTCGGCGCCGAAGAGTTGGCAGAGCCCGCCGAGTTGGAGCGCCTGCGTGCTTATCTGGACCAACAGTTAGAGCCGCTGAAAGGCGCCGTGAGCCGTCTGGCCAACAAGCTGCAACGCCGTTTGCAAGCCCAGCAGAACCGCTCTTGGGAGTTTGATCTGGAGGAAGGCACGCTGGACGCGGGCCGTCTGGCGCGGATTGTAGCCAGCCCGACAACGCCGCTCAGCTTCAAGGTCGAGAAAGACACAGAGTTCCGCGATACGGTGGTGACGCTGCTGATCGACAACTCCGGCTCGATGCGCGGACGGCCCATTTCCATCGCGGCGATTTGTGCGGATGTTCTGGCCCGCACGCTGGAGCGGTGCAATGTAAAGGTCGAGATCCTCGGTTTTACCACGCGCGCGTGGAAAGGCGGCCAAGCCCGTGAGGCCTGGCTGAACGAGGGCCGCCCCACCGGCCCCGGCCGTCTGAACGATCTGCGCCACATCATCTATAAATCCGCAGACGCGCCCTGGCGCCGCGCGCGCCCCAATCTGGGCCTGATGATGAAAGAGGGGCTGCTGAAGGAAAACATTGACGGCGAAGCGCTGGAATGGGCACACCGCCGAATGATGGCACGTCCGGAATCGCGCAAGATCCTGATGGTGATTTCCGATGGCGCGCCTGTGGATGACAGCACCCTGTCGGTGAACCCCGCCAATTTTCTGGAAAAGCACCTGCGCGATGTGATCGCGATGGTAGAAAAGCGCAAGGCCGTGGAGCTGTTGGCCATCGGCATCGGCCACGACGTGACGCGCTATTACGACCGCGCTGTGACGATTACGGATGTAGAGCAACTGGCAGGTGCAATGACCGAGCAACTCGCCTCGCTGTTTGACAGCGATCCGCGCAAGCGGGCCCGTGTTCTAGGAATGAAGCGCGCAGGGTGACCGGCAGGATCGAGTTTAAGGGCAAAATAAAGAAGGAGAACGGGGTGTTCCAGAGTTTCGAAGTGACAGCCCGACCCGAACAGGGGCCGCCGCGGCTGAGCGCACTTCGCGCGCAAATGGATGTCGCGGGGCTGGATGGATTTATCGTCCCGCGTGCAGATGCGCACCAAGGCGAGTATGTTGCAGCGCGGGATGCGCGGCTCGCGTGGTTGACGGGATTTACCGGATCAGCGGGATTTTGTGTAGCGTTGCGCAGTGCGGCGGGCGTATTTATCGACGGGCGTTACCGCACGCAGGTCAAGGCACAGGTCGCGGATGTGTATTCGCCGGTGCCTTGGCCGGAAGTTTCTATGGCCGCATGGTTGCGAGAACAGCTGCCGAACGGCGGTATTGTCGGGTTTGACCCGTGGTTGCATACCGTTGACCAGGTCGCACAGACGGTGAAGGCGTTGGCAGGCAGTGGCGTAAAGCTGGTGCAATGTGCCAATCTGGTAGATGCGATCTGGGATGACCAGCCTGCCCCGCCAATGGCCCCTGCCAAGGTCCATCCCTTGGAATTCGCGGGCGAGACCCATGAGGCCAAACGGGCGCGGCTGGCACGGACATTAGTGAGCGCGGGTGAGCGCGCGGCTTTGATCACCTTGCCCGACAGCATCTGCTGGCTTTTGAACATACGCGGTGCGGACATCGAGCGTAATCCGGTCGTGCATGGCTTTGCCATTTTGCACAGGGACGGTACTGTTGATCTGTTCTCGGAGCCGGTGAAATACGCGGGGCTTGAGGCGCATCTGGGCACCGATGTGCGTGTGCATGCACCCTCGGGCTTTCTGGATGCGGTCAAGGCACTGGAGGGCCCCGTGCGGATTGATACCGGCACCGTTCCGCAGATTGTGGCCGATACACTGGGCGACGCCGCCACCGTCGGCGCAGAGCCTTGCGCGCTGCCCAAGGCCTGCAAGAACGCCGCCGAGATCGAGGGTGCAGCGGCAGCGCATCTGCGTGACGGGGCTGCGATGGTAGAAATGCTGTGCTGGCTGGACGCGCAGCCTGCGGGCACAGTCACCGAGACACAAGTGGTCAGCCGGCTGGAGCAATTCAGGCGACAGGACAACGCCTTGCAGGACATCAGCTTTGAGACCATCGCAGGCACCGGCCCCAACGGTGCGATCATGCACTACCGGGTCACGGAGGAGACCGACAGTCTGCTTGAGGAGGGGCATTTGATTGTGCTGGACAGTGGCGGGCAGTATCTGGATGGCACAACCGACATCACCCGCACCATCGCCATCGGTACACCACCGCTGGAGGCGCGCGAGGCCTTTACCCGTGTGCTGGCAGGCATGATCGCGATGAGCCGTCTGCGCTGGCCTAGGGGGCTGGCAGGCGCGCATATCGAGGCGATTGGCAGGATGCCCTTGTGGCTGGCGGGTCAGGATTTTGACCACGGGCTGGGCCACGGTGTGGGCGCTTATCTGAGTGTGCATGAAGGACCCCAGCGCTTGAGCCGCATCAGTCAGGTGCCGCTGGAGCCCGGCATGATCCTGAGCAACGAGCCGGGCTATTACCGCGAGGGCGCATTCGGCATACGCATCGAGAACCTGTTGGTGGTGCAAGAGGCACCTGCACTGGCGGGAGGGGATGCGCAGCGCGAGATGCTGGACTGGCGCACGCTGGCTTTCGCCCCGATTGACCAGCGCCTGATCGTGCCGGAGATGCTGGATGGTGCCGCGCGCGACTGGCTGGATGCCTATCATGCGCAGGTGAAAACAAAAATCGGGCCACGGCTATCGGCGGCCGCGAAACAGTGGTTAGATGCGGCAACTGCGCCGCTCTGACAGGCGCATATTTCCCGAAGGACACACGATGGTTGATTATATTACAATCCGCAAAGCGGAAGGCAGTTGGAGCGTGCGCGCAGGCGGCGCTGTGCTGGGCGAAAGCAGCAATGCACTGGAACTGGTGGAAGGGGAGTATCCGCCCGTGATCTATTTCCCCCGCGCCGATATCGCAATGGCGTTTCTGGACGAGAGTGACAAGACATCCCACTGCCCGCACAAAGGCGATGCGCGTTATTTTAGTGTGGTGACCAAAAGCCGGACGCTGGAAAACGTGGTCTGGTCCTATGAAGACCCCAAGCCGGTCGCAGAAAAACTGCGCGATTATCTTGCATTTCACAACGTCGAAGAAGTGACTGTCGAACAGATTTAGGAGTGCTCGCAGATCTAGGAGTGTTCCTCGGCCGCGGTGGCGGCCAGCGCGCGGTTGTATGCGCGCAGGGCATCCACATGAAACAGCGCACCCAGCAACTCTGGCGGGGCTGCATCTGCGGATAGGGTGACAACCGGCAGGAATATCTCGCCCGAGGTCTCGAACAGCGGCATGGCGGTTTCCAGCGTGGCAGAGGCATCGACATAGAGGCCTGCACCGATCATCTCCCAACAGCGGTCCACGTCGGCAGCGCGCGGATCATCGGGCAGACGCATGGTTTTGGCCGCCGTGAACATCCCCAGCAGATAGGCCTGCGGACCGGCGGCCAGATGGATGCCGCGCCGCTCGATCTGAGTGAGGAAAAAGCTGAAATCAACCATTTTGGACGATAGGGCTGTGGACATGCTAACGGCCACCATTACTGCAAGCCCTGTCTGCCAGTCGCCTGTCAACTCGAACACGATCAGCGTCGTCGAGATGGGTGCGCCCAAGACAGCCGCTGCAACAGCGCCCATCCCCGCCAGCGCATAGAGCGAGGTAGAGCCGGACACATCCGGCGCAAAGCCTGTAGCCACCAGCCCGAACGCCAGCCCGACCAGCGCCCCCACCATCAACGAGGGCGAGAAAATGCCCCCCCCCATGCGGCCGCCCAATGTGATCGCCACCGCCAAGACCTTGAGCATGGCAAAAACAGCTGCCTCATGAAACACCAGTTGTCCCGTCAGCGCGCGAGAGGTCGTCTCGTAGCCGACACCGATGATGTGCGGAAACCAAAGTGCGATGATGCCCAGCAGCGCACCCGCAACCATCGGGCGCAGATAGCGCGGCAGGCCGGTGCGGTCCTGAATGCGGTTGCCCACATCCTCTGCCCAGAACACAGCGCGCATCAGCACAACAGCGACCAGCCCGCAGGTCAGCCCCAGCAGCAAAAAGGCGGGCAACTCGACGTAGAATTGCAAATCACCTGCCGTGGGCAGCTTGAACTCTGTCACGCCGCCAAATTCCAGACGGTTGATGACTGTACCTGCAACGCTGGCAATCACGATGGGGGCAAAGGCGTGGACTGCGAAATGGCGCAGCACAACCTCCAGCGCAAAAAGTGCACCCGCAATGGGCGCGTTGAAGCTGGCGGAAACTGCCGCCGCCACCGCACAGCCCAGCAGATCGCGGCCCGTAATCCCGTCGGCGTTAATGCGGCGGTTCACCCATGTGGAGATGACAGCGGCAAGGTGCACAACCGGCCCTTCCCGCCCCGACGAGCCCCCCGTGCCCAGTGTCACCATCGACGCCAGCGCCGAAGCCAGCCCTGCGCGCGTCTCGACCCGCCCCTCGTGCAGGGCAGAGCCGATGATCACATCTGCGACCGAGCGGGCGCGCGCATCACGGGTGAAATAATGCAGGATCAGGCCGGAAACCAACCCGCCAAAGGTCGGGATCACAATAACCCAATACCAGTCCAGCCCGGTGATAAAGGTATGTAGCGTATGGACATCATCGGTGCCGTACAGGGTCTCTTGCAGCAGGTTGATGCCCTTGCGGAAGAACAGCGCGGCAAATCCTGCCGCGATCCCGACCACCAACGCGATGAACCAAAAGGTAATCTTGCCAGGTCCCTTGTGGCGCAACACCCGCCAGCCCTCGCGAAAGCTGTCGGCGGCCAATGTCACTTGCTGTGACACAAAAGAGCGGGACGGCTCGGTCATTGCGGGCTTTCAAACGGGCGGATCAGGCTACCCTTAGGGAAACCATATCACAGCCGCAGGTGCAAGCCGTCAGGCGCTCAGAAGGGCGCGGGCGGCTTCGCGGGCAGCGTCTGTGATCGTATCACCGGCCACCATGCGCGCCACTTCGTCCACGCGTTGCGCCGCATCCAGCGGGACAACATTGGTAGTGGTCATGCCCTTGGTCACAGATTTCTCGACCCGCCAATGATGCGCGCCAAGGGCCGCGACCTGCGGCGAATGGGTCACGACCAACACTTGGCCGCCTTCGGCAAGCGCTGCCAGACGCCGGCCCACGGCATCAGCCGTAGCGCCGCCCACACCGCGATCAATTTCGTCGAAAATCATTGTCAGGCCGGTCTGGCCTCTCGTCAGGCAGACCTTGAGCGCCAGCAAAAACCGGCTCAATTCACCGCCAGAGGCGATCTTGTTCAGCGGTCCGGCAGGGGCGCCGGGGTTGGTAGCGACGGTAAAGGACACCGCATCGCGGCCTTCCGGCCCCTCGGCCTCAGGTGTGATCTGGGTGGCAAAGACGGCCCGTTCCATTTTCAGGGGCGCCAGTTCACCGCTCACGGCTTTGTCCAGCCGCGTGGCCGCTTTGCTGCGCGCGGCACTCAGCGCAGCAGCGGCGGCACCGTAGGCCGCTTCCGCCGCTTTCACCTCTGCGTTCAGCTTGGCCTGCTCGGCCTCGCCCGCGTCCAGCGCATCCAGCTTGGCACGCAATGTATCGGCGAAACCGGCCAACTCGTCGGGCTGGATCTCGTGCTTGCGGGCCAGTCCGCGAATGGCGAACAAACGCTCCTCGGTTTCCTCCAGCTCGTAGGGGTCAAACGACATCGCCTCGATGGCAGTGACCACGCCTTCCATGGCGCTGTCCAGCTCGATCATGGCACGGTTCAGCGCCGCCATCGGCTCTTCCAGCGTGCCTTCGGCGCGCGCAGCGGCCCCGTCCAGCCAGCGGAAGGCATCCGCCATCTGCGCCTCGGCACCGCTCTGGCCCATCGCCTCATAGGCATTGACCACATCGCCACGGATTTTCTCGGCGGCCTGCATGGATCGGCGCTTGGTGTCCAGCGCCGTCTCCTCGCCCTCTTCAGGGCGCAGCTTGTCCAGCTCTGCCACAGCATAGCGCAGGAATTCTTCCTCGGCACGGATTTCTTCTTGGGCTTTCAGGGCGGCGGATTGCACTTTGCGGGTGCGCGCCATCTCGCTCCATGCGGCGCGCACAGTGGCACGTGCGCCGTCCAAAGCCCCGAAAGCATCCAGAATGGTGCGGTGACCGCGCGGGTTCAGCAACCCGCGATCATCATGCTGGCCGTGAAGTTCCACCAGCGTCTCGCTCAAGGCACGCAGCACCTCGCCGGAACAGCGGCGGTCATTGACCCATGCCGTCTTGCGCCCGTCGGCAGTATTGATGCGCCGCAGGATCAGCTCGTCACTGACCGGCAGGCCTGCCTCTTCCAGCACGGCGCGCGCCGGATGGTCGGCGGCCAGATCGAACCATGCCGTCACCTCGCCCTGCTCTGCGCCCTGACGCACCAGATCGGCACGCCCGCGCCAGCCCAGCACAAAGCCAAGACTGTCCAGCAGGATAGATTTGCCGGCGCCTGTTTCGCCCGTCAACACGTTAAGACCCGGCTGAAAATTCAATTCCAGCCGGTCAATGATCAACATATCGGATATATCAAGGCCGCGTAACATCAACGCATTCCGTCACAGGCGTGCAGCGCACACAGTTTAGATCCAGTCGCCCTTCAGCGTCTGACGGTAGATCGAGGACAACCAGTTGTTGCCGAACGACTTCAGCTCGAGCCCGCGACCGGTCAGAAGCTTGTAGCTGTCGTCATACCAGACCGTTGAGCGGTAGTTATGACCCAGGATCGCCCCCGCCGTCTGCGCCTCGTCGGTCAGACCAAGGCTCAGATACGACTCAACCAGACGGTGCAGTGCTTCGGCAGTATGGGTGGTGGTCTGGAAATCCTCGACAACCACACGGAAGCGGTTGATCGCGGCGGTGTAATGGTCGCGCTTGAGGTAATAGCGGCCAATTTCCATTTCCTTGCCCGCAAGGTGGTCAAACGCCAGATCGAACTTGAGGATCGATGCACGTGCATATTCGCTGTCGGGATAGCGTTCAATCACTTCGCGCAGGGATTGCAACGCTTGGAACGTCAGCCCCTGATCGCGGCCCACATCGTCAATCTGGTCATAATAGCTGAGCGCCAGAAGATAGGCCGCATAGGCCGCATCATCATCATCGGGATAAAAATCAATGAAACGTTGCGCAGCAGAGCGGCTGTTGGGGTAATCGGCATCCTGATGATAGGCGAAGGCCTGCATGATCAGCGCGCGCTTGGCCCATTCGGAGTAGGGATACAGACGCTCGATCTCGGCAAAATAAAACGCTCCCTCGGCGGGACGCTTGCGGTTCAACTCGAATTCACCACGCTCGAATATCTGCTCCGGCGTGTAGGTCTCTAGGGGAATCTCTTGGGGATTGAAGAAATTTTTGGTGAATCGGCCAGTGTCTTGCGCACCACCACACGCAGATAGCGCCGCAACAGCCACTAAAGTGACGGAAAGACGTCTCGCAGACCCTCCAAAACTCATCGCTGGCTATCCTTATTCTCTGACAGATAATATCTATTTCAGAGGTTTCACCCCTGTTTGTCCATGGTGTTAGCACACTATTTACCGGTGCAAAACGCCCATTTCCCTATTTATCAAAAAGGCCCGCAGCGTTTGCCACGGGCCACTTGTTTTTCAAGCGTGAACTGGCCCTCAGGCAACAGCGGGAATCTCGTTCCAGACAAGGCCATATCCGGGCAAACGCGACGCCATTTCACCATCACATTCAACCATGCGCACAGCACCAGGTGTCGCAAAAAGAGCGCGCAATAAGGTATTGGTCAGCGAATGACCCGCACGCACGCCGGTATAGTGGCCCAGCAAAGGTGCACCGGCCAGCGCCAGATCCCCAAGCGCATCCAGCATCTTGTGGCGCACAGGCTCGTCCGCGTGGCGCAACCCGCCAGGGCTTAGGACTGTATCGCCATCGAAAACAACCGCGTTTTCACCGGCTTTGCCGCCCAATGCCATACCGTTGGCTTGCATTGCATCCACATCCGCCTGTCGGCAGAAGGTGCGGCTGTCACATAATTCACGCGCGAAAGACCCGTTGTTCATCACCAGTGATTTCTGCTGGTGGCCAATGGCTGCGTCTTCGAAATCAATCTCGAAGTCGATGCGCAACGTGTTGGACGGTGCAATTGTCGCGACCGCATCGCCATCGCGCACAGTGACTTTTTTCAGTACTTCAATCGCCATCACAGGGGCTGCCTGCATCCGCACACCGCATGCCATGATACCGCGCACAAACGGAGCGGCAGAGCCGTCGAGAATCGGAACCTCCGGGCCGTCGATCTCGACCAGTGCATTATGGATGCCGCACCCGGCAAGCGCCGCCATCAAATGCTCGACTGTTGAAACTTGCAGACCGCTTTTGTTTTCCAGCTTGGTGCACAAAGGCGAGCGGTTGACTGCATCCCAGCGGGCGGGGATCATGCGATCCCCCAGATCCACGTCTGTACGTTTGAACCAGATACCGGAGTTCGGCGCGGCAGGCAGAATTGTAGCGGTCGCAGGCCGACCCGAGTGTAACCCCTTGCCAGTGAAACCAATCGCTGCTTTTACAGTATTTTGCATGCTGCCGTCCTCGGAGTTTGGTTCAAGTTATTCCTTGATTAACTCTTAGATAAGGACTGGGTTGCAGTGCAGCAAATCAATCATTGCAACGGACTGAAACATCCCTGTTACAAAACAGCGTATTATCGCCATACAATAGGCAACAACCTGAATAAAAAAGAAAAAAAGGTCGCCCATGGGCGACCTTCTCCATCACAAAAGGATGTGTTTAGTTGGCCTGACGGCGCAGGAAAGCAGGAATTTCAATCCGCTCCTGCTCTGGATCTGCTTCCTGACGGGGCGCAGGGGCTACTGACGCTTGCTGGCGCTGTACGGGCGGCTGCTGGCGTGCAGGCTGGCTTGGGGCAGCAGCGCGAGGCTGCTGGGCTTCGCCTTCTTGAGACCCTGTCATGCGGTTGATCAATGAATTGATGCCGAAACGCGGGCGCTCGCCCTGTGCTGCGGGTGCTGAATGCTGCTGCGGTGCAGGGGCGGCGGCACGGGGCTGAACTGCGGCGCGGGGCTGGCCTGCGGGCTGCGCACGCTGGGCCGCAGCACGCAGACGCGCCATGGCTTCAGGAGACGGGGTGCCAGGTGTCGGCGCACGGGGTGCTACAAATGCCTCCAATTCTGCTTCCAGATGCACGTGCTGCGGCTCGTAGGATGCAGGCTCGTGAGTATAAGCAGGAGGCGGCAGATCTTCGACGCGGCCCTGCGCATATTCGTTACGGCGTCCCTCGAACAAATCGCGTGAGCTGTCCATCCGGGCAACTTCCTGTGGTGCATCATCAAAGAAGCTGGGCGTGCGGGGCTCTTCGCGCATTTCCTGCGCAACAGGCGCCGGAGCGGCCGCAGCGATCGGGGCGGCAACATAAGCCGGTGCCACAGGCGCCTGCTCGAAGGTCTCTTCAATCGTTTCCTGCTTGAGCGGACGCGACATGGAACGGCGTGGCACCGGCATATCGGTGTTCACATCCAGCGCATCAATGCCGGTTGCAACAACGCTCACGCGCATCATGCCGCCCATTGTTTCGTCCAGCGTGGAACCGACGATGATGTTCGCCTCCGAGTCGACTTCTTCACGAATGCGGTTTGCCGCCTCATCCAGCTCGAACAGGGTCAGATCGTGACCGCCAGTGATGTTGATCAGAACGCCCTTGGCACCGCGCAGGCTGATTTCGTCCAGCAGCGGGTTTGCAATGGCTTTCTCGGCGGCTTCAATGGCGCGGTTTTCGCCTTCGGCCTCGCCGGTGCCCATCATGGCTTTGCCCATCTCGTCCATCACGGCGCGCACGTCCGCAAAGTCGAGGTTGATCAAGCCGGGGCGGACCATCAGATCGGTCACGCCTTTAACGCCTTGATACAGCACGTCATCTGCCATGCTGAAGGCTTCGGTAAATGTAGTTTTTTCATTCGCCAGACGGAACAGGTTCTGGTTCGGAATGATGATCAGCGTGTCCACAACGCGTTGCAGTGCTTCGATACCCTCTTCCGCCTGACGCATGCGCTTGGCACCTTCAAACTGGAAAGGTTTTGTCACGACGCCGACAGTCAGAACACCCAACTCACGCGCGGCTTGCGCGATGATCGGCGCTGCCCCCGTGCCTGTACCACCGCCCATACCGGCCGTGATAAAGCACATATGCGCACCCGCCAGATGATCGACAATCTGCTCGATGCTTTCTTCGGCAGCAGCGGCACCAACGGAAGCGCGCGCACCGGCACCCAGACCCTCGGTGACCTTGATGCCCAACTGCACGCGGTTCGGCGCTTTGGCCTGCTGCAGTGCTTGCGCATCTGTGTTTGCGACAACAAAATCAACCCCGTCGAGCTGCTTGTCGATCATATTGTTGACTGCATTGCCCCCCGCCCCGCCGACACCGAAAACGGTAATGCGTGGCTTGAGGTCTTCCTGTCCCGGCATCGAGAGGTTCAAAGTCATGTTAAGTCCGCCTGTTCTGCTCGCCCGCACCGCGCGGGCATTTTTATCCCAGTTTTTTATTGACTCTAAACACAGTGTAAGCTGGCGTCACGTAAAAAAGGGCTTTTTGGCGCTAAATATGGGCAATTTTTCGCCCATTTTCACCGCATTTCGTCTATGGCACCCCATTTAGGGGTTACCAGTTGTCCTTAAACCATTTCACAGCCCGTTTGAGCGAGCGTGCAGGGTATCTGTCGGCAGGAATATCGAAATCCCACCATTCGTCTTGCGGGTGCGCCGCAAACAGCGCGAGGCCCACAGCAGAGGAAAATCCGGGGCCAGTTGCAGCCTGTGGCAATCCATGCACCCGCAGCGGGCGGCCAAGTCGGACCTGTTGGCCCAAAATCTTGCTCGCCAATCCGTCCAGACCGGGGATCTGGCTGCCACCGCCGGTCAGCACGATCTGTTGGCTGGGCAAATGGTCAAACCCTGCGGCGTCCAGACGCGCGCGGACTTCTTCCAGAATTTCCTCGACCCGGGGCCGCATAATCCCGATCAGCTCGGCGCGGCTGGCGGTACGGCGGTCATGCTCATAATCACCCGTCTCGCCGCCGATTTCGATCATTTCGCGGTCGTCCATGCCTGTCGCATGTACGCCACCATAAAAGGTCTTGATCCGCTCCGCGTTGGCGGTGGGCACTTGTAGGCCCATGGAAATATCAGAGGTGACATGATCGCCGCCCATACGGATGCTGTCGGCGTAAATCATGTGTTTCTTGATGAAGATCGACACACCCGTGGCACCGCCGCCCAGATCAATACAGGCCGCGCCCAACTCCTGTTCGTCCTCGACAAGGGTGGAAATGCCCGAAACATAGGCCGAAGAGGCAATGCCCGCCAACTCCAGATCACAACGTTTGATGCAATAGGCCAGATGCTGGACCGCCTGCGCATCAACCGTCAGCATGTGCAGATCCACGCTTAGCTCGTTGCCCAACTGGCCGCGCGGATCAATCAGACCACTGCGGTGATCCAGCGCAAAGTTCACCGGCTGCGCGTGCAACACTTCGCGGTCCTCGCCGTATTCGGGTACATCGCAACTGCTCAGCACGCGCGCCACATCGTCTTCGGTCACAACCTGATCTTCCAGCGTGACCTGTGCATCAAGACCGTAGCTGCGCGGATCACCGCCCGCAAAGCAGGCAATCACGTGATCCACGCGGATACCGGCCATCTTTTGCGCGGCTTGCAAGGCGGTGCGAATGGCGCGCTCTGTCTCGCCCATGGAGGAAATCTCGCCAAAGCGCACACCGCGCGAACGGGTTGTCGCAGCACCGATCACGCGAAAACCGGACTGCCCCGCCAGCGATCCGATTTCGCCTTCGTCACTCAGCCGTGCCGTGCCGTCAAAGCGCAGCACAAGTGCGGCAATCTTGGAACTGCCCACGTCCAGAATAGCAACCACACCGCGCTGCATCGCGATTTTGCGCATCTGCCGCATGGTGCGCTGGCTGTTATATAGATCATTCATTTGTTCTGTGCCCTAAACGCTGCCTGTTGGGCCAGCCGTTCTTCGGCAGCCTCTGGTGTCATTTGCACGGTTGGTCGGCGTGCCAGCCGCATGTCGATCCGCGCTACATCGCGGGTCAGAATATCTTGTGCGCCCTCAAGGGCGATGACCCGCTCCAGCGCGCGCTGCGGCTCCACTTCGGGCAACAGGATGCGCTGGTCACGGTCCAGCACCACATCCCAGCGCCGGTCACCCATGCGCACCAATCCGCGCAACCGCGCGCCCAAGGGCGCTGCGGCCTGTATCAATTCCAGCGCCTGCGGCACATGCGCATTGGCCCCCTCACCCGCAATCAAAGGCAAATCAGGGCGCGCATCGCGGCTGGTCGCGGCAGCAACATAGGCGCCTGTCTCGTCAATCAACGCCAGACCGTCATCGTTGCGCCACAAGATCACAGCTTCGCGCGGGGTCACGTCGATTTGCAAAATGCCGCCGGGGCGGATTCGGACGGATGCCGATCTGATTGCAGAAATCTCGGTCAGCTTGGCACGCATCACATCCAGATCCAGATCAAAGCTGGAGACCGGAAAATCAATCGGCAGGATGTCGCGAATATAGCTGGCCAACTCGTCTTTGGCGCCGTCAACAGCCATCAGGTTGACCATAAATTCGGGGCGCGTCTCGATGCTGTTGCGGGCCTCGGCCACTGTCTGTTCGATCGCACCACGGCGCGTGTCATCCGACAGATACCACGTGCCTGCCAGCAGCGTGATGCAAAACGGCAAGCCTGCGCGCAGGCCCAGACGGATGCCGGGTGTCAGCATAAGCCGCTGCATGCGCCATGCCCAACGCGACGGTGCGGGATCCATCCGGCCCACGGTCTGCTTGTGTCTTATCGCCCGCATGACGCGTCCTCCACCATCCATGCGCACAGCTCTGGAAAGCTCATGCCAGTGGCCTGCGCCTGTTCGGGCGACAGCGATGTGCCGGTCATGCCGGGTTGTGTGTTGGTCTCCAGCAGGATCAGGCCTTCGGCACCGCGCGTCTCGTCCCAGCGGAAATCGGTCCGGCTGACACCGCGACACCCCAGTGCATTATGCGCCCGCAGGGCATAGTCGAGGCACAGATCAAAGATATCTTGCGGGATATCGGCGGGGACCACATGGCGCGATCCGCCTTCTTTGTACTTAGCATCATAATCATACCAGCCGGTCGTAATGATGTCTGTCACCGTCAGCGCACGGTCACCGACCACGGTTGCTGTCAGCTCGCGACCGGGGGCAAAGGCCTCGACCATGACCATTTCGGGCATATCCGCGTCCAGTTGCGGCGGGCCGTTGGCGGCATCGGCCACCAGATAGACCCCAACGGAGGAGCCTTCGTTGTTGGGTTTCACCACATAGGGCGGGGTCATCACATGGCCGCCACGCACGCGCTCAGCCTCGACGAGGATACTGTCCACAACGGGCAGGCCAGCAGCACGGAAAATGTCTTTGGTGCGCTGCTTGTCCATCGCCACGGCAGAGGCCAGCACGCCGGAATGCGTATAGGGGATCTTCATCCATTCCAGGATACCCTGCACGCAACCGTCCTCGCCCCAACGGCCATGCAAGCAATTCAGCACCGCATTGGGTTTCACAGCTGTCAGAACAGCGCAAAGATCGGGGCCTGCATCGACCTCGACAACGTTTTGATATCCGTATTCCCGCAGTGCAGCCGCGCATGCGCGCCCTGACGCAAGCGATACCTCGCGCTCGGCCGAGGGTCCGCCCATCAGTACTGCCACTGTCGGGTGTGTCCTGCTCGACATAACCCAGTGCCTCAATGTCCCGGAGCCTTCGGCCCCTTATTTTATCGGGCCTTTTCCGGCCCTTATCAGTCGTCTTATGCCAGTTATCCAGCGTTTTTTTAGTTTTGCCGGATATTACCGGCGGGTACACCTGCATTTTGACGCTTATTGTTCGCCTATTCGCATAATTTCCCACTCTAACGTAATACCGCTGGAATCGTAAACCTTTTTTCTTACTTCCTCGCCCAATCCTTCAAGATCGGCTGCGGTAGCGCCACCGGTGTTGATCAGAAAATTGGCATGTTTGGGCGACATCTGCGCGCCGCCGCGCGTGGCGCCCTTCATGCCGGCGTCCTGTATGACTTTCCACGCCTTCAGATCATGCACATCATCCGCTTGCCCGGTCGAGCTGTAGCCCGCCGGATTGCGGAACGTCGAGCCTGCGCTACGGTCTTTGGTGGGCTGGGACGCGTCACGTTTGGCCAGTTGGCCTTCCATCCGCGCATGCAGTTCAGCCGCATCGCCTGCGGGCGGCGCAAATGTGGCACTGATAATCACGGCACCATGTGCCAGATCGCTCTGGCGGTATTGAAACTTGAGGTCGTCAGCGCCCAGCGTCACTACCTCCCCTGCCCGCGTGACCGCCTGCGCGCGCACAAAGTGATCCGCCGTATAACTGCCATAGCAGCCTGCATTCATCCGCACCGCCCCCCCGATGCTGCCCGGAATGGTGCGCAAAAAGGTGAGGTCCAGCCCCGCATCCGCCGCGCGGCGCGCCACATGCGCGTCCAGTGCAGCAGCCCCTGCGGTCACTTCGCCACCGTCAATCTCGATCCCGTTAAAACCGCGCCCCAGCCGGATCACCACCGCCCGCAAGCCGCCGTCCCGTACAATCAGGTTCGAGCCGACACCCATTGGAAACACATCTACCTCTGGCAGCAGATCACGCAGAAGGCCTTGCAAATCCGCAACATCAGCGGGCTGGAACAGATAATCCGCCGGGCCACCCACGCGCAGCCACGTCAGATCGGACAAGCTGCGGTTGGCAGTCAGTGTGCCGCGCACTTCGGGCAGCACAGTCACGTCGGGTCAACCCTGCTTTCGCGGAACCCGCGCACCATACGGCCTGCGAACCAGCCAATGCCAAGTGCGCTGAAGGCATACATCACAACCGCTGCCTGTGCCGTCACCGCAGGCGGAGAGAGCGGATGCGCATTAAAGCCGAAATACATCCAGAGCCCGTTCAGCCCCATGCCCCCCAGCGCGACACCGGCGAACAATATAAAACGCTTGTGATACCCGGCGTACCCGCAGCACACCAACCATACCACCAGAATTGCTACCAGAACATAAATCACCAAGACATCACTCCGCCGGGTTTTTTCTGCCGCCGCGCCGCACCCACCGGCCCAAGTAAATCACCGGCCAGCGCAGAACTGAACAGCCGCCCGCCAACACCAGCAGACCGATCCATGGGCCGTGCTGATATGCGACATATCCCACAATCGGAATGCCCACAGCAACCAGTATATAAGCATTGCGCCAGTGGTAATCACGGCTGGGGGTCATGGCCAGTACATTGGCAACCAGTGCCCAAAGACACGCGAGGGTGAGTGAAAAACTCATTCGGGGATCTCCGGATGCGCGCCGCGCAAACGTGCCACGATATAGCGCAGCGGGTTGCGGAACATGGATATAAATGCGGCAAAGCCGAGCAGGGAATAGACCCAGCCGTATTGCATACCCGCCATAATAATCAGGACAGGCGCTGCCGGTAGCAGGATCAGTGCCGGCACATACTGCCGCCGGACGGGCAGCATTGCAGTCGCGGCAGAGGCTAAAACCCATGCGATGGCAAGCCAGACGAGGGTCATGCTGTACGCATCCGGATCACAAGAGCGCGCAAGGATAGGGTGGCAAGCCATCCGGCCACTACAAACGGTGAGGCCACAAGGATCAGCGGAACCCAGACATTGGCAGGTCCGAAGAGATGAACTGACAGCCACGCGGCCGCCAACACGCCAAAAGCGGCAAGAACCCAACGCCACGGGAGCAGCGAAAGGACACCGCCCGCACTGCACAGGACCAGAACAGTCATTGCGTCGCAACACTCTTGAGCGCGCGCAATGCGTCCGGCAGACCATTGGCCCAAGCGCTGATCGTGCCCGCACCAAGGCAAACCACCATATCGCCGGGGCGTGCCTGCTCGGCTACCAGACGTGCAAGATCCTCGGGGCCGTTTACGCGGCGCGCATGGCGGTGGCCATGCTGGATCAAACCAGCGACAAGGCTGTCACGGTCGGCGCCGGCAATAGGTTCTTCACCGGCGGCATAGACGTCCGTTATTCCCACGACATCGCAATCGTTGAAGCACGCACAGAATTCGTCAAAATGATGGCTCAGCCGTGAATAGCGATGCGGCTGGTGCACAGCAATCACGCGGCCTTCAGTGGCCTGACGCGCTGCTTTCAGCACAGCGGCAATTTCAACCGGATGGTGGCCATAGTCATCAATAATCGTCACGCCATCAACTTCGCCCACTTTTGTAAAGCGCCGGTTAACGCCGCCAAAACTTTTCAGCGCTGCGCGAATGTCTTCGGCCTGCATGCCCAGATGCCGCGCCACCGCCACCGCAGACAGCGCGTTAGAGACGTTGTGATCGCCCGGCATCGGCAATTCGCAGTCCTCGATCACAACATCTTCGTTTTGCAAATGAATGTCGAAATGCGCCACACCCGCTTTGTAATGCAGGCCCACGGCGCGCACATCGGCCTGCGCGTTGAAACCATAGGTCATCACGCGGCGGTCGGTGATCTTGCCGACCAGCGCCTGCACTTCGGCGTTGTCGGTGCAGCACACGGCCAGCCCGTAGAACGGGATATTGGAGGTGAAATCCAGAAACCCCTGCCGCAGATTTTCGATCGTGCCCCAATGGTCCATATGCTCGGGGTCGATGTTGGTCACGATGGCGATGGTGGCGGGCAAACGGTTGAAGGTGCCGTCACTCTCGTCCGCCTCCACGACCATCCATTCGCCCTCGCCCTTACGCGCGTTACTGCCGTAGGCATGGATCACGCCGCCGTTCACAACCGTGGGATCAAAACCGCCGCCATCCAGCAAGGCAGCAACCATTGTCGTGGTGGTGGTCTTGCCATGCGTGCCCGCAATGGCGATGTTGGATTTCAGGCGCATCAACTCGGCCAGCATCTCGGCGCGGCGCACCACGGGCAGGCCTTGCAAACGTGCGGCGTCCAGTTCCGAATTGCCCTTTTTGATAGCGGAGGAGATGACAACAACCTGCGCATCCCCTATATTCTCGGCGCGCTGGCCCTCGAACACGGTCGCGCCCAACTCCACCAGACGGTCGGTGATCGGTGTTGATTTCAAATCCGACCCCTGTACGGTATAGCCGTGGTTCAACAACACTTCGGCAATGCCGGACATGCCGATGCCGCCGATGCCCACAAAATGAATGGCGCCTACATCTTGTGGCAGTTTGGTTGCGGATTTCATCGGGCAGGCTCCTTGGAGGTAGACAGAGTTTCGACCATATCGGCCAAGGTTTCGGCGGCTTCGGGCTTGCCCAGTGCCAGCGCACTGTTTGCCATTTTGGCGGCGGCAGGTCCGTTCGACAGGATCATATAGATATACTCGGCCAAGGCTTCCGGTGTGGCCGCATCCTCGGGGATAATCACGGCGGCCTCTGCCTCGACCATGCCATGGGCATTGGCCACCTGATGGTTTCCGGCAGCGGCGGCAAAGGGGATCAGGATCGCGGGGCGCCCGATCACGGTGATATCGGCGATGGACGAGGCGCCAGAGCGGCTGATGACCAGCTGCGCTTCAGACATGCGGCGCGGCACATCGTGGAAAAAAGCCTGCACATCGGCGTTGATGCCCTGCCCGGCGTAATATTCGGAAACGCGGGTGGCGTCCTCGTCGCGGGCCTGGTGGCTGACGCGGATGTTGCGCAGCATCTCCATCGGCAGCGACGCAATGGCGGGCGGGATCACATCGCTGAGGATGCGCGCCCCCTGAGAGCCGCCCATTACCAGCAGCTCCATCGGGTAATCACCGGGGGCGATATAGCCGGCCCCTGCCCGTTCCAGCACCGCCGTGCGCACGGGGTTGCCCACATGCACAGCCTCGATGCCCTCGGGCAGTGTGGTGGGCCATGTGCCACAGGCCACGCGGTCAACGCGTTTGGCAAAAATCTCGTTCACGCGGCCTAGCACGCCGTTTTGTTCGTGGATCATCCGCGGTCGGCGCAGCAGCCATGCAGCGGCCAGTGCCGGAATGGACGGGTATCCGCCAAAGCCTATGACCACGGACGGCTTGTCGCGCAGCATCCGCCACGCGGCGCTGAGTGTACCGCCTGCAATGCGGAACGGCACAAGTACCTTGGCCAATATCCCGCCGCGCGCAAAGGTTGCACTGGCGATCTGCTCGATCTCGACTGCCGCAGGAAAGCCGCCGGTGTAGCGCGCACCGCGTGCGTCCGTGCTCAGCTTGACGCGCCAACCGCGCGCCAGCATCACCTCGGCCAACGCTTGGGCGGGGAACATATGCCCGCCCGTGCCGCCGGCAGCAATCACCAAAAGCGGCGCGCCACTCACGTCCGGCTCCGCGACAACAGCGCGCTGATTTCGCCTTGAGGTCGGTTGCGGGTGAAGGCCAGCAACATGCCAAGTGCGATGCCCGACGCGATCACCGAAGAACCGCCATAACTGACAAAGGGCAGCGTCATGCCTTTGGCGGGCAGCAGCCGCACGGCCACACCCATGTTGATCATCGCCTGCACGCCAAAGGTACAGGCAAGGCCGGTGCCCGCAAGGCGGATAAACGGATCACGCTCGCGCACCAGCCGCAGCAGGGAGCGCACAACAATCGAAGTATAGAGCGCGATGATGCACAGCACCAACACCAGCCCGTATTCCTCTGCGGCCACTGCGATGATAAAATCCGTATGCGCATCGGGGAGTGACCATTTCACTTCCCCCTCGCCCACACCCACGCCAAACAATCCGCCCTCGCGGATGGCGTTGGTGGCATAGCCAAGCTGAGTTGTCGGATCGACCTCGGCACTGAGAAAGCCGTCAATCCGGCGGGCAAAGTGCTCGGAACTGGAATAGGCCGCAGTGCCCGCCAGCACAACCAGACCGGCCATGCCCACCAGCAACACAATCGGCGCACCAGCCACAAAATACATCACACCCCAGCCGAACAGCACCAGGCAGGCTTGGCCAAAGTCGGGCTGCAAGGCCAGCATCAGGACAATGGTGATGCACAGGCCGAACGACCACGCCTTGCCCGGAGGGCCGTTGATCTCGACGCTTGCAGCCATCAGCCATGCGGTAACCACCACAAAACCGGGCTTGAGGAACTCGGACGGCTGCACGGAGGCAAAGCCAAGGCTGTACCAGCGCATCGCACCTTTGCCAAAATCAGTCCCGAAAAACGGCAGGCCCATCAGCGCCACAAACGAGAGGCCGAACCCCACAACCGCCAGTCTGCGCACCATCGTGGGCGTCATCATAGAGGTCATCAGCATGGCCATCATCGCCAGCCCACCAAAGAACGCCTGACGCTGGACGTAGTGGAACGGGTCAAATCCGTTTTTCTCCGCCAGTGGTGGCGAGGCAGCAAGCCCAAGCAACATGCCAACGCCAAACAGCATCAGGATGCACGACAGCGCCCATTTATCGAGCGTGCGCCACCACTTCTGGAGGATCGGTTCGCCGTCCCGGACGGGAACCGCGCCATAAACCATTTCTGTCATGGATCTGTGCCTTAAACTGCCTGTTTGTCCCCTTTTCGGAGATCTGTTGTAGAGTGTAACGCGAAAATCCACGCGCGGCTAGAGTATTTGCTCCGTTTTCCTTAGCCAATTCATCCCTGCCCTGCGCGCACAGGACCGCTTGACCGCGCGTGCATCCTGAGGCACCTGAAAGGAATGGAATTTGATACAGCGATCATCGGCGCAGGGGCCGCAGGCATGATGTGCGCCGCCCATCTGGACGGGCACACCCTATTGGTAGACCACGCGAAAGCACCCGGCGAGAAAATCCGCATCTCCGGCGGGGGGCGCTGCAATTTCACCAATCTGCACACCGATCCGGATGCGTTCATCTGCGCCAACCCGCATTTCGCCAAATCCGCCCTCGCCCGCTATACCCAGTGGGATTTCATCGCATTGGTCGAGGCGCACGGAATCGCGTGGCACGAGAAAACGCTGGGTCAGCTGTTTTGTGACACTTCCGCCAAGGATATCATCGCGATGTTGCGCCGCCTGATGGAGGCGCGGGATGTGGACCTGCGTTTGCAAAGCTCTGTCTCGGACATCCGCAAAACCGATGCGGGCTATGCCTTTACCCTCAAAACTCCCGACACAACCCAAACTGTCACCGCCCGCCGCCTGATCATCGCCACGGGCGGCAAATCTATCCCCAAGATGGGCGCTACCGGCTTTGCCTATGACGTAGCACAGCAGTTCGGCCTGCCCCTGACCGAAATCCGCCCCGCGCTGGTGCCCTTCACCTTTGCGGATGGCCGCTTTGCCGAGATCTCGGGCGTGGCGGTCCCCTCGCGGGTGCATGCGGATGGTCCGGTCTTCGAAGAGGCCCTGCTGTTCACCCATCGCGGCCTCTCGGGCCCTGCGGTCCTACAGGCGTCATCCTACTGGGTTGAGGGTGCGCCTGTGACGGTGGATATTCTGCCAACCGGTATGGTGGAGGCCCTGCGCGCGCAACGCCAGGCCTCTGGCCGCAAGAACATGACAACCGAGCTGGCGCGCCACCTTCCCGCCCGTCTGGTAGAGCATCTGACAGGCGTTTTTGATCTGTCCGGCAATCTGGCCGACTGGTCCGACAAACGCCTGACGGAGCTGGCGGATACCCTGCGGGCATGGCAGCTGACTCCCAATGGCACCGAAGGCTACCGTACTGCCGAAGTGACAGTGGGCGGCGTAGACACCGACGCGCTCAGTGCGCGCAGTATGGCTGCCAAGGCCCACCCCGATCTCTATTTTATAGGCGAGGCCGTGGACGTCACAGGTTGGCTGGGCGGTTACAACTTCCAGTGGGCATGGTCATCGGCAATGGCCGCCGCCACCGATATCAACAGCACGCGTTGAACTGGCACGGCGTGTCAGCTCGCCAGATGCGCGCGCACCAGCTGCGCAAAATCGTCGCCGCGCTTCTCGAAGCTGTCATATTGGTCAAAACTGGCTGCCGCAGGGGCCAGCAGTACCACATCACCGGTCTCCGCCTCCGCGATCGCCCGCGCCACAGCCACGGCCATCGTCGTACACACCTCCGTCTCGACCTTAAGCTGCATCGCGAACCCCGCCGCTTCGCGCCCGATCACATAGGCCTTGCGCACGGAGGCAGAGGGCCCCGCCAAGCCCGCCAGCCCGCCTTCCTTCTCCAACCCGCCACAGATCCAGCGGATATTCTGAAACGCCGCCAAGGCCTTGGCGGCAGAATCCACATTGGTGGCCTTACTGTCATTCACAAACCGCACACCGTTTTTCTCACCAATGGTCTGGCTGCGGTGCGGCAACCCTTCAAAACTATGAAACGCCGCCTCGATCACTTTGGGCGCAATCGCCAGCGCACGGCACGCCGCATAGGCGCAACACGCGTTCTGGTGGTTATGCGCGCCGGGTAGGCCCGCCACCCCACGCAGATCAATGGAGGCGGATTGCTTGCCCTTGCGGTATTCGCTCAGGAAACCCTTGCGCGCAAAGACGTTCCAGCCATTACCGCCCAGCTTGCGGTCCACGCTCACGCGGATCACGCGGTCATCCACGGCACCCTCGCTCAACTGGCCCGCCAGAAACGCGCCCTCATGCTCGTCCACGCCAATTACCGCACGGTCCGGCCCGCCTTCGGCAAACAGGCGGCGCTTGGCCGCGAAATACCCGCCCTTGCCCGCGTGCCGGTCCAGATGGTCGGGGCTCAGGTTGGTGAACACGGCCACATCCGGCGTCAGGCTGCGCGCCAGCTCGGTCTGATAGCTCGACAGCTCCAGCACCACGACGCCGCCATTGCTGGCAGGCTCTATGTCCAGCACACCGCGCCCGATGTTGCCCGCCAGCTGTGAGTTCCGGCCCGCATGCTCCAGAATATGATGGATCAGCGCGGAGGTGGTGGATTTTCCGTTTGATCCCGTCACCGCAATCACGCGAGGGGCAATGTCGAACTCGTCCCATTCGGAGGTCGCAAAACTCTGGAAAAACAACCCTATGTCATTATCAACCGGCACGCCCGCGACCAGCGCCGCCGCTACGGCAGGATTGGGGGCGGGATACAGATGCGGGATACCCGGACTTACGACCAAACGCGAGATTCCGTCAAACGCGCCGTCACGGGTCAAATCGGCACAGATGAAACCTTCCGCCTGCGCCACTTCTCGCGCAGCTGGATTGTCGTCCCAGCACACGGGTTCTGCCCCGCCCGCAGCCAATGCACGCGCCGCCGACAAACCGGAACGCCCCAACCCCAACACCGCAACCCGCAACCCCTGCATGCCCTGAACTGCTATCATCTCGCATCTCCCGATTGCGCCACAGCGCATGTTTCCTGAAATTATTGCCAGAGATCAGGCGTTCCTGCAACGCACTGCATCTGTCTTCATTTTGCCTCTAAACTCCGGGGGAGGCGGCACTTGCGCCGTCGGTGGCTGGCCCCCTCTGTCCTCCAGACCCTAGCGGACCTTCAACGTGGCAAGACCGATCAGCGCCAGGATCAGCGAGATAATCCAGAAGCGGATCACAATCTGCGGCTCGGCCCAGCCCTTTTTCTCATAATGGTGATGGATCGGGGCCATCAGAAAAACGCGTTTACCCGTGCGTTTGAAATACAGGACCTGAACAATCACGCTCAGGGCTTCGGCCACAAACAGGCCACCGACAATGCCCAGCACCAGCTCGTGCTTGGTGGCAACCGCAATAGCGCCCAGGGCACCCCCCAGTGCCAGACTGCCCGTGTCGCCCATAAACACCGCAGCAGGCGGCGCATTGTACCACAAAAAGCCCAATCCGCCACCAAACAGACCCGCTGTAAAAATCAGAATTTCACCCGTGCCCGGCACATAATGCACATCCAGATAATCGGTGAAATCGACGCGGCCCACCGCATAGGCAATCACGCCCAGCGTACCGGCGGCAATCATCACCGGCATAATCGCCAGCCCGTCCAGCCCGTCTGTGAGGTTGACCGCATTGGCAGAACCCACAATCACCAGCATCGCAAAAGGCACAAACAAAAAGCCCAGATTGAGCAGCGTATCTTTGAACACCGGCAGCGCCAGCTGGTATTGCAAATGGTCGGGATGGTATTGCGCGGCCCAGAAACTCGCGATGCCCGCAATCGCAAAACCCAGCAACAGCCGCACCCGCGAAGAGACACCTTTGACGTTTTGCTTGCTGACCTTGGCGTAATCATCGGCAAAACCGATGGCAGCAAAACTCATCGTGACAAAAAGGATCATCCAGATGAATGCGTTATCCAGCCGCGCCCACAGCAATGTCGAGGTCAGCAGCGCCCCCACAATCAGCAAACCGCCCATGGTTGGCGTGCCTGCTTTGGCAAAATGGCTTTCGGGTCCATCGGTGCGGATCGGCTGGCCCTTGCCTTGCGTGCGCCGCAGCAGATTGATCAGCGGTTTGCCAAAAATAAAGCCAAAGACCAGCGCCGTCAGAAAGGCCCCGCCTGCGCGAAAGGTGATGTAGCGGAAAAGGTTAAAGAAATCGCCGCCATCCGACAGCAGGGTCAACCAATACAGCATACATCATCCTTACTATTTCACCACAAGCCACCACATCGTGTGTGCCTTGTACGTCGCACCGCCTCTAGGGACGTGTCACGCGTCTGTCACCGGATGGCCCATTTTGCGGATGGCGTCAACAATCAGCCCTAATTTCATGCTGAGCGAGCCTTTGGCCAGCACCACATCACCGGCGTCAATGCGGTGCCGCAACCCCTCCAGCATCTCGTCCGAACCCGCTGTCCATTTGCCACGCTGGTGGTCGGGCAACAGATCATAGAGCGCGCGCATCAGCGGCCCTACGCAATGGATCACGTCCAGTGTCTGGGTCGCCTCCAGATGCGCAAGTCCCGCATGCAGCGCCACGGCATCCGGCCCCAGCTCTTTCATATCGCCCAGAAACGCAATACGGCGGCCTTTACCTTTGCGGCCCACACCGTCCGTGGTCTGCGCCCCTGCCAGCACCTCAAGCGATGCGGCCATTGACGTAGGGTTGGCATTATAGCTGTCATCAATCAGGCTTAGCCGCTCGGAGGCATCAATAGGATCCAGCTGGATCACTTCGCGCACACCGCGTCCTTTATAGGGCGTCCAGCGGCCCAAGGCGGCCACCGCCTGCCCCAGATCGGCGCCGATGGCCTGCACAATCGCCAGTGCGCCCAGACCGTTCATGGCAAAATGCCGCCCCGGAGTGGCCAGTTTGAACAGCAGCGGGGTGCCGTCATATTCGGCCTGCACTACGGTGGTGTCGCCCTGAATGGACAGTGCCAGCAGCTTCCAGTCAAAGCCGTTTACCCCGAAGGCGATGCCATGCAGGTGCTTGTCCAGCGTCTTGGCCGCCAGAATGGCCGAGGTCTCGACATCGGCGTTATAGACCGCAGGCGCGCCACGCGGCAGGCTGTCAAAGATGCTCGCCTTTTCTACTGCAATTCCTGCAATATTCTCGAAGGCCTCCAGATGGGCGGCGGCCACAGTGGTAATCAGCGCCGCATGGGGCCGCGCCAGCGTGGTTAGCGGCAGGATTTCACCGGGGTGGTTCATGCCCATTTCGATGATCGCGTATTCGGTATCCACCGGCATCCGCGCCAGCGTCAACGGCACGCCCCAATGGTTGTTATAGCTCGCGACACTGGCATGTGTGCGGCCTTGCGGCGCCAGCATCGCCAGCAGCATTTCCTTGGTCGAGGTTTTGCCGACCGATCCGGTGATGCCGATAATTTTGGCTTTGGTGCGCGCGCGGGCCGCGGCCCCTAATGCTTCAAGCCCTTTCAGTACATCATCGACGATCAGCAGCGGCGCATCCGCGCCAACCCCGTACGGCAGGCGCGAAACCAGTGCGGCCCCCGCACCATTCGCCAGTGCCTGCGCAACAAACTCATGACCATCACGCGAGTCTTTGAGGGCGACAAACAGATCGCCCGCCTCAATCGTACGCGTGTCAATGGAGACGCCGTTCACGCGCCAATCACCCTGCGCGCGGCCCCCTGTCGCGGCGACTGCCTCTGCTGCTGTCCACAAAGTCATGCCAGTCTACCGTCCAGTGCGGCCACGGCCACGCTGGCTTGTTCCACATCGTCAAAAGGCAGCACATCATCCCCGATGGTCTGGCCCGTCTCGTGGCCTTTTCCCGCAATCAGCAGGGCATCGCCCGCCTCCAGCACGTCAATCCCGCGCAAGATCGCCTCGGCGCGGTCGCCCACTTCGGTGGCATCCGGACAGCCGCCCATCACCGCCGCGCGAATGCTGGCGGGCTCCTCCGAGCGGGGATTGTCATCGGTCACAAATACCATATCCGCGTTGGCCGCAGCAGCAGCCCCCATCAGCGGGCGTTTGGCGCGGTCACGGTCACCGCCCGCGCCCACGATGGCCACAAGGCGCCCCATCACATGCGGGCGCATCGCCGCAAGGGCGGTGGCCACGGCATCGGGCGTATGGGCATAGTCCACAAACACCGCTGCACCATTATCACGGGTGGCGGCCAACTGCATGCGGCCGCGCACGGTGGTCAGATGCGGAATGGTGTCAAAGACATCAGCCGGATCTGCACCGCAGGCAATGACCAATCCTGCCGCCAACAACACGTTATCCGCCTGAAATCCACCAATCAGGTTCAGGCGTTTCTGATAGGTCTTGCCGCGCCAGTCAAACCGCAGGTCCTGTCCCGTCGCATCAAACCGCTGGCCCGTCAGATGCAGATCGCCGCCCTTGCGCCCCAGAGTAATCACGGTGCAGCCGCGCTTGCGGGCAAGGGCCACTACATCGGCCCCTTTGGCATCGTCCATATTGACGACGGCAGTGCCGTCTTCAGGCAGCACACGCGCAAACAAGCCTGCTTTTGCCTCGAAATAGGCCTGAAAGGTCTCGTGGTAATCCAGATGGTCTTGGGTGAAGTTGGTAAAGCCCGCCGCCGTCAGGTGCACGCCATCCAGACGCCGTTGGTCCAGCCCGTGCGACGATGCCTCCATCGCGGCATGGGTGATGCCGTTTTGTGTGGCCATAGACAGGGCGCGGTGCAGGGTGATCGGCTCGGGCGTGGTATGGGCCAGCGGCGCAGACCATGCGCCCTCGACCCCAGTTGTGCCCAGATTGATGGCAGCAAGGCCCATCTCGATCCAGATTTGCCGCACAAACGTACTGACAGAGGTTTTTCCATTTGTGCCGGTGACCGCAATCATCGTTTTAGGCTGGCCGCCAAACCACAGGGCGGCAGTGCGCGCCAGCACCTCGCGCGGGGCGTCCGTGATGATCAGGGCAGCACCCGCAGCCGCAATCGCATCGCCGGCAATCTGCGCGCCTTTGGCATCGGTCAGCACGGCAACCGCGCCGCGCTCCAGCGCAGTGGCAACAAAAGCAGCCCCGTGCACAACGGATCCGGGCAAGGCTGCAAACAGCGTGCCGGATGTGACCAAACGGCTGTCGACCTGAAGACCCGACAGCACCGGATTCTGCCCCCCGACAGCCATAAGCCCCAAGGATTTCAATGTGATAACTTGGGGAATACTCATAAAGGCCTGATCCGGCTTAGTTGTTGCTGCTGGTCAGCGTTATACCAGCGACTTCGGCGGGTTCAATGGTGGGCCGCATCCCCAACAGGGGAGCTACACGGCGGATCATCTCGGCGGCGATTGGCACAGCTGTCCAGCCTGCGGTACGGCGCGGTTTGTCGCCCGAGTTCTCGCTTGGCTCGTCCAAAGTAACAATCAGGACGTATTGCGGGTTCTCGGCGGGAAACATCGCAGCAAATGTCGTGATTGTCTTATCGGTATAATAACCGCCCCCACGCGCTTTGGGCTTGTCCGCTGTACCGGTCTTACCCGCCACAAAATAGCCCTCTACATCCCCGAAAGAGGCGGTGCCATCGTCACCCGCAACTACATCACGCAGCATGCGGCGCGCCGCTGCGGCAACATCCTCGCGCATCACCCGTGCGCCAATTACGGGGCCAGTTTGTTTAAGCAACGTCGGCTTGACCATGCGCCCGCCATTGGCAATCGCGCCGTAGCCCGCAGCCAGATGCATGGCCGTGGTGGAAATTCCGTGGCCATAAGAAATTGTGACTGCCGATAGATCGCCATATTTACCCTTGGGAGGCAGCAGAGGTGTACTGCCTGAGGCTTCGATGATCTCAAAATCCAGTTTGTCAAACAGGCCGAGACTGCGCAGGAATTCCTGCTGGCGTTCCTTGCCGATCAGCAGTGCCAGTTTGCCGGTGCCCCGGTTCGATGATTTTTCGATAATCTGGGAAACCGAGATGGTGCCGTAGTTCTTGTTCTGGAACTCCCCGATCAGATGCCCGCCGACCCGCATTGGACCAGCCGTGTTGATCATGGTGTCTGCATTCACCAGCCCAAGCTCCATCGCCTGTGCCACCGCAAATATCTTGAACGTCGAGCCAAGTTCGTACACACCCTGAACCGAGCGGTTGAACAGCGGGCTGTCGGAAGGATCACCGGCAATCGCCGCATGGGGACGGTCGTTGGGATCAAAACTGGGCAGGGAGACGACGCTGATCACCTCGCCCGTGTGCACATCCATCAGGATCGACGTCGCCCCCTTGGCATTCATCAGCTTCATGCCGCCGTCCAGAACCCGCTCGGAGGCGGCCTGCACGGACAGATCAAGGCTCAGCTCCAGCGGTTTGCCCGCGTTGGCGGGATCGCGCAGGTAGGTATCAAAATATTTCTCCGCCCCCGCCACACCGATGACTTCGGCAGCATGCACACCTTCACGGCCAAAACTGGACCCGCCCATGATATGGGCCGCCAGCTTGCCATTGGGATAAAGCCGCATGTCGCGCGGCGCAAACAGCAGGCCCGGATCGCCGATGTCATGCACGGCCTGCATCTGCTCGGGGCTGATTTTCTTTTTGACCCACAAGAACTTGCGCTTGCCGGTGAAATCCTTGATCAGCCGATCTTCTTTCAGGTCGGGGAATATCTTGACCAGCGCCTTCGCGGCCCCCTCGCGGTCCACCATATGGTGTGGCTGTGCATAGAGCGCGTGGGTGTCCAGATTGGTGGCGAGGATATTGCCATTCCGGTCAACAATATCCGCACGGGTGTTCGCGATAATGGAGCCCGGCGCCTGTGCGCGCGGCTCTACCGGATCGGAGACGGCCAGCAGACCCATCCGCGCGCCGACCACAACGAAGGCACAGAAGAAAAACACACCCAGCACCAGCAGACGGCCTTCGGCACGGTTGCGGTCATGGTCGCGGATCTGCTCGTGGCGCAGGCGGCGGTTCTGATGCTCAATCGCGTCGGGATTTTCACCGTTTTCGCGGGCGGACAGGATACGCGCCAGCGGGCGCAACGGGGTACGGATCACAGGTCATTCTCCGCGTTCATCGTCGATACATCGACAGAATTGGTAATCGGCAGCAATTCCGGCGCAGGATACTGGATTTCATCCACCGCGCCGAACTGGTCAGGGTTCAGCGCCAGCAATTGCAGCCGCTCAAAGTTCAACTCGGCCAGATCGCGCAGCCGGTCGGGGCGATTTTGATAGGCCCACTCAGCGCGCAGAACCGCCAGACGGGAATGCGCATCGCGAATTTCGGCATGCAAACGGTCGGTATTGTTGAGCACAGCCTGCGTGGCATAGTTTTCGCGGTAGGCCCAGAAGGCCAGCCCGATCACACCCAAAGCTGTCAAAACGTAAATAACCGATTTCATTTGTTCTTTTCCCTCATCATCGGCATGCCAATGGCTTTAGCGTCAATAACACCTGCAGGGGCATCCGTGCGCGTGGCGACCCGTAATTTCGCACTGCGGCTGCGCGGGTTTGCGTCCAGTTCCGCCGCATCCGCAATGATGGCTTTGCGCGATTTGATGATGAATTGCGGCGCATCCTGTTCCAGCTCTGGGGCGAAGCGGTTGGCGTTGCCGCCAGCGCCCGCGCGCACCGTCAGGAACCGTTTGACCATGCGGTCCTCGACGGAATGGAACGTGACCACGGCCAGCTTGCCACCGGGCTTAAGCGCGCGCTCGGCGGCCATCAGACCGCCCCACAGCTCGCCGTATTCGTCGTTCACCGCGATGCGCAGCGCCTGAAAGGTGCGGGTGGCGGGATGGCTCTGGCCCGGCTTGGCGCGCGGCAGGCAACTCTCGACCAGACGCGACAGCTCTGCGGTGCGCACAATCGGCGCCTCGGTGCGGGCGATGCACAGCAGGCGTGCGATACGGCGGCTCGCGCGTTCTTCACCGTAGAGATAAATGATATTGGCCAGCTCTTCTTCGGAGGCCTCGTTGACCAGATCGGCAGCAGAGGGGCCATCTTGGGACATCCGCATGTCCAGCGGCCCGTCGCGCATGAACGAAAATCCACGCTCGGCCAGATCCAACTGCATAGAGGAGACGCCGAGGTCCAGCACCACGCCGTCCAGATTTTGCGCATAGTCGTCCATTTTGGAAAACACGCCCTGCTGCATCACCAAACGGTCACCGTATTGGCCCGCCCAAGACTGCGCCATCTCGAAGGCCAGCGGATCACGGTCCACCGCGATCACCCGCTCGGCCCCGGCGTCCAGAAATCCGCGCGTATAGCCACCTGCCCCGAACGTGCCGTCCAGCCAAATGCCCTGCACGGGCGCTACAGCCTCCAGAATGGGGCGCAGAAGGACGGGAATGTGCGGGGCGGGATCAGTGGGGGCCATACCGCTCACGCTCCGGCGGGGCCATCCAGGAACTGCATCGGGTCGAAGTCCTCTGGCAGCTCGTCCAGCCATGCTTCCTGCTTGGCGCGTTCCTGGGTGTCATATGTTTCAGGATTCCAGATCTGGAACGTGTCGCCTGTCCCGATAAAGAACGCCTCGCCGTCCAGATTGATCTTGCCGCGCAGCTTGGCGGGCAGCACCAGACGGCCTGTCTCATCCACAGTTGTGGGGAAGGACTGACCGTTGAACAGCGCTTGCAGCATCTTGCGCTCCATCGAGCCGCGGGGCAGCGCATCGATCTTGGTGTCGACTTCTTCGATGGCCTTCATGGTGTAGCACTCAAGGAAACTGCGGCGGTGATCCCCATAGACGATCACCAGCTCCGGCGCCTGATCAGGCTTCCAGTTCGGATCAGAGGCTTCCAGCACACGCCGAAAAGAGGCAGGTATAGATACCCGCCCCTTCGTGTCGACCTTGTGATGGCTTTCGCCTCTGAACCGTCGGCTCACTTGGGTTTCCTTAATGTCAGCATATTTGCGTGACTTTTTAGTCTGTGCGCTCGGTTGTATTTGTCCGGTGCGCGTGTGCCTGTCGTGCCTGCCTGCCTCAACTGCGCCTGATCTCCTGCAAGATCGTCAGCGCGTGTCTTTGTCTTATGCCCGTAACTTTAGCCCGTAACTTTAGCCCGTAACTTTAGCCCGTAACTTTAGCCCGTAACTTTAGCCCGTAACTTTTTGGTGTGCCCGTGTCGTGTCGTGTCGACTGCTCGTTGATGGCCGCGCGCTTGTTGTGCGTCTTGCCAGAAGTAAAAAGGGCGGGTTGATCTGCTGCCACTGATCAACCCGCCGCTTTATTCCCGCCGTGGCGGGGAAGTCCGACTGCGCGCGCCACCTGGGGGGATGTCTGCTCGCTCGCGCGCCGGATCTCTTGGTCTGATGAAGTCGAGGCCTGTATGAAACCTGCTAGAGTTTTATTGTAGAGTGGGGTCGTTTGGTGCCCCGTGTCTCGCTCTCATCCGATGAACAAGGGATGCCATGGGAAATCATGGGCGTCTACAATTATTTTCATACCGAGATACTGGATATGGTTTTCCACAGGTCTGAAAAACCACATTTAGCGCAAACTTTTCGCTAATTCTTAGCATACCTAGCGGAAAGCTCTTACTCAACAACTAGATATAGATCCACTATCTCATGGCCAGAATTTCCCACGATTTCCCAGAAAAATTCACTCACAAAGTTATCCACAATCTATATTCTCTATTTGTTCCTATGTAAATTGAATTTCAATCTTCGAATCACAAGACAAATTTGCAAGTTCCGGGACAAAGGCGGTATGGATTTGGAAACTTCCCATCATTTCCCATGCCGTTTCCCATGAATTGCCGAAAATCTCTGCTCTGCCCGTCCTGTGATCCGTGTAGCGTGACACGAAGAACTGCAGTAAATAACAGAGAAACCTGCAGCAAAAATATTCAGATACTTCCTATTCAACTGGCCTTTCAAACACCCTTCGAAAGGCCAGTGTTCATTTGTATGAACTAGATCAGGCGACAAGACCCGCAACAGCATCACCGTAGAGTTGCCCGAGCATGTCGAAGGTCATGGCCTTTAACTCACGTGCTGCCGGTGTCGTACCGTAAATGTTGACGGATAGTGCTGCCGCCATGTCCATGCGTCCCGCAAAGCCCAATGATGCCTGATTGTCGCCGATGCGCAAAGCCGTGTTCACCGGCTCGATGGCGACGGATGTGGTTTGCACCTCCTCGCCAACTTACTGGATAAACAGATTGGCGGAGCCGTCGTAAGCCATAATGGCGGTGTACCACTTATCCTGTACTACCGGGCCCAGAGACTGGGTGGCATTGTCAGTCACCCGCCCGCGCAAGCGGTTGTTGGTCTGGATCCGCGCGCCGACACGATTAGTGTTTATCAAGTCCTCGTCACCGATCAGGTTTTGCAGCTTCAAAGAGGTGCTGGTCTTGAACACGCTGATCAGGGTGAAGGCGTTGGTATAATCCACCAGATTATTCACGGAGGAATGGCGCGCACGGTCCGCGTTGAACTCCAACGTCTCCCGACCCAGATCAGCATCAAAGATCATGACCCCTCGCATCGCAGGCGTGCTTTGTGCGAGGTATTTGTTGGGATTGGCCAGATTGACGATGGCCTCGACGTCGGTTGTCCCTTTGACCAGAGTGCTTGGGGTTTTGGTCATCACGCTCATGAGCGTGCATTCAGAGCGCTTGGCAAAGGTCAGCGGCGTGACCTTGCGCGGCAGCACCAGTTTCATATTGGCCGTCGCATTTGTTCCGGTGGTGATCGACATATTGGTTATCCTTTAAACAGTGAAATTCTTGCGATACCGGCACAACCAGTGATCGAGTGTGGGTTGAACGGTGGTCGGGATGATGGCGGGAACGTCTCGGCCCGTCATGCGGATGTTGCCGGTTGTGGCCGACCATTGCGGCAACAGCTCGGTTCCAGCAAGATTGACCGCGCCGCGCGCTGTATAGCCGACCTCGATCTGACCACTCAGGGCTGATGCTGCAGTAAGCGTAACGGTGTTGCCATTAACCACAACGGTGCACGGAATCCCCACATCTGCCACATTATTCCACAGTGTGAAACCGAACTGCGGCTGTGCATCCATATTAACCGTATCGATCACCAGATCACCGACGCACTGACGTGGGCGGTTTGTGGTCAGTGTGCAAACTGCACCGCTAAAAGCCACACTCTCGATCCACAGCGGCTGCCATTCGCCGTACATCTCGATGTAGGCCGCCGCCTGCCCTGTTCTTTCGGCGAAGCCCACAACGCCAAACGCGGAATGGTGGATGTTGTCGCGCAATTTATGCGGGTAGCGCGGACCGATCAACCAGTCGCGCCCGCTGGTGTTATCCTGACAATAGGCCATCTGTGCGTGACTACCCAAAGCCTGATCGGGGTCATTTGAAGTTCCCGCATTTTGTTCCCACAGGATGTTCCGCGCACCGTTCTGGCCCGGAATAGGAAGCAGGTCCTGCTGGGCGCGGTACTCTCCCATGAAGCCATAGGTGGCACCGCCGTCCTCGAACGGTCCCTGAATGTAGCTTAGGAAGCTGTAGCGTGTTGTCCGGTTCACCCAGCCTGTTGCGATGAAATCCGCGATTGACTGGCGCACAACGATGTTGCGGGTCCACAGATAATCGCCTGCAGCCGGGTGCGACACCGCATTGATCGTCTGCGCAACACCGCCATCATTAACAAAGTTGAAACTAGCTCCGTCAGGCAAAAACTTCTCTGACGATGTGCCCGGCCAGCCAACGTTCAAGACTGCTACGGGATGGCGATTGAGACCCATCCGCATTTCAAACCGGGTATAAGCAATCGCGGCGATCTGCGATGTGGAAAAACCACCCACCAGATCAAGACAGTGAAAGTCACCCGGCTGGTCTCCGTCCGAGATGGTATCGAAAAGACCCATGCGATTGACATCTGGAATGACCATACCAACGTCAGCAGCATCACGGAACGCCACAACCATGGCAGATGAAAGCATACGCTGTATGGCGCTTGTCTCGCCTGTCGGGTCCTCTGCATCGATATGCTCGGGCTAGTAATCCGCGATGGTCTGCCAGCTTTGCCCGTCAGCCTCCCAAATTCCGATGACAGGACAGTCTGTCAAATGCGGCGCGGCCCAATCGTCAGTAATTTTGCCAATCACCGGTCCCGTGAAATCCGGTCCGTCGACCTCATAACTGTTAATTTCCACCGAGGTGTGATCCGGGTAGCTGCATAATTTCCATTGAGAGTTGACCCATGTGACCCTTCCCCCAGCACGATACGCAACGGGGGACATTGGAGTGATACACATGGGACTTTTGAACATCATCCGACGCATGGCTTTGCGAGAGAAGTTACCTCTTCGCGAGATTGCGCGGCGGACCGGAATGTCGCGCAACACGATCAAGAAGTATCTGAACGCAGGCACGATCGAGCCGCAGTTCGCGACGCCGGAGCGGCAGAGCAAGCTCGAGCCATTCTCCGAGAAGCTTGCTGGCTGGCTCAAGACGGAGTCTGCCAAGTCACGGAAGCAGCGGCGGACACTAAAGCAGATGCATGCTGATCAATACCCTTCGAAAGGTTGGTGTTCAGTCGCACCGGCAGGATCCGGACGCGAGTCCGGGGCTTGCACCGCCGTAGAGCTGGTGCAGCATATCGAAGGTCATGTCCTGCAACCCCCGCGCCGCAGCTGTCGTGCCGTAGATGCAGACATTCAATACCGCCGCCATGTCCATTTTTCCCGCGAAGCCAAGGAATGCCTGGTTATGGCCAAAGCGAAGGTAGGTATTGACCGGCTCGACGGTCATAGATGTCTTCTGTTCATCCCCTGCCACCAACTGGATGAACAGATTGGCCGAACCATCGCAGGCCATAATCGCGACATGCCATTTATCCTGAACCGCGACGCCAACAGACTGGGTTGCAGTGCCAGTCACCCGCCCGCGCAAGCAGTGGTTGGTCTGGACGCGCGCACCGATCAGGTCTGCACCCCCGATCAGGTTTTGGAGCTTGCCACTTGTACTGCCCTTGAAGACGCTGACCAGAGTGAACGGGCTGGTATAATCCACCAGATTATTTACCAAATAATGCAGCGCACGGTCGGCAGTGATCTCTAATGTCTTCCGCCCCATCGCCGCATCGAACACCCAGCCTTCGCGCCGTGCAGCTGTGCTCTGGGCAAGGTATTTTTCAGGATTGGCCAGATTGACGATGGCCTCAACGTCTGTGGTGCCTTTGACCAGAGTGCTCGGACTTTTGGTCATCCCGCTCATCAACGTGCACTCCGGACGCTTGGCAAGGGTCTGCGGCGTGACCTTGCGCGCCGGCACCCGTTTTATACTGGCAGTCGCGTTTGTACTGATGGTGATGTTGCGGCAGTAGACACCCGCCCGCACCCGCACATCGTCCATGCTGGACGCCCGCGTCCCGGCTCATACGCCGCATCGTCTCCGGTGTTCCTGAATATCACCCCTCAAACGGCGGTTAGGTCGCTGCCGGACCGGCGTTGCCTCACACCAGCGCTGTCAAAGTCGCATCCGTCACACTTTCCAGACGATACTAGAAATCTACGGTTCCAAATGTTTACTGTGCAATCCCCCGCACTGGCACCATTTGGTTCCCCCAAATCGTGAAAAGCCCGTCGCTCCACTTCTTGCTTCTACAGTGATCTTCCGGCTTGGCTGCGGATAATTTTGTCGCTCCACACCTTCTGTGTGCTGTTGTACGGCAAACCGGCAGGGATCATAGGTCACGGCAGGGACAAATGATCCTCCTTGAAAAACTACAGCTGCGCCGATGACGAACCAGTCATCATCAGCATGCGCATGTAAATATTTTCCACATATCCCACCCTTTTCTGCCCAGGGCAGTTCAAAACCCGCAAATAACCGATTCTAAGCACTTTGCGAGGTATAAAAGCCCCGATTGACCTGTGTTTTGCGTGATCTTCTTGCTATCGACACCTTCAGCGTCCAAAAAGGGAAATCTGGTGATCAAAGGCCTTTTCCCGTGATGACAGCCGTCAGCCTAATGCAGCAAGCCGTCAATTTGTTGACGCGTGCGCCGCTAAAGACCTTGAAGGTCGTGGCGCCTGCGCTGGTCATGATGGCAGGCGTTGGCACATTTGCGTCCCTCACGGCACCAGACTTGCTGTCGAGCGGCCCGTCAAAAGCGGATCTGACAGGGTTTGGCACCAGCATCACGACAATCGGCATCCTGACGGCCTTTGTGCTGAGCTATGCGATGCTGGCGATCTTGTGGCACCGGCACACGCTGTGCGACGCCCACACGGCAAAGCCCATCACCCTGCCCCTATTGTTAAAGTATCTCTGGCACGTTCTGGCGCTGGCCTTGATCCAGCTGGGGGTCAGTCTTGCTCTGGTGATCCCGCTGATGATTGTCAGCCACAACGGATCAATTGGTGCAGCCGCCCCGTCGCTTGTCTCTGTGATGCTGTCTACGTTCATCATGCAACTGGTCCTGCTGTGGCTTTCCTTGCGGCTGAGCCTGATCTTGCCCGCTGCGGCACTGGGCAAGCCCATTCGCATGCTCCACAGCTGGCAATATACCCGTCCCGTCGCGCGCTCTTTATGGGGTGTGGCGGCGGCGCTGGCGCTGGCCAACAGTCTTTTCGCGGGCCTGATCACCTTGCTGGATTTTGCCAGTCCGGGACACCGGCTTGCGATAGAGCTGCCGATTTATGTGCTGGAAGGGTTGCTGATCTTTAGCGTGTTAACCGCACTCTACGCCATGCAGACGAAAAAAAGCATCTAACCCAAACGTTGAACACCCGGATGCAGGATCGGCCAACCGACAATACCCGCATGCTGAACGCGCCGCAGCTTATGCGCATGCCGCATAGCAGCATTGCAAAATAATTGATTGTGCCAGTGCAGCAATTATGGGAAGGATGGTTCATAGAAACAGTCCTCCCGATGGTTTTCTTGAATATCAAAGTGGTCCCATTCTCCTCCCGGGTATCGCTTTATTCTTTAGGCGGCGATATCACCTCCCTGATATCGTCGCCATTTTTTTTAACCACCCTTCCCCGCTTTTCTGACATCAACACATCACGTGCACGTGAAGCTTCGTGAGTATTTACCCTAGGGAAACAATAACTTGCCAAATTGCCGCATATGCACAAACCGCATAGCTGCATTGCAGCATTGAGGCTTGAACCAAATCCGGAACCCCCTAAATACTGGTCACAACAAGACGCAATAAAGATGAAAAGAGAGCCCGATGGCATATTTCGCAGACACAACCGCATCCGTATCCTCACAGCCCCGCCGCGCCGCAGCATTTTTTGACGCAATCGCGTTGAAACTGCGCCAGCGCAAGGCATACCGCCAGACATTCAACGAGCTGTGCACAATGACACAGCGTGATCTGACCGACATCGGCCTGTCGCGTGGCGATATCCGCCGCGTGTCGCGTGAAGCCGCTGAAATGGTAAAGTAATTTCGAATTCCCTGCGGTCCTTTCCTCCCATCGGACCTCCGGGAACACCGCGGCACAGCAGAGTCTCGCCTCCCTGATGACCCTGTGCTGCGAAGGTCGCGTCTTTCGTTCCTCCCGATTGAAAGATGCACCAGTTAGAGCGGCGGTCCCACCTCCCTGGGGCCGCCGTTTTACGTTTCAGATGCTTTATGTGCGCGCGACCGCCTCCAGCAAATCACCGGGCTGGCAGTCCAGCACCTCGCAAATCCGCGCCAGCGTCTCGAAGCGCACGCCTTTGACCTTGCCGGACTTTAACAAGCTCAGGTTCTGCTCGGTAATACCAATGGCCTCTGCCAGATCCCTGCCCTTCATCTTGCGTTGCGCCATCACCACGTCCAGCCTGACGATGATTTCCATCAGATAAACTCCTCGTTCTCGCGCGCGATGCGAATCGCCTCTTGCATCACAAGACCGAGAAACAGAAACGCCAGGCCACAGAATGCCAGGCCGATGTTCCCGCTGTCGTACCACAAGCGCAGCGGCAACGGGCCATCCGGATTGTGCCACGACCGGATCATCGGACTAAGCGCGCCCGCAAACAGTGCAAGGCTGGCGGATAAAAAACTCATCACGCCCATAAATGTCAGGCGCTGCGCGATGCGCTGATCGAACACCACCCCACGCCGCAGCAATACCAGCGCCGAAAACGCCGACAGATAGCCCAATATTCCAAATATAACAGGCACTGCCCAGAGCGCAAAAAACACGATCCGCGTCGGCAGCGCGATCACCGCATCCGGATGGACCCACGCATCATTCCGCGTCCAGCGCCCCCAATCCAGAAACGACAGCTGAAGGTTCCACGACAACGCCTCGTAGGGAAAATAGACCAACATCGGCAGCATGATGACCATCGCAATGGTTGAGAGCTTGCGTATCCGTTCCATATGTCCTCCGAAAATGAAATTACTGTCTTACATTAAAAAATAATTCTAAAATAATCAAACTATATTTCGATGCAATCATACAACCCTTGGGAGAACACACATGAAATGCATGTTTTTGGCATCTGCCCTTATCCTGCTCACCGTCACGTCCACCTCTGCGGAAACTAGGATATTTCCGAATTCCGCGCGTATGGCCACAGTCGCGGGCATTGAATTGACCAGCGCACAGCATTCAAAATTTATCGCAGCCAACCTGGCTATTTTGATGCGTTTTATCTGCGCGAAGGATCAGATTTCAGCGGCAACACGTTGAACTTCCACATTTTTAATACGGCAAAAGCGGGTGCCAGAAAGTATTGCGAAACCGCATCAGGGGGCAAGCGCTGCACGCTTTACGCCGTCACCTACCCGCAAGGCGTGGATCCGAACGCAACGGGCCTTGCGGGTTTCAGCCAATCCGCCGCCAAAGACTTCAAAAGCCGCTACAAACGCGAACAGCAAATGGGCAAATACGGCGCGTACGCCCTGAACGGTGCATACGGCTACGGTATTTCCTTTGGCTGGACCTCCGCCGCAGAAGCACGCAAAGCGGCCATTTCATACTGCAATGCAGATTCCGCCCAAGCCCTCGCCCCGCTGGGCATCGAGGGGCGTAAATGGGCAATCAAGCGCGGTCTGGAGAAATGCCGTGTCGTGCACGCCCACACGCCGGACTGATCCCTAGAAGGGCACATCATCCGCCGCACTCAGAAAGCGGGCTACAACCTTTTTGTCGCCTGCTTTCTCGAACGCCACTTCCAGTTTGTCACCCTCGATCCCGATGATGGCACCATAGCCGAACTTCTGGTGAAACACCCGCTCGCCCATCACAAAACTACTTGTGGCGGTCATGTCGATGGTCATGTTTTTGGCCTCTGACGGCTGGCTCATCCCGCGTGTACCGCTGCGCGATTGCAGACGCCGCCACCCGGGGGAGTTATAGACATTCGCCTCCGCCGCAGCCTCATGCAGGGTGCTTTTGGGCATCGCGGCGCCAAAGTTCCCGCCATACAGGCCAGGCGGGGTCAGGATATCCACATGGCTCTCCGGTAATTCGTCGATAAACCGCGAGGGCAGCGCGCTTTGCCACTGGCCGAAGACAAAGCGGTTTGCCGCGAAGGAAATCGTACACATCTCCTCGGCCCGCGTGATACCGACATAGGCCAGCCGCCGCTCTTCCTCCAGCCCCTTCTGGCCACTCTCGTCCATGGAGCGTTGGGAGGGGAACAGCCCGTCTTCCCAACCGGGCAAGAACACCGCCGGATATTCGGAGCCTTTGGCAGCGTGCAGCGTCATAATACTGACCTTCTCGCCCTCGCCTTCTTTCTCGTTGTCCATGATCAGGCTGACGTGTTCCAGAAATCCTTGCAAATTCTCGAACTGCTCCAACGCCTTGACCAATTCCTTGACGTTCTCCAACCGGCCCGGTCCTTCGGGAGTTTTGTCGTTTTGCCAATGGGCGGTATAACCGCTCTCGTCCAGAATGATCTCTGCCAGCTCAACGTGGGACATCTCGGGCGGGCCGTAAGCCATGCGCACAGGGCCACCTTCATCCAGCACAGCGTCGTCTGTTACCTCGATGCGGGGCCCGCGCAGTTTGGACGACCAGCGGTCAATCCCCTCGATCAGCTGGCGCAATTCCTTGCCGCCTTTGCCGCCGATGCCATTTTGCGCCAGCAATATCCGCGCGCCTTCCACTAGGTTGACGCCATTCTCGCGGGCCACAATCTGGATTTTCTGCTGCGCCACATTACCAAGGCCGCGTTTGGGCGTGTTCACAATCCGCTCGAACGCCAGATCATCATCGGGCGAGGTGACAATGCGGAAATAGGCCATCGAATCGCGGATCTCCAAACGCTCGTAAAAACGCGGGCCGCCGATCACGCGGTAGGGCAGACCAATGGTCAGAAAGCGGTCCTCGAACGCACGCATCTGGTGGGAGGCACGCACGAGGATCGCCATATGATCAAGGCTAAAGGCGCGCAATCCGCGTGTGCCGCGCTGCAAGGCCTCGATCTCGTCGCCGATCCAACGGGCTTCTTCCTCGCCGTCCCAATGGCCGATCAGGCGCACCTTTTCGCCCTCCTGCGCTTGGGTCCACAGGGTCTTGCCCAGCCGCCCTGCGTTGCCGGCAATCACACCCGATGCGGCCGCAAGAATATGCGGGGTCGAGCGGTAGTTCTGCTCCAGCCGCACGACATGGGAGCCGGGAAAATCCTTCTCGAACCGCAGGATATTGCCCACTTCTGCGCCGCGCCAGCCATAGATAGACTGGTCATCATCGCCCACGCAGCAGATGTTTTTATGCCCCCCCGCCAGCAGCCGCAGCCACAGGTATTGGGCCACGTTGGTATCCTGATATTCGTCCACAAGGATATATTTGAACCAACGCTGGTATTGCGTCAGCACATCATGGTGGGTCTGAAAAATCGTGACCATATGCAGCAGCAGATCACCGAAATCTGTCGCGTTAAGCTCCTTCAGGCGGCTCTGGTATTTTGCGTAAATCTCCGGCCCGCGATGGTTGTAAGCCCCCGCATCAGCCACAGGGATTTTGTCAGGCGTCAGCGCGCGGTTCTTCCAGCCGTCTATGATCCCCGCCAGCATCCGTGCGGGCCAGCGCTTGTCGTCTATCCCCTCGGCGGCCACCAGTTGTTTGAGCAGACGCAACTGGTCATCGGTATCCAAAATCGTAAAGTTTGATTTCAGTCCTGCCAGCTCTGCATGGCGGCGCAGCAGTTTGACGCAGATCGCATGGAATGTCCCCAGCCACGGCATCCCCTCAACGGGTTGGCCCAGCATCGCGCCCACGCGGTTTTTCATCTCGCGCGCGGCTTTGTTGGTGAAGGTCACCGCCAGAATTTCATTCGGGCGCGCGCGGCCTGTGTTCATCAGGTGCACAATCCGTGCGGTCAGGGCACGCGTCTTGCCGGTGCCTGCCCCCGCCAGCATCAACACAGGACCATCCATCTGTTCGACCGCTGCGCGCTGTTCGGGGTTCAGCCCGTCCAGATAGGGTTGCGGGCGCGCGGCCATGGCACGCGCGGACAAGGAGGCGCCCTCGAAGGCAGCATTTTCGTCAAAATCATTCATGCGCGAAAAATTAGCGCAAACGGGCAGAAAACAAAAGAGACGTTCGCACAATGTTCTATATGAATTGTAAACTGGCGTGCGGCGGGGCCAAATCAAAGGTCCAGCCGCATTCCAGCGCTGGACAAAAGGGACACCAACCCGTCAGATACAACGATGGATTTACATGCAAAATACCCCGCCCTGTCAGACCTGCGTGCCCGCGCGCAACAGCGTATTCCGAAGTTTGTCTGGGAGTATCTGGACAGCGGCACCGGCGCGGAGGCAACCAAGGCGCGCAACCGTTCAGGGCTGGACCGTATCGGCATGATGCCCTCGGTCCTGCATGGCGAATTTACGCCGGATCTGTCTACAACATTTCTCGGGCACAAAATGCCCCTGCCCTTTGGCATTGCCCCATCGGCATGTCGGGTCTGATGTGGCCCGATGCCGAAGGCCATCTGGCCCGTGCGGGTGCGCGCGCGAATATCCCCTACAGCATCTCCACAGTCGCCACGCAAAGCCCCGAAGACATCGCCCCCCATCTGGGTGCGCACGCATGGTTCCAGATGTATCCACCGCGCGATGCGGATATCCGCCGTGATATGCTGGCGCGCGCATCGGCTGCGGGGTTCAAGACGCTCATCCTGACGGTCGATGTGCCGGTGGCCAGCAGGCGGGAACGGCAGGTCCGCTCTGGCCTGACCAATCCGCCGCGCCTGACGCCGCGTCTGTTGGCGCAGGTGGCGACACGTCCGGCATGGGCGGCAGGCATGGCGAAACGCGGCATGCCACATATGCGCGGACTGGACAAATACGCCAATGCGGCCACCAACGGCCTCTCGCCGACCGCCCACGTGGGATATCTGCTGCGCACGGCGCCCGATTGGGACTATGTCGGCTGGCTGCGCGAGGAATGGGATGGCGATTTTCTGGTCAAAGGGGTGCTGCGCGCCGAAGATGCCGTGCGTCTGGAAGGGCTTGGCGTGGATGGCATCTGGGTATCCAACCATGCAGGCCGCCAGTTTGACGGCGCCCCCGCCGCGATCGAAGCTTTGCCCGCAATCCGTGCCGCGACCAAGCTGCCGCTGATCTTCGACAGCGGTATCGAAGGCGGTCTCGACATCCTGCGCGCACTGGCGCTGGGGGCAGATTTTGTGATGCTGGGCCGTGCGTTCCACTTTGCCCTCGGCGCGCTGGGCCCCAAAGGCATAGACCACCTGATTGATATTCTGGCCAAGGACATGGCATCGAACATGGGGCAGATTGGCGCGCGCAGCCTTGCAGACCTGCCCGCGCCAATCAGACTGGACTGAAGCTTACTTCACCCGCAACTTGATCGGCCCGTCAATAAAATCAAGCGCGCTGTCGCCGGTGGCAAAGGGCCTGCCATCGGCACCCGTGGCACTGATCACATAGGCATTGCCCGAGCGGAAATAGGTAGCGCAGGCACTGCCTCCCGCCTGAGTGATCAGATCGCGCGAAATCTCTACCAGAAAGCCGGAAATCTCGTCACGCCCGCTGGTTGTCACATCCTGCGGCTGCACGCAGGCCTGACCGTTCCGGAGTGTGCTGCGGGATGTGATCTCGACACGCTGTGCCGCACCGGCCTCCGGCAGGGGCACCAGACCACTTTCTTGCGACACCATCACATCCCCGGAAAAAGAGACAAGCATCACCGAGGCACAGCTGTCTGTTGCCGCCTGGTAGTCTACACACATGCTTTTGCCTGCGTGCTCTGCAAGAAGGCTGCGGATGTCCACCTGTTCACCTTTGGGCAGGGATCTGGCCATAAAGGCCTCCGGCGCGGATGCGGCACATGCCGCCAATCCCGCAACAGCTGCCATCATACCCGCCAACCTGATCATCGAGGCCATATCAGTTCTCCCTGTGTTGGCATCCTGCTCAGGGTAGACCCTACTCCGGTGCATTATTCCAGCGCAAGAAAATCAGCCTGTTCCAATGGGTAATAACAGAGTAAACCACCCCTACCCAATCACACGCATTGCGACAGTTGATGTCTTTCGCCTACAAATTGACAGACCTGCCCTAACCCAAAGGCCCGACATGACCGAATTCCGCAAAATCCTGATCGCCAACCGCGGCGAAATCGCCATCCGCATCATGCGCGCCGCCACCGAGATGGGCAAAACCACCGTGGCCGTCTTTGCGGAGGAGGACAAACTGGGCCTGCACCGCTTCAAGGCAGACGAGGCCTACCGCATTGGCGCGGGACTGGGACCGGTTGCGGCCTACCTGAGCATTGACGAGATGATCCGAGTGGCAAAGGCCAGTGGCGCGGATGCAATTCACCCGGGCTATGGCCTGCTGTCCGAGAACCCCGACTTTGTGGATGCCTGCGTGCAAAACGGCATCACATTTATCGGCCCCAAAGCCGAAACCATGCGCGCCCTTGGCGACAAAGCGTCAGCCCGGCGAGTGGCCATGGCTGCCGGTGTGCCGGTTATTGCTGCCACCGAGGTGCTGGGCGATGACATGGCCGCGATAAAGACCGAAGCCGCGCAGGTCGGCTATCCCCTGATGCTCAAGGCGTCCTGGGGCGGTGGCGGGCGCGGCATGCGCCCGATCTATTCCGAAAGCGAGCTGGAAGAGAAGGTCCGCGAGGGCCGCCGCGAGGCCGAGGCCGCCTTTGGCAACGGCGAGGGCTATCTGGAAAAGATGATCCTCAAGGCGCGCCACGTCGAAGTCCAAATTCTGGGCGACAGCCATGGCGAAATTTATCATCTGTTCGAGCGGGACTGCTCTGTCCAGCGCCGCAACCAGAAAGTGGTAGAACGTGCGCCCGCCCCTTACCTCACAGATGCACAACGCGCCCATGTCTGCGAGTTGGGCCGCAAAATCTGCGCCCATGTCGGCTATGAATGTGCAGGCACCGTCGAATTCCTGATGGATATGGAAACAGACGAGTTCTTTTTCATCGAAGTGAACCCCCGCGTGCAGGTCGAGCATACCGTGACCGAGGAAGTCACCGGCATCGACATCGTTCAGGCGCAAATCCTGATTGCCGAAGGCAAGACGCTGGCGCAGGCCACGGGCAAAGCGTCACAGGCCGATATCCAGCTGCAAGGCCATGCCTTGCAAACCCGCATCACCACCGAAGATCCGCTGAACAACTTTATCCCCGATTATGGCCGCATCACTGCCTTCCGCGAGGCAACGGGCATGGGGATAAGGCTGGACGGCGGCACGGCCTATTCAGGTGGCGTGATTACGCGATATTACGACTCCCTGCTGGTGAAAGTGACGGCCAAGGCCCAAACGCCGGCGCAAGCCATCGCCCGTATGGACCGCGCGCTGCGGGAATTCCGGATCAGGGGAGTCAGTACCAATATCGCTTTTGTCGAGAACCTGCTGAAACACCCGATGTTTCTGGACAATACCTATCACACTAAATTCATTGACGAAAATCCAGACCTGTTTGTCTTTGAAAAGCGCCGTGACCGCGGCACCAAAGTGCTGATCTATATCGCGGACATCAGCGTCAATGGCCATCCCGAGACCAAGAACAAGCCTCTGCCCGCCCGCGCCACCCGGGCGCCGCAACCGCCCGAAAGCCACGCCGAGCCCATGATGGGCACGCGCAATCTGCTGGAGCAAAAGGGCCCGCAAGCCGTAGCCGACTGGATGGGCCAGCAGCGCCAACTGCTGATCACCGACACCACCATGCGCGACGGACACCAGTCCTTGCTGGCGACCCGCATGCGCAGCCATGACATGATCAAAGTGGCGCCTGCTTATGCCGCCAATCTGCCGACGCTGTTTTCGGTTGAATGCTGGGGAGGGGCGACATTTGACGTGGCCTACCGCTTTTTGCAGGAATGTCCGTGGCAGCGCCTGCGTGACATCCGCGAGAAGATGCCGAATATCATGACACAAATGCTGCTGCGCGCCTCCAACGGCGTGGGCTATACCAACTATCCCGACAATGTCGTGCAGCATTTCGTGGCCACTGCCGCAACCAGCGGGGTGGATTTGTTCCGCGTGTTCGACAGCCTGAACTGGGTGGAAAACATGCGCGTGGCGATGGATGCCGTACTTGACGCAGGAAAAGTCTGCGAAGGCACAATCTGCTATACAGGCGATATATTTGATCCTGCGCGCGCGAAATACGATCTGAAATATTACGTCGCCATGGGCAAGGAGCTGAAAGCGGCAGGCGCGCATGTACTGGGCCTAAAGGACATGGCCGGGCTGCTGAAACCCGCCCAAGCGCGTGTGCTGGTACGCGCGTTGAAGTCCGAAGTGGGCCTGCCGATCCACTTTCACACGCATGACACAGCAGGCATTGCCACAGCGACCATCCTCGCCGCTGCCGAAGCGGGCGTGGACGCGGTGGATTGCGCGATGGATGCCTTCTCGGGCAATACGTCGCAGGCTACACTGGGCTCCGTTGTCGAAGCCCTGCGCCACACCGACCGCGACACCGGCCTCGACATCACGGCCATACGCGAAATTTCCGACTATTGGGAGGAAGTGCGCGGGCAATATGCGGCCTTCGAGACGGGCATGCAGGCGCCTTCGTCAGAAGTGTACCTGCACGAGATGCCCGGCGGCCAGTTCACCAACCTCAAGGCGCAAGCGGCCTCGTTAGGGCTGGAGGACCGCTGGCCCGAAGTGGCACGCACCTACCGCGATGTGAACCAGATGTTCGGGGATATCGTCAAGGTCACGCCGTCCAGCAAAGTGGTCGGTGACATGGCGCTGATGATGGTCTCCCAAGGATTGAGCCGTGCGCAGGTCGAAGACCCCGCGATCGAGGTGTCCTTTCCCGAAAGTGTGATCGACATGATGCGCGGCAATCTGGGCCAGCCTCCCGGCGGGTTCCCTGCGGGCATCGTTAAAAAGGTTCTCAAAGGCGAGGCCCCCGCCACCGACCGCCCCGGCGCGCATCTGGCGCCTGTCGATCTGGAGGCCGTGCGGGCCGAGCTGTCTGCGCAACTGGACGGCACGACTGTGGATGACGAAGACCTCGCGGGGTATCTGATGTATCCGAAAGTCTATACCGATTATAGGGACCGCCACACCCTCTATGGTCCCGTGCGCACCCTGCCCACGCCCGCGTTCTTTTACGGGATGGAACCCGGTGACGAGATCGCCGCCGAGATCGACCCCGGCAAGACGCTGGAAATCCGCCTGCAAGCCATCGGCGAGACGGGCGAGGATGGCGATGTGAAGGTCTTCTTCGAACTGAACGGCCAGCCGCGCGTAATCCGCGTGCCGAACCGTCTGGTCAAGGCCACCGCCGCCCAACGCCCCAAGGCTGAAACCGGCAACCCGAACCACATCGGTGCGCCGATGCCGGGAGTTGTGGCATCGGTCGGCGCTGTTGTGGGGGCATCCGTCAAAGCGGGTGATCTGCTGCTGACCATCGAGGCCATGAAGATGGAGACGGGCCTGCACGCCGAACGGGACGCAGTTGTGAAAGCCGTACATGTGAACGCAGGCGCCCAGATTGACGCAAAAGACCTTCTGGTCGAGCTGGAATAGATACGGCGCTGCACCCCGCACCCAAGGGCAGCAGCAGGCGAAATCCCTGCCGCTGCCCGTCTGCCGACGCACCTGAGTGCCCTCATGTCGGAACAGTAAAAGTTTTTACCAATTAGGTGAAATTACCTCTTGCGGCATAGGGCGCAGAGGGCTAAATCACACTCACTAACTGATGCGGGCGTAGCTCAGGGGTAGAGCATAACCTTGCCAAGGTTAGGGTCGAGAGTTCGAATCTCTTCGCCCGCTCCAGTTGGTGCAGTCTTTTTAAAGACTTACAAAAGGCCGCCTCCGGGCGGCTTTTTTTGTTGTTGCCATTTTCATTTGCGCTTTGTTGCAAATGCATCCAAGTCCAGCACCGCTGCACGTTCCGACTCCAGAGGAATGTGAAGGTAGTTCTTCACTGTCACCTTGGAGTTCGGTGAGTGACCAATCAGTTTCCGGATCATTTCCAGTAGAATACCAGCGATCCATTGGTAGCATTGTGAATGCCTTACGTCCAAACTTCGGTGTGAACCGCATTGGCTTACCGTATCGCTTCACGCCCGAATTTATCACGGCTGTCTTGAGGGCCTTGCGATAATTGTCCATCGGTTTGTCCTGATCTCGGAACCCTGGAAAAACGTGAGCATGTTCATTGCCAAGCTTTGCAAGGTCAGCCGCCAGACCGTCGCAAATCATCACATCGCGGTAGCTATCTGCGGTCTTGGGTGTGATCTCACCTGTAGCGCCCACCTTGATGACATTCCGTGCTAGATCAACTTGGTCCCAACGCAGTGGCATCGCCTCAGAAACCCGCAGACCAGTTTCACACATCAGACGGGTCAAAACAAGGTGCCGCACCGGCAGGTTCTCCAGGATACGCAATAGCTCATCCAATAGCGGCACCTCGGTCTGCACCGGCGGCTCAACAAGATTGGTAATTTGTGGCTTCTGATCGATGATCCGTTTACGAACACACCAGTTCAACATAAGCCGCAGCTTGCGCACTTCCGTGTTGATGGTGACAGGCTTCACCCCATCTGCTTTGCGCTTGGCTTGATACGATGTGACTGCCTCATCATCGATTTTGCCCACTTCATGATCACCCAAGTGATCCAAAACATGCTTCAGACCGTTCAGGTCGGTCTTCAGCGATGTTTCGCGCTTATGACCTGCCGCCACTTTCTTCTGTTCGGTTTGGAAAAACTGCGGGAATACATCGTTGAGGGTGTAACTGTTGGTCCCACGACGGGCGAGATGATCGACAATCTCGATCTGTTTGATGTACTCACGGGCAGCCTTTTGGGCAGCAGACTTGGATGGGTACAGGTGGCGGGCACGTTTACCTGTAGGGCTCACCTTCGGTGACAGGTCGATCGCCACAGACCAGTGGGAACGCCCTTTTTGGCGCCCTCTGACAGCGTGATGCCTTTCATACAGTGGGTGGACGGTTTCATAGGCTCACCCCATTGCTGAGCCCTTTCAGTGCGTCTGCTGCCAGGTTACCCGCCGTAGCCGCAAAGCGGCTGATCAGGTATTCATAGGCCCCACCGATGATGTCCAACTGCCCCACACGTGTCGGACGCAGGTCCAAGGCGTCCGTGGCAAAGTCTTCGATCAGGTGCCGCAGGATATCGTTCTTCTGTTCTTCATCGCCCAGTTTGTTGGAGTTGAAGCTGATATCCTGAAACACATCCCGCAGTTTGGTGATGTTGGCCTCTTCAATGGCATGCAGCGCCTTGTCGATCCGCTCCCCATTGCCCGGCTCATGGCGACGTTTGTGCAGGGCGGTGAAGCTGGCCCCCTCTGGCAGAACAAATGCCTCCTGCTGCATCATGGCCTCAACCAGTTCAGGTGCATTGGGATGTTCGGCTTGATACCGCGTCATGTGGTCCTTGCCACACGTCACTGAGGTACTTCAGGAACAGCATCGTAAGGACGTAATCCTTTTAGATCGATGGATCGACGACACCCCGGAAGGTATCACAGGCACCCCACGCAGCTTTGTTGATTTCGGATTGGGTGACGGGCGTCATATATTCACTTTCGGAACATGGCCTCAATGAGGCCGTTATATCTGGTTGGATCAAATTCGGCTTTGGGATCATTCACAATACGCTCGATCTCCATGCGGTAAATTTCGGTGACCGCAGTACCAACCTTCTCGGGTGATGGCCTGACCCGCAAACTGTAAACACCGGCCTGTACGGCCTCTACCACGGCCCGCATCCTATCGAGATCAACAGTTGAGGGCATGGTTATGATGCTACCCTCAATAAGATCAGAGGCAGACACCCGATACAGGCTTGCCAACATCTCCAACCGATCTGTCGAGACCTTGCTGAGACCATTTTCCATTCGGGAGAAACTGGCACCGCTAATACCGATACACTCCGCCGCCTTCTCCAGGGAAAGCCCAGCCTGCAAACGTGCTTCACGAAGAGTCTGATAGATTGCCAATTGCTCAATCTCATTGGTTGATACTTCCCTTTTACAAAAAATGTAACGCTATGAAACCCCTGTTAATGAAAATCAGGACTAGCGAATTACTTACATAAAACGTAAGATGTAAGATGTAAGATGTAAGATGTAAGATGTAAGTCAGATGAGGCTCAATGAATTTCTTGAACAGAACAATATATCCATGTCCCGGTTCGCTGCATTAGCCGGCACCACGGCAGCGACCATCAGCAGAATTTCTGACGGTTCAGTTGTGCCCCGCAGGGAGCTTATGAAGCGCATTCACCAGGAGACACAAGGTCAGGTGACCCCCAATGATATCTTCGGTTTGTTTTGCGTCCAGCCCTGTGGAGCAGAGGCATCGATCTGCCCCGTAGATGATCATTTTGATGTCGGCAATACATGCTGCCCAGCGCAGTCGAACACAATCGTCCAACGCTACGATACCGAGGTCTACAAGTGGAGGCACCTGGTGGAAAACTACTTCGCAAAGATCAAGGAATTCAGAGGTATAGCAACCAGATATGATAAAACAGAAAGTAGCTATACCGCGTCTTGGCACCTTGCCGCCGCGCTCATTGCTTCAAGATGAATGTCCACGGACCATAGTTAGGTTTGTTGGGTCACGGAACAGTGGGCCAAAGTGACCTAACACTTCATCGCGCCTTGCAACGATATGATGAATTTCGGGTAGGCTCAGGGCCTTCTTGACATCAAAAGACATAATGGCACCTTCACCAAGCAAGACCGCAACAAATCACACCGCAGTGTCATCCAATATGGAATGATAACCAAGGTAAACTTATTAACAGAAAATACTAGGTGACAGCTTCGAACCTTCTGGTTGCCGCATTATCCCAACCTTTGGAGGAAACTAATTTCTTTCTTGCTGTCACAAAAAGGCGAAAGTGAAAGGTGAATAACTCAGGTCTTGGTATGATCGGTTGTGACGAACCCAGCTTTCCCGTCTCTGATCGATGTACTGCTTCAAGGTGATGGACGATATTGAGGCAAAGCTTGAGCACGATGCGGGGGGCGAGAACTCCGATAGCCACCGTATTGAAAAATACCTGCTTCGGTGACTGAGTCAGCACTTGCGGTGATCAAACGACATCCGCTTCAATGATGATCAAAAATTCAATCTAACCCACCACATTTCATCCTCTGGAGATGCAAATTGCTGAAACTGAAGCCAAACCTGTTGAACTCGGTCAGCAGAATTAAAAATGGACCTGTCCTCCATGCGGTAACAAACGCCCACGGTCTTTATAGCACATTTCAATTTGTGCTCCGTTTGTCGCCGCACATTCATCAGACTTTGGCTGGCATGACCCCTGGAGTAAGTACATCTAGCTTAGACTCAAGTTTCAAATGCAACACCCCAGCCCAACGGGCATAGGATGTTGTTATGAACAGACAAAACAAGCACCTCAATAGTGAGGAACGTGGCGTGATATTCGCTGAACATCATCGGGGCA
>Ga0163215_100252_pt1 | contig 122961 bp, 118 predicted proteins | sample SynspAceP_FD_185934 | JGI IMG/M metagenome (GOLD analysis project Ga0163215, IMG submission 185934) | Saline lake microbial communities from Ace Lake in Antarctica - Synechococcus sp. Ace-P (Hybrid Assembly) | ecosystem: Environmental > Aquatic > Non-marine Saline and Alkaline > Saline | place...
TTGGTTTAGTAAGAATAGGCTTCATGTCGTTGCCAGCAGAGAAGGCAGCGTCATCGGTGATAGTGATTACCGTTTCAGGCTGTTCAGTGGTAGCAGTAGCAGTAGATTGACTAGCTGGAGCACAAGCGAAAGAGATAGCAACGAGAGTAAGTAGAGCGAATAGAGACTTAAGTGATTTCATGATTGTTATATTATGTTTTGTTGTAAGTTATATTATTAGTCGAGATAAAGAGTTAATTGCATCAATTTTGTTACAAAAAATTATATGTTTATCTAGATTTTAAATTTCATATTTATAGTTAAGTTAAAGAGTAGTTTTCACCTCTTTTGTTACACATTAAACCTAACTCAAAAATCTATAATCATCCAAATTTTTATTAAAATTTATTAATATTTACTAAAAAAACAGCCCTACTATTGCATATATTAGTTTTTTAGTAGCGCACATAATTTTATATTAAATGCTAAAGCTCATTATTAAGTTTAATTTTTGAGTTGTTCGTAAAATAAATTTCGGTCGTTTCATTTGTCAAAAACTAGGGTAGATTATTCAGAGTTAGTTGATGCTCTTCAGCAAGGGGATGATTCTAAATCAGGTGCATTAATTAATGAGATTATGCCCAGATTAGAGGATTACCTTGTAGTTGTTATGAATGCTGAACGTAACGCTGCTAAAGAATGTGTACAACAAGCATTTCTTGATGTATTTGAACAAGTACGAAAGGATAAAATTAAAGAGAGTAAGTACATCTTCAGTTACTTAATTAAGTCATGTCGACATGAGTATCTCAGGTATGCAAAAAGAGAGCATAAATTTAAGTATGAAGAAGATGCATTGAACGTACTTTATGAACCAGAAGAACAATTTCAAAATTTACTCGATAAAGAAAGACAGAGAATTCTTGAAGAATGTTTGAATGAGTTAAAGGAGAAGTCAAAGAAGTTTATCGAATACTTTATAGATAAACCTGAAGCTACAACAGAAGAGGCTACCGACAAATTTGGACTTACAAGTGCGAATGTTAGAACTAGAAAATCTAGGATCTTAAGCAGGCTTCATCATTGTTATAAGCGAAAATCCAACGAATAATTAAAATGTAAAAGATACCCCAGTACCGGATATACTTAATTGACCCCCAAGTAATTGAAGTCCAGTTGTTTTTTGGTGATGTACTAGATACAAAATTGTATCAAAAAGAAGAAGAAAAGTACCTTGAAGAATTACTGATTTCCCATAGCCTTTTAATCTATAGGATTCATCTATAATCCCTTTCTTCCAGAGCCAAATACCAGTTCCAATATATGCGAAATCTAATCCTGCATTGATTAATAGAATACGATCAAATTTATGTAGCTCAGCTAATATTTCGACTGAGCTTTGTACATTGTATCCATTTATTGCACCGATATAACCTATAGTTGCAATACCAAGATTTATAACATTCCAAGCTGTATTCATTTGATAAAAGTATTTCACATCATTGATATACATCAATGTGCCAGGTATACCTGAAATAATATTCATTAAAGCCCAACTTCCAAGTACGAGCATTCCTGATTTTTGAATAGATATAGAACTCTCAAGGAAGTTTTGATAGTAAAAATTGGAATCTTGTGCGTGTAACAAATTTGTACTTAACCACAAAATCGTACATAAAAGAAGGATGGAATTTAATTTTTGTTTACTGTAACAGAAGTAATGTTTTTTCATGAAATTTTAATTATTTGATCATTTATGATTCCAAAAACTAAATCACTTACTTTTGGTTTGATAGTATGTGTACCAGTAAAACTACCAAATGCAGGAAGTAAAGCATGATCCTCACCAAAATAAAAACATGGCACTCTAACAGACTGTCGTCCTTTACCATATAGTTTAATTGACGGATGAACATGTCCAGAAAGGGTATAGATTTTATCCTCAGTTTTATTATTAGTTGAGTCATGTAATAGTAAAAATGGGTCGATATTAATACATTGTGAACAAATCAAACCGATTGATTCGTACTCATCTACCGAGTGAAAGTCGTGATTCCCGATTGCAAGATTCATAGCAATTTCAGGGTATTTAGATCTCCAAGTTTTGAAAGATGTCCATTCGCTATTTTTGTCACTGTGAAAAAGATCCCCCAAATAAAGTATTCGATCTGGTCTATAATACTTAATCAAGACTTCAAGTCGATAAAGGTTGTTATCGTTAACGGCAGTCGGAATCGCAATTCCAGCTTTTCTAAAATGCCCAGATTTTCCTAGATGCATATCAGACAATACCAGAATATTTTTATTGACCCAAAAAATTGCTTTTTCAGGAGTAAGGATGAACTCTTGTTTTTTAAAGCGTATTTGTAAATCGCCATTTCGATTCATTTTACATGCTTTTCAAGTTGAGCTTGCATTTTCTTAATTCGATCGATTAATTTTTCAGAACTTAACTTTCCACGAAGTCGATCAACCATAATAGGGAAAGCATATGGAGTAAATCTTTCTGTATAATTCAAAACAATTTCTTGAGATTGAATTTTTATCAACGCTTTTCGGAGCCTGACTTCATCTAATTGAAAGAAAAGAACTTCATCAAATGCTTGTTGAATCAATAAGTGTTCAGGTTCATATTCCATGAATACATCAAATAATAAGCCAGTAGACATTCGTAGATGTTTCGACTTTCTTTGCTCACCTGGAAATCCATGAAAAACAAGTCCCGCCACCTGAGATATTTCCCAGAATTTACGTTTAGCTAGTTCGCTATTATTTAAACTTTCACGAATGTCATCTATTAGGTTATCAGTTGAAAGTATATTCTCATCTAACGCTTTTTCGATGGGAATATCTTGGTCAGATAGCAATTCAAAGCCATAATCATTCATTGCAATAGATAGAGTGATAGGCATCAACTTTGAGATTCGATGTGCTATTAAAGATGACATACCTTCATGAACATACCTACCTTCAAATGGAAAAAAGAAAACATGACAACCTTCACGAGAGAAGCTTTTCTCAATTAAAAATTGATTCTCATTTGGAAGAATAGACCAGTCTTTTTGTATATCAAGAATTGGAGAAATAGTCTCAAGTTCTACTATTCCTGTATTTCCAGATATAGCTTTCTGCATGGTACTTCTTAATATTTTAGACATGTTTAAGGACAAAGACATTCGGCCTCCCATATAACTTGGTACTTTAGATTTTGTCCCTTTTGCACGCCTCACAAAAGCAGTGTTTTCCTTAATCTGAATTAGCTCAAGATTTCTTCCAGCAAACCAAAATTTCTCACCAATTTTTAGAGCACTTATAAAAGTCTCTTCAATTGAGCCCAATGTTCCACCAGTTAAATATTTAACTCTTAGCATAGAGTCACTTGATATGGTACCAATGCTCATTCTATGGCGTTGTGCGATCTTTCTATCTATAACTCGATATATTCCTTCTTCATCTACAATTACTTTAGAATATTCGGGGTAATTCCCTAATGATTTTCCACCTGTTGTAATGAACGTAAGTACCCAATCCCATTCTTTTTCTGTTAGTGATTGATAAGCAAAGGTATTTCTTAATTCATTTAGTATTACATCTGGTATAAATCCATCTGATACCGCTAATGTGACCAAATACTGAACCAACACATCCATAGGTTTTAGAATTGGTTCTTTACTTTCCATATCTGATTCAACAATTGCGCTCCTTAGTGCTGCTGCTTCAATCAATTCTAAAGCATGAGTAGGTACAAAATAAATAGTACTAGTGGCTCCAGGTTGATGACCACTTCGCCCAGCTCGCTGTAAGAAGCGTGCAACACCTTTAGGACTTCCAATTTGTATTACGGTGTCTACAGGACTAAAATCAACACCTAAATCTAAACTTGATGTACAAACCACAGCTTTTAGAATGCCATCATGAAGAGAAGTTTCTACCCATTCTCGTACTGAGCGATCTAATGAGCCATGATGAATTGCAATAGCTCCAGCTAAATCAGGTCTGGAGTCTAATATTCTTTGAAACCATAATTCTGCCTGACCACGTGTATTCGTAAAAATTAGAGTCGATTGATGATCATCAATTACTGGAAGGATTTTGGGTAATAAATTTAAGCCTAAATGACCGTGCCACGGAAAATTATCAATTTCATCAGGTAATATTGAATGAATTTTGATATCCTTTTTTATATCAGCCCTAATGATGGTTGAATTTTGAGAAGAATGTTCAGATCCCAGTAATACTTCTAGAGCCTGTTCAAGATTTCCAATAGTTGCCGAGATTCCCCATATAGAAAGCTTAGGTCTGATAGCTTTTAATCTTGAAATCCCTAACTCTACTTGAATCCCTCTTTTTGAACCGAAAAGTTCATGCCACTCATCAACAATTATTGCATCTAAATTCTTAAAATGACGATGATTGTTTTTTTGAGCTAACAAAATATGAATACTTTCTGGGGTAGTAATGAGCACTTCAGGCATTCTTTTGTTTTGCTTTTGTTTGATAGATTGAGAAACATCACCTGTTCTCCTTCCAACTTCCCAAGGGATTCCTATTTCATCTAAAGAATCTTGTAAAGCATTTTGAATGTCTTTTGCTAATGCTCTTAATGGAGTAACCCAAAGTACTTTCAATCCATTGTCTGACTTTTTTTTGTATTCATCGGGTTGCTCATCAATCCATCTGATTATATTAGGCATCCAAAGGGCAAAAGTTTTACCACTTCCAGTTGGAGCATTCAAAAGTCCATTTTTTTCTTGATGAAAAGAATCCCAGACATTCTGTTGAAATGGAAAAATTTCCCATCCCTTATTAGAGAACCATTCACTTACAATTTGTTGTCCAGGTGTTTTTGATTTCATTTAATGAATTTACTCTTGATTCTCCGCCTAAAAAACGTCAACATAAGCAGATCATATAACCTAACCGAATTTTGATAAAATGTGGCTGAATATAAAATCGTTCAATAAGTATCAGGAAACTTTTAATGACAGTGAAGCAAACCGTTTGGCATTTTGGGAACATGAAGCGGGAACTTTTTATTGGCGTAAAAGATGGGATAAAGTTCAAAGTGGTGGATTCGACTCAGCTGATATTAAATGGTTTGAAGGCGGCAAACTTAATATTACTGAAAATGCTCTAGATCGCCATCTTAATACGATTGGAAATAAAACGGCATTTATATTCGAACCCAATCATCCAGATTCATTTCGAAGAACAATCACATTCAAACAACTACATGAAGATGTTTGTAGGTTTAGTAATGTCTTAAATAGTAAAGGAATAAAGAAGGGAGATCGAGTTTGTATTTACATGGCTATGACTCCAGAGCTTGTTATTGCAGCATTAGCATGTGCTCGAATTGGAGCTGTACATTCTATTGTCTTCGCCGGTTTTTCAGCACAATCACTTAGTGAACGCATTAACGATTGCGAAGCCAAAATGCTGATTACAAATGATGGATTAAGAAGGGGAGATAAGCATGTCCCACTCAAAGATATTTCTGATGAAGCTCTAAAAACTAGTCCATCAATTGAAAGTGTGATTGTATGTCAACGTACAAATCGTGATATCGATTGGATGGAAGGTCGAGATGAATGGTGGCATAATTTGATAAGGAATGCATCCAAAGAGCATGAAGCAGTAGAGATGGATGCAGAAGACCCGTTATTTATTTTATACACTTCAGGTTCAACTGGTAAACCAAAAGGTGTAGTTCATACTTGTGGAGGTTACATGGTTTACACAAGTTATTCATTTAGGAATGTATTTCAAGTTGGGGCAGATGATGTGTATTGGTGTACAGCAGATGCAGGTTGGATTACAGGTCATAGTTATATAATCTATGGTCCTTTATTTACAGGTACAACGGGAATTATTTTTGAAGGAACACCTACTTATCCCGATGCTGGACGTTTTTGGGAAGTTGTTGAAAAGTATAAAGTGACACATTTTTATACAGCACCGACAGCTATTCGAGCATTAATGAGCTTTGATCTGGATTTTGTTAAAAAGTACGATCTAAGTTCTTTGAAAGTGCTTGGATCAGTGGGTGAACCTATAAATGAAGAAGCTTGGCATTGGTATCATACTCATATTGGGAATGGAAAATGTTCTATTGTAGATACATGGTGGCAGACAGAGACAGGTGGAATCATGATATCTCCACTGGCTGGTATTACCCCAACAAAACCTGGTTTTGCAACTCTACCACTTCCTGGAATTTTTCCAGTTTTAATGGACGAAAATGGTAATGAAATACAAGGTAATGCTGTTGAAGGAAATCTTTGTATTAAACATCCTTGGCCATCAATTGCAAGAACGGTATATGGTGATCATGAAAGATATAAGCAGACCTATCTCACAACATATAAAGGATACTATTTTACTGGTGATGGCTGTCGTAGGGATGAAGATGGTTATTATAGAATTACAGGTCGTGTAGATGATGTTTTAAATGTTTCTGGTCATCGTTTAGGAACTGCAGAAATTGAAAATGCTTTGGATGAGCATAATAGGGTTGTTGAAACTGCAGTGGTTGGTTACCCTCATGAAATTAAAGGTCAGGGCGTTTATGCGTTTATGATTTGTGATGGGGAAATTAAAGACACTGAAGCCTTCAAAAAAGAGTTACTTGATTTGGTAATAAAAATTATTGGACCAATTGCTAAGCCAGATAAAATTCAGATTGTTCCAGGGCTTCCTAAAACTCGATCTGGAAAAATTATGAGAAGAATTCTAAGAAAATTAGCTGCAAATGACTTAGAGAATGTAGGTGATACATCCACGCTGCTTGACCCAAGTGTAATTGAAGCAATTAAGAATGGGAAGGCAATTTAAAAACTCAGCAAATACCCAACAGGTAAAAATATTAGACTTATAATTAATAGAATAAGTCGAAAACGAGTTTTTGGAAGTATCTTATTAAAGAACAATCCATAAGTATATGGATGATTGATTAACCAATTGTAATAGTGGTCTCTATGAGCTGATCCTAAAGCCATTGTAACATGTCCATGAAGGATGGTAATCATAAATGGAAGTGCAAACATAAAAGCACCTAAATACCTGAAAGCTTCCATCATTCCAGCTAGTTTAGCTGCGTAGTAATATGGCCATGAGAAAAGTACGATCATAGGTACACTGAGTATCCAGTTTATTAGACAGATTCGAACAAAATTGGAATGGGATAACTCAGACATTGAATTAAATCTGTGAAGCAATAAGCATTTCTATTTCTCGAGATGGGAGATCAAACATTTCTCCAATAGATTTTTTGGTAATATGCTTTTTGTATGCATAAGTCCCATTTCTGAGTGCAACATTATCCCATAAGCATTCTTTTATTCCACCAGCATCACCTATAGCTAAAATATAAGGGACAAGCACATTATTTAAAGCATATGTAGCAGTTCTAGCCACATTAGCAGGAATATTAGGTACACAATAATGAGTTACATCATGAACCGAGAAAATCGGATTTGAGTGTGTTGTTGCTCTGCTAGTTGCAACACATCCCCCTTGATCAATAACTGTATCCACAATTACACTTCCTGATTTCATTCCAGCTACCATTTCTTCGGTAACCCAGCAAGGTGAGCGATCACCCTCAGACATAGCAGCTCCAATAATTACATCAGCAAATTTTAAGGCATTACTTAGATATTGTTGGTTAGCTACAGCAGTGATAATTCTGCGATCTAACGCATTTTCGAGTCGGCGAAGAGCTGTTAAATCATTATCCATTACAAACACTTGGGCACCATAACCTAATGCAGTACGAGCAGCATATTCTCCAGTAATTCCAGCTCCTAAAATTACAACAGTAGCAGGAGGGACACCTGAAATACCACCCAACATAATTCCTTGTCCGTTACTTCGGCTTTCTAAATAATGTGCAGCAATTTGAACAGCAATTGATCCAGTAATTTCATGCATCATTCGTACAATTGGGAACTCTTTGTCGTTTCCCCGAATGAATTCATAACCTATTCCAGTGATGCTCTTTTGATTTAATGCATCAAAATACTCTTTTGATTGACTACCAAGATGTAGCGCAGAAATAAGTGAATGATTATGCTCTAACAGATCAAATTCATTAGGAGCTAAAGGTGCAATTTTGAGTATCAGTTCTGATTTTTTAAAAAGATCTTCAGCACTTAACGCAATCTCAGCACCAGCTTCTGCATAATCTCGATCTGAGAACTTAGCATCATCTCCAGCTCCTTTTTCAATGAAAACCTCATGACCATTAGCTCTAAGAATGGAAACACCACCAGGTGTTAATGAAACTCGTTTTTCATCAATAGAGTTTTCTTTTGGGATTCCTATACGAAGAGAAACCTCACTTTTATTTCGTATTAGATGCTTCTCGAGTGTTTTTAAACCAATTTGTTCGGTATCCAAAGGATGTAGATCCATACTTGAAAGGGGCTTAGTTTTTTTCGAAGATAGAGAATTACAATTAAGAATGTTTCAAACGATAAAAAAATCGAATCTTTATATTCTGAATCTATTCATTAATTTCAGATAAAAATGTTTTTTCATCTAAAATTTTAATCTCGAGGTTCTGTGCTTTTGTTAGTTTACTTCCAGCAGACTCTCCAGCAAGTACATAATCAGTTTTTTTACTTACCGATGATGAAGTTTTACCACCATGCAATTCAATTAAATCTATTGCTTCTTTCCTTGAAAGAGTTGGTAAAGTACCTGTAAGTACAATAGTTTTCCCTTCAAAAGTTGTTGATGCGAGATCTTCTTCAATTATTTCGAATTGAAGACCATATGAAATAAGCTTATCCACTAATGAACTGTAAGTCTTATTACTGAAAAAATCCGTTACAGATTCAGCAATTCGAGGACCAATCGCATCTACTGCTAGTAAATCTTCTTCTGTTGTATTTCTCAGCTTATCAATTGTTTTAAAAGCTTTTGCTAAATCTTTAGCAACTGTTTTGCCAACGAAACGAATACCTAGTGCATATAAGACTCTTTCAAAAGGCTGTTTTTTGCATTTATTGATTCCTTCAATCAGATTTCTAGCACTTTTTTCTGCCATTCGTTCAAGTGGAATAATCTGTTCAATATTGAGTTTGAATAAATCAGCATAATTTGAAATTAGTCCTTCTGAAACTAATTGATCAACTACGGATTCGCCTAAACCTTCAATATCTAAAGCATCTCGTGATGCAAAGTGTTCTATCTTGATTCTAACTTGGGGAGGACATTCTGGATTTACACATCTCCAAGCAACTTCCCCTTCAAATTTTATTAACTCAGCATTACAAGCAGGACACTCTTTTGGAAATACAAACTCATTACTTCGATTTCCTCGATTAGGATTGACTACGCTAATTACCTGAGGAATGATTTCTCCAGCTTTTTCCACTAAAACTGAATCTCCAATACGAATATCTTTTCGATGAATCTCTTCTTCATTATGGAGTGAAGCGCGTTTTACAGTGGTTCCTGCTAACAACACCGGTTCTAGTTCAGCTACTGGCGTAATAGTGCCTAATCGGCCAACCTGAAGCGTTATATTGTTAATTCTAGATGTTGCTTGCTCAGCTTCAAATTTATATGCAATTGCCCACCTTGGAAACTTTGATGTTGAACCAAGTTGATCTCTGAGATTAGTTTGGTTCACTTTTATAACAACGCCATCCGTTTCGTAAGGAAGTTCATGACGTAGTTTATCAAATTCTGATATGGTAGCGTGGACTTCATCTATGGAAGAGCAAATACGAGGGTGTTCATTTGCTGGAAGTCCATAATTCTTTAATAACTCAACCTTTTGAGCTTGTGTGATAGAATCATTTTCATCATCGAATAATAAGTCAAAAGCAAAAAAACGAATTGGGCGTTGGGCTACAGCTCTTGGGTCTTGCATTTTAAGAGACCCTGCAGTTGAATTTCTAGGGTTCGCAAAAACAGCTAGTCCTTCTTCTTCACGTTTTTGATTTAAACGTGCAAAAGCTTCACGTTCCATAAAAGCTTCACCACGAACTTCTACAATTGTTGGGAAATTTCCTTTTAATGATAGGGGAATATCTCTAACGGTTTTAATATTTCTGGTTATATCATCGCCTTGTTGTCCATTACCTCGAGTTGCACCAAGTGCAAGTTCACCATTTTCATAACGGAGCCTAATTGAAGCGCCATCAAACTTTAATTCTACTAAATAATCATATTCTGAGTGGCCGAGAATCCTCTGAACTCGTCCATCAAAATCGTTAAGCTCTTGTTCATTATAAGTATTATCGAGGCTAAGAAGAGGTATAGGATGTTTAACAGTGTTAAAATCAGAAGAAGCTTCGCCACCAACACGACGAGTAGGCGAGTCATCGGTCGCTAAATTAAACTCGTTTTCAAGTTCTTCGAGTTCTTTAAGCTTTTCATCGAACTCTTTATCGCTTATAAAAGGTTGAGCATCTTGATAATATGCTTCATTTGCTTTTTTAAGTACTCTTTTTAGTTCTTCTATTCTAGAGTAAGCTTGATCCTTAGTCATAAACTGATTTAAATTTATGCTGGTTAGTTGCCTACTCTATAAATTAAACTATCAGGAGCCCCAATCTGATAAGGAAACTCTGAAGGAGGTGCAGCTAGATATTTTGGATCATTGAGAATTGAACGAGTAAGTACAATCGAATCAAAGTCTAAATCAAAATACTGCTGAGCTGGATTTTCGATCACATGCCCATTAAAGAGTAATAGCATTCTTGTGTATTGACCTCTAACAAGAAGAGTATCATTAAAATCGAAATTATAAGCCTCACCTTGCTCCATCCAAAATGGATTTATTCGCCAATTTAAGTCACTAGTAACTCGAACTGGTTCTAGTTTATCAAAAGCAGCATAAACTGAAACGGTTAAAATATTTTCAAAATTATTAGGAGATTCTGATGGAGTACTAATTATTGCAGATTCATTAGATACTGGTGGTACTGTAGAATTGTCTCGTGAATCCGCATCGATACTATTATCTAATAGAGGTGTTGGAAAAGTATTAGTTACAGGCTCTGAAATTTGAGTTTCTGAACCATTAAAAAAACTGATAATTTCATGCCGGAAGAAAAATCCAGTTATTAAAAATGCCACGATTACGAAAATAGTAATAAATAAATGCCAGTTTTTTTGTGTTTGAGCTTCTGAAGTAAATGTTTTTCCTAAATCAGCCCAATTCACAGATTCTACATCTGGTTTTGTTTTAACAGGAGCATGTCGAATTTCTGGTGGTGCTACGTCATTAAGACTAAATGGAATTTCTTCTTTAGGAATACGCTCTTCTGCTTCTGTAATCTTACGATCTACATCAGCTGCAATTAAATCATTTTCATAGATTCCTGCCTCAACATCATCAAGAGCTTTAACAATGTCAGTATCATTAAGTTTTAAAGCTCTTGCATAACTACGAATGAAGCTTCGAATATAAATTGTATTATGCTCAGTAGACTCAAAAATGGAATCATTCTCAATGCTACTTAGTGTATGAAGAGGAATTTTAATAGAGCTTTGAATCTCTTCTAATGAGAGTCCCAATTCCTTCCGTATTGATGCTAAGTCTTTGCCGAGAGACATACTTTAAAACTTTGATTAATTCGTTGTTTTTCTGTCAACAAACTAAGTAATTAATGTGGACTGCAAAAGCAAGCATTTCCTTTTTAAAGAATCAATATGATAACAGGTTTAAAATCTATAAAAGAAGGCTTTTCTGAGGTGATTTTCCCGCATGTATGTTTAATTTGTGGGAGTAAATTATCTAAAAGTGAACAGTTTATTTGCCCAGAATGTGTAAGAGATAGGTTTGAACTAGCAAATATGGAAGGTAAACAAGTATCGAGCGACACTTTTTTGCCCGAAGGAATAATTCTGCAACATGCTCTATGGAATTTTGATAAGGGTGCGTTTCTTCAAGATTTGCTTCATTCTTTAAAATACCATCGATTAACAGGTCTTGGCATCGATCTAGGTATCACGCTAGGAAATAATGTTAAAAAGAATCCTTTTTTCAAACCAAATGAAGATTCAATATTGATTCCAGTTCCCCTTCATCTAAAAAAGAAAAGGACGAGAGGATATAATCAAGCTCGATTTATAGCAAAAGGAGTTCAGATTGCTACGAAAATCACTCTTTGCTCTAGTAAAGATGTTATTCGAGTGAAGAATACGAGTACTCAAACTGGTTTCTCTCTAGACATGAGACGTGAAAATATTAAAGGAGCATTTGAAGTAAGAAATGAAATACAAATTCGAGACAAAGAATGTATTATTGTTGATGATGTTTTTACAACAGGGGCAACTGCTTTCGAACTGGCTGATACTTTGATCAACTCAGGCGCTTCAAAAGTTCTGATAATTACTGTAGCTCAAGCCTGAATCATTCCTAGATTAGAGATATATTTGGACTATGAATTTTAGAAAAGTAAGTGAGTTTAAGTGGCAGATGATGGAGTTACCAGATGGAATAACTACCTCAAATGGTAACTGGTATCATATCACATCGCAACAAATCGAAAAATATACACCAGGTTTATTAAAACGCTATCCAATTGAACGAATAGTTAAAGAAGCTGATGCGTGGGTTAAAAGTGCAGATGGTCTTTCTCTAGTAATTTTTTTCATACTAGCCTATCTGTCGGTAATACCTTGGCTCGCAGCATTGATTTCAATACTCTTTTTTATGATATGGTACTTTAATACAAGTGCGTTTATAAACCTAGCCTCTAATCCGTTAATAAAGTTAATAACCACAGATAGTTTTAGTTATTCGGTAACAGCAGTTCTACTTATTGGAATAGCATTTACAGAATCTATTGCCTCATATGGTTTATCAGTTGAATTTGATGCCCTTTGGTATGGTCTCATTTTATTCTTCCTGTTCAAAGTTGGCCTGCTAAGGTTAGTAATTAAGTTTACTCAAAGCCGATCATCAAAACCAAAGGTTGAAATGCCTGATCGCATTTTAAATATGCTGTTAATTCGATATGGAATGAAAGAAGGTATTCTAATAGGTAAAATAAACGAAATGCAGGATCGGCTCTTAGAAGTAGCGAACTATCATAAGACTAGGAAGAAGAAGTGAGAATAGTATCTATTCTATTAATTTTTTTCATTGGGTGTACATCTACAAAAGAACTTACACGTTCGGGCAATTTTTATGGAAATGTTAATTTTGGAGTAGAAGACCTCGAGCTAAGCAGTAGTACTCCATGGTTTAGCGATGATACGATCTTTGAAATTGATAGCACGGATTATGTGATGGATCAAGGAAACCAATTACTTACTGATGTTTTATATGGCTATGCAAGTCAGTTACAAGGAATAGAAAAAACGTCTTCTGAGGAAGCAGACCTTCTTTTTGTGATTAAAAAAATTGAGGTAGAGAGAGGGCTTTTCACATTCAATTTCCCAAATCCTGGCCCTTTATATCGAATGAAAATGCTTGTCGAAATTCGAAACTCGGCAGGTGGAAAAGAGATAGTTAAGCTAAAAACACTAGTGAATATGTCTATAGTTAATTTTAGTCATCTATCATTTAAATGGTTGAGTTTAGATGAAATGAAAAACCCTGAGTATCAGTTAGCTACTTTTGAAGCAGGTTTAAGGAAAATGTACCAAGATTTATACTTTAATTATTTTGATATCTCACTGCGTTTATGAAACAGATATATTTTATTCGACATGGCGAAACCGATAATAACAAAAAGAATAGGCTACAGGGGCGAGGAATAAATTCTTCAATTAATGAAAATGGTAGACTTCAAGGCGAGGAAATTGCTGAAGCATTAAAAGGCGTTCCTATCCAGAAGATAGTTGTAAGTAGTTTGATACGAACTTTAGAGACGGCTACTCCTCTAATCGAGCAAAAAGATGCTCTTGTTGAAAGCTACTCTGAATTAGATGAGATGAGTTTTGGTATATGGGAGGGAGCATATTTTAAAGATGTGAAGGATGAAATTCATGAATTAAATGCTAAATGGATATCTGGAGATGTTACAGCTGAGGTTGAAAAAGGAGAATCACCTCAACAAGTATATGAAAGAGCTGGAGCTAAAGTTATTGAGATATTGAAAGCTTCAGAAGAAGAATATATTGCATTTGTTATTCATGGTAGATTAATCCGAATATTGTTATCGGAGTTTGTAGGAAAAGGCTTAAAAAATATGCATTTGATTAAACATCAAAATGGAGCTATAAATCATCTATTGTGGAATGGAGATAGCTTTGAAGTCGTTAACCTCAATATGACAAAGCATTTAAGTATGAAAGCTGTAGAATGGATGTAAACAATTCAAGTCTATAGTAATTGTAAGCAGTATATTTAGAGTTGAATTAAAGAGAATGTTGTTGAGTTAAGCAAAATTGCAAGGGCAATATTATGAGTGAAAAAGTAAGGTCGATGTTTGCAGACATTGCAAACGATTATGATAGGGTAAATACAGTTCTTTCTTTTGGTGTACACCATGCTTGGAGAAGTAAAACCATAATTGAAAGTGGAGCAAAGAAAGGAGATCATGTATTAGATTGTGCAACTGGAACAGGCGATCTTGCTATTGAATTTAAAAAAGTAGTGGGGAAAGAAGGGTATGTGATGGGTACTGATTTTTGTGCCCCAATGATAGAGCCAGCTCCTGGAAAAGCAGCTAAAAAAGGATTAGAAGTCGAGTTCGAAGTGGCAGATGCAATGAATCTTCCTTATGAGGACGATCGATTTGATATTTCTAGCATAGCCTTTGGTATTAGAAATGTGGATGACCCAGTTCAAGCGCTTAAAGAAATGTCGAGAGTAGTTAAACCAGGCGGAAGAGTTGTTATACTTGAATTTGGACAACCAAAAGGCTTTTTAAGAGTACCTTATAACTTATATAGTCAACATATAATGCCAACTATAGGTGGCATACTAAGTGGTAATCGAGAAGCATACACTTACCTCCCTCGAACGAGTGCTACATTCCCATCTGGGAAAAAATTTCTAAAGTTGATGGAAGAAGCAAAATCATTTAATGATATGTGGAGTGTAAAGCTAACGGGCGGGATATCTTACATATATGTTGGAGTGGTTAAATAATTGTATCTTCAACCAATAAATTAAAAAGACAAATTCATGTTAATAGAAGACATTAAAAAAATAATTCCACACAGATATCCATTTTTATTAGTTGATAGAGTGTTGGAGAAAAATGACGACACCATTAAGGCAATTAAAAATGTGACAGCAAATGAAGAGTTCTTTAATGGTCATTTCCCAGGTCAGCCAATTATGCCTGGTGTTCTTCAAGTTGAAGCACTAGCACAAGCTGGAGCTATATTGCTTATGACCACTAAAGTTGAAGATCCTGAAAATAATATTATGGTATTTACAGGAATTAAGAATTGTAAGTTTAGAAAACAGGTTGTGCCAGGTGACCAACTTGTATTGGAAGTCGAAATTGGAGAGATGCGCCGTAATTTTGTTACTATGAAAGGTAAAGCTACAGTTGATGGTCAAGTTACATGTGAAATAGAGGCTTCAGCGGCAGTAGTACCAAAGCAATAAATGAGTACTCAAACCAGATCAAATCGCCCAACTAAAGTTACTACTCAAACAGTAGTTCAAATGAAGCACAGTGCAGAGAAAATCTCTATGCTAACGGCTTATGATTTTACAATGGCTCAGATCATTGATCAGTCAGGGATTGATATTATTCTAGTTGGAGATTCGGCAAGTAATGTAATGGCAGGTTTTGAAACTACAGTTCCCATTACTCTTGATCACATGATTTATCATACATCTTGTGTGGTTCGTGGAGTTGAACGAGCTTTAGTAATTGCAGATTTACCATTCATGAGCTATCAAGTTACTCCTAAAGAGGCTTTGATAAGTGCTGGAAGAATGATGAAAGAAGCTGGAGCTCACGCTGTTAAAATGGAAGGCGGTAAGTCTTTAATAAATACAGTGAAAAAAATTGTTGATGCAGGTATTCCTGTTATGGGACATCTTGGGTTAACACCACAGAGTATTTATAAGTTTGGCACTTATAAAGTACGGGCTAAGGAAGAAGAAGAAGCTCAGGAACTTATCAATGATGCAAAGTTACTCGAAGAAGCAGGCTGTTTTTCTATAGTACTTGAAAAGATTCCAGCAAAATTAGCAGAGAAAGTATCAAAAGAGCTTTCAATACCTACAATTGGGATTGGTGCCGGAGTTGGTTGTGATGGTCAAGTTCTTGTTATTCATGATATGTTAGGAATGAATAAAGACTTTAGCCCTCGTTTTCTGCGTCGTTATGCAGATTTACATTCGGTTATGACTGATGCTGTTAAAGACTATATCAAAGATGTTAAAAATAAAGATTTTCCTAATTCAGAGGAGCAATACAGTAGTTAATGAGTGATTTAGAAGGTTTACTAATTCTTGTAAGTAATGATGATGGTATTTATTCAAATGGAATTAAAGCGCTCGCAGAAGTAGCTTCCGAGTTTGGCGAGGTAATTATCGTTGCTCCAGATCGACAGCAGAGTGCCGTAGGACATGCTATTACGATCGAACTTCCATTAAGAGCTCAAAAAATTAAAGTAGCAGAGAGATTTAACGGATTTGCCATAAATGGAACTCCGGCTGATTGTGTTAAACTTGCCCATGACCAATTACTTGATCGAAAACCAGATTTAGTATTAAGTGGGATTAACCATGGTAGTAATGCAGGAATAAATATTTTGTATTCAGGTACAGTAAGTGCTGCTACTGAAGGTACTGTATTAGGATATCCATCAATTGCTGTTAGTTGTACTGATTATAAAGAAGACGCTGATCTTAGTGGCGCAAAAGAAGCGGTAAGAAGAGCTATTAAAGTTGTACTTGATAGAGGATTACCAAAAGGGGTAACTATCAATGTTAACGCTCCTTCTGGAGAGTTTAAAGGTATAAAATGGGCACGTATGGCAGATAGTCGATATGTGGAGGAATACGAAAGTAGAAAAGATCCCTTTAATCGCCTTTATTACTGGCTAACTGGAAAGTTTGAATTACTTGATGAAGGTAATGATGCTGACATTCATATTTTAAATGAAGGTTTTGCAACAGTTACACCTATCCAATATGATCTAACAGATTATTCGCTATTACAAAAACTTGGCGGTGAAGAATTCAATTCCTAATGAATTAACTTAAGCCTTTGCTTTAGTCTTCTTATTCATTAATTCTTGATAGTCTTCAATTGCTTGTTTTACTACTTCCTGAGCTACTTATTTTCCCTGAAAGTCTTCTACTAAAACAGATTTATTTTCCAGTTTTTTGTAGTCTTCAAAAAAGCTTCTAAGCTCTCTTAATGAATGCTTTGGTAAATCTCGAATGTCATCGTAGTGATTAACACTCATATCGTTAGAGGCAACAGCAATGATTTTGTCATCCATCTCATTACCGTCAAGCATCCGCATAACACCAATCACTTTAGCTTCAACCTGACACATGGGAACAATCTCTATTTGTGATAACACAAGAATATCAAGTGGATCTTTATCATCACAATATGTTCTAGGTATGAACCCATAATTTTTCTGGATAATTGATAGAGGAATAAAGCACGCGATCCATCAACAGCATACCAGATTCTTTATCCAATTCGTATTTAGCACGACAATTTTTTGGTATTTCAATAATACCTTTTACTACGATAGGGGCATGATCACCATAACTTACGTGATGCCAAGGGTTGAATTTCATTCAATCAGTTATCTAGAAATGAAGAGTAATTTGTAGTGCTAAATTACCCTTAATACAAGTAGCATTCAATGTGAAAGATGAGTTTATAAATTAAAACCCCATCTCTCCCAATTTTTTAATGGCTCCAAGCCAAAACTCTAAATAACGGATTTTAGCCTCTTTACTAACCTGAACATTAATCTGGTTCATATGAGACAAGGCAACAGTTCCTAGATGAGTTCCCCATTTAGCACTATCGACCGATACAAACGAATCATTAATATTTTCCTGAGCAAATATCTGAGTATTCTGGAATAGAAAAACTGGGTTAAGTGAATAGTTTGTCTCTTTTCCAACTGCAGCACTGTAGGAGAAATAAGGGAAACCTTCTAAGTTTGGGGTATCAGGATTGAATTCATCTTGTACATAGCCTCTGCATAGTTGTTCAACTGAACTTAATACTTCACTCTTTTCTCTTGTGTAAACGCTGTTTCCAAACCAATCAACTACATCACTTAATCTTTCTGTAATAATTTCAGGAGTTTTTAAGATAAGATCAGCTAGATAAGTGCCACGATGTGGTGTCGCTAAGGTTGTAAGGGAAGCTACTTTTTGTGATATATCCATATGGGTTAAGGCACGACGCATATCAAGCCCACCCATACTATGGGCAATCACATTTACCTTTTCGTAGCCATGTTCTTCACATACCTGATTAATTAAGCGAACCCAATTTCTTGCTCTAGTTTCGATGGAGGCATAAGGAACTACATTTGGTGCAAATGCTGGAATTCCATGTTCACGCATCAACATACATGGGTCATGCAATGGAGAAGGTTTTACTAACGATCCAATTGCACCAAAACCATGACAAAGAAAGATTGGGTACTTAGTATGAAGAAGATCTGGTTGAGGAAACTCCTTTAATTTAAATCTTTTCAATAATGCACTACCATCAGCCATAATTATTCTTCAGTTTCAGTATAATCGGTTATCAAGCGTATTGTTCTAAAGACGGTTCCATCGTTTTCGATATAGATATTCATATCTTTTTCAGGAAAAATCACTCGTGAAGGTGTACTTAACCCAAGTGGTTGAAATCGTTTGTGTAGTTCTAAATGAAAACTAGTTTTAGAAAAAGAATTAGGTACTCTAACTCGATATACTTTTCTAGAAAAACTACTATCCATTTCTATATTATATAATCTAATCTGGTTAGATTTTATGTTGGAATAATTAAAAGATAATTGAATTAGGGAATCTAATTCAGCCTCTGTTGAAATTTTATTTGGTATAAAATCTGGAGTGTAGGCAAGAATAATTCCGGCAAGAATACATGCTACAATAAGAAGGGATGTAATGATTTTCTTTGGAGATTTCATCAAGTCATATTACTCAGAATCGAAGATAAATTTCAATACTCGTTCTGCTACTTCTTGTTTAGATCCTTTGAACTCGGTATTAGAATTATTTCCTAAAACGAAAACATGATTAGTATCTGTTTCAAATCCGGTGCTTTTATCGGATAGTGAATTTGCAATAATCCAATCAGCATTTTTTCTTTTTAACTTGGATGTAGCATTTTCTATCAAATTTTCTGTTTCCATTGCAAAACCAATCAATGTTTGATTAGTTGACTTACGTTCACCAAGCCAGGCTAGAATATCAGTAGTTCCCTTTAGATTGAGTAAACTCGGGTTCCCATCCTTTTTTACCTTATGATCAAAGGTGTCTGTAGGAGTGAAATCAGATACTGCTGCTGCCATAATTATGATATCGGCATCTGCTTTTTCTTGTACTGCTTTAAATAAATCTTCAGCTGAGACAATAGATTTTGTGATAATTCCTTCGGGTTCTACTAAATGAACAGGTCCATGAATTAACGTTACCTCAGCACCAAGTCTTTGAGCAGCTATTGCCATCGAAAAACCCATTTTACCAGAGCTAGGGTTGGAAATAAAACGAACTGGGTCAATAAATTCTCTTGTTGGACCTGCAGTAATTACAACTTTTTTACCTTCAAGTGGCCCTTTAATTGAACCAATTATTTGGCTTGCTTGGTCTAAGATTGAATCAAATTCAGGTAATCGTCCTTTACCGTCTAATCCACTTGCCAAGAATCCTGTTTCAGGTTCTAAAATATGATATCCGAACTCTTTTACTTTTTTCAAATTAGTTGAAACAGAAGGGGATTCGTACATCTCACCATCCATTGTTGGACAAATAAGAATAGGACATCGAGCTGCTAATATCGTTGAGGTAAGCATATTATCAGATATCCCATTAGCAATTTTAGCTAGTGTATTTCCAGTACAAGGGGCGATTATAAAAAGATCAGCCCATTCACCCCAGTTAATATGACGTGTCCATTCTGTAGCAGATTCTTGTTCTTCAGGAAAAATTTCAATGGCCACTTCATGACCAGATAGGGAAGCAAAGGTTTCTAAACCAACAAAGCGAGTTGCAGAAGGAGTCATTGTAACTCTAACTTCAGCACCCGCTTTTTGAAATTCTCTAAGTAAAAAAACAGCTTTATAAGCTGCAATTCCTCCGGTTACACCTAGAATGATGCGTTTGCCGGAGAGCATGACTTACTCAGCTTCTGGTCTTCGGTAATAGATTTCGTCGTTTTCCATTTCAGAAACAGAACGTTGAACTGCATGAGGAAGCTTTTCGAAAGCTTTTGAAATTTGTTCTTGTTCTTCATTGAATGAAAACTCATCGTCATCATCAAAACCTTCGAAATATTGAAGTTTTTCATCAAGCTCTAATTTTTCTTGAGCTGCAAGTTGACGAGCTCTTTTAGACATAATTACAAGTAGTTCATACTTGTTTCCAGTTACGTCTTTTAATTTTTCAATATCAAGGGTACGAATTGGCATAATATTTTTTAAGAATTCATGAATTTGGTTACAGTTTCTTTAACCTGAGAGTATGCAACGTCTAATTCATCATTAATTATTACGTGATCAAATTGATCAGCGTATTCAAGTTCTTCGTTTGCGCGTTCAAGTCGCAGTGCTAAAGTTTCTTCACTTTCAGTGCCACGGGCCTCTAAACGCTGCTTTAATACCGAAATTGAAGGGGGCTGAATAAATAAGCAAAGGCAATCTTTACCATATAGTAGCTTAACATTTACAGCACCCTTTACATCGACATCAAGCAAAATAAAATAGCCTGTTTTTAGCTTCTTATCAACTTCTGATCGAAGTGTTCCATATCGAGTTCCATTATAAAATTCTTCCCATTCTAGAAAGTCATTTTCGTCGATTTTCTGTTGAAATTCATCCTTACTTAAAAAATGATAATGAACTCCATTTTCTTCGTCTTTGCGAGGAGAGCGTGTAGTAGCAGAAACTGAAAATTTAAGTTTTTCAAGATCTTCAAATAGCATGTTGGCTATTGTTGATTTACCTGCTCCACTCGGCGCTGCTAATATTATAATCTTACCTTTACTCAACGTTTTGAACTTGTTCTCGGATTTGCTCTAACATCTCTTTTGCTTTCACAACATGGTGTGCAATTTCTGAATCGTTTGCTTTTGAACCAATTGTGTTTAATTCCCGATTAATTTCTTGAGTTAAAAAATTTAATCTTCTTCCTGCTGGCTCTGGTTGTTCAATTGCTTCAACAAAAAACTTTAGATGTGCACGAAGTCTAACAGTTTCTTCGGTTATATCCATTTTATCAGCAATGATTGCTACTTCCATTTCGAGGCGATCTTCATCCAGATTCTCATCACTTACTAACAGTTTAATACGATCGTGAAGCTTAACTCGTACTTCTTCACTTCTACCATCAGTTATTACAATTATATCATCAAGAGTGCTATTAATAGCTTGAATACGATCTATTAAGTCATTCTTTAATTGATCTCCTTCCTGAGTTCTCATTTTCATTAAATTTACAAGAGCGTCCTCAGTTGCATTTTTTACAAGAGCCCACTTTCTAGTTAATGACTCTTCGTCTTCCTCTTTAGAAATAAATACATCCCCAAAACTTGTAATATTTTTTAAATCAATAGGTTCTTCAATACCAGCGCTTTCTCTAAGTTGATTTAGTAGCTTTGCATAGGCTTTTACTTTAACTTCATCAATTTGAATGGCAGGTTCACCAGAATCTTTTTCTGAGATGTATACACTTACATTAAGCTTTCCACGGCTCACAGATTTTTGAATAAGTTCCTTAAGCTCCAGTTCTTTGTGTTGAAGCCGTTGAGGTAACCGAGTAGTAACGTCTAAATACCGGCTATTTAAAGTTTTTAGTTCGACAGTGGCGTTGAGTCCGTTATCAGCAGCCTCACCTCGCCCAAACCCGGTCATTGAGATAATCATAGATGAATTATTGAAGTGAAAGAGTTGTGAGAGGAAAGGTACAAAAGAGTGTGGTTCCAAAAAAACTAAGTCGTTGTCAAGATGAATGATTTTACTATCTTTTGCGGCAATGGAAATACTATGAATATACTTGGAATATCTGCTTTTTATCACGACTCAGCTGCTTGTCTTCTGCAAAATGGAAAGATTGTAGCTGCAGCACAAGAAGAACGCTTTACTCGCAAGAAGCAAGATGAGAGTTTCCCAGTAAACGCCACAACCTATTGTTTAGAGCATTCTGGTTTAACTATTGATGAACTGGATGCCATTGTTTTTTATGATAAGCCATTTCTTAAATTCGAGCGACTCCTTGAAACCTACTTGTCCTTTGCACCAAAAGGAATCCGATCTTTTATTGTTGCTATACCGGTTTGGCTTAAGGAAAAAATGTTTTTAAAAAAACTTATCTATGATGAGTTGAAGAAAGTTGGAGAGTATAAAAAGAGCGATGTTACTCTGTTATTTCCAGAGCATCATCTGAGTCATGCTGCAAGTGCTTTCTACCCGTCAAAATTTGAAGATGCCGCAATTCTTACTATCGATGGAGTAGGGGAATGGGCCACAGCATCAATTTGTCATGGAAAGGGTAAGGATATTACTATTCTAAAAGAATTGAAATTTCCACACTCTTTAGGTCTGTTGTATTCGGCGTTTACTTATTTCTTGGGATTTAAAGTAAACTCAGGAGAGTATAAGTTGATGGGACTGGCGCCATATGGGAATCCCGATTCAAAATTACTTCAAGAATACATCACTAAAATAAAAGAAGAGTTGGTAGATATTCGGGATGACGGCTCAATATGGCTAAACCAAGATTATTTCAGCTATGCTACTGGCCTTCGAATGGTGAATGACACAAAATGGGAAAACCTATTTGGTTTTAGTCGACGAGAAGGAGAAGGAGAACTAGAACAATATGAAGCTGATTTAGCCCTCGCAATTCAGATGGTAACAGAAGAAATTGTTGTTAAGATGGCAAAGCATGCTAAAGAATTAACGAGCGCAAAAGCTATATGTATGGCAGGTGGTGTTGCACTAAATTGTGTTGCAAATGGAAAACTTCAAAATGAAGGAATTTTCGATGAAGTGTATATTCAGCCAGCAGCAGGAGATGCTGGTGGAGCAGTAGGAGCTGCATTAGCTGCTCAGTATATTTATTTTGGAGAAGATAGAGTCCCTGAATCACCAGATTCAATGCAAGGTGCTTATCTAGGGCCAGAGTATTATGCCATAGATATTGAAAGATCACTTAAGAAATTTAAACCTGTTTATAAAAAGAGTATTGGTAAGAGGCTTTACACAAAAGTTGCCAAGATTCTAGACGATGGAAATGTTGTTGGATGGTTTCAAGGTAGAATGGAATTTGGCCCACGTGCATTAGGTGGAAGAAGTATTATTGCTGATCCACGAAGAATAGATATGCAGAAAAAACTGAATCTTAAAATTAAATACCGAGAATCATTTAGACCCTTTGCCCCATCAGTTTTAGCTGAAGAAGTTTCCACCTATTTCGAAATGGAAAATGATTCGCCATACATGCTATTAGTGCAACCTGTTAAAGAAGAATTAAGAGAAAAGTTGCCTAAAGGCTATAATGAAATGCCTTTAAGAGAAAAGCTAGGAGTAAAAAGATCTGAATTTCCAGCGATTACACACATTGATTTTTCAGCTCGAATTCAAACTGTTCATAAAGAAACAAACCCAAAATATTGGAATTTGATTTCTGCTTTTAAAGAAAAAACAGGTTGTGGAATGGTAGTGAATACAAGCTTCAATGTACGAGGAGAACCCATTGTTAACACTCCTGAAGATGCCTATCGATGTTTTATGAATACTGAGATGGATTATCTGGTAATTGGTGAGTATGTTTTTGCAAAAGAAGACCAGCCTGAGTGGACTGAAAAGATTATTTTTAATAAAGATTAATTATGAATAAAAGCCTACTGCTAATTGACAATTCAAAGTATGCAATTGGTAGAAAGCAGTATTTATGGCTTTGAAAAATTAAGAGCTAATTATTATGGATTTACTAAAAGACTTATGGGGATTTATGAAAGAGCGGAAGAAATTCTGGCTTGCTCCTGTAATTTTAATTTTACTATTACTAGGATTTTTGATTGTTATCGGAGGCGGTTCTTCTATCGCACCATTCATTTATACTTTGTTTTGATATGATGCCTGTACGGGACATAGAATTTGTCAGGAATGACCCTGAAACAGCTAAAACTCAGTTAGTGATGGTTGTAGGATTTCTAGTGCTTGCTGCCATTTTAGATAATGAGTACATAGCATATGGAGCACTTGGGATAGGTTTAATTAGCTTAGTAATTCCCCCTGCTGGTCACTGGATAGTTTGGGGATGGTATAAGCTTGCTCTTGTTTTAAGTAAAGTGATGAACCCACTTGTTTTGGGATTAGTCTACTTCCTATTTATCTCACCAATAGCGATACTGTTTCGATTATTTGGAAATGACCCAATGCGACTCAAGGATAACCGGGGGAGTATGTATGAACTACGAGAAAAAACCTATACTAAAAAAGATTTAGAGAATCCTTGGTAGCATAGTATTCTGTAGAATCAAATATTAGGATTACTTATCTAGTAACCTTCTGTGGTAATTAATCTGCCCTAAATGATAGTTTAGGTGTCCATAGAGGTGAAGGAAAAATCCTTCAATGGTGAATGTATTTCCACCGATTTCTTGAGGGTATTTATTTTTGAGTTCATAATCCGGAATCCCGTCAAGCGTTTCTGTCACGGAGGTTAGAGCTGCATCTAAATCATCTAGCAGTTCTTGTCGAGACACTGTACCAGCAAATTCAAATTCACGGTCTCTTATATATTCTGTTCCACCTAACTCAGCTCCTAAAAAGTGTTGTAGATTACCGGATAAGTGAAGACTTAAATTCCCGGCGCTGTTAGTAATTCCATCTGCTTTTTGCCAAATAGCTTCTTCCGAAGAATAGGCTGCAATTTCAGCTTTAATACGAGGAATGTCTCGTTTGTATAATTCAGAAAGGGCTTGTGATAACATGTTATTCCTTGTTTTTTATTGCAACAAATTCCCAAAAGTGTTCATCACTTTTAAACTCTAAAACTATAATTCCTGAAATATATTTAGAAGTATTCTTTTCAATAGTATAAGTTTCTTTTAATAGAGAATCCTTAACTACATAAGCTGATTTAATATAGTCAGGCTTTACTAAACTAATACTTGATGTTCTATTATTAAAACCATCATATAGAATTACAATAAGGGAATCAATACTAGAAACAGGGCTTATTTTAAAATTACTTGTGTCTACTTTCGAAATTAAATCTTTAAGCGGAGTATTGATCTTGAGTTTATATGCATAGCATATGAAATTATATTCAAAAATGCATGTCCCAGGTCTATCATGATCCACTGTGGATCCGGATTTAGCTATGATATTTTGAGAAATCGTTTTAACAGAATCCTGAGCATTAACTGAAGACCAGGTTATAAAAAAAAGTATTAGAATTAAGTATTTAAGCATTCTCTACTTTAAGCTTCTTCAAACTTACTGCATTGGTGCAATATCGTAATCCACTTGGTGCCGGTCCATCCGGAAAAACATGACCTAAATGAGCATCACACGTGTTGCAAAGGATTTCTATACGGGTCATTCCATGACTGAAATCACCGTCATAAGCCACTGCGTTTTCTTTTACCGGCTGGGTAAAAGAAGGCCAACCTGTATGACTTTCAAACTTGGTATTGGAATCAAATAGGAGAGTATTGCAGCAAATACAAGCATATTCACCAGGCTCGAATCGACTACACATTTCGTTAGAAAATGGTCGTTCAGTTCCTTTTAGTCTAGTAACAGCATATTCTTCGTCAGTGAGTTGAGCTTTCCACTCTTCAGTAGTTTTTTCAACGCGAGTTTCAGCTTTAGGATTTCCTTCTTTAGCAATTTTTACTACATCTTTCCAGTTCAGCATAAGTAATATAATTAGTCATTCTGAGGATACTATCAAAGAATCTTGTTGTATATCATGCAAGATCCTACGCTATTCTCAGAGTGACATTAAAAGTTAATTATTTCAGTAATTCTTTAATCTTATTTGCAAAGTTGTTTGCCGCTACTTGTGATTTACCTTCAGAGTAAATCCGTACAATAGGCTCAGTATTTGATTTTCTAAGATGTACCCAACCTTCTTCGAAATCAACCTTTACACCATCAACGGTATTTGGATTTAGTGAAGCATAATGTGTTTTAACTAAGTTTAGTACATCATCTGCACTTTTACCTAACTCATCCAGCTGGATTTTATTCTTACTCATAAAGTAATTCGTGAATTCAGCTCGTAATGCTGAGGATGAAATTTTCTTTTCTGCTAAATGTTGAACAACACATGCTATTCCCACCAAAGCATCACGGCCATAATGTAAATCAGGAACAATAATTCCACCACTACCTTCTCCACCTACAACGGCATTTACTTCTTGCATTTTCTTCACAACATTAATTTCTCCAACAGCAGAACGATGACATTTCTGTCCATATTTCTCGCTTACTTCATCAGCTATTCTAGAGGAGGACAAATTTGTAGCAGTAGCACCTTTTTTCTTGCCAAGAATAAAATCAAACACTGCAGCCTGAGTATATTCTTCTCCAAATAAGGTGCCGGTATCATCTACTAAAGCTAGTCGATCTGCATCAGGATCAGTTACTACTCCTAAATCTGCACCGGTTTCTTTTACTAGCTCACATATTTCTTTAAGATTTTCAGGGAGAGGTTCAGGATTATGTGGGAAAAGCCCGTTGGGTGTACAATGAATCTTATGAAGTTTTGTAACTCCAAGTTGTTCGAGTAATAAAGGAACAGCAAGTGAGCCTGCTCCATTTACAGCATCGATAGCAACCGATATTTCTACAGACCTAATTACATCAGGATCAATAAATGGAAGATCTAAAATTGCTTGAATATGATCTTGTAGAATGTTTTCATCAGAATGAAGCTCCCCAATCTTATCATATGGTTGATAATTAAAATCACCTGATTCTGAGATTGCGATCATTTCAGAACCTTGAACAGCATCCATGAACTCGCTTGTTGAATTAAGAAGTTTAAGCGCATTCCATTCAGCAGGATTATGACTTGCCGAAATAATAATTCCTCCAGCTGCTTTGTATTTTAATACTCCCATAGCAACGGTAGGAGTTGGTACAATTCCTACTTTAATAACATTACAACCAACACTCATTAAAGTTGAAGCTACGATATCCTCACAGATTTGCCCAGTAACTCTAGAGTCTCTACCTAAAACTACGGTTCCTCCTTTAACCCAAGTTCCATAAGCAGCGGTAAAACGAGCTAGGTTTTCTGGTGTTAGGTCGGTTCCGAAGATTCCACGTATTCCGGAAACTGAAATCATTAATGCCATTTACTTTTCCTTTTATCTATTTATGAGAGTTTGTAGTTGAGCTTTCCAGGCTTGAATACCAGGGAATTTTGGATTTATTTCAATTACTTTTTCAGCTATTTCTAGAGCTTCACTGAATTGTCTATTAGTTCCATATGCACCAGATAAGTTATAAAGCATTTGAGGATCATTTGGATTTATAGCCCTAGAAGCTTCTAAAAACTCAATTCCTTTAACAGGATTTCCTTTTTGAACTTCTATTGCACCTAACATTTTTGTAATGAATGCATCATTCTGATTAATCTCATAAGATTTTTGAAGAAGAGGTTCTGCATTCTCAAAATCATTTTGATCAAGATAAATTCGTGCAGCAAAAACATATGGAGAATCATTCCAAGGTTGATTTCGGATTAATCCTCTGTATTCACGAATTGCATCTTCATAGCGCCTTTGTTGCTGGTAATATTGAGCTAATTCAACTTTAGATTCGTCCCAAGCCTTATTGTAATGAACAGTTCTAATGGCAAGACTATCAGCTTCACTAATAGGTTTATAACTAAAAACATAGGGTTCTGGTTTTTCGCCCATTACAAAAGGAAAGCTTTGCTTTAGCGTTTCGACTCTATGCCAACCCACTTGAAGATCAAATTCTGAGAAATACATTCGATCTTTGTAATTACTTAAATCCTGAAGTGGTTGAATGTTATTATAATTGAGAAGGGATTGTGAAAAGGCTTTTCCGAGCAGAAAATATCCTTGTTGATTTGGATGAAGGTGCTCGAGCATTAAATCAAAGCCAATAATTCCATCATCTGCATAAGCTACAAGTTCTTCCTCAGAAGGCACATAAGTGACCATTTCATTTTCTGAAGCAATAGATGTAATGATTTCATTAATTTCAGATGGAGCACGGAATTTTAAACCATCTAAGTCTTTTGCTAAGGTGAATTTTTGAAGAGCCGTTTCAAAATCATCTTCTTCGAATGCATCAATAGCCTCTTTATAAATTTGTTGAGCAGGAGGTTGGTTTCCATCTGTAATACTAACAAAAGGAGTATGATCTTTTAGATTACTTGTTACGCTACCAATGAATATTGGGATTCTTTCTGTATCAAATTTATTAACAATGGCTGAAATATTACTTTCGAATTGGGCCATCGCAAGCTGATATTGTGGACTTCCAAGTTCAATAGATCTAGAGTTTACAATACGCTCCATTAACGTAGCAGATTGGTCAATTTTTTTATCAGAAAAAGTCTCAGCGAACCATTTACCAGCATCAACAATAATGGTTCGTAAAAACATAAATGTTTTAAAGCGTTGTAGTTTTAAATAGAATCGTACAAAGCTTGGGAAAGCTCCTAAATTCTCATTTGAACCTACCCCGAGAGCTCCATAAAATTCATTATGACCTGCGTAAAGTAAAATGGCATCTGGTTTTTGTTCGATAATTTCATCCACTTGATCAAATAGTGTATATGAACTTATCGCAGAGATGCCCACGTTTACAACTTCAACGTTTTTATCTGGCATTGCATCTTGAAGAACATCTTGTACTATGCGAGAATATGTACCATTAAATCCATAAGGATAGCCAGCTGCACTCGAACCACCCATCGCAAAAACTCGGTATCCATTTTCAGGTTTACCCTTTAAAAAAGCATCAATAGACGGATTTGGAATAGTATTGGTATAGAAAAAATACCTAGCTGCAAAATTGGTATTGGGCATTAAGTATTCTGCAGATGGTATTTTTGGATCAACAAATAAATCAGTATTACCTAAATAATTGACACTTCGTAGAACTAATTCGATGATTAAAAAGAATAGAACAGGAATTGAAAAAGTAATGGTGTAAAACAGTGCTTTTCTCTTAGTAGAAAGTGGTCTAAGTATAGGTGTCCGTTTATTTGATCGCTTAGCCATTATTAGTTTTTTGGAATCCAAGGGGTTTCTTCTGTTCCAACAGAATGGTTTTCAAATCTTCCAAGAACAAATAGAAAGTCGGAGAGTCTGTTTAAATAAATAATTGAATTTTCAGTTAGATATTCATCTTGACTACAATCAACCGCGATACGTTCAGCACGTCTACAAACTGTACGAGCAAAATGAATAGATGCTCCAGCTTGAGTTCCACCAGGTAAAATGAAATTCTTCAGAGGGGGTAATTGCTCTTCCATTTCATCAATAGTTCTTTCTAAGAAAGTAATCTCATCTTCTGAAATTCTATTGATTCTAGTTTCTTTAGAAAATGGTGTAGCTAAATCGGCACCTAATACGAATAGTTGTTCTTGTACAATATCTAAATACTCTTTAGTTTTTACCGATGGGTTAAACGTGAGAACCATTCCTAATACTGAATTAAGTTCATCAACGGTGCCATAAGAAGCGATTCGGCTCGAATTTTTTGGCACGGTTTGACCGCCATATAACGATGTGTTTCCTGAGTCGCCTTTCTTTGTGTATATCTTCATAAATAATTTTTTTCAAAAATAGGTGTTTAGAATGACATAATCTTATAATCGAAGCAGAATCGTTCTGTAACCTTCATTTACATCATTTGTGTGGAAACACAACCTGATATTCTTACTTTTCAATCCAATTAAATATCATTTGATGAAACTAATAGTATCCTATTTCACATTAATTATTTTCCTAAGTCTTCCTGCAAAAGTTGAAGCCCGACAACAAATTTCAAACGGGCTTGATGTTATTGAAGCAATGTACAATGAATATGAAGGTGAATGGTATAAACATCTCACATTCGTTCAAAAAACAACTTTTTATAATCAAGATGGGTCTGTTCAAAGAACTCAAAATTGGTATGAAGCTCTATCATTACCAGGTAAATTAGCTATTAAATTTGATTCGAAAACAAGTAATAATGGAATTTTGTTTAATGATGGAATCCAATATGGATATGCAAATGGAGATCTTGTTCAGGAAGTAGAACGTGAACATGAATTATTAATTCTTGGCTTTGATGTATATCACCAAGACCCAGCAAAAACAGCGATACAACTAAAGAATTTAGGTTTCGAATTAGATAAAGTTTATGAAGATGAGTGGCAAGGAAGAGCTGTTTATGTAGTAGGTGTTGATTCACCAGATACTACTTCAGCACAATTCTGGGTTGATAAAGAAAGATTATACTTTGTAAGAAATATCGTGATTGGACGATTTGATACTGTTCAAGAAGTTCAGTTCAATAAATACGAAAGGCTTGGTAAAGGTTGGATAGCACCTGAAGTTATATTTAAAGCGAATGGCTTTATGGGGCTACTTGAAGAATATCTTCAAATTGTTATTCCCGATACTTTAGGCCAAGAAATTTTCAATCCAATTTTATTCACTGAAACTGTCTGGTGATAGTTAATTAAGCAGAACAGCTTCCGCCGCCTAAAACACAAAACTGAGCACAATATGGGTGATTTAGAAAAACTCGTTGAAAAGATTCTTTTATTGTTTTACCAAGAATAAAATTCTCATCGTAGGCAATTAAAGTGCATGGTAAAACAACTGTGTGATCATCACCTTTTCTTTTAACTATCATCCGTTCATGAGCACACATTTGTTGGTGAGGGTGGACATTCAAAATATCCCAACATGCAGTTGTAATTTCAGGAACGTCTTTTTCGGTCGACATCTCTGGAAAGATGACAATATTCTCTCCATTAGTTAGCGGAAGACCAACATTATATTCATCAAGTATACTTTGGAATCCAATTAAAGCGCTTACTGAAGATTCATTATATAACGAACGTCCCGCAATACTCAGATTAAAGCCCAGATCGAATAAGCTTTTAATGGTATTCAGTGTCCGTTTAAACGTTTTTTTACCACGTTCTTTTTCATGAGCTTCTTCGGTATAATGATCTAGTGAAACTCTTAAACAGAGTTTATTAGTAAATCTTCGATTCAGTTCATCCAAAGGACGAAAATATTTATCGATAGCCCGATAAGCATTGGTGAGTACCAACACATTAAAACCACGATCTAAACATAGAGTGATTATTGGAAGAATTTCTTTGTTAAGGAAAGGCTCTCCTCCAGTAAATGAAATATTTTTAGTACCAAGTTTATGCTCTTCTATTTCATCTAGATAATTTTTCACTTCATCAAAAGTGATGAATGAAAGTTCGTCGTTTGTAGGAGAGGATTCTATATAACAATTTTCACAAGCAAGGTTACATCGAGTACCCGTGTTAAACCAAAGTGTTTCAAGTTTAACCATGTCTACATAGGCACGATCTTCACCTTTTGCTGTTTTCTTTTCTTCAACAAACTTACCGTCTTTATGAAAGTTTTTCCTGATTTCAAGCTCTCTTAACAGCAAGATGCTTCCTCCGGTGAGTTTTGATTTTCAGTAGAGAAGGGGGCACTCCCAACACATCCTTCAAAAATTCCATAATGAGTTGAGAAATCACCCCAAAAATCGAAATGCTTTCCAAAACGTGTTTCCTTCAACATTTTATAAGTGTTCCCACAAACGGAATATATTCTTCCAGCTTCAAAAAGATGATGATCATCTAGTTTAAATTGGTGTCTGCTTTCTTCAACGGTTCCATTATAGCGAATAGCCTGACCGTAATCTTCACAATCAGATTCAAGTCCTTCAAGTTTTATTAGTCGGTAGGTGACTGAATGAAAGCCGATATTACCAATTTTGGCTAAAATTTCTTGGTCATCAATTTCTACTGGGTTAGAACTCACGACTCTTGGATCTGCAAATCCAGCTGCTTTAGCAAGATTTAAGAAGTCATTCCAGTATAAAGCCCCACTTAAACATTCTCCATATAAAATAGGGTCATCTTTTAGAGATTCAGGAATACGACGATCAGCGTAAATATCACTGAAGTAAAACTCACCACCATCTTTTAAAAGATGAAATACACCATCTAAGACCGCTTTTTTATCAGTAGCAAGGTTAATAACACAATTCGAAACAATAAGGTCAAGAGATTGTTCACTAATGTCTAGATCTGTAAGATGCTCAATATGTCCTTTTAAGAAACTCACATTTGAGAATCCAAATTTACTGGCATGATAGATTTTATTAGAGTTAGCAACCTGTAATTGTTGATCTGTCATATCAACTCCAATTACTGATCCTTTTTCTTCAACAAGTTTGCTTAGAATGAAACAATCTCGACCAGAACCAGATCCTAAATCCAATACTGAAAGTCCTTTTACATCAAATGGAATTGTTAATCCACAACCGTAATACTTAGTTATCACTTCGTCGCTGATATCTTTCAATATTGATTTGATGTACGCTGGATATTCTTCAATGGTACAACAAGCAGCAGTTTTTAAATCATTTGTAGATGTTAGTGTTTCACTATAATAACTAGATACCTGATCATGAATATCGTTTTTCATATAAATAATATTTTTGCCTAGAGAATATTTTAAATAATACTTGCTTAGTAAAGTGTCGATTGAACAAATAATTAGAAGGATTATAAATCTTAATTAGTTTCCGAGATATAACTTTTGTGTAACATTTTGAAGCTAAGAGGTAAATGTGAAATGGATTCAAGTTCTTTTTCAAGTTTATTAATTGCAGCTATTGGACAAGCAAAAACTTTAGTCACACCCTCCAGATATTCAGCACTTTGCTCAACTAACTGAAAATTATCAATAAATTTATTTATGATATTTTCTAAAGAGTAGGGGTAAGTTATTTCAAATAATTGCACCAAATAAATCTCAACAATAGATGCTTTTTCTAAGCAAAGTTTTGCAGATCCTCCATAGGATTGAATTAAGCCTGGTTTTCCTAATTTTGTACCTCCAAAATATCTAACTACTACAATACCCGTATTGATAACATCAAAAGATTTCAATTGATTAAGAATTGGAAGTCCTGCTGTTCCTGATGGCTCTCCATCATCGCTACTAAATTCAATAATAGATGTAGGGTTAATTCGATATCCGTAGCAGTGATGTGAAGCGTCGGGATACTCCTTTTTTACTTTCTCCAGATTATCTTTGAATTCAGTTTCATTTGCACAGAAAAAAAGAAATCCGTAAAATTTTGAACCAAGTTCTCTGAGCGACGAATCTGTATTTTTTAAAATCGTTTTCAATACAATTTATTTAATGAATACAATATCAATCAAAGTACACCAATTCGTATTTAATATTTCACTATTTAGAGTCTTTCTACCTTGCCATTAGCAATCGAAAAACCGATTTTCTGAACTGATTTAATCACTTTGTAAAGTTTCAATAAAAATTGAAACTAAGTTGAAATCACTTGTGTTTTACACTATAAATCAAACTAAATAAATTAATGCCTTCATTAAAACAAGCACTCAGGTCACAGGTTGGTCGTAAGATTATGACTGGAATAACTGGGATCGGATTAATGTTCTTTCTCATAGGTCACCTTGTTGGCAACCTATCAATATTTGGCTCTTCAGATGCCTTTAATATTTATACTAAAACCTTAACTGATCTTGGTCCATTGTTATATGTGATTGAAGCTGGTTTAGCTTTCTTTTTCTTATATCACACTGTTCTAGGCGTTTCTATTTGGTGGGGGAGAAGAAAAGCAAGACCAGAAGGTTACGATACGTACAAAACTAAAGGTGGAGCGAGTCATCAAAGTCTTGCTTCTAGAAGTATGATCATAACTGGATCTATAATTCTCATCTTTTTAGTTCTACACATTATTCATTTTAAATTTGGAGCAGACTATTCAACAATAATTGATGGTACTGAAACACGTGATTTAAGAAGATTGGTCATCGAAGAATTTCAGAGGACAGGTATAGTGATAGGATATGTATTTGTATTAGTTCTAGTAATTTTACACTTGTCTCATGGGTTTTGGAGTGCATTTACCTCACTCGGAATGAAGAATAGAGACACCTCGAAAAGAGTTCAGGTCGGTGCATATGCATTCGCTATTTTAATTATGCTGGCATTTATCTTCATCCCTCTGTACATCTATTTTAGAGGTGTACAAGGTTCATTAATTAGTTATTAAGGGAGTTTAGGAAATGAAATTAGACGGAAAGATACCTGAAGGACCACTTGAACAGAAGTGGAACTTTCATAAAAAGAATATGAAACTTGTTGCCCCAAATAACCGGCGCAAGTACGAAGTAATTATTGTTGGAACTGGATTAGCTGGCGGGGCTGCCGCTGCAAGTATGGCTGAAATGGGATATAAAGTAAAAAGCTTTTGTATTCAAGATTCAGCACGAAGAGCTCATTCTATTGCTGCACAAGGTGGAATAAATGCTGCTAAAAACTATCCTAATGATGGAGATAGTATTTGGAGGTTATTCTATGATACTATTAAAGGTGGTGATTATAGATCTAGAGAAGCAAATGTATATCGACTTGCTGAAGTTGCAAATAATATTATTGATCAAGCAGTAGCACAGGGTGTTCCTTTTGCTCGTGAATATTCAGGACTACTGGATAACAGATCTTTTGGAGGCGCTCAAGTTTCAAGAACTTTTTATGCGCGAGGGCAAACAGGTCAGCAGCTCTTATTAGGAGCATATCAAGCAATGATGCGTCAGGTGAACGAAGGTGGGATTGAATATTTCCCTCGGCATGAAATGCTTGAAGTTGTAATTATTGATGGTAAAGCCAGAGGAATTATTACCCGTGATTTAGTTTCAGGAGAAATAGTACGTCATGAAGCCGATGCCGTTGTGTTAGCAACTGGTGGATATGGAAATGTATTTTACTTATCTACCAATGCGAAAAATTCAAATGTAACTGCTGCTTGGAGAGCACATAAGAAAGGTGCTTTATTCGCTAATCCTTGTTTTGTTCAAGTTCATCCAACATGTATACCTGTTTCAGGAGATTATCAATCTAAACTTACTTTGATGAGTGAGAGTTTGAGAAACGATGGTCGTGTTTGGGTTCCACGTAAGAAAGGAGATGATCGTCATCCAAATGACATTCCAGACGAAGAGCGTTATTACTACCTAGAAGAGCGTTATCCGAGTTTCGGGAACTTAGTTCCTAGAGATGTTGCATCAAGAAATGCTAAACTTGTTTGTGATGATGGTTTGGGAGTAGGAGAAACTGGATTAGCTGTTTATCTTGACTTTAGAGATGCAATTAAGCGATATGGTGAAGAAACTATTCGAGCTAAATATGGAAACCTTTTCGATATGTACCTTAATATCGCTGGTGAAAATCCATATTCACAGCCTATGAAAATCTATCCTGCTGTACATTATACAATGGGTGGTCTTTGGGTTGATTACAACTTAATGACTAATGTACCAGGTCTTTTTGCTACAGGTGAAGCGAATTTCTCAGACCACGGAGCGAACCGATTGGGAGCTAGTGCTTTAATGCAGGGACTTTCAGACGGTTACTTTGTACTTCCTGCAACCATTGGGAATTATCTTGCGGATGAGGAAATCGGTAAACGTTATGGAACAGATCATTCAGAATTTGAAAAAGCTGCGACAGAAGCTCAAGCTCAGATTGACAAGCTTTTAAGTATTAAAGGAAAACGAACCATTATCGATTTCCACAGAACGCTGGGTAAAATTGTTTGGGACAAAATTGGTATTTCAAGAACAAAAGAAGGTTTAGAATCAGCAATAAAAGAGATTCAAGCTCTACGTGAAGAATACTGGACGAATGTTTACGTACCAGGTGAGAAAAACAATTTTAACAAATATCTTGAATTTGCAGGCCGTGTAGCTGATTTCTTTGAGTTAGCGGAATTAATGGCAAAAGACGCACTAGATCGCGAAGAATCTTGCGGCTGTCATTTACGTGACGAACATCAAACAGAAGAAGGGGAAGCCCTTAGAAATGATAAAGACTATTCATATGTAGCTGCCTGGGAATATCAGGGAGTAAATGGGGAGCTTAAAGAAAAGCTTCATAAAGAAAACCTTGAATTCGAATTCGTTGAGTTAAAGCAACGTAGCTACAAATAAGGAGATTTTATGAGTAAAGATATGACTATACATTTGAAGTACTGGAAACAGGATGGGCCTAATGCTAAAGGATACTTCGAAGAAAGAACACTTAAGACAGTAAATGAGCATATGTCCTTTTTGGAAATGCTTGATGTACTAAATGAAGAACTTCAATTGGATGGAATAGATCCTGTAGAATTTGATTATGATTGCCGTGAAGGAATTTGTGGTTCTTGTAATTTGGTAATAAATGGACAAGCTCATGGTCCAAAGGAAAAAGTGGCTTGTTGTCAGTTACATATGCGGAACTACAAAGATGGAGATAGCATAACTATCGAGCCACCTAGAGCGGGTGCCTTTCCAATCATAAAAGATTTGGTTGTAGATCGTTCTGCTTTCGATCGTATTATTGAAGCTGGTGGATATGTATCTGTGAAAACGGGTTCTGCCCAGGAAGCTAATTCTATTTCAATTGAAAAAGAAAACTCCGATATTGCATTTGATTATGCTACTTGCATTGGCTGTGGGGCATGTGTTGCTGCTTGTCCTAATGCATCTGCTTCTTTGTTTACTGGCGCAAAAATTGCACATTTAGGTAAACTACCACAAGGAGAGTTAGAGAGGAGTAACCGTGTAGTAGCTATGGTAGACCAAATGAAAGAAGAAGGCTTTGGCGATTGTTCGAACTACGCCGAATGTGAAGCTGTTTGTCCTGTAGGTATATCTATTTCTGCAATTGCTGAAATGAGAAGGGATTATGTGAAAGCAGTGTTTAGCTAAATTGATCTTTAAATTTTAAAGCCACCTTACTTAGTGAGGTGGCTTTTTTTATAAAATTGATAAAAAAAGCCATTTCCTTTTCAAGAAAATGGCTTTGGCTTTTTGGGGTACATTATTAATAATAATGAATTCAAAAATATCTTTTCTATTTAAGTAAAGAATCACAAAAGTGTAATAAATTAAAGGTTCTCTTATTGGTATATCATGAAAATAAATTTTAGTAATTGGATCAGTAAAAAATGACAAAAAGTAAAAATAGAATTAGGAAAATTATACCATTAAGTATTCTACTACTCATTATTACTTTGTTCTTTATTGTTACAGGTTATCATTATATCCCTGTTGATATTAGTTTAGGAGCTTGTATTAAGGATTATTCGAGTCCATCTACATTCATGAAGCGGGTAAGTCCATTGAAAAGTTATGAATTAACAATTGAAGATGATAAAGTTCTCATCTGCTATGGGAGTCCTTCCGCAAATGAAAGAAAAATATTTGGTGGAATTGTGCCATATAATAGAAATTGGAGATTTGGGGCAAATGAACCAACAAGAGTTTATACATCTACAGATTTAGTAATGGGTGAAGTTGTTGTTCCAAAAGGAAGATATTCTATGTATGCAATACCTGGTGAAGAAAGTTGGGAGATATTCATATCTGAGTCAACATTTCATTGGGGAAATGCAATTTCAAAATCGGTAAAAGACCAAGAAATTGGTAGCTTTGAAATTAAGTCGGAGTATAATCCAATATATGTAGAAAGCTTTACAATAATGTCTGATGAAGGGGATATAATTGTAGAATGGGAAAATATAAGATTAAGAATACCATTAGTAAATTTTGGAGATTAATGAAGTCTTAAATTTTTCTAATTCATACTTACATAGATTAAATTTTATTCATTAAAAAAACCTAAATAGTAGATATTGAAGTAATTGGTTTTCTTTAAAAAAAAAAGAAAGCTATGTCACTCATAATTAAACCTTCATCCGTTTTAAAAACCATCATCTTTGGTTTTATTCCAATTTTAATAGTACTCGGATTTATTACTACAGGATATAAATATGTTCCTGTCGAGTATACAGTCGGAAAGTGCTTGAAAGACTATACAAATGCTGCTTCTTATAAAGGGCGATCGAGTAAATTAAAAACTACTGACTTTAAGCTTGAAGAGGTAGATATTTTAATGTGTTATGGAAGTCCAGAAGCTCTGGATCACAATATATATGGTGACCAAGTACCATTTGATCAATTATGGGAGTTTGGAGCAAATGAACCTACTCGAATTTATACAAATAAAGATATTGTTTTAGGAGAGTTAGAAGTTCCAAAAGGGAGATATTCCATTTATGCTATCCCTGGAAAATGGAATTGGGAAGTATTCATTTCAAAATCAACCGATCATTGGGGTAATGAGATAACTACTGAAGTTAGGAATCAAGAGATTGGAAGTTTTAAAGTGAGGCCTCAATACAATTCTGAATTTGTAAATGAATTAACAATACGACCAAGTCAGAATGAAATTATTGCAGAATGGGGAAAAACACGTATTCGAATTCCAATTGAAAATATTGATTCAGGTGAAAAAACTAAACACTTAACCATTATATCGAAATTTTTCTCTTCACTATAATAGTTTTAGATCAGGTCGAATAACCCGTTAATCTCTTTTTCAGTATTCGCTAAATTTGGTGAAATTCTAATGGTTGAGTACTGATCGAATGGTCGAAATATATATCCATTATTTTCAAATAATTGTTGAGCTAAATCAGAAGGTATTTGATTTTTAATCTCAATCACAAATAATGAACCTGATAGTTCCCATGAACTTGGCGATCGCCAAACAGTATTTGGGTTTTCATCAGTAAGTTGTTTAGCTAAAGCCCAGAGTGATTTAAGTTTAAGTTCTTTTGCCATAGGATCGATTGCCATTTGGAAATCTATTGCATGACCTAAAGTTAGCACATGAGTAAGATTGCGAGTTCCATAGTCTTCGAATTTACGTGCTGAATTATTCCAATTCTTTTGGCCCCAAGTTACAAACATAGGGTTAATATGATTCTGAATCCGTTTACTAAAATATGCTACACTAATGCTTTTAGGAGCTTGAATCCATTTATGAGCGCTAGTGCCAATTACATCAACATCCAGCTCTTTTGCGTCTATCGGAATCATTCCCATTGTTTGAGCGGTATCAAGTGCTACAAATTCAACTCCTTTTGAACGTGCTAATGCCGTAATCTCTTTTACAGGCTGTCTAATGCCAAATGTATTGTCTATATGAGGGATAACTACTAGCTTGGTGTTAGAGGTGATATTCTGGTCATATAATGATAGAATATCAGCCTTTGTTATAAGAGAAAGATCATTGTGAGGAATATCAAATGTCTTTACAGAATAGCCAATATTCTTAGAATGTAAATGAAATGGAATAGCCGCACCTGAATGACTAAAATTACAGAAAAGGACTTCGTCTTCTTCATTTAGAGAAAGACCTAGAGCTAATACATTAAAAATCTCAGTAGTATTATGTGGAATTGAGATTTCATCAACATCCGCATTTATAAATCTTGCAGCTTTAGCTCTTACTTCCTCAATAGGTTCATTCCATTCTCCGCTCCACATATAAAACCAAGGGTTACTCTCGCAAAGAGCTATATAGTCTTGATGAGCTTCTTGTACTATTTTTGGAATAGTTCCAGTTGAACCATGATTTAAGTATGTAATATTTGCCCCAAGACTATAATCCTTTTTTGATGGTAATTCTCCAGAAGAAAATTTACTCTTTAGTTTCTCTTTGAAAACAGAATCGAGTGGAGTTAACAAAGAAAGAGCAGATATTGTTGATCCTGTTGTGATGGTTTTAAGGAAATCTTTTCTTGTGGTACTCATTGTAGCTTATGAGATTAAAACGTTTACCAATGTAGCTAAATCTTTTGAATCATTATATACATTTGGAGAAATCCGTATTGCATCTCCTCTATAGGAGACAAACACATTTGCATTAGTAAGCTTTTGCTTTATCTCCTCCATATTATGATATACCCCCAATCGAATACCAAATAGGTTTGAAGCTCTATATTCTTGGTCTTCAATATAGAATCCAGCTTCTCCTAGTTGTGAAACGGACTTAGAAACTAATTCGTCGCAATAAGATTTTATGTTTTCTACACCCCAGGTGTTAAGTCTCTTTATAGCTTCAAGAAGCATAGGGACTAGAATAAAATTACTATGCTCACCAACTTCATATCTTAATGCTCCAGGTTGATAACTATCATTATAATTCACAAGGTTGGCAAAATTTTCACTTTCAAAACGGTTTATCCAATTTTCTTCAATTGGATTTCCTTTATCAAAAGTCTCTCCATAATATGCCATTCCAATACTATATGGACCCATCATAGATTTATAACCTGCTGCAATAAGAGCATCAGGCTGTAGTTCATTTACATCAAAAGGAACAGCTCCAATAGATTGAGTTCCATCAATAACCAATAATGCCCCAAATGATTTAGTCTTTTTTCGGATGGATAATAAATCAAAAAGAGTACCATCAGCCCAATGAATATGTCCACAGGCAACGAGTTTAGTATTAGGATTTATAGCTTCCAAGATTTTCTCGTTCCAAATGCGGCCTCTATTTTCATTTACTAGAGGAGCTGAAACTGTAATAATCTTGGCACCCGATTGTTTAGCCACAGTTCTCCATGGATAGACATTACTTGGGAATTGCTCTCCAACAACAAGGATTTCATCACCTTCACACAAATTTAGATTATGTGCTACATTTGCAAATCCATATGATACAGATGGAACTATGACACATCTATTTGAATCTGAAATATGTATAAGTTTGGCATACTCTTTACGAAGTTCTTCAGAATCAGTAAAGAAATCTTCGCCTTTTACTTTCCAGGGTTGTTGTTTTTTGAGAAGTCCCTGAATTCCTGCTTCTTCCACCGTTTTCATCAAAGGTGACATATATGCACAATTCAAGTAAGTAACTTCTGGATCGAGATTAAAGAGATCTTTTTGGCAATTCATTCAAGAAGATAATCCAACTTGAATAAATATCACATTTCTATATTTATGGTACCCAGAAATAATTCTGGATTACGTCAAAAATCGATACAATGTAGGTTCATCATTCACATAACGGAAGGTTAAATTCTTAGCTTCCATTCGTTTCATAAGAGGTTCTAAATCACTTTGGTGATTGATTTCTAGTCCAATAAGTGCTGGACCAAGCTCTCGATTTGTTTTCTTGGAATATTCGAAATAAGTGATGTCATCGTTAGGTCCTAGAACATCTCTTAAAAACTCCATCAATACTCCAGCACGTTGTGGAAAATCAACAATGAAGTAATGTTTTAAACCTTTATACATTAACCAACGCTCGTTTATTTCAGCCGTTCTTGTAATATCATTGTTACTTCCACTTACAATACAAACAACAGTTTTCCCTTTAATCTCTTCGCGAATTAAATCTAATGCTGTAATAGACATTGCACCTGCTGGTTCAACAACTATAGCTTGTTCATTGTACATCTGAAGAATAGTTCCACAAATTTTCCCTTCAGGAACGGTAATCACTCGATCAAGTACTTCTTTGCAGATCTCAAAAGTAATACTGCCCACACGCTGAACAGCGGCTCCATCTACAAATTTATCGATGTTCTCTAAAGTTACTATCTCACCTTTTTCTATTGATACCTTCATCGCAGGTGCGCCTTCTGGTTCAATACCAATAAGCTTAGTACTTTGAGAAACCGCATTAAAGTATGAGCCTACGCCAGCAGAAAGACCGCCTCCACCAACTGGTAGTACTAAGAAATCAATTTCTCCTACTGCATCATCTAGAATTTCTTTACCTACTGTTCCTTGACCAGCAATTATTTTTGGGTCATTGAAAGGAGGTATGAATGCGGCGTTTTTTTCATCACAAAATACTTTGGCTTTAGCGAAAGAATCATCAAAAGTATCACCTTCTAAAACAACTGTAACAAATTCTTTACCAAACATCTTAACCTGCTTCACTTTTTGAGCAGGCGTAGTTACTGGCATAAAAATTGTTCCATGAATTTGTTTCTTAAAACAAGCTAATGCAACACCTTGAGCATGATTTCCAGCACTAGCACAAACAACTCCATTCTTGAGTTCTTCTACAGGTGTATTTTCAATTTTATTATATGCCCCACGAATTTTATAAGAACGTACTACTTGAAGGTCTTCTCTCTTTAACCAAATTTCAGCTTCGTATTCGTCAGAAAGCTGAATATTTTTTAAAAGAGGAGTGTGGATTGCGATTTCTTTTAAAGTCAGGGCAGCCTGATTAATATCTTCTACAGATATAAGTTTTGTGTGAACGGTTTCTGCCATTTATTTCAGCAATATTTAATTCGATGTTTGTGAGTGTTGGAATATAGCTTTATGAATGGAATGATGAAGCTTAATTATTATTTTAAAGTATTCTTTTCAAAAATACTTACTAGGAGATATTCAGTGATAATCCGCCCAGTTCAAAGCTCTGATTTATTGCATATTCATATTTTAAATGAGTCTGTCTTGCCACACGTGAATTCAATACCTATTTCTGATTTTGAAGAATTTATACGAATTAGTTCTTTTTTCTTAGTAATAGAACAATCAAAAGAGATAATAGGATTTATTATTGTACTAGGGCCTGGTCAAAACTATGATAGTGAGAACTATAAATATTTCTCCAAGCATTTTTCAAGTTTTGACTATGTAGATAGAATTGTTATAGCTGAATATGTTAGAGGAAAGGGATTCGGTTCAAAACTATATCAACATTTATTTCAAATCTCAAAAGAAGATTTAATTTCTTGTGAAGTAAATATCAAGCCACCGAACGCAAAATCAATTACGTTCCATCAAATGCATGGATTTAAAGAAATAGATCAACAGTATTCTGAAAATGGCAAAAAGTATGTCTCCCTTATGGTTAGAGAGAAATAGAATCGACTTAAGTGCATTATTTACAATTATTAATAATAATTTGGAATGGTGGTTAAGAAGTCTTGATTGTAACATCTGACTATTCAATCAAAACAAACCAAAAAAAATGAATACTTCAAAATTGTATAAAGGACTGATTGCACTTGTATTAACATTTGTTCTTTCAGTAAATGCACAAGCTCAAGATAAAACAATTGTAGAACTAGCTGTTGGAACAGAATCACTATCCACATTAGTGGCTGCTGTTAAAGCTGGTGACTTAGTAGAGACGCTATCAGGAAAGGGACCATTCACAGTATTTGCTCCAACTAACGAAGCATTTGCGAAACTTCCAGAAGGAGTTGTTGAAATGTTACTTATGCCAGAGAATAAAGATAAACTAGTTGCTGTGTTAACATATCACGTTGTTGCTGGAAAAGTTATGTCAACTGACCTTAAGAATAATATGAAAGCAAAAACTGTTAATGGTGCCGAAGCTACAATTATGCTTATGAACGGTAAAGCAATGGTTGATAATGCTACTGTTGCAGCTGCTGATATTATTGCTTCAAATGGTGTTGTACATGTTATAGATACAGTAATTTTGCCACCAGAAATAATAAAAGCACTTTCAGGTGAATGATTGAAATCATTATTACTTTTAAAAAGCCGATACAGAAATGTATTGGCTTTTTTTATTTAAAGATTCTACTGCTCTAAAGAATCTCTCAACTTAGCTTGTAAACCGTTCAAGAAATGTCTCAAGTATTGATCGTTGCATTCGCGGAACTTAGATGTACCAGGTTTTCTAAAAAAAGCACTTAGTTCATGTGGACTAATACTCTTTTCTACTAGTTTGTATAATTCTATGATCTCATCTGATTGAAGATCGAAGGCGATCCTTAATTTTCTAAAGATGATATTATTATTCAATTCATTTTCTGGAATTGGTTGAGGTCCTTCTTTTTTCCCTCTTTTCTGTATAATCAATCCATTTAGGAAAGTAGCCATCATTATATCTGGCATGATAATAAAATCTTGATCGTCATCTTTCTTAAGCCAGGTAGTTACGGTTGCTTGTTTGATGGGATCGCTAGCTAAGGCAAAAACTTCCGCCATTTTTAAATCGTTGTATCCTAGTGTATATCGTAGTCGACGGAAGATGTCGTTATTGTCCATAAATAAGTACTAAATAATTATATAAATGAATATTCAAAATACCCATAATTCAACTTAGAAAAAGTATTCAAATAAGGTATTAAGACTTACTCACTCTGGTATTGCTTCGAACTCTTTTCGTTTTGAATCCATCCAATTTTGAAATGAATCTGGTTCATTCATTTTTGAACGCATTTCTTGCATTGCATTGAGATGAGCTTCATCATTTTGTTGAAACATTTCTTTTCCATGATCATGACTCATCTTAGCAATTTCATCAAACGTTTCTGCATGGAATTCTAAATCACAAGCGCCACCAAGTTGGTTACAGGTCATTGTTTTCATAGAAATGGGATTGATTCGAGTTTACCTTAATATGAATGTAGACTGCAATGAACAAATAAGCAAAAACCATAAATATATAACCATATGTAATTATGTGTACAATTCTGCAACTTACCAACTAGGATATTCAATCTTTAACTAATAAGTACACAATGAAGAAAGGAACTGGAATGGCTTTAGGAATAGCAATCGGAGTAGCTTTTGGAGTTGCTTTAGATAATATTGGTGTATGGATTGCTATTGGCATAGCACTTGGAGCAGGTATTGAAGCAAGGATTGCAAAAAAAGCTAGTTTAGATTAATGATAAAAAATTGTTATCGAAATTGCACAGATTTAATGTGAATCACTGTTCCAATTGAGTCTTAAAAACACATGCTAATTGGACTGAAATCGATTCTAAATCTGCAGTTTAGAATTTGGTAAGATTGATCACGTAAGTTTTCCATTGGTTGGTAAGCGTTAGATTTATTCGTGTCACAAAGCCATCTGCAGAATCAAGAATATCTTCCATAGTGACTTGGTTCTTTACCACCTACTACACCTTTCATTCCAATATCGACCTTCCCATATTTTGAAAAGTCGTTTATTTCATCATTAACATATTCCTTATGATTGTTATCTATTCTTGATTCACTTCATTTTGTTGATTACGAGTCTGATACCAAATGTTTATTTATAGTGTAATCAGGATACCAATCACAAATAATACAATTTCACTCGCAGTCTAAACTAGATGTTTATTAATTCTGTTTTCTGAAATGAGTTGCCCCCTGATTTTTCTAAATAGTTTGATAATCGAAATTTTTTATTCCTCGATTTAAAATAAGTGAATTTGAAACCTCTAAAAAAGAAGAGTTAGAACTTATTGATATCATAAAGCTATATTACAGCTATGTTTTTATCAAATGAGCTAAACAGCAAGTTGAAGACCGTCTTTTGGATTACCCTTTCATGGGTAATTATTTCATTACTCCAAATGGGTTATGAGTTAGCGTTATTAGAAGAATATGGGTACGAATACCGATGGAGTGAACCCGGTGAGGTTTTATCATATGTTGTAATAAATACATCAGCATTTATCCTAAATGGATTTATTGGAGGTTTAGTGATTGTATTCCTCCTACAAACATGGATAAGAGATGAGTCATACATTAGAGGTATACTTAAAGGTCTAATGCTGTATGCAATACTGTTTATTCTAATGACATGTATACAAAATTACTTTGTAATACTTTCGCTTTGGGACGGATTGGGTTCTTTTTTTGATGCATACCTTATTGGACTGGATGAATATTTTTTCAGTTTTGAATTTGTAAGGATGTTTGTGTTTTGGCTATTGGTATTAACTGGAACACTAATAACTTTATTTGTAAATGATAAGTATGGCCCCGGAATTTTTTGGAAGTTCTTGATGGGGAAATATTTTGAACCGACTAATGAGGAAAGAATATTTCTATTTCTAGATTTGAAAGGAGCAACAACCATAGCTGAGAAATTAGGGGAGAAGCTATACTTCAACTTCCTTCAGAAAGTTTTTAAGGATATAACGAAAGAACTTATAAAAACAGAAGGAGAGATTTATCAATATGTTGGCGATGAAGTAACAGTTTCTTGGGAAGTTGAGAAAGGAATAAAAAATCAAAATTGTATTCGATGTTTTGGCTTAATAGATCAAAAACTCTCTGATTTAGAATCCGATTATATTGAGCAATTTGGTGTTTTGCCTACATTTAAGGCTGGCTTACATGTAGGAGCAGTAACGGTTGGAGAAATAGGTGTCATTAAAAGAGAGATTGTTTATTCTGGAGATATACTTAATACCACATCTAGAATAATTGGACTATGTAATGAATTGGAAGAGCGATTTCTATTTTCTGAGTCAATACTTAATAAATTTCCAAGGGGAGAGCTTAAGACGCAATCAAAAGGTAAAATAAAATTAAGAGGTAGAGAAGAAGAGGTAGAACTTTATTCCTTAAAATTGTAATTAATGACAAAGCAACTTTCTTGATGTTAACACCGTAACGAATCTCATTAACATTATTAAGAAGGAGACATCATGGAAGGTAAAGGATCTGGAATCGCTATTGGAATTGCTATTGGAACCGCAATAGGTGTAGCAACAGGAAGCTTAGGAATTTGGATTGGTTTAGGTGTTGTCGTGGGTGTTTTAATTGAAAACGGGGAATTTGACAACTGGGAAATATGGGGTTGTAGTACTAAAGAGGAGTAATTTTTTCTAAGTCATTCTGAGGATACTTCTGAAGAATCTGTAAGTTTACTGAACTGCTTAAACATCTTATCAATATTTCTCACTCTTATTTTGTGCCAAAAAAGGTTGCAAAAACTTCCTAAACGAAATAAGAATAGTGTTCATGAAGGATCTCTGAAATAGCTATGGAACCAAAAACTCTTTTTTATAAATAGTATAAAAAGTAAGTAGCTAAAATGGCGGTCATATTATAAATTCCATGAGCCACAATCGAAGAGGTTAGTCGACCTGTAAAAATAAAAAGTAGGGTATAAGCAATAGTTGGTATCAGAATATCAAACCATGCCAATGAATTTGTTGGTAGGTGACCCATTGAGAAAATGATAATTGATAAAACGGAAGAGAACCATAAACCAAATTTATGGTTTTTAAATACATTCTTTAAGACGTTTATAAAGTAACCTCGATTAAATAATTCTTCGGTTATTCCTCCACCAATTACTCCTAAAGCCATATATGAAACAATTCCTAATAGGGAGCCATCGAAAGTAGAAACCATACTAGAGATATCCGTTCTTTCAGAACCACCTGTTAATGGAATTATCACAGCGAATTGAAGAATAAGCCAACTCAGACCTACAGTCATTCCAAGGAGAGTATCCTTCTTCCAGTTTTCAAATGATAAACCGATATACAAAAAATCCTTCTTTAACCATTTTAAGGAAAAGTATAGGAAAAGACTTATAGAAAAGATTTGAAATAAAGCAGTGAAGAGTAGATTTATTCCAGTAAATCCCCCATTTATTTTGGTAACTCCAAAGAAAATATTGGGAAGTATGAATAGTAAATACCCAAAAAGGATAGTGAAAGCGAAGATGCTTATAGTCTTAAATTCACTCTTTTTTTCTTCGGACATACTTTGACAAAACGTTTAGTTAAAGTTTTAATCCTTGACGAAGTTCAGTCTTTTTTGTTACTGATTAAAATGAAACAACTTAAAAAAGATAGAAATACTAGCTAGTTAAAAGTCCTCTCTAGTGGGAGGTGCTAGAATGAGCAAGGCGAATGAAAGCGGAGGGTGTTTGAGAGGGCAGAAGTTTATAGAATTTTCTTTACACCTCTCGAAAAGTCCAAAGTATTTGTTTGGACTTTCATCTCCCCTCAGTGGAGATCTTTCGTTGGTTTTTTTGAATTGGATTTCGAATCTTTTGAAACGGCTTAGATGTCGAACATTTTTCCTCTACTTTTGTACCTACAAAAGTAGCAAAAACTCCCCGCTACGAAATTAGAATGGCATTCATGAAGGATCAGCTGAATAAATCCAAAGGTCTAAGTTCTCAAAAGCAATATTAATTTTTTCTCCCTGAGTGGATTTATTAGCCTTTGGCACGCTGATACTTCAATTCTCTTTATCCATTCTAATTTCTAATGCGGATTTTATTAAAAGCCACCAACCTAAACCCGAAAGAAATGTGGAAGGAAGAAATAAAAGAAAGGAAGTATCCAGTAATAGAAAGAATATCAGCGGGCATGAATGACGATATCTTCATTTCTTACGGTGGGTTTTGGATACTTTTGCCCAGTAAAAAGTATTGCAAGAGGAAGCTCACAACTAAAAATCCAGAAACAGTTCTAAATCTGGTCCGTACCAAAGTTTCAGTTAAATAAATTTTGTACGTTCTTAAAAAATAAATATAGGAAAGAATATGGAATGGTCTTTAGTAGTGTTTTTGGGGATAGCAATGGTAAGTCTGGTTTCTTTTATGGGGATTTTAATTTTTGGGGTTAAAAAATCTTCTGAATTTAAAGAGCTACAAAAAATGCTAGATAGAAAGGCTAAGTATCTGGATTCAAATACAACAGAATTATGGAGAGCTTTTAAAGAGAGTGAGGAAGAGAATGGTAAACTTCTTGAACGTCTCAAAAACCTGGAAGCCATTGTTACTAGTGAAGCCTACGAAGCCATTCTATCAGGGGAAGAACCCGAGAAGATTAAACTTCACTTAGAAGAGGAAGAGACGGAAGATTTGAATGATTCCGATAAAGCGGCAAAGATTGCTAAGAGGGTGAGGTAGTTTTTTTAAATAGAACAAGCGGACGCTTGCGCTAGATTGGGGATGGTAATCCTACCGCAAATTGAAGTCTAAAATCTAAACAAAGATTCTATTTTAGATTATGAGCTTCAAACCAATTTTGTTGATTAATGAATTTAATTTTGAACTTGTTAGCTTCAAATTTAAAATCACCAATTGTTTTATTTCTATCATGACACCTAGGAATAATTTCTAGAGCAGCATTATTAAACTTAAGAGTTTTATGTAATTTATACATACCGATACCTTTTCCCTTTTCATCCTTTTTCTTCGCGGTTGGAGAACGATAGCCTTTTTCTGTAAGTTTTTCGATCTCCTTTTCCTCTATTCGGAGAGAAACCATATCAAAATGAATACTAAATGAATCTGCTTCTTCTTTAAACGAGATGTTAAAAATAGATTTAGGTGTACAATACTTTGCCGCATTATCAAATAAATAGTAGAGCGAAACAGAAAATATTTCATAATCAAAGTTTAACTTTCTCTCACATGAACCTAATCTTACTTCGATTTCTTGTTCTTCAAAATCTAAAATAAATATCTGTAAAACTGATAAGACACAATCCCGAATATAATTTTCTTCTATTCTTATTGAAGGGTGCTTTCTCTGAGTTTTTTTAAATACAGAGAATTCAACTTTCATAGTCAGATTATTTTTTAACTGCCTTTGAAGAGTTTTTACAGTCACATTTGGCTTTTCTGAAATAATTTCTTTTATGGTCTCACTTTGAGTATTTACATTTTTAGTAAGAGATTTTTGAGGTATTAGCGCAAAAAGATCTTGGATGTTATATGAGTTTAGAGAAATTAAATTATGTACTAACTCCTGAACTAACCCTGTCTGACTCGTATTTATCTCTTGTTTTAAATCAATCATTGGTTTAAGTGCCACAAGACTTAAGTCGAGTAATTTTTTGAATTTTTTTAAACTTCTAACAAACTTAGATTCAATTGTGCATATGTACAAAGTGCCAATATCATTACGTCTAAAACCAAATCTTCCTTTCTTTTGTTTACCTATAAATTTTATATCAATTGGACTATTTCTATTACTATTAGAATTTATTAGATAAGTCAATTCGAATGGAAAAGTACTAAATATTATTTCGTCGTTATTATCTGTACAGTGGTAAAAAGTCTCCATTTTTCTTATTTATAGGTATTAATACTAAAATCCTCAATAATCTTTTCAAATTGATTAGGTAAGGCATTTTTTTCTAACCTTTTATCGGATAATTCCCACGCCGGATGAAATGCATACTGATCTTTATTTGCAGAATATAAGACAACTAATTTTTTGGGATTTTTTTCTTTTAACATTTGTGCTATGTCCAAACCTTGATATTCACAATTTAAAGCTTTTCCAACACCATTTATGTCAACGAAAAAAATATCAGAGTCTCTTACAATTGGGATATCAAGACCGTCAATATCTTCAACAGCTTCAGTATGTTTCCACCCATCAGACTTTAATATTTTGACAACATTAAATTTTGTGTCATCATCGATAAAAAGAATTTTCACTCGATTCTTCATAGAATCTATTTTCATTCTGCTATCATCAAAATTATTTTGCTCTTCAATAGTTGAGGATTTTTCGGAAGAAGTAACATCTATCTTTTTGCCGCCACTTCTTTCATTTTCAAGAGATTTTTTCTCTGAACCAAGGTTAACATTTATCTCAACTTTTTGAATATTGTCTTTATCATTGAATAAACTCTTTAAAAGTTCAGTAATTTTTTTTCTAAAAAAAGCTATGATTCCTATGATGATTGAAACTGAAACAGCAATTATTATTTCGGTTAGAAAATCCTCTGAAAAAAACGAATTCTTCAATTGTTCGGAGTTTTTTAAAGTCTCCAAAGAATCTTGTAATTTCATATTATTATTTTAGTTAGGTGTTTCCGAAAGGTAATACTATATAAACAGAAAAGCCTCCGAAAAGGAGGCTTTTTGAATCATCGTAAATAAAGTCTGTCTTTGCAAGGAGTTTCGAACTGGTTAAAGCTCAAAACTCTTTCGACGAAGCAATCTCGTGCCTATGGGCAAGCATTCTGAGATTGCTTCACTTCGTACGCAAATGGAATTATCAACAAAATGCCTGTCGGTGCAACCGACTCAATTATTCTCTGGCCTCAACGTCCTAACCGTTTTACCAGCTCGCCACATTTCGGATTCTCTGAGTTCTTTGAGTTCTTCTTCCAGCCCAGCGCGGTAATCGTCTTTTGAGTTTGCATCAATTGATTTCTGAGCTTCGTTACCAGCGGCTACTTCGCTGTATAGTTTTTCAAATACAGGTTTAGTAGCATCGCGGAAAGGTTTCCACCAATCCAAAGCACCGCGTTGTGCAGTAGTGGAGCAGTTGGCATACATCCAATCCATTCCATTCTCTGCAACAAGCGGCATCAATGATTGAGTGAGTTCTTCTACAGTTTCGTTAAACGCCTCAGAAGGGGAGTGACCGTTTGTGCGGAGCACTTCATATTGAGCAGCAAAAATCCCTTGAATAGCTCCCATTAAAGTTCCACGTTCACCAGTTAAATCTGAGTATACTTCCTTTCTAAAATCAGTTTTGAATAAATAACCAGAGCCAACACCAATACCTAAAGCAACTACACGATTAAAGGCATTACCTGTTGCATCTTGGAAGATTGCGAAGCTGGAGTTTAAACCACGGCCTTCTAAAAACATTCTACGAAGTGAAGTTCCTGAACCTTTTGGAGCAACGAGGATTACATCAACATCATCAGGTGGGATGATACTTGTACGTTCTTTGTATGTGATCCCAAAACCATGAGAAAAATACAATGCTTTACCGGGAGTTAGATGCTTTTTAATAGTTGGCCATAGTGTTATTTGACCAGCATCAGAAAGCAGATATTGAATCACTGTTCCTTTTTCACAAGCTTCCTCAATCTCAAAAAGTGTCTCGCCAGGAACCCACCCATCAGCAACAGCTTTATCCCAAGTTTTTGATTCCTTGCGTTGCCCAATAATTACATTAAAGCCATTATCCTTCAAGTTTAATGCTTGACCAGGACCTTGAACTCCATAGCCAATTACGGCAATGGTTTCGTCTTTCATGGTTTCTTTTGCTTTCGCTAATGGAAATTCTTCCCGTGTTACAACTTCTTCTTCAACTCCGCCAAAATTTAAAAGTGCCATTCTATTTGTTCGTTTATGTTAGTGAGTTTCAATTATTGATATTCAGTTTAAGCCGGTAAATCTTCAATTATTTTTTCAACCAGTTTTCCAAGACCATATTCTTCACGAGATACAGCAATTCTTCCAGATCTAACGAATTCGTTAATTCCATAAGGTTTTAGTTCATCAAATAAAGCTTTGGTTTCTCTTCGATAACCTGCCTTTTCAATTACAACAAAATCCTTTTCAATAGTTAAAAACCTAGCGCTGTGTTCTCTTACAATGCGTTCAACTTCAAGACCATTTGTAAGTGATTCTGTACGAATTTTATACAGTGCTAATTCTTGTTGAACTACCTCTTTCTTTTTATAGTAATCTGCTTTAAGTACTTCCACTTGTTTATCGATCTGTTTTACAACTTTTCGAACGGCTTCCTCAGTTTCAGTAACCGCAATTGTGAACCTGTGAATGTTTTCCATTTCACTTTCTGAAGCAGTGAGGCTTTCGATATTAATTTTCCGCTTAGTAAAAATGATCGTCAATCTATGGAGGAGACCAACATTGTTTTCAGTGTATGCGGTAATGGTAAATTCTTGTTTTTCCATATCTATCATTCTAATCTAATTTCTGCAACGCCCGAACCACTTGGTACCATTGGGAATACATTATTTTCTTTTCCAACCATCACTTCCAAAAAGTATGAACCATCGTATTTGATAAACTCTTCTATAGCTGTATCAAGTTCTTCACGCTGTGTTACTTTATTCGCTTTGATATAGAATCCTTCAGCTAAAGCCTGGAAATTGGGGTTTTCCATAATGGTAGAGGAGTAGCGTTTATCAAAAAACAGTTGTTGCCATTGACGTACCATTCCCAAAAATTCATTGTTCAGTAAAAGTACTTTTACCTTTGCTCCAGTTTGATGTATGGTCGCCATTTCTTGAAGTGTCATTTGGAATCCTCCATCACCTACAACAGCAATAACAGTGCGCTCAGGCGCTCCAAGTTGTGCACCAAGAGCTGCTGGGAGTCCAAATCCCATGGTTCCAAGTCCACCAGAAGTGATATTACTTTTCGTCTTTATAAACTTAGTATAACGACAGGCAACCATTTGGTGTTGACCAACATCGGTAACTAGTACAGCGTCACCACCTGTTTTCTCATTGATGATTCGTATTACTTCTCCCATGGTAAGGATATCTGTTTTTGGATGAAGTTCATCCTCAATTACCTTTTCCTGTTCCAAAGCATCGCAATCTTTAAACTTCTGGAGCCACGATTCATGACTAGCAGGATTAATATATTTGATAAGTTCGGTTAATGACTCTTTAGCGTCACCAAGAACTGGAATATCTGCGTGTACATTTTTGTTGATTTCAGCTGGATCAATTTCCAGATGAATCACATTAGCTTGCTTGGCATATTTGGAAAGGTTCCCAGTTACGCGGTCATCAAACCTCATTCCAATAGCTATTAATACATCACATTCATTAGTAAGCAGATTAGGTCCATAATTGCCATGCATGCCTAACATTCCAACATTGAGTGGGTGGTCTGTTTCAAGAGCTGATAGACCCATGATAGTCCATGCTGAAGGGATTCCAGCTTTTTCAATTAAAGTTTTGAATTCAGTTTCAGCATTTGATAAAATCACACCTTGCCCAAATAAAACAAAAGGGCGTTTAGCAGAATTAATCAATTCAGCTGCTTCTTTAACTTTTCCAATATCCAATGTAGGTTTTGGAATATAACTTCGAACTGAAGTACATTTTTTATAATCAAAATCTAGCTCATTAAACTGAGCATCTTTGGTGATGTCAACCAAAACTGGACCAGGTCGCCCAGAACGTGCAATGTAGAATGCTTTTGCTAATGCATCAGGTATTTCTTCGGCTTTCGTAACTTGATAATTCCATTTAGTAACGGGCATTGAGATTCCAATTATATCAGTCTCTTGAAAAGCATCACTTCCCAAAAGGGCAGAAGGTACTTGGCCAGTTATACAAACCATCGGAGTGGAATCTATTTGAGCATCTGCTATACCAGTAATTAAATTCGTAGCTCCTGGTCCTGAGGTAGCAAGACACACACCTACTTTATTACCTACTCTAGCATAACCCTGGGCGGCGTGTGTTGCTCCTTGTTCATGTCTAACAAGAACGTGTTTAATTTCTTCTTGATGATCATATAAAGCATCATATACAGGCATAATTGCTCCACCTGGATATCCAAATACTAAATCTACACCTTCTTCGATCAAAATGCGGACGACTGCTTCAGCACCGCTTATGCGTTCTATAGTTGAAGTCTTTTTAGTATCGATTCTATCTGGTGTTTCTACAGTTGCCATAATTATTAGATTTTTTGGCAGTTAAAATTCATCGGTTACACAGCCTTCTGAGGCAGATGAAACAGTTTTAGCATATTTATATAATTGTCCACGTTGTTCCTTAAGTGGTGGTTCTTTCCACTCAGCACGACGTAAAACTAGTTCTTCATCACTTAGATCAACGTGAATTTCATTATTATCAGCGTCAATCCTGATATGATCTCCATCTTTTACTAATGCGATGTTTCCACCTACTTGTGCTTCAGGTGTAACGTGTCCAACTACGAAACCATGAGATCCACCGGAAAAGCGGCCATCAGTTATGAGAGCAACATCTTTTCCAAGTCCAGCACCCATAATTGCAGAAGTAGGTTTAAGCATTTCGGGCATTCCAGGTCCGCCTTTTGGTCCAACATATCTAATTACGACTACATCACCTTTTTGAACTTTACCCTCACTAATTCCATCGTTTGCTTCTTCCTCGCTATCAAAAACTCGTGCAGTACCTGAAAAGGCTAAACCTTCTTTGCCTGTGATTTTTGCTACCGAACCTTCAGTAGCTAGATTGCCATATAAAATCTGAATATGACCACTTTCTTTGATTGGATTATCAAGTTTATGAATCACATCCTGATTTATTTGAAAGGGCTCAACGTCTGCTAAATTTTCTGCGATTGTTTTTCCAGTCACTGTAAGGCAATCGCCATGAAGCATACTTTCCTCAAGCATATACTTCATAACTGCTGGAATTCCACCAACTTTATGTAGGTCTTCCATCACATATTTACCACTTGGTTTTAGATCCCCAAGAAATGGAGTAGTATCACTAATATGTTGGAAGTTCTTGAGTGTAAAATCAATATCTGCAGCTTTTGCAATTGCTAGCATATGCAATACTGCATTTGTTGAGCCACCTAGTACAGTAACTAATCTAAAAGCATTTTCAAGTGATTTTTTGGTCAGTATGTCTTTCGGCTTAATATCTTTTTCTAGAAGAGTATATAAATACTTTCCTACTTCCTCGCATTCAATAACTTTTAAGCTATTTGTAGCAGGATTTGAAGAGTTATATGGAAGAGTAAGTCCCATTGCTTCAATGGCAGAAGCCATGGTATTAGCTGTGTACATTCCACCACAAGCGCCTGGACCTGGGCAAGAATTCATTATTATATCTTTGAATTCTTGATCATCAATTGAACCTGAAACTTTTTGGCCCCAAGCTTCAAAAGCTGAAACAACATCTAATTTTTTACCATTATGATGACCTGGAGCAATAGTTCCACCATATATCATAATAGCAGGTCGGTTAATCCTAAGCATAGCCATAACCGCACCTGGCATATTTTTATCACAACCCACAATGGCAGCCATTCCATCGTAGCTCATTCCCTTTACAACAGATTCCATTGAATCTGCAATTAGATCACGTGATGGAAGTGAATAGCGCATTCCAGGAGTTCCCATAGAAATACCATCACTTATACCAATAGTATTAAAAATCAGTCCTGTTAGATTTGATGAGTTCACTCCACGTTTAACATGAACAGCTAAATCATTTAGATGCATATTACACGGATTACCTTCATAGCCCGTGCTTGCAATACCTATCATAGGTTTTTTTAGATCATCATCACTTAAACCAAGTGCATGTAACATTGCTTGGGCTGCTGGTTGTGAACCATCTTGAGTAATGTGCTTGCTATATTTATTGAGTTCTGGCATTCGTGTTTCAAAAATTATGCGTCAAAAAAAAAGCCTTCCGGGTTGAGGAAGGCTTTGTCAGTTTCTAAATCAGAAAATCAACATGAAGCTTTCCTTGGTCGGTATGAAATACCAATGACTTGAATAATGACCAAAGAAATGACAGTTGATAGCATGAGTTATTAATTTCTTATGAGTGCAAATAAATAACTATTCAGACCTAATATCAAGAATAAGGATGACTAAATAATAGAATTGATGGGATGGCCAACATAAAATCAGTGACTATTTCTTGGCTTAAATTTACTTTTAATCACTTCCTGAACAGGTTTATTATCAATTTTAGATTCTAACCATGATATGATGTCCAAGTATAAAAATGCTCTTCTTTGATATGGTTTCTTCTGTATTTCGAGTAGTTTTTCTCTCAGTTCTCTAAACTTATTTCTCAGTTCTGTTGGATTTGTAGAGGTCAAGTTCCTAATGAATTTCAGGATCTCTTCTTGAACGGAGTTTAAATCATTCATTTTAATAATAAAGCGATAGGTTGAACGAACTTGATAATCAAGAAGGGATTGGTTACCAAGTTCAAAATGAGATATTAAATTTAAGATTCTAGCAAAACAATGAATGTCTTCTCTAAGCCTAGGGTCAGGATAATTGATTATTTTATTTAAGTAGGAAATAGCATCTTCAAATTTGCCGGCCCCAAAGTATAAACAAGCTATTTTATAGTAAAAAACAAGGATTCTATGTGGATCAATTCGGCTTTCAAATTTATCGATTTCTTTAGTAAGCTCAGGAACAATTGAAAGTCCTTGAGTGAAGGTTCCTGAAATGAAATGCTGGTTTATTAATGAGGTATAGTAATACTGAAAGCCAAGTGTTTGAAGGTTTTCATTTGAACGAGAGGGTGGATTATCTAGAAATTCTTTAAGCTTACGTACTTCGTTTTCGTGCTTTTCATAATGTCCTAAAATAAAAAGAGCCTCTAATAATACATGAACTCCTTTTAAATACCAGATGGATTCGAGTTCAAGCATTTCTGGGTTTTTTCGCAAATGTTCGACCCATTTTTGGGCATAACGGTATTGCATCAAAAAATCTTGAACAATTAAGCTATACCATGCATAGGAGACATTTAAATAATGTTTATCGAAGAAACCGATTCCTTCTAAATTGATATTTTCGAGGGCTTTTGAAAAGAATTTCTCGGTTATATCAAAATCTTGCTCACTTCGAACGTGCCCCGCTTTGATATAAATACCATACAATCTAAGTGATAGATTCGAAAGTGCATGATAGCGATCAACAGAACGAACAGATTCTTCAGTTTCTTCAATAAGTTGATCAGCTCTATTCCGAAGACTACGTGTGATGTACTGTGACTCAATTAATTTTTCAAAGCCGAGAATTTCAGTAGTTAATGTTATTCGATAATGCTGATAGGATAGTGCTTTAACTTTCTCAAGAATTTTTAAGCTTTGCTTATAAAGACCTTTATCGTACAGAATACGTGCATAATCAATCTGCTCTCGGATTTGTATGTCAATATTATGGTTTATGTAACTAAGCCTAAGGCTGGTTAAAATTTGCTTATAAAGATGTGCCTTTAGGTTGGAAAGTTGTGATTTCTTAAGGTCTGTAATTTTAGTAATGATATAATCTTCGTCATATTCTTTGGCTTTATCGATGGCATCAAATAGCTGAATAAATTTCGCATCATCTGTACTATTACGTAGTGCATAAATCTTGAAAGTACGTTTTTCAGCCTTTGAGAGAGATTTGATTAACTGAAAAAGATGATCATTTGGTTGGTTGGCCATTGTAAGAAAAAAAGCTTTAAAGAATATATAAGTCGTTGAAATTAATTGCCTTGAATATTGGGAGGCTACTTTTGGTAATAGTTGGATATTGTAATATACATCTAATAGGGTTTCATAAGTATAAGTGCTCCAAGTACTTTTGGTTACCAATTACTAATTCTGACCAAATCTGTAATTGACTAGTTGATAAGTTAGAAATCAATAGCATAATGGCAAACAAGCGAATACAGATTTTTGACACTACTTTACGAGACGGCGAACAAGTTCCTGGATGCCAGTTAAACACTGAAGAGAAAATCGAGGTGGCTAAGGCTCTGGAGAGCCTTGGAGTTGATATAATGGAAGTAGGGTTTCCTATTTCTAGTCCAGGTGATTTTGATTCCGTTCAACAAATTTCAGCAATTATTAAGCATTCTACGGTTTGTGCACTCTCCCGCGCTGTAGAAAAAGATATTACAGTTGCAGCTGAAGCAGTTGCTAAAGCAGTACGACCAAGAATTCATACAGGAATTGGAACTTCAGATAGTCATATTTTTGATAAGCTAAAATCATCCAGAGAAAATGTTCTAGAGCGAGGAATAGCTGCTGTTAAATATGCTAAGAGCTTTGTTGAAGATGTTGAGTTCTATGCAGAAGATGCTGGAAGAACAGATAATGAGTATCTAGCTCGTGTTATTGAGGAAGTAATTAAGGCAGGAGCAACAGTAGTAAATATACCAGATACCACAGGATATTGTCTTCCTTGGCAATATGGTGAGAAGATCAAATTCTTGAAAGAAAATGTCAGAGGAATTGATAAAGTTCATATCTCAACACATTGCCACAATGACCTTGGTTTGGCTACCGCAAATTCAATTGCTGGAGTTATGAATGGAGCTACTCAAATAGAATGTACCATAAATGGAATTGGAGAAAGAGCTGGAAATGCATCGTTAGAAGAAGTTGTGATGATTCTTCGTCAGCATAAAGAAATAAATTTAGACACAGGAATTAATACTCGCTGTTTGAAATCTATGAGTGAGTTGGTTTCCTCAAAAATGAGAATGTCGGTACAGCCTAATAAAGCCATAGTTGGTTCAAATGCATTTGCACATTCGTCAGGAATTCATCAGGATGGGGTAATAAAAAATAGAGAAACCTATGAAATCATTGATCCACTAGAAGTAGGAGTGGATGAATCATCTATCGTACTTACAGCAAGAAGCGGTAGAGCTGCTCTAAACTATAGAGCCAAAAAGCTTGGATTCGATGTTCCTCGAGAAGTTATTGAAGATTTGTACACTGAATTTTTAGTTATAGCTGATGAAAAGAAAGTAGTACAAGATTCCGATTTAATGGTACTTTTCGCACAAGTATCAGTTAAAACAGCCTAACAAATAACTATGGGTAAAACCTTATTCGAAAAAGTCTGGGATCGGCATGTAGTTGATAAAGTGCAGGGCGGACTGGAAATCCTTTACATAGATCGACATCTTATTCATGAAGTTACCAGCCCTCAAGCATTTGATGGAATTCGTAAACGAGGAATTGATATACTAAGGAAAGAGCGAATTGTAGCCACTGCAGACCATAATGTACCAACCAAAGATCAGCATTTACCTATCAAAGATGTACTCTCTAAGTTTCAAGTGGATACGCTAACGAGGAATTGTGAAGAATTTGGTATTGAACTTTATGGATTAGGGCACAAATATCAAGGTATTGTACATGTAATAGGGCCAGAATTAGGAATTACAAAACCCGGAATGACCATTGTTTGTGGAGATAGCCATACTTCAACACATGGAGCTTTTGGAACTATAGCTTTTGGGATTGGGACTTCACAAGTTGAGCAAGTGATGGCAACACAATGTTTGCTACTACAGCGACCAAAAACTATGCGAATCAATATTGAAGGTGAACTTGGAGATGGAATTTATTCTAAAGATATCATCCTATATATCATCTCTAAGTTAACCACGGCTGGAGGAACAGGGTATTTCGTTGAATATGCAGGTTCAGCTATTCGATCACTATCAATGGAAGCCCGAATGACTATTTGTAACATGAGTATTGAAATGGGTGCTCGTGGAGGAATGATTGCACCAGATAAGACAACTTTCGAGTATATCAAAGGACGAGAATATGCTCCTAAAGGTGATGAATTTGATATGGCGATTGAATATTGGAGTACTCTTTACACTGATGAAGATGCTCAGTTTGATGCCGAGTATTCTTATCAGGCTGAAGATATAGAGCCGATGATCACTTACGGAACGAATCCTGGAATGGGAATAGGAATTACACAATACATTCCTAAAATGGATGAGGTAAAAAATCCTGATTCTTTATTGAAATCCTTAGACTATATGGGATTAGAGCCAGGTGAACAACTACTTGGTAAAAAAATTGGTAATGTATTTATTGGAAGTTGCACTAATAGTAGAATTGAAGACCTTCGCATTGTAGCCAATTATGTGAGAGGCAAAAAGAAAGCTTCCCATGTTCAAGCAATGATTGTACCAGGATCAAAACAAGTGGAAGCTCAAGCAAGAGAAGAAGGAATTCATGATATACTAGCTTCTGCAGGATTTGAGCTCAGAGAACCAGGTTGTTCAGCTTGCTTAGGCATGAATGAAGACAAAATTCCGAAAGGTGAATATTGCGTATCTACATCAAATAGAAATTTCGAAGGAAGGCAAGGGCCAGGAGCAAGAACGATGTTGGTAAGTCCACTTACTGCAGCTGTTATAGCAGTGGAAGGTCGAATTGTTGATGCAAGAGAATATATAGGTGAAGGAGTACTAGCTTAATGGAAAAGTTTATAAAGTTAGTAACGACAGTAGTTCCACTTCCAGAACAGGATGTTGATACCGATCAGATAATACCGGCTCGATTCTTAAAAGCTACTTCAAGAGATGGTTTTGGGGAAAATTTATTCCGAGATTGGCGCTATGATCAAGAAGGAAATCCTAAAAAGAATTTTGTATTGAATGATAGTTCCTATTCGGGATCGGTTTTAGTTGCTGGAGAAAATTTTGGTTGTGGATCTAGTCGAGAACACGCAGCTTGGGCTCTCGTTGATTATGGCTTTAAAGCGGTAGTCTCGAGTTACTTTGCAGATATTTTTAAAGGGAACGCACTCAATAATGGCTTACTTCCAGTTCAGGTTAGTACTGATTTCTTGAAAGAAGTTTTTGAGCAAGTTAAAGTAGATCATAACACAGAATTAGTTATTGATCTTGAAGCGCAACAAATTTCTATTTCAGGGACAGATTTGTATGAGGAATTTGACATCAACACGTATAAAAAAATGTGCTTGATTAATGGGTATGATGATATCGATTTTCTTATTAGTAATAGAGACAAAATAGAAGCGTTCGAAAAAGAACATATGGAGTTTTAAAAATAGAGCATGGAAAAACGTATTGCAGTTTTAGCGGGCGATGGAATAGGCCCAGAGGTAGTTAAGCAGGCAATAAAGGTATTGAATGCTATTTCTCATCGATTCAATCACACTTTTATATACGATTTTGCACTTGTAGGTGCAGCTGCTATAGATGAAACAGGTAATCCATTACCTGATGAAACAATTGAAGCATGTAGAATTGCAGATGCTGTTCTTTTTGGTGCAATCGGAGATCCGAAATATGATGATGACCCTAAAGCAAATGTGCGACCTGAACAAGGCTTATTGAAGCTACGCAAGAGTTTAGGACTCTTTGCAAATATTCGTCCAGTTCAATTATTCGAGCCATTAATTGAACGCTCACCTTTGAAAGAAGACCGAATTACTGGAACCGATTTAGTAGTATATCGTGAGTTAACGGGTGGGATTTACTTTGGGAAAAAAGGAAGAAGCAAAGATGGGAAATCTGCTTATGATCACTGCGATTATAATGTCGAAGAAATAACACGCATTGCCATCATGGCTTTTGAAGCTGCTGGAAGGAGAAGAAATAAGCTCACATTGGTAGATAAAGCTAATGTATTAGAAACTTCCAGGTTATGGAGAGAAACTGTTCAGAAAATTGCTAAAAAGTACTCTGATATAGAAGTTGAGTATTTATTTGTTGATAATGCTGCTATGCAAGTTATTCAGCGGCCTAACCAGTTCGATGTAATTCTTACAGAAAATATGTTTGGGGATATCATTTCAGATGAAACAAGTGTCATCACAGGTTCTATTGGGTTATTACCTTCAGCATCGGTAGGTGAACAGACTTCTTTATTTGAACCTATACATGGTAGTTATCCACAGGCAGCAGGAAAAGATATAGCTAATCCTGTTGCAACTATCCTTTCGGTAGCTATGCTGTTGGAAAGTTTTGAAATGATTGAGGAAGCAAACAGAGTAAGAAATACAGTTAAGAGAGTAATTGAGAAAGGATTAGTAACTCCTGACCTCAATCCTGACGATTTCATATCCTGTTCGAAAGTAGGAGATATTATTGCTCTACTTATAGAATCAGATATTGATGATTCAACTTCTTTTGAGCATTCCTTTGAAGGGAGCTTGCCATTGATCTGATTCTTTAGTGTATTAATAAGTACCTAACTAAATGGAGGTACTATGGTTATCAGCTATAAAGCGGCTCAAAAACAGCCCGAGAAAGTTACCGATCAAGCTATTCTAGCTAAAGATTTCATGACAAAGAAGTTAATTACTTTCAGCCCTGAGCAACCTCTAAATGAAATTATTCAAGTACTTATCAAAAAAAATATTTCTGGTGGACCAGTGGTTGATAAAGGTGGAAAACTGATAGGAGTTATTTCAGAAGGGGATTGCTTAAAACAAGTTGTTCGTGGTAAGTATAATAATAGTCCAGAAATCATGGGGTTGGTGAAAGACTATATGACCTCAGACCCAGTAACTGTAGGTCCGAATGAAAATATATTTGAAATAGCGCGGTTATTTTTAAAACTAAGATTACGTCGTTTCCCAGTTCTTAATAATGGGAAACTGGTGGGGCAAATTAGTCAAAGAGATGTAATGGCAGCAATTCAGGACTTGAAAAACGAAACTTGGCATTAATTTTCAAGCTGTTCGAAATAATAAAATCCATCAATTATATCTAGATATACTCCATCAAAACCTACATCAATTATCTTTTGTAGATAAGATTCTGGACTTCCATATATATAATCTTTCCAACCCTTTTCCCAATATTTAACTTTATAGTTTCCTTCCCAAATAGGGTTCTCGGCAACAAGCCATTCTGGATTTCCTGGTGCCCAATCTTGCTGCCAGTAGTATCTATAATCTTCTGATTCTCCAATACTCATATAGCTTATTAACAATCTAGAACCACCATCTGCTTTGTTTCTTATACTTTGTAGATCTTCCTGCGTAAGAAGGGTACCAAAGTAAAAAGCGTCCATAATAACTACCCCATAATTAGTTTCTGCAATTGAAGAGAGAAAGTCTTGTTTTGAAGAAAAACCTTCTGGATTCAGTAAATAGAGAAAATTTTCTGCATCAGATAGTCTCTTTACAGGATCAGGATTTTCATCTTTTATAGTTTCTGGATACTCAGGGATAGTAGTAAGATCGCGTTCATCTGCGGCAAAAGATATATACTCCTTTTCCTCATTTAAATAATAGGATCTATCCATTTTACTTGGAGTAGATGTATAATCGGTAACTAAAATCGTCTTATCAGCATCTTTAGCAATATCTAGATAGAATTCAAGGAAATCGGATAAATTTAGAGGGGTGTTAATATCATCTTCTGTACTTCCAAAGTATAAGCTTTCTTGTCCAAGTCCATCAATTGCTCTTAGATAATCAAGATCAGGTTTCCCGTCCCATTTTCCATTATCTGAAACTAATTGTACACCATTCTGTGGAATTATAATAAAATCAGGTTTTTGCTCTCTAGCATATTCAGAAATCTCCTGTACAAAGTTTCTCATCTCTTGTTTATAGTTGATCTTATCTCCATCTTGAGCGCAGCTAACTGTAGTTGAAAAGATGATAAATGTGAGAAATAATAGAGATTTGATCTTCAATACTTTGGTTGGCTTCTTGATATTTATACCTTAAAAAGAAATATAATTTAATAAAAAATCTTGCAATACTCTTTTGAATTAGCTCGGCAGAATTTGCAAACTTTTTGGGGCTTTCCCGATTTTAGAACAGGTCAGGATGAAGTGGTTCAGTCTATACTTGAAGGAAAAGATACGGTAGTACTTTTTCCAACAGGAGGAGGTAAATCGTTGTGTTATCAGGTGCCTGCAACAGTATTTGAAGGCCTAACATTGGTAATTTCTCCACTAATAGCATTAATGCAAGATCAAGTAACTCAACTTAAGGAACGTGGAATATCTGCAACTTTCATTAATAGTACTATTCCAAAATATGAAGTTGAACAGAGATTAGTAAATGCTAGAAACGGGATGTATAAATTATTGTACTGTGCCCCAGAGCGATTAGGTACAATGCTTTTTCAAACTGAATTGCAGAATCTCAACATTGATCTTGTCGCAATTGATGAAGCGCATTGCATATCTGAATGGGGACATGATTTTAGACCTGCCTATAGAGATATAAAAACTAATCTTGAAGCTATAGCTAGTGAAACTAGATGGATTGCTCTTACTGCAACAGCAACTCCTGAAGTAAAGCAAGACATTATCGATACGCTTGAATTCAAAGAACCCAATGTTATTTCAAGAGGATTTACTCGCCCAAATATGAAATGGTGGGTATTTGAGACTGAGAATAAGAATGAGAAGCTATTTCAATCTGTTAAAAAAGCTTCGGCACATGGAGATGGTCTTATTTACGGTGGGACAAGAAAAAATTGTGAATTTTGGGCAGATCGGTTTTCAAAAAATGGAGTTGATTCGGAAGCCTATCACGCTGGTATTGAAAATAATTCACGAAGAGAAATTCAAGAACGATGGATCAAAGGAGAAACTCCTCTTGTAGTTGCAACCAATGCTTTTGGGATGGGAATTGATAAGCCTGATTGTCGTTATGTAATTCATGAAGAGATGCCATATTCAATTGAAGCTTATTATCAAGAAGCAGGTAGAGCTGGTAGGGATGGAGAAGAGAGTTTTCCAATCCTGTTTTATCGTGAATCCGACTATATAAGAGCCCGAAACCGTATTCAAGAAAATTACCCAACCCATAAAGAACTTCAAAAGGTATACACTGCTTTATGTGATGCACTTAGGTTGGCCATTGGTTCGGAAATGGATGAATTGGTTGGCTTTCAATTAAAGGATGTACAAACAAGAAGCGGTCTTCCAATTAGTATATGTAAAGCCTCAATTCGATTAATGGAACAATTTGGAGTACTCGTTACCCTAGATGAAATTCCACCAATGGTTAGTATGCAGTTTACTTTAAGTCCTGAAATGATGATAAAGTTTAAAGAGCGATGTCAGAATCCTGAAAAGGCAGAGTTCGTCGATAAATTGGAACGGATGTTTGGCCATCATGCCTTTAGTGATATGGTTGAATTGGAACTTGAACAGACACTGGAAAGATTGGCGATTTCAAAAAATGGTTTGATTAAGGGTATGAATGTCCTAATGCAAAACGATCATGTATTAGTATTTACATTATATCCAGAGCGTAATCTTATAAAATTATTAGAAGCCCGGTCTTTAGAAATACCAATTCCAAAAAATGATATTGAGATTTATCGAGAAAGTTTACTCAAAAAACTTGATAGAATGAATGGCTATGCTATTACTAGAGGTTGTAGAGAAGTGTATTTAAGAACCTATTTTGGAGATGAAGTCGCAGAACCATGTGGACATTGTGATAATTGCTTAAAAAAAAATGAAAGTCCTGATGAATTGAGTACAAAGGATATTAGAACAGGTTTTGATCTTCTAATTGAACAACAAAAAAGTGTATACGATTTAAAAAAAGAAACAGGATGGGCTAAGGATAAAGTAATTAATTGTCTTCACTATTTAGTTTCAGAAGGTATGATTAAATCGGACCCAGAAAGAGAAGGATATTATCTACTATCTCAATCGGATCCATCTTCTATTTGATTCAGTCTTTTTTGCTCCCTTTCAATTTTTTTTAAAGCTGAATCAATCCTTACTGCTTGTTCATCTGGTTTACTTTGATAATATAAATGAGAAGTCGAAAATATTTCCTGATTGGTATTATAAAGATCATATACTTCTGAAATTAAAGAGTCTGTATTCAACTCATTCTCACTTGTATATACCAATGCATCAAGAAGTTGTAATTCAATTATGAGATTGATGTAATTTTCTTCAGAAAGTAAGATTTCAGGTTTAGGTACAACTTCATCATTTTTACAAGCTAAAAAAAGAACCAATGCTGCGAATAAACAAATAATAGACTTATTCATTAATATTAGTCAGCCGGTGGTTTAGGATTCAATGGTCTCATTGTAATTTCATTAATCAAGAAATTGTCTGGTGTTTCCAATACATATTTAAGTGTTTTTGCAATATCGATTGGTTGCATCATGTTTGGATGAGTCTGAACAGCATCAATAGAATCAAAGAAATTTGTTGCAATAGAGCCAGGGAAGAAACATGTTACTTTAATTCCATCAAATCTAAGTTCCTTAAATAGAGATTCACTAAATCCTCTCAACCCAAATTTAGTGGCATTATAACCCGATATTTGAGGGTTTCCCATTAATCCTGCTACAGATGCAATATTAACTATATGGCAAACTGAATCATTATTTTTCATTAAAGGCACTATTAATCGTGTTAAATAAAATACACCTGATAGATTAACATCCATCATTGTGTGCCACTGGACTAAGCTAAGTTCATCTACATCTGCGAAGTATCCTAGTCCGGCATTATTTACCAGAATATCGGGCTCTTTGTTATTATCAAAAGTGTTTTCAACCCATTTCTCAACATCTTCGTACTTAGTAATATCCATTTTTACAGGTATAAAATTCTCTCCAAGATGTTTTTTTATTGAATTGAGTTTATCGGCACTTCTAGCAAGACCATAAACAGTCGCACCATTTTCAATCAGAATTTTACTAAACTCTGCTCCGATTCCGCTACTAGCTCCAGTTACGATGGCTTTTTTTCCTATAAGATTCATACTAACTAAGTGATGGATTTTGTATACTATTTATGTGTTAAATGTACTACAAAAAGATGAGCAATTTCGATTCCCAAAAATCAGAATCAGTTCTATTTATTGATATTGGTAATTCTTCCATAAAAATAGCTTTTAAAAGCGATAATAAATGGAAGGTTTATACCTATGAATCTGCTAATGAAGCTGCAAATTTGATTAATAATCACCTTTATCCAGTATCGAGTATAATTCTGAGTAGTGTTCGTGAGGCAATTAAAGATGCACTGGAAAGTAAAGTAGAGTCACATTTGATTAAAGAATTATTAATCAAAGATGTTGAGAGAGATTTACTCGATTATCAAACACCAGAAACACTTGGAGTAGATCGTTACTTAGCATGTTATGGGGCAAAAAACCAAACAACAAACCCTGTTGTAGTGATTGATGCAGGTTCAGCCTGTACCATCGATTATATGGATGAAAAAGGTGTTTTTAAAGGAGGAGTGATCATGCCAGGTCTACTTTCAATACTTAATGTGTTCGATAGAATTGCTCCAGAATTGCCAAAGATTGAAGTTCAATTTCCAAAACACTTCCCTGGAAAAACCACTAATGAATCACTTGAGCTAGGTCAAGTTGTCTTTTATGCTGATGGTATATCAAAGATGTTAGAACGTTATACAAAGATATTTGGTGAATATGATCTATTTATAAGTGGAGGGGATGCTGATGTAGTTAATGAACTAATCGGTAATAAAGGAGCGATTCAAAAGAATCTAGTTTTTGATGGGATGGAGAGAATGTTAAGTAGGAAGTGAAAAATAAAAGTTTAAAAGGGAATTCACTCTTCTTTTAGTTTTCTTTCTATCAAAGAAATAACCATTTCTCTAGCTACTTTGTTCTTCCCCCCACGTGGAATAATCACATCAGCATACCGTTTACTAGGCTCTACAAAATCAAGGTGCATGGGGCGTACGAATTTCTCGTATTGTTCCATTACGCTTTCAACTGAACGCCCACGTTTCATAATATCACGTTTAAGACGGCGAAGTAATCGTATATCATCATCGGTATCTACAAAAATCTTAACATCCATAAGATTTAGTAATTCGGGTTCACTGAAAATCAAGATCCCATCTATTAAAATAACTTGAGTAGGCTTTACAGAAATAGATTCATCCTTACGAGTATGATCTGCAAAATCATACACAGGAATTTCAACAGGGTAACCCTCTAATAACGCATTAAGGTGTCGGATTAATAATTCAGTTTCAAGAGATGAAGGATGATCAAAATTAAATTTAACACGTTCTTTAAAGGTGAGGTGTTTTAGATCTCGATAATATGCATCGTGTTCTAAGCGTAGTATATTTTCCGATCCAAAGTGATCACATAAGTAATCTACAACAGTTGTTTTACCAGAACCACTACCACCCGCTACTCCAATTATCAATGGTTTCATAAAATCTAAATCAATTTGAAGAATTGAATGCTTCTGTTTTTTCATATTCCACTTTGTAATCGCGAACAGCTCTAAAAATTGCTGATGCCATTATTGATTGACCATAATCACTGGATAGAAAACGTTGTTCTGATGGATTAGTAAGAAAACCTGTCTCTATTAACATTGCAGGCATAGAAGCTTGATACAATACAACAAAACCAGCTTGCTTAACTCCTCTAGACTTTCTTCCTGCTCGTTCGGCGAATTGTTTATCTACTAAAGTAGAAATACGTTCACTGGTTGAAATATATCCACTATGTGCAAGCTCATAAATTAACAGATCATCTTCTGTTAACTCCATAAATTGTTTTCCTTCGGTATTAAAAACAGCATTTTCTTTTTTCATTACTTCAAAAGAAGCTTCACTCCTGTGAAGTCCCAAGAAAAAAACTGTAGTACCTCTAACTGAGGATGAATGCCATGAATCTGCATGAATAGAAACGAATAAATCTCCTTCTGCTTTATTCGCAATATGACCTCGATCTTCTAGATCAATAAATGTGTCGTCATCGCGAGTATAAACTACCTTTACATCAGGTAAATATTCATTTATATAGGCTCCTAGTTTCTTTGCAATGGAAAGAACAACATCTTTCTCTTGGGCTTTACGGTACCCAATATTTCCGGGATCTTTTCCACCATGACCTGCATCTATGATAATAGTATCAAATTTCAGTTTATCTCTTACTTGATCATAATCCGCATCTGTATCTACAATTGGAGTTGGAATTGCTTCTACAAAAAGTGCGTCATCAGGGTTTATTTCCAGATACCAATTTTTAGCCAAGAATTGTTGAGTAAAAACATCTACATCATAGGGATAAGCTTTCGATAGAGCAAGCAAAATATCTGAACCATTTTGATCAATATAAGCCTGTGAAGTCACAGAAATGTCGGACTCTAAATAAATATCAATGCCAAAGCTTCTTTCAAGTTTGTATAATCGTATTTCTTGAATTTTCCCTTCTTGTTCAAATATTTTTATTCCAGTAGTATCAATTTCGTTGTGAAATAGCTCCATTTGAATTAAATCAGGTGCAGGTTGAATCACAGTAAAAGAATCAACTGGTTGACTTAAATGATACCTAACTACATAGCCTAAACCATCGCTACGTTCAGATTTAGAGATACGCTCTAATTGGACTTGTGCTATTAAAGATGGAGAAAGTAAAGTGAATACGAATATGAGTGCCGGTATTAGCCGGAACAAAGAACACGCCTGTATTCTTTTAATGAGTCTAAGTTCGTAAGCCATAGTTTTGTAGATGATGAAAAAAGATACGTTTTTAACGATTGTGATGAAAGCAAGTGTTTTAATGGGCTGGAATATTGTTAAATTAGTTTCTTTACTGCTTTTATCTGATTTTATTGTTCAAAAGCGTTAAAAAATTATATAAGCTACATTTAATTATCCCTATGAAATCTGGGTATACAGTACAAAAACTTATTGAAGAATTTTGGAATCCAAGTTCCTCCATTTTTAACCAAGCGATAGAGTTTATTCCTGATCGGCAGAACAAGGATATTGAGAATAAATTCCAGGAAATTCTCGATAAACAAACAGATGGAATTCCAATAGAATCATTGGAAAGTATTTCATCACTTAAGGATACTCGACTTAATAAATTAGATGAGGTGTGGCTTGAAGCTATTGAAGAAGCAACATCTGCAATTCCTGAGCTTCTTGTTATTGAACAAAACGAATCGCATTACAAGTCAAGAGAAGGAGATACAGCCTTAATTGGGCTAGGTAAAGTTTTAAAAAAAGGAAGACTTACTTTACGGAAAGGCATTCACTCTACTGATAATGCATTTCGAAGAATGCTAAAAAAAGATGAGAAAGAATTCCAAATAGCAACTAGGGATGTGCCATTTAAGAGTATGGCCCAAATTCATTTATTTGAATTAGGAACCGAAATATCAAATTGGAAACATGCACAATATAGATTTATTGCAAGAGTATTAGAAGTCACACAGAATTGGGCTTTGATTGGTAAAATTGATGAAGAAGAATCTGAAATCACTTTTCAAGAACTAATATCAAATCTAAAAAATACATATAAGGATGAAAGTGAAATTCATCAAACTGCATTAGAAGCTATATTCGAAGATATTAACACAAAACTTAAGAGAAATCTTGAACTGGTAGGTACTATTGAGTTAGCTAGCAACACATATAGTGTTGAAAATACGGAAAAGGAAAAAACTAATTTTTCATCACTGTTAAAAGTAAGTGGTGATAATTGGTCTGAACTTATATCTGCATTATCTCAAAGAATTCATGTACTCGTAAACCTTGCTAATTTTAAAGAAAGACTTAATTACTACACTTCCTCCTTTTTATACCAGACCGGTGAATTCTTTCAGCAGGTAATTTTAGACCCTCATAAAGGATTAAAAGGAATAATTGAAGATGCAATTACTGAACTGAAAAGTCTTTCAAAGCCTACAAGAAAAGAATTAGCTGAAATTGGTACATCAATACATTCTAAAGCAAATGATACAATTACCAAAGGTATATCAGAAATTCTAAACCAGAAGGTTGAAGAAAAGTATTTAAGCGTTTTGCTAGATGATTTTATAAATAAGACAACAAACCTAGCCAAAGATCAACCTGAGAAAAGTGTAATAGTTGAAGATTTAAATCTTGAAGTTGCTAAACCAGAATTTGAGATAAAAACGATTGATTGGCAGAAATTCGTGCAACGGATGCTAGGTAAATACATAGCAACTGCATTGGATTCACGTAAACTTAATCTTGAGGAAGAAGTAAGCGAAATATCATCGAATTACTTAGAAGTACTTCAAATCATTGAAACCAATTTAGTGGTTATTGATGAAGTATCTAATAAGGAAGAAGAAGAGCCAATAAATGTTGCACTACAAGGACTTGAAAGAAGTTTAATCAAAGTCGAAGAAATTGAGAAAGAAGTACTAAGTGTACGAGATTTAATTCCTGAGAAAGTAATTAACCAAAATAAGGAACTAGTTGAAAAGCTTTCAGCCTTTTTGGTTAAACAAGATCTTAGTGAAATGAAATGGATGGAGACTCAGCTTAAAGTAAAAGAGTCGGCAGGTGATTGGAGTACTAAATTCACTATAGTTTGGGCAAAATTATTAGATCGACTTGATCTATTCCAACGATTTATTTCTAAAAAGTATCGAAAGAATGAAGAAGCACTTCGTACGTTTTTAGGACTTAAAAAACCTGTTTCTCAGAATGTTGAAAGTACAAACCTTGCAACCTTCCTCTATGAAACTGACCGGAAGTTTGAAGACCTGCCTTTTATTTACCGAAGGCTGTTCGATTTCCATAGGGAAGTGGAAGCTAATTTTGTTATTCAGAATCCATTGCATTTTGAAAATTGTAGGAAAGCTCTAGAGCTTTGGAAGGGTGGTTTTCCTGCAAGTGTTTCTTTAATTGGAGAGAAAGGGAGTGGCAAAAGTACTCTTATTAGATTCCTAAATGAAGAGATACTCTCTCAGAAGAAAAAGTATGATCTGTTATTTCATAAAACCAACTGGAAAAGAGAAAGTATCCTAAGCATAATTTCGAAGGTTCTGCAATTGCCAGAATCTAATTCAGTTGAAGAGTTAGTGGCTTCCATTAAGAAGAAAAAAAAAGGAAGTATTGTTGTAATTGAGAATTTACAGAATTGCTTTGTTCGCAATATGAATGGTTATGATTCTATAAAAGCACTTTTATATATCATTTCTGAAACTAAGAATGAGGTTTTTTGGGTAGTCTCTTGTTCAAGATATGCTTGGAATTTCCTAGATGTAGTTTTTAAAGTTGGTGAGTTTTTCTCACATTCTATTACAACTGATAAGTTAAATGCAGAAGAAATCGAATCGTTGATCTTAAGGCGCCAAAAAGCAAGTGGATATCAACTACACTTTATTCCAGATGTATCAACACAAAAGAGCCGCGCATATAAAAAGAATTTAGATGATGATGAAGCTTCGCAAGAATATTTGAAAGATAAATACTTTCATAAGCTTACAAATTTAGCAGAGGGAAATGCTACAGTTGCAATGATTCTATGGATTCGTTCTATTAAAGAATTCAATGATTCTCATTTTATAATTGAGTCACTTGATATTATTAATATGGCTAGTCTTGACGGACTCGATTCACATTCATTATTTGCTTTGTCAGCATTTATCATGCATGATTTATTAGCTCCGAATGAATTAGCAATGGTGTTAAACGATTCAGAATCAAATTGTGAAATGATAATATCAAGATTGGTATCACGTGGACTATTGGTCAAATCAGGTAACTACTATGAACTAAATGACTTGATTTATAGACAAGTGGTTCGTTTACTAAGAAATAGAAACATCTTACTCTAACAATATGAAAAAGCTTGCTTCATTTTTATTTCTACTACTTTTGGTTGTTCTAATTCCAGATACTTTATTGTTAGCTCAGGATTCACTTTCTACAACTGGAATTGATAGTAATACTTCAGAATCTGTGAATGCACAGGTTAGCGATTTTAAAGATTTCTTTTCCATTACAAAGATAATCTCCACACTTATTGTATTATTTGGGACTTACTTCTTTACTAGAATTCTATCTTTTTTACTTGGTGCACTAGCTGAAAAAAGATCTTCTTATAGATTAATTCTGAAAAGATTAGTTCCTTTTTTAAATGTAGCTATTTGGTCTATTGCTATCTTTATTGTAATCGCAGGGATTATTTCACCACCAATTGAGACTATTCTTACGGTTGGTGCTTCAGTGGGAATAGCTGTTGGTTTTGCAGCACAAGATATTTTGAAGAATATTTTTGGGGGTTTTATCATCATTATGGACCGTCCATTTCAAATTGGAGACAAAATAGAAGTGGATAATTATTACGGTGAAGTTACCGAGATTGGACTAAGATCAACCAGAATAGTAACACCAGATGATTCATTGGTTTCTATACCGAATGCAGATTTAGTTAGTAATTCTGTATCAAACTCAAACTCTGGTGCTTTAGATTGCCAAGTTGTTTCATCTATATTTCTACCAGCTTCAGTAGATTTAGAACTGGTAAAGGAAATTGCTTATAGAGCAGCAGTGTCATCGCGATATGTGTATTTAAAAAAACCTGTAGTCATTGTTTCAGAAAATAAAGTGTTTGAGCAAAATTATGTAGTTCAGCTAAAAGTGAAAGCTTATGTACTTGATATCAGATATGAATTTTTATTAAAAAGTGAGATCACTGAACTCATTTTAAAGGAATTAAATGCGATTGGAATAATCCCAAGTTGGAACAAAAACACTAATCAAGTCACGTCATGAAGAATAGAAAATTATTTACCATAGCTCTATTATTGATGGTAACCTTTGGAGCATGTTCACAACAAACAGAAAGAAGTGAAATGGATACGTTATTAAGTAAATACACTGATTTTACTTTAACGACCGATATTTCAGATTTATCTGAGAATGAGAAGAAAATGATTCCTCTTTTAATAGAGGCAGCTGTAGCGATGGATAAAGTATTTCTTATTCAAGCTTATGGTGAGAATAATTTGAAATCCACATTAGATCCCAAAGCAGCACAATTCTTTGATATTAATTATGGTCCATGGGATAGGCTGAATGGAAATAAACCATTTGTGAGTGGATATGGAGCAAAACCTTTAGGAGCTAATTTCTATCCAATTGATATGACTAAGGAAGAATTTGAAGCATGGGATTCTGAAGATAAAACGAGTTTATATACATTAGTGAGAAGAGATGAAAATGGTGAATTGATAACCATTCCATATAACGAAGCTTTTAAAGAGTATCATCAAAGTGCCGCTTTCAAGTTGAAAGAAGCTGCGGAATTTGCTGATGATTCAGGTTTAAAAAACTATCTTGAACTTCGTGCGGAAGCGCTCTTAACTAATAACTATCAAGAAAGTGATATTGCCTGGATGGATATGAAGGATAATGGCATTGATGTAGTTATCGGTCCCATTGAGAACTACGAAGATCAGTTATATGGATATAAAGCGGCCCATGAAGCTTATGTACTTGTAAAAGATAAAAGTTGGAGTGAAAGACTTTCAAAATATGCGGCACTACTTCCTGAACTACAACGTGGACTTCCTGTTCCTGAAGATTATAAAAAAGAGACTCCTGGGACTGATTCTGATCTAAATGCTTATGATGCCATTTATTATGCAGGGGATACTAATGCTGGATCAAAGACTATAGCAATTAACTTACCAAATGATGAAGAGGTTCAGTTAAAAAAAGGAACTCGCCGACTTCAACTTAAAAATGCAATGCAGGCAAAGTATGATAAAATTCTGATTCCGATTTCAGAAGTTTTAATTGCTGAAGATCAACGACAGTACATTACATTTGATGCTTTCTTTGGTAATACTATGTTCCATGAAGTAGCACACGGATTAGGAATCAAGAATACAATTACAGGAAATGGCTCGGTTCGAACTGCACTGCAAAATCATGCATCAGCTCTTGAAGAGGGTAAAGCAGATGTGCTTGGTTTATATATGGTGCAATCGTTACGCGCAATAGACATGATTGACGAAGGAAGTATTGAAGATAACTACGTGACTTTCTTAGCCAGTATTTTTCGTTCTATACGATTTGGTTCATCAAGTGCACATGGTCGTGCAAATTTAATTCGATTCAATTTCTTTCAAGAGATGGGAGCTTTTTCATATGATGAAGCCACGGAAACGTATAGTATTAATTTTGATAAAGTGAATGAGGCAGTAACTGCATTGTCAGAAAAAATACTAACGCTCCAAGGTGATGGTAATTATGAGGCTGTAGACGCATTTGTAACTAAGTATGCAGTTCGTACCCCACAACTTGATGCTTCGCTTGCAAAGCTTTCTGCACAGTCAATTCCTGTAGATATTGTCTTTAATCAAGGTGTTGAAGTTTTGGGACTTTAATCAAAGTCTTCATAAAAAATTCACCTTCATTAACGATTCTAATTTGACATTACGTTACTTGAAAATTACAATGTAATGCATATCAAATATTAACTGTACTAGGAGGAAATATGAATGAGGAAATATTTCTTGATGCCGCTGAAAATGGCGATCTCGAGACAGTAAAAAGGCTCCTTAACGATGGAGTTGACGTAAACACTAAAGACGAACACGACCGAACTGCATTACTGAAATCCGCTAAACACGGTCATTTAAGTATTGTTGAATTATTGGTTAGCCAAGGGGCAGAAATCGATAAAAGGGATAATAGGGGAACGACGGCACTATATTGGGCATCAACTAACGGTTTTAAAGAAATTGTAGAGTTGTTAATTGCTAATGAAAGTGAGGTAGACGTTCAAGATGATAGAGGTTGGTCTGCATTAGATCAAGCTGTGGCTCAACAACACGAGAGTGTAGTTAGCATATTAAATGCCGCAGGAGCACATTAACAATTAATAGCAATCTTTAGAAAATTTTGAATCCCAATTTCTGAAAAGAGATTGGGATTTTTTATTTACCGTAAAGAATGAAAATAGTAGGACGTTTATGTAAATCAATATCTGTTAACTTTTTCCATTCCCCAATTTCCATCGAAAGAATATCTTCGGTAGGAAGTGTAATATCTGTTGCAACACAAAGTCTTGTTGAAGGATTACAATTCTCAAGAATAGAAGTCAGCATCTCATTATTACGATAAGGTGCTTCCATGAATAATTGAGTCCGGTCGTGCCTTCTCGACTCACCTTCTAATTGAACAAGCATTTGTTTTCTTCCTTTAGCATCAATGGGTAGGTAACCGCTAAAAGCAAATGATTGCCCATTAAAACCAGATGCCATTAAAGCTAGTAAAATGGAGGATGGTCCAACTAATGGAACAATTTTAATACCATTCTGGTGAGCCATTTTAATCAATTTTGACCCTGGATCAGCAACAGCGGGGGCACCAGCCTCCGACATAATTCCCATGTCTTTTCCAGCTTTAAGTGGCTTTAGGAAAGAATAGATCTCAAGGTCTGGAGTATTCTTATTTAGTGGGTAGAAATCAATGTTATACTCTGGAATAGTGTCTCCAACCCATTGAAGAAATTTTACCGAAGTCTGAATATTTTCTACGACAAGTGCATCCAATTTTCGAAGAACTGAAAGAGTATATTCAGGAATGGTGTTGTTTTCTGGAGTTTTACCAAGCGTAGTTGGAATCAGATAAAGTGTGCCTTTACTCATAAATCTACCCTCTCAATAATTAATTCATCGGCACCATATTTGATTTTTTTATTAGCAAAACGAGTTCCTAAAAACGAAAAGAATGCAAGTGCCGCAAATCCAAGAAAAGCCACACCCATATTAGAAAGCGAAGTGCTTTTTTGGAGATCGTAAGTTGGAATCATTACTATTTCTTGGAAGTTATCTTCCTTATATCGAATCGGTATTACTGAGGTATCAATAATTCTTTGTGCCATTTGAATGGATAGTGAAAGTTTTCTTTCGATTTTAATTCCATCTGGGCTAATAAATTCAATAACTACATAGCCATTACTTTGGGCAGCAATTTGTTTAACATCAAATTCGAGAACATCCGAAGCAATACTTTCTCCGTTTTTATAAGTGTCAATGGTGCCTTGATGTACTAAACCTTGCTGAATGATGATAAATAGTAAATAGGCTGGTAGGAGCCAAACAAGATAAATGAAGTAGTATTTCATTCAGGTATTTCCTTAATAGTAGTTTCATAAAGTGCAGGATCCCAAATCAAACGTTGTTGATAATCTTCCTGCATGTGATTAGCAGATAGATGAAGCCAAAATGCGACAGGGAGCTTATCAAAAAATATAGCTTGCGCAGAACTATGACCGTCATAAAATGAAGTCCCAAAATCAATTCCGCTTAGCATCCCCATTCGGTTATCATAGATAGCTCCATATTCACTAAAGCTTCTTTTAATGGCTTCACCCTCAAAAACCCATTTCATTTTTCCTTTAACTCTGAGTGATATTTCTTCTGAAAGCAATTCATTTTTAGAGAGCTTTGCCATCAACCTAGCAATTTCTCTCGGAGTTGTATGAGGGAAATGTTCAAGGGCATTCCGTTCTTCAATAAAACTTAAATTGAGACGAATATCATCAAATAATTTCTTTATTTCTTCAACGAATTGAGCATCAGTATTTAATCGTTCTGCAAAAGCAATGACTTCAGCATCAGATTTATTTAGCGATGTATCAGTGACATCGGGATGAATAGATAAATACAATCCTGAATAAGGAAGAGGAATATCAGTAGATTCTACATATAAAGAATCCATCAAATTTTGAATATTCTGTTCACCTAATTTGAACCAAAGATAATCGGCAATTGCAAGATCGTTGGTTTCTGCCATTACAGATACGAGCTGATCTAGGGTAATTGGTGACTCATCATCAACACCTAGTAATTCGAAGGATTTTCGATGTGATTCCTCACTAATCTCAGGAAGTGAAAAACGTTCGATTTCATCAATACTTGAAAGTATTTCATTAGGATTCAAATCTCTTGTTTGTACTTGGCGCTCATATTCTAGAATTAAGAAAAAGTTTGAAAGTGTCCCCATTGTTCTTGGAACATCAGCATTATAGAAAATACCTGAATCGGGATTATTCACATTAAATGAAACTACCGACATATACTCAGGGTGGTCTCCTATAAACTCAGCAAGTGCTTTTAGTGAATAGGTGCTTTCGATGAATTCGTACCCATCCCGCATACCATCGTTATTAGCAAATAATGTTTTAAAAGCGGAATAATTAAAGCCAATAACTATAGCGAATATAAATGAAGCTGCTGCTGCAAAAACGAGGAAAAACTTAAGTGCTCTCTTCAAAAGGTAGATTATTCTTTATTCAAAATTTATAAGTATCAAAGATACGAATAACAAACAATGAATATCCGATTATGGTTCGAAAGTTTTTCAACAATCATGAACGGAGTAAGGGAAACGACGCAGTGCTTCCATTCCATTAATAAGAGTTTTGTCGTGTTAGATCGGAGGGGCAATCCGTCAGACCGATGGATAGTTCAACCGATGCATTTTTGATCATTAGCCTCGTGATTTATCACGAGGCTAAATTAGAATTAAAACAAAAAAACCATGTCAATTGAATCTAAATTCAAACAATCAATACAAAACCCGCATGATTTCTGCACAGAAATAGGCGCCATAGGTTCCTAGTGCATAACCTAAAACAGCTAGAAGCACACCAACTGGAGCAAGTGATGGATGAAATGCTGATGCAACGATAGGAGCTGAAGCAGCACCACCTACATTAGCTTGACTCCCAACAGCCACAAAGAAGAAAGGCGCTTTTATTAGCTTTCCTACACTAAGCAAAATTATTACATGAATGATGATCCAAACAAAACCGATTGCGAAATATCCCGGTACATCCACAAAGGCACCAAGATCCATTTGCATACCAATCGTCATTACTAACACATAAAGAAATAAGCTACCCACTTTAGAAGCACCTGCTCCTTCTAGATACCGAGCATTAGTAAATGAAGCGATTAAACCACCAGTCGTGGCTACAACAACAATCCAAAAGAAAGAAGAATTTAAACTGAATTCAGCAAGTTTAGGAGCATTTTCATCTATCCAAGGACCAACAAATCCACCAACCATATGACCAATTGCTGTGATGCCAAAAGCAATGGCAGCAATTTTTATAAAATCTACTAGTGTAGGAATTTTAGCAATACTCGCCTGATATTCTTCTATGTTTTTACGCAATGTAGTGATAGCAGAAGAATCGGCATTAAACCATTTATCAACTTTGTCGCTCATTCCTGCTCCATATAGAATAAAACCCATCCATATATTTGCGACTATAATATCAACCGTAACCATTGCACTGAATAGTTCATTACTCGGTTTATAGACTTCTAACATTGCTGTTTGATTTGCTCCACCTCCAATCCAACTTCCTGCAATTGTAGCAAGTCCTCTCCAAATTTCATCTGGGCCAGCACCATTTAAGATTTCAGGGTTAATAGCACCAATAATCAACATAGCAATTGGTCCACCGATAATAATTCCTGTAGTTCCAGCTAAGAACATGGCAACTGCTTTCCAACCAAGACTCATAATCCCTTTTAAGTCGATACTTATGGTGAGAAGTACCAAACTAGCAGGCAATAAATACCTTGAAGCCATGTAGTATAAATTTGATTTCTCAGGATCAATAATTCCAAAAGTGCTATACAACGATGGAATGAAATAACAGAGTAAGAGAGAAGGAACAAACTTATAGAATTTCTTCCAGCCTGGTTTCTCACTATGTGAAGTGATGAATATTCCGGCGAGAGTCGCCATTAATAGTCCAAATACAACAGCGTCGTTAGTGATTAGTGGCATCTTAGTTGATCAGGTTCAAGTTAGTTACCTGCCAAGAATAGCTAAAAGCGTCAAATTTACAAAATAGGATTAGATTTACATCAAGTTTATCTATTTACCAAAGAATTGGAGGAGAATATCATCGATTTGGGCACTCCAAGCCCCCCATGAGTGTCCTTCATTAACTTCTATATAACTGAAATCAATTCCCTCTTGTTTAAGTAATCGCCTCATCAATCGAGCATCATCAGTGTTGTCACCAACTGTCCCTACACTCATATATATACTGGATGGATAATCTTTAGCATCTCTTACTAAATCATAAATACCTTCTTTATACCAAAATGCAGGCGCTTGAATAGCAGCTCCACCAAAAATATCTGGTCTCGAAAATGCAAAATATGCAGCGTTTAAACCACCTAATGACGTTCCTAGAATAACTCTATTCTCTTTGCTTGCTATGACTTTATAATTCGATTCTACTTCTGGTATAAGTTCATTCACAAAGAAAGAAAGGAAATCTTCATTCATTCCCATTTCATCCATTCGTCTATTTTCATCTTCATTAGTCGGATTAAGTGGTTCAACAAAAACAGCTACAGCAGGTTTAATCTTTTGTAAATAGATGAGGTTATCTAGAACGGTAGGAACAGCTCCAAGTTGTGGATCTGAATATTCCTGTCCATCTGTAATATAAAGTACGGGGAGGTTTTGGGATACATCATATCCAGATGGAGTATAAACCCTATACTGAATCTTATATCCTAAAGATTTACTATCTATAATTTTATGAGAAGAAAGCTTACCCGATAAAACACCTTCTATAACTTTTTTTAAAGATTCTTCCTTCCATTTTGGCATTCTTAATTCCGAATTCGGACCAAAACCACTCCATTGTTGGTATGGATTTGATGGATCAAGAATCCAGTTTTCTCCATTAATAGTAATTTTATAATCTAGACGAGCATCTGAAGGGAAGTTCTGCTTTAGAAACCATATATCTGTTCCACTAATGTTATTTCCAATATTCCTAAAAGATGCATCACTACTCCAACTGTTAAAATCTCCATTCCAAGTAACTGACGCAGCTTCACCTCTATATAAAAATAATACCGTTGAATCATCGGTAAAGGGAATAAGTTGATGTTGGGAAAGTGAGTCCCAAATTGTTGTTAAATTAACTGCTCTTTGCAATGAATCCGTTACTAAGCCAATGCTTAGAAATCTTGAAATTAACGTATCAATCTTAGGAGATTCGATAGATTCTTGTTTTGAAGAACAAGAAGTGAACGTAAGAATTATTAAAAAAATTAAGAGATAAGACTTCATGAAAAGAAAGTTTAATGGAAGGAAGATCTTACTTTCAATCAATAAGATAGTTTCGATTTTATAATATGAAGGTTTGATGACCTTCGCCTAATATTTATTATGAAATAACTCATGCTTTCTCACATCAAGTCATTATTTTAGTACTTCACTAAATACTCAATCAATAAATCGGAATAAATGATTGTCTCAAAATTCGGAGGGACCAGTGTTGGAACCTTTGAAGCCATGCAACATAGTGCATCCATAGTTGCACAAAATCCTGATCGCAAGCTTATTGTAATAAGTGCAACTTCAGGAACGACCAATGATTTAGTAGAATTAGAAAATCCGTCAATTGATTCAACTACTAAGGAACAAATTCTTAGAAATATTGAAGAGCGCCATCTTTCGATTATAAACCAATGTGAACAAAAAGATGAACTCTTATCACCTTTTCAAAAACTTTACTCAGAACTTAGGCAGCATCTTGATCATGAAGGAAGAGATAAACGTTGGAAAGATACCTTATATGCTTTTGGCGAGTTGATGAGTACGAACATATTCACCCAAGTATTAAGAGAACATGGGGTTAATGCTAAATGGCTCGATGCTCGAACTATTATTAAAACGGATTCGACGTACACACAAGCTATTCCAGACATTGATTTAATTTCAGATAAAGCTAATCAGCTGATCGACCGTAATACGGTTTATCTAACTCAAGGCTTTATTGGTTCAGATATGTTTGATTCTACAACAACCTTAGGAAGAGGTGGAAGTGATTATTCTGCTGCTCTTTTTGCAGAGGCCGTTAAAGCCGATATCCTAGAAATCTGGACGGATGTAGCTGGTGTTTATAGTACTGATCCTCGTTTAGTTGCGGAAGCAAAACCAATACAAGAAATCACTTTTGATGAAGCTGCTGAGCTTTCAGTTTTTGGTGGAAAAGTACTTCATCCTGCTACTTTAAAGCCAGCAATAAGAGGAGATGTTAAAGTTAGAGTGGCATCAAGTAAGCAACCAGAGTTGCCAGGTACACTCATTGTTAATAAAGCAGAAGATGAACCTGTTGTAAGAGCAATCTCTTTACGAAAAGACCAAACGTTACTTACTGTAAAAAGTTTGGACATGCTCCATCAGCATGGTTTCTTGGCAAAACTTTTTACCACATTAGCCGAGCAAAAAATCTCAGTAGATTTAGTAACAACCAGTGAGGTTAGTGTTTCTCTCACATTAGATACAGCAACCAAAGCATCTAATAAAGTTGATCTGACAGAAGATGTTCTAAATGAACTTAGAAAATTTTGTGAAGTAGAAGTTGAGAAAGATCTTTCATTAGTTGCTTTAATTGGAAATAAAATGGACGCTACCTCAGGGATAAGTGGAACTCTTTTTGGCCTACTCGAAAATCATAATATTCGATTAGTCTGCCATGGAGCTTCGCCACATAATGTATGTTTCTTAGTGAAGGAAGGAACAGGTGAAGAGATTGTTAAATTGTTGCACAAAGAGTTTATTGGATAATTTAAGTGTTAAGTGTTAAGTGTTAAGTGTTAAGTGTTAAGTGTTAAGTTTAACTTTTCCATTTTGAACTTCTTAAGGATCAGAATGACATAGGTGGTTATTATAGCTTTGTTCAATAATTACTATTTCGAAAAAAACCTTCTACAAAATAAATTTCAATAAATTGTACATTGGTTTCTATACAATAAGATTCTTCTCTCGAGAATTCTTGATTAGGATAATAAGAATAATTAATTATGATTTTTGAATGTTGAATTGACACCATTAATTCAACATTCAAAATTTAGAATTCAAAATTAAGAAATGAAAATCTCCGTAATTGGTACAGGTAAAACAGGTAGTAAAGTAGTTGAAATGCTTGGAGGGAATCTTGCACATGCTTTTGACGAAAATAATCCGCCAACACTAGAGAAACTTAAAGAATCAGATGCAGTCATTATCTTTGTTCCTGGTGATGCAGTTGCGGATATTTATGAGTTGGTTTTGGAATCAAAGACTCCAGCTGCTTGGGGTAGTACAGGTTTTGATTGGCCAGATAATTTAGATATGGAAGTAAAATCAGCTGAAACAAAGTGGGTGCTTGCTAATAATTTTAGTCTTGGGATGAATATTATTCGACATACAATACAAATGATTTCAGAAGGAGCTAGTATTCTTCAAGACCCTAAATTTAAGATTCATGAAATACATCATATTCACAAAAAAGATGCTCCAAGTGGAACGGCTATATCTTGGAAAGAATGGTTAGCTAAAGATGTAGAAGTGACTTCAGCTAGAGAAGGAGATGTTAATGGTATTCATGAACTGACTGTTACTACAGCTAGGGAAGAAATTACACTTAAGCATGATGCTCTTGACCGTTCTATATTTGCAGAAGGTTCAATTTGGGCTGCTCAACAGTTAGTTAAAAATCAGCAATTGAATGATGGAGTTCATACTTTTGGAGCGTTGTTTGATTTAGTAATGAACAAAAGCTAACCATGGAAAAATATCCGCTTTGGACCGCAATGGTCACCCCTATGCTAGATGATACTAGCATAGATTATAATAGCTTTGAAGTAATACTTCGTAAGCAGGAAGAAGCTGGGAATGGAGTTCTAGTTTTAGGGAGCACAGGCGAGGGACTTAATCTCACAGATACTGAAAAACGAGAAATTGTGAAGTTCGTGAAGCTACTTCACCTTAAAGTTCCATTGATGGTTGGCTTAGGCGGGCATCAAATTGATTCACAAAAAGAATTTATCAAATATTGTGATGATATTGGTATTGATGCTTTTTTAATGGTAGCGCCACTTTATGCTAAACCAGGAAAAGAAGGACAATTAGCATGGTTTAGCGCTCTTATGAAAGAGACTAAAACTCCCTGTATGATTTATAATGTTCCATCAAGAACTGGAATTCAAATGCACCCAGATGTTCCTGCTCAATTATTTAAAACTTTCCCAAATTATATGGGACTTAAAGAAGCGAGTGGAAGTATTGAGAAGTTTAAGGAATTTAGAGACGCTGCATCTGGTTCAAAAATATATTGTGGCGATGATAGCCTGATTAAGGATTTTGTAGCTGAAGGTGCAATAGGACTAGTATCTGTAGCATCAAACGCATGGCCTCAACAAACTCATACTTTTTTAGATCAACAATTGAGTGGAAATCATGATGATGTATTTAAAGAATGGATAGAAAGTGCAGATTTATTTTTTGATGCACCAAGTCCTAGTCCAGTTAAAACTTTAATGCAACATAAAGGTTGGTTAAAATTCGATACAGTTCGACTACCATTATCAAATGATGACTTAAAACCTGAAACAGAGGAAGCTTTACTAAAAGCCGATCAAAAGATTAATAATTGGTACGAAATAGTATCCAAGTAATACAAGAAAAAATGACACACGAAGAAATTTTAGATCAACTTGAAGCCGGTGAAGTTCGAGCTGCCAACCCAACTGAAAGTGGGTGGGAAGCTAATATTGAAGTTAAAAAAGCTATTCTTGAAGCATTTAAAAATGGTGAAAACGCTTCTTTTGAAGGGATTTATGAAGGCTTTGTTGATAAACATAATATGCCTCCGCGCTATTTTGAACCTGAAGATGGAGTTCGTTTAGTACCCGGTGGTTCATCTGTTCGTAGAGGAGCTTATGTTGCTCCTGGTGTTATTATCATGCCACCAGCTTATATAAATGTTGGTGCATTTGTGGATTCAGGCTCAATGGTTGATAGTCATGCTTTAGTTGGCTCATGTGCTCAAATTGGCAAGAATGTACATCTGTCTGCAGGTGTTCAAATTGGCGGAGTATTAGAACCTGTAGGAATGAGTCCAGTCATCATAGAAGATGATTGTTTTATTGGGGCCGGCGCTGTTATTGTTGAAGGAATTTTAGTTAAAAAAAGAGCAGTTATTGCTCCTGGCATTGTAATCTCTAAATCGATTCCAGTATATGATGCAGTAAATGAAGTAATTCGTGAACGTGGATCTGAAATTCCAGAAGGTGCAGTAGTGATTCCTGGGAGTCGACCAATGAAAAGCGAGTGGGCTCAGAAAGAAGGACTTAGTATGGCATGTCCAATTATTGTTAAATACCGCGATGCAAATAGTGATGCGTCGTTAGAATTGGAAGATGCACTTAGGTAATTTGACATTTCCATAATCTCTTATCTAGCTGATATAATTGACTATAGCTTATTTTATAAGGTTTATTTATTTAAAAATTATAGCCAAAGTGAAGTCCTGGTTCACCAAAAAAGAATTTACCCCACTGATCATCCTTTCTTTTAAATGAGTCTGGCATTCTTGTATGATATGGACGATGAGTAATAGCAATTGAAGGTTCAATAAAAAATTTGTTATTAAATAGCTTGAAATGGTAACCTAAACGGTATGTATTAAAGATCTGGTAACCATTATCTATTTTTAAATCATTTTCATCTACAAAAGACTGCCACGCATTCATAATATGAATGCCTGTATACATACCTTTCCATAAAAACTTTTGATAAGCTAGGGCAACACCGAACTCGCGAATATACCCAGGAAATTTTTCTTTGCTAGATCCAAATGAGTTGCCATATTGTATACCTAGGGGTTGAGTGTATTTCCATGTTTTAACTTCTAATGAAATAATGTCACTATCAGTTAAACGATAACCAATATTGAGTTGAGCAAAGTCGGGTCTGTCTTTCGAATCTAAATTCCCCAACATGAAAAATGTACTGCCAATAAAATAGTTTTTAAGGGTGCTATCTTGCTTGGAATACTGTGCAAAAGGGTGTGAATTCATAATCAAAATGAAGAAAAGACTTAATGCCAAAAATTTAGAATACATATCATCAAATAATGTTAGAAGATTGTAAATTTAGTAAGGCTATTAGCTTTAAAACGTTCACTTAAGTTAAGAAATGAAACTTAGATTTTATTTTTATCAAGAAGTCGAGCCTTTAATCTGCTCAATGATTGAGGTTTAATGCCTAAAAAACTTGCTAATTGATGTTGAGGGACACGTTGAATGAGGTCGGGTCGTTTTTGCAATAAATTCAGATATCGTTGTTCGGGAGAAGAAGTCTTAAACTCATCGAAATCGATTTGTTGCTTGGCTAAAAGTTCTTCAGAAAGGATCCTGCATAGAGTTTCGAATTTAGGAAATTTCTCAAAAATCTCAATTTCCATATCAGGGTTTCCAACGGTAAGAATAGAGTCTTCTATGCTGGTAACATAATATTCAGAAGCTTTTTTATTGATAACACAATGAGGTGTCAATGCTTCGAGTTCTGTGTAAAACGCTGTTGTCTTTTCTTCTCCTTCTATGATATAATAAGTTCTAAGGCATCCTTTTAGCACAAAATAACCATCCTTAGAAATTTGTCCTTCTTTTAATAAAACGGTTCCTTTATTTACTGATCTGAAAATATCTAATGATATGATAGTATTTTTTTCGTCTTCAGAGAGAGAGACATATTTTGAAATAAAGTTAAAAAGTAAATCTTGCATTATTCTTTAGTGAGTTCTCTCAATAATCCGCTAAATATGAAACCATGAAAGGGAAGTACTACGAACCAATATAGTCTCCCAGCTAAACCTAGAGGTCTGAATGTAGCTGTTTGGGTTAATTTCCCATCTTTCATACTGAATTCAAGCCAGGCATCGCCTGGTAGTTTCATTTCTGCAAAAAGTAATAAACGTCCTTCTTCTTTATTTGCATAAAGTACTCGCCAGAAGTCAAGGGCATCACCTGCAGATAGGGTAGTTTTATTTGTTCTTCCTCTTCGTAAACCTACACCGCCAACTAGTTTATCTAAAAACCCCCGAATTTTCCAAAGCCAGTTGCCGTAATACCATCCATTTTCACCGCCGATTCCCCAAACTCTCTTAAGAGTGGTATCTTTATTTTCAATTTTTCTTATGCGAGTGTCTTTAAAACAGCCATATTCTGGAACCTTAACGAAATCTGATATATCAATATCGATTCCGCTACTCGAATAAGAATCTTTCCAGCTTGAAACAATGTCATTGCTTTCAATTTTATCAAATGCTCTTACTAAAGCGTCAGTATATGATATAGTCTTTATGTCCAAAATCTGTTGTATTTCATCATTTCTACAAACAACTTCAACCTTCATACTGTCCACCAACGACCTAGCTAATGTATATGAAGTAGAAGTAACAAAATAAAGCCAGTAAGAAGATAAATTTGGAGTCAATACAGGAACGGTCCAGATTTTTCTTTTCAGGTTTCTCACTTTTGCTAGTTCTAAAAGCATTTCTTTATAAGTGAAAATATCATGACTTCCGATATCAAAATTTTTGTTATACGTCTCTTTAACAAAAATGCACTCAGTCAGAAATCTTAAAACGTCAGATATCCCGATTGGCTGACATTTAGTAAGAAGCCATTTAGGAGCGATCATTACGGGAAGTTTCTCAATCAAATCTCTCATTATTTCAAAAGAAGCACTTCCTGATCCAACAATGATACCAGCCCTAAGGCAAGTGAAATTATATTTACCCATTCCAAGTTCGTTTTCAACAGCTTTTCTAGATTCTAAATGCTCCGATAAATTTGACTCATTCACGATTCCACTAAGGTAAATGACTTGAGAGACATTGGTGTTTGACATAGCCTCACGAAAATTTATGGCTGACTCCTGTTCTAAACTTTTGTAATCTTTAGCTGAAGACATAGAGTGCACTAGATAGTAAGCAACATCAATATCATTAGGGATTTTAGAGAGAGAATCCTTATCCAATAAATCAGTTTCTATAACAGAAATATTCTCAGCTAAAGAAGAGGGTGGGTTAAATCGCGTTTTATCTCTTACACAGCATACTACATGGTGACCCATATTCACAAGAACAGGGAGAATTCGTTTTCCAATATAACCGGTAGCACCTGTAAGAAGTATCTTCATATAAATTTATAAAAGCTTAGCTCAATGTATCCATTTCTTAAGATATAGGTGCTCTTATTTCCTAGATAATTGAAACTGAAATAACGGTTAGTTATATATTTCTCTAATGGGATTATTCTTGGAACCTATCTATACATCCATAGAAATAATTATCGATTCTATATCAGAAATATTTTCTCCGATTCTTTTATAAATAGGTAAGACCGTCTTTGTCTGTTTAATCAATTCAAAAAGTAAGTTCGAAAACTCTCTATTTTGCATCAAACGATCATATGAACTAGAATTTTTTTCTTGATAAAATGAACGGTAGTCGATTGCAATCGATCTATCATAAAATGAACTATCTGATATTGAACCATTCGCGTAAATAGATATAATATCTGTGTTCCGGTTCAAAAACGGATTTAGTTGATTCTCTACAAAATTAATTTGAATGTCTTCATAAGATTCCAAGAGTAGTAAATTTGCTTTTAGAGAAGTTATACTTTTTCGTAAATCATCAGATGAAAGTAAAGTCAATTGGCCAGCGCCAATCATTTCATCATAAATACTAACTGAGTTAGACTTGCCCATTAGAAATCGTTTTGTAATAGAATGAAGGTCTTTATCAAATTGCTGTTGATTTCGCTTGGTGTTTGGATTGTATATATCCTGTAATAACTGTTGAGCTGATTTTATAACTTCCTCATATCGGTTTAATCCAACGTTATATTGAAATTTATTAAACTCAATTTTCTCAGATATAGATTGGACTAATTTACTTTCTTCCTGGTTATCTAAGCGTTGTTGATTCCAGTTATTTATTTGCAATGCAATCAAAATTCCAATTACCACAAGAAGTATTTCACCAAAGGCATAAAGTAAATACTTGGGAAAATTATTTTCGGTGAGTAAACGTTGACGAATTTTGCGGAAAAATTTGATCATTGATTAATAGTTGGAAAATGAAGATAGAAGTTTCATGATATGTATACTTAGCATCTAAAATTTAATTATATACTATATTTAGATCCTTTTCACTTCAAATATTGTCAAAGTTATTAGTATAAAATCTTAGTTTTATCAAACTGAATAAAGTCATGTTTTTCATGGTATAAAAGAATACTATTGACATCGAATTTCTCTCAAAGAGCACTATATTTGCTGTATGCGATCCAAACTTCTTTTAATAACGCCACCTTTTACTCAGCTGAACACGGCCTATCCGGCAACTTCCTATCTAAAAGGATTTTTAGAAGAAAAAGAGGTTACTGTATCGCATTGTGATTTAAGTATTGAACTTTTCACATCCGTTTTTACGAGTGATTTTTTACGTTCTATATATAAAGAAGCTGAAGACTTGGGCAATACTCATTATCCTAGCCTAATAGAAATGAAGGAATTATATATTTCGAGGGTCGATACAGTTATAGGATTTCTACAAAAGCATGATATTGAAACAGCTTACATCATTTTAGAAGATAGTTTTCTCCCGTTAGGACATAGATTAGTACATGTAAATACTGAAATTAAATGGGAAGAAGGGGAGATCGGAATCATTGATAAAGCAAAGCACTATTCAACCTTATTTGTAGAAGAAATAGGAGATTTTATTCAAGCAAATGTGGATGAATTTTTTGCCTTCACAAAGTATGCCGAACAAATTGCAACTTCAGCAAGTAGCTTTGACCAATTAGATGAGTTCTTGAGTTATCAACCAACACTTATCGAAGATGAGATGTTGAATATTCTGGAAGAGAAAATTCAGCTTCATACTCCAAATTTGATTGGTTTTACTATACCCTTTCCAGGAAATTTATTTGCAGCATTACGGTGTGCTCAATTTATAAAACAGTTTTATCCAGACATACATGTAGCTTTTGGCGGAGGATATTGTAATACAGAGCTCCGCAGTTTAGAGGATCCTAGAATTTTTGAAGTAGTTGATTTTATTTCTCTGGACGATGGGGAAGGGCCATTGCTCAAAATGATTGATTTTCTGGATGGAAAGGTTGATATCAACGAGCTGGAAAGAACTTTTGTTCTATTGGATAATCATGTGGTATATAAGAACCAGATTCCCAACACCATTTACCATCATCAAAGCTTACCCGCGCCTAATTATGTTGGATTATCGTTTGATAAATATGTGTCGTTCTTGGATGTAGTAAACCCAATGCACCGAATGTGGACGGATAAAAGATGGAATAAACTAACTATCTCCCATGGTTGTTATTGGAGACAATGTTCTTTTTGTGATGTGAGTTTAGATTATATCGGCAATTATCAAAACACTACTGCTGAGAATTTGGTAGATAAAATTGAAAAAATAATTAAGGATACGGGCATCACTGGCTTTCATTTTGTAGATGAAGCAGCTCCACCTAGTATGCTAAAATCACTTTCCAAAAAATTGATCGAACGAAAGGTAAACATTAGCTGGTGGACCAATATTCGATTCGAGAAGACCTTTAACGCAGAACTCTGTGAATTAATGGCAGAAGCTGGTTGCATTGCGGTTACAGGTGGGCTAGAAGTAGCTTCAGACCGACTATTAGCGAAGATGAAAAAGGGAGTGGATATAGCTCAGGTAACCAGAGTCACCCATAATTTCTCGAAGGTTGGAATTTTTGTTCATGCCTACCTCATGTATGGATTCCCAACGGAGTCACAACAAGAAACCATCGATTCCTTAGAAGTTGTTCGTCAGTTGTTCGAGAAAAATTGCATTCAGTCTGCATTCTGGCATCAATTCACAACTACGGTTCACAGTCCTATTGGTAAAAATCCAGATGAATTTGGGATAGTTATTACTGGGCCTGTCTTTGAAGGATTTGCTCAAAACGATTTGTGGCATGAAGATCCAGAAGGAACGGATCACCCAAAATACACTCAAGGTTTAAACAGTGCATTACATTCTTATTTAAATAATTCAGATCTCAACAAAGAAGTACATACTTGGTTTGATTTTCCAGTTGTACCCACGAGTCACCCAGACGATTTAATCGAAAGTTTTTTGGTTTAATATCGTACATTCGATTGATAGATTAAGTTGTTGATTGTGCCGCGATTATGTCTCGTTCCCAAGCTCCTGATTGGGAACGCAGTCTGGAAGCTCTAGCTTCCGTAAAAGAGTAAGTGATTTTTAATTACAATACACCATTCACTATAGGTGAAACTCTTTCACCTATTAAACTAATCGACTTCAAAAGCTTTTCATGAGATATACCAGCATCCATCTGAAAAGTGAATCTCGATATACCACCAAGTGAAATGCTATGGCGTTGTATTTTTTCAGCTACTTCTTCTGGGTTACCAACAAGTAAAGCTCCTGTTGGGCCATTTTGTGCTTGAAACCTATCAAAATTAACAGGAGGGAAGCCTCTTTCTCTCCCTATTTTTGTAAACATTTTGGCATAGCCTGGATAATAATCTTCGATAGCTTCTTCTGATGTATTTGCTACATAGCCAAGAGAATGTAAACCTACTTTTAATTGATCTGGCTCAAAACCAGCAGCCTCACCAGCTTGTCTGTATAAATCTACTAATGGTCTAAATCGATGTGTTTCACCACCAATTACGGCAATCATCAAGGGTAACCCTAAAGATCCAGCACGAACGAATGAAGCAGGAGTTCCACCAACACCAAGCCAAATAGGCAACTTTTTTTGTATCGGTCGAGGATATATAGCTTGATTATTTAGGGTAGGACGAAATTTACCAGACCAATTTACAAATTCATTATCACGAATTTTTAATAAGAGCTCCAATTTTTCAGAAAAGAGTGCATCGTAATCTTCAAGATTTAAACCAAATAATGGAAAAGACTCTGTGAATGAACCACGGCCAGCTACAATTTCTGCTCTTCCATTCGAAATCAAATCTAGGGTAGCATAATTTTGAAAAACTCGAACTGGATCAGCTGCACTAAGAACCGTAACTGCACTCGTTAAAATAATTTGTTTCGTAGATGAAGCTGCTGCCGCAAGTATTATTGCAGGTGCAGAATCCAAAAACTCTTTTCTATGATGTTCTCCCATGCCAAATACATCTAAGCCAACTTTATCAGCTAATTGAATTCTTTCAAGAAGTTCTGATAATGCCTGTGAATGAGGTATGTCAGGTTCTGAAGGAGCTCCTGCAAAGCTATCTATTCCTATTTCCATGAGTTTTTTTAAAGGGTATAATGTTTCTTCATTTCAATTACGTTGCTTTTAGAAGTTCCTTCAATTCTCTACTATTATCTAGTAATTAGAGGTAATAATTATCTATATAAAAAAATTAAAAATTAGCATAGAAGACGCCATCCTGATTCATAAATGTGTCCTCTTTTCTGTTCAAGTCTAATCTTCCTCCCTCAAAATTGGTTGCGGATAGTCCCAATTCTTGGAAGATGCACGCTGTTGCAGCGAAGTCCCAAATGCTCCCCCCGCCAAGTTCTTTTTTTGGAAATTTGATCATGCATGCTGGACCATTTTCTAATACTCTAATGGCATTCATTACAGAAGCACCACCAGACATTTCTTTGAATTCTTTCAAACCAAATTCAATTACATAGCCTTTTAGAAGAGTTTCCATTTCTGGTAATCGAGGGGTATCCTTCAACTTCTTATCCGTTACATAGGTTAAATTGTCATTCCCATTCTGTATTTCCCAAGGAAACCCATTTTTAAAGACTCCGTTTCCTTTAGTAGCGTGATATAAGGTATTTGTGTTTGGATCGAATACAACACCAATGTATGGAGTCCCATCATTGGCAATTAATGCAATGGAAACGGAGAATCCAGGTTCGTTATTAATAAAATTGAGTGTTCCGTCTATTGGATCAATGCACCAGAAAAAATCTTTTTCGAACCGACTCCCATCATCTTCGGTTTCCTCAGTTAATAGTGCCAGATTAAACTCTTCGCAGGAGGGGAGAAGGTATGATAGAATGACATCTTCACATTCTCGGTCGACAGCAGTTACAACTTGAGAAGCGTAGTTTGATCCACCTTCTTTATTGTTTTCAACTTCAATGTCATCATTCATATACTTTTGAACGACTTCCCCTGCTGAGCGAGCTGCTTTAATGGCAATTTCTGTTAGTTTTAGTAAATCCATTTTATAGACTATTGATCACTTCTGTGGTTACACGTTCACTATAGGTATTAATCTTCCAATGCCCGGGGCTCCAACCTTTTAAAAAGCGATGGAAGTCAGCCCAGGCAACTCTGTATAAAGAACGCCATTCCGTTTCTAACGCTTCATTTCTTTCTTCGAGTTCACTTTGTAAATGCTCAAAATAGGTATCTAGGATTTGTGCTTCCAAACGTTCACATTCACTTTCGTTAAGGCAACTTCCAATAAAATAGGCTACATCTTTCATCCCACATCCACCGCCTACATATTGAAAATCTACTCCAGCGACGCGTCCATCTTCAGCAAAACAAAAGTTGGCAAGTTTAGCATCTCCATGAACAAAAGTTTTGTAGGTACATGTATTCAGTTTTTCGTCAATGAGAGGAGCGGCTTCCTTCAATCGTTGATCTTTCAATACAGCTAATTCTTGTGGTCTAGTTTCCAAATGCCAATAGGTTCCCACATCCCAAAGTCCGATTGGAGTTTTCCCTAAGTAACTAGCATGAAATTGTGCCAACCATCTTAAACACTCAGTTATTTCTTCCCAAGTTATAGACCGTATGCGTAAAGGATAGCCCGCTTCATCTAAATCTTCTAAGACTATCAATACTTCATCATTATCATATTCTATGGCGAGACATTTCGGAAGTCGTGCTGCGCTATTTTTGCTGAATGTATCGTACAAGGTCGTTTCTACCTCATAGGATTTCAACTTTCGTTGATGTCCGATATCAGTGTTCCACCCACGAGGGTGATTACTTTGTGTAGGCAACTGAACATGCTTTACTACTACATTTTCGACAGAAGCATTCTGTAATCCTACTCGCATTATTTTCCCATACCCGCTCCACAAGTCTTGTATGATCTCTTTTTCAATTAAAGAAGAAGCACCAGTGCTTTGTAGAATAATCGACTTAAAATGTTCATTCATAAGGCGCAAAAGATAACAAATTGGCGCCTGTATAAATGATCGATAGTTTTATCATTTCTCTAATTCAAGAATTCTTGATTCGAGTTGTTCGTTTATACTTTCAAGTGATTGGACTCTAGCTTCAAGTTCATCAACTTTTTTCATCGTTTGTTCAAAGTTCGATTCTAGTTTCTGGATTCTAGCTTCTTTATTTGGATTCATATTACAACCAAATATGAGGAGAGATAAAAAAGGGATAAGAAATATTTTCTTCATAAATATATATTTGAATTTCAATAGCTACGATTTAACGTTATTGGAAGTCTTGATTAGCTTGCTTAGATCAATTGTTCTATAAGTAACTATGCGTGTTATATTAGTCCAATTGACAAATAAACTACTAAGCTTAAATCAATATAAATGTAGTATGGGATTTATGTTCTAGAGTTCTATTCTATTATAATTTTTCAAAGTTTTTAGTGACCATAATGTTTGTATTCCCGCCCATTCCAATTTCATTCCCTCACTAATTCCATACCAAGTATCCCATCTTCCATCGGTTTTTTGGCGATTAATTAGCTCATCTAAGTCAGTGTTAATTGTTTTATGAGAAAATATTGGATAAAGTACACTTTCAGGTGATGGTGCATAATTTAAACTATGTGGTTTTCCGTAAAGTCCCCAGCCTTCATCTGTTTTATCCTTGCAAAGGTTTCCATCTGCTAATATCCAATTTTTTAAATTGCTAAGGGCTATATCTGCTTTATCTCTATGTTTAGTGTATTCTAAGAACTGTAACTGCCTAGGTACACACAAATAGCAAAAAACATGTTTTTCCTTGATACGTTCAATCTCATCCCACACAAATTGTTCAGCAGTATTCATCCAAGGAATATCGATATCATGTTTTTCCAAAATAGCTAATAAAGGTGCAGTTGTACTCAATGCCGCCCATTCTTTAACCGTTTTAAAATGATCGCTACATGGGTATTCACTTGTCGGTTTAAGCATCCATGGAATACCACCACGTTCAGTCGTTACACTTTCAAAATAAGGCATGAAATCATTTAAAATAATTTCCTTGGTTAGATATCCAATTTCATCTAATGTTTCCAAGGCCATAATGCTGAATAATGGCTGACTTTCTGGGGAAGCTGTGTCAGGTTCCATACCATGACCAAAACCACCATCAGAATTTCTATAAGCATATACGGCATGATAAACACCTTCACGACTACCATTTCGAAAGTGATAATCGAATAAACGTCGTTCTATCATTCTCGCATTAGTAAGTATAAAATCACGAGCTTTTCCGAAATTTTTCTTTGAAAGGGTCACTCTTTGAAGGGTTTTAATTTACTCACAACATTCCATTTAATGATCAAATTAAGGTGTTAAACATCAATTTAATTAATAGTGATTGTTTTCAGATGTTCTGGTATGATCACATTCGTTTCTGGAGAGAGTTCTTTTACATGATCACGAAAAGGGAAAAGTTTTTGTTCTACTGCTTCTTTTTGGGAAAATCCATAGGGAATTCTAAAATTATCCCAATGCGTTGGAATAATTGTCTTAGGGTAATTTGTTACTTCGATAAGTCTTTCGTTGTATTTGTATAGACCTAATTGTGAGCGATTAACTCCCGCTAGTAAAATATCTGGCTGAATTCCTTCAAGTTCTCTTTCTATGAAATTCATTGAACCCATGGTTAATACATCATGATTAGTAAAGCGAGCAAGAAACATTAAAGAACCACCTTCAATAAACTCGGATACTCTAAGTGGGGCATCAGGTACTTCCGTATACTTTCTAGAATCGTAGTAGAGTTTATTATTTAGAATAGAATGGAGAGTAGGAAGAACTCTGACCGAAAAATTTTCAAACTGATAATCTTCCCCTCCTTTTACCGCATATAATTGTTCTTCTGGAACACCATACGCTCTTAGTATATTACATGTAGTTTCAGTGCCAATCACTTTAGCACCCGTCTTTTTAGCAATGTATGGAACGTCTGCTAGGTGATCGAAATGAGAATGATGAACGAGTATAAAGTCTACATCATAAATCAATTGATTAATCAAGACAGTGTCTGACTCAAAATAATCATCCCGCTCTACGGTTGGTCTTTCATCATCAGCGCTAACACCAGGTCCTGAACCAAGCTTTACTCTGCTTATATACGGATCTACTAAGACCTTGACTGTTCCATCTGTTATTTCCCAACCAGCTGTTCCAAAATACTTCAATTTAACTGAATCAGATTGAGCCACTGTTTTGACAGGTGTTAATACAGTAAATAGAACTACTAGGCTAATGAATAGATAGTTATTAATAGTGGTTGAATTGCCTTTTTCCATAGTAAAGAGGTGTAATGAGTTTTCTGAAAACTTATGAAACTAAGCTAGTAAAGCTGTGCCATTCGCACAACTGATTCTATCAAATAGCTGTAATCCGAAAGTAGATGAAACGTACTTAGGTATTTACACTCTCATTACCCTAATATCTGATCAAATTTCATTTTGGATGAATATTGCCTCTTATAAATCAACGTTTCTCTCAACGTATTTGATGATTTCTCTCGCAATATCTTTTTGAGTTGCTTTTTCAATACCCTCTAGTCCTGGTGATGAATTTACTTCTAGCACTAAAGGACCATTTGATGATTGTAACATATCAACTCCTGCAACTCCCAAACCCATGGCCCTGGTAGCTTTAATTGCAGTTAATTCTTCCTGATCAGATAATTCAATGATCGATGAACTTCCACCTCTGTGTAAATTCGATCTGAATTCACCTTCTTTACCTTGTCTTTTCATGGCTCCAACAACTACTCCATCAACCACAAATGCTCTAATATCTGCACCACCGGCTTCCTTTATAAATTGTTGAGCAATAACTCTTGCATTCAACCCACCAAATGCCTCCATTACTGAATTAGCAGCATTATTTGATTCAGCCATTACAACGCCTAAACCTTGAGTCCCTTCCAATAATTTGATGATAAGTGGTGCGCCACCAACACTTTTTACGATGTGATCGGCATATTTAGCACTGTCAGCAAATGTAGTTTTTGGTAATCCCACACCAGCTCTTGATAGTATTTGCAAACTTCTAAGTTTATCCCTTGATCGAACCAAAGCTTGTGATTCAACGGCAGAAAATACTTTCATCATTTCAAATTGCCTAACAACAGCGGTTCCATAATATGTGACAGATGCTCCGATTCTCGGTATAATTGCATCAATATTCTCTAAATACGCACCATTATAGTAGATTTTGGGTGCTTTTTTTTCTAATTCGATTATACACTTCAAATGATCAATAATAACCGATTCATGCCCCCTTGCTTCGATGGCCTCTATTAAACGTTTAGTAGAATACAGTTTAGGGTTTCTTGATAAGACAGCTATTCTCATATTGAATATTTTAAGATTTGTAATTTAGAGTGATTAATAAATTTATGGGATTCGAATCTTTAATCGATTGAATCTGCAATGAAGCACAACAGTGTTGACAATATGTAGATGTTCGGGTAAGTACTTAATCTTGCAACTATCCAAGATACTGAAAATTTGTGAGGATTTTCAGAAGTAGCCGTGAAAAAGCAAATACTTTTAGCGGTTCTTAGCTGTGAGGTTTTTGTTCAATAAATTCCTTTAACATTTTCAAAACAGGATTTTCTTCTCCTTGCTCCTCATCTTGCTTTTCTCAGGGTCGATTGTCTTCCTTAATGATTTTTAATTCCGTTCCGTTTTCTTTTTCAGTCAGTTTATATTCCAATACCGTTTCCCATTGTAGAAATATTTCACCTCGTTCCAAAGGTCCACCTTCGGAACGAGGTGAAGGGTAGAAGAGGTGAATGTATATACTACAGGTAGCTTAGCCCTATTTAATTCAGACCAATTCTTCAATTTCTACCCATTTTAAAAGACTAAAAATCCCTAATTTATCTTATTCCTTTTCACATTAACTAATGCTAAACCACTATTAAATAAAGTTTTTTAGAGATCTAGATTAGATAACCTCTATGGATTCTATAAATATTTCGAAGCTTTGTTCTTTTTTGTTACCTATCAACAATTGCATTTCAACGACATTTTCTCCAACATAGTTAGGTACGTTCACTGAATTACCGTGGTAAATAGCTTCCATTGCATTAAACGGAATAGAGATGGATTCCCAATTACCGTCACCTTTTGTAGAAAAAGTATAACCGTAAAAATGACGTCCATTTGGTGTTCTAACTCGGAAGTTGTACTCATTGCCATCACCTTTCAAACGTAACTCAAAGGCCTCCGTTTTTTCGGCCATTACATACGGGTTATCTTCTACAGTCTGATGGATCGAACAGAAACCACCATTATTTTCTAAAGAAACACGACCCGAGAAATGTGCATGATTATTGGCAGTTATTTTGAGCTGACTGTCGGAACGGCCACCCATAACTACATCATCTTCTATGCGCCATTTCCCTCTACCTTGTTCGGGAAAACTGTAAAGAATCACACTGGTTGAATCAGATATTACTGAATTGTGATTACTACTATAAGTATCGATAGACTTATTTGGATTTGTCATACCAATTGTAAATAGGAGAGAGAAAAAAAGAATCAGTCGCATGGAATTAAAACTTCGAGTATTAATTAATTATTCATTTACACTGACAATTTTAACTAGCAGAGGATTCCATTTCGACAGGTTCTAAGTCACTTTTCCTTTAATTATCCTTGATAATCAATCACATAATTTAAAAGAGCTCTCGAAAATGTTTTATGACTAAGGGAGAAGAAACTCTTAACTCAGAGTTGCCCTAGTTTATTTTTACCGTTTCTTCAATTTGCTTCCCATTTTCATAGACCAAAAATTTATTGATCTTTGTTTCAGCTCCGATAAATTCAACTTGAATGTTCAGGAAATTTAGATAAAATAGATTTTCAGATTCAGGAAGTAATTCAGCACTCCACACTTCTTCATTATCAACGATATCGGTCATTCGAAGGAATGTTCCTTCCCTCTTTATATTCACTATTCTATCAGAAGCTTGATAATTCCCCTCAAATATGGTTAGCGATTCAGCATCTAGTTGGAATTCAGGTTCGGGTTGATGATCGTAACTAAAGGTTCGTGTCATTTTCCATTCATCATTCTCAAACTTCCATAGCGTTGTGAACTTGGCTTTATTTACCGATTTACTTGTTTGCTCATCAATAACCAGATAGAAGATATGTTCACCAGTGGCAAGGGCACCGTACTCATTCATTGGAAATACCTGTAGACTTTCTTCCACCAATTCTCTTCGTAATTGTTGGCGTTCTCTTTGTTCGCCACAAAAAATGACCATAGATTCAAGTTCTGATGCTCGGGATTTGGTCAATCCTTGTTTGTCGTGGTAGAATTCAAGGTCTTCTGATAAGAAGGTTCCGTAGGTTTCTAAATCACAGAGGTTATATGCCTCAAAAAGTGAGCTATCAAGTTGAGAAATGGTATCAAAAAGTTCCTCCTTCGACTGGCCTCTAAGTGGAGTAACAGATAAGATAAGTATGGTAATTATGAGTATTGATCTTTTCATGTATATGTGGTGATAACAGCCCTAAGGCATAGATTTTATTTTTTTTATAGTTTTAGTTCCGTTTCTTCGTTCACAAAATACCTTATCCAAATGATTAACAAAATTGGAACCAAAATCGAACTACTAACAAAATTCAAAATCCAAGTCCAACCAGCTATTTCATTTCCGCCTATTGAAACTAAAACTAACTCTCCTAATGGTCCTTTAGAGAATATGGTGTTATGTACAAAGTTCCATCCTAAATGAAGACCGAAAGGTAGCATTATTGATTTTGTTTTTGAAAAAGCCCAAGCCCAAGTGTAGCCCATTAATCCTGTTCCGGTAAATATGAAAATCATAGCCAATACATTTCCAATAATTCCGTATGAAAACCAATGATATATTCCGAATGCGATTGCTGAAATGAAGACGGCTTTATTTAAGCCAATTTTCTGTATTAGAATATAGAGAAGTGCACCTCGGAAAATTAATTCTTCAGTGAATACAGATTTGATGTCCCAGTAAAAAGATTTGAAAATAATTATACTAGAAATATTTTCGTTCAAGATCCAACTAGATGACTTTAGATATGACTCAAAAAATAGAACTAATACACATAGTATAGCGGTAATGATGAATCCAACTGCTAATTGTTTCATTCTTTTAAGGATTGGAAGAAATCCTAAGGCTAAAATATTTTCTTTTTCAATAAAGCAAAGAAGTAGCCAACTAATGGCGAGTGCGACTAATATTCCGATCATTAACTAGATTGGTTTTAAGTTATTCCTAACGGTTAGTATTTGAGACGTAGCATCCCGAAGGGTGCTATGATTTCATAAACTGTGTTATACAACGATTCTTAGTTTTTTAATATCTGTAATGTCCCAGTTTTTTCATCAGTCCCTTCATCATAGTTATTTGCAGAATATTTATACATGTTAACCAATTGTTGCGTGGCGTATTCTCATTTACAATTCTTTTGACACTAAATATGTAGTATAGATTAAGTAAAAACTCAATAAAAGTAAGGCTTCCCATCGGTCAAGTTTTTTCCTTTTCCCAGTAAACATTGCGATGATTAGAAAAACTGTACCACCAATTAAAATCAATAAATCTTGGTTAAAATCCGGATTAAAATTTACAGGACTTACTAGTGAACTAATTGAAAGGATAAGAAGGATATTAAAAATATTTGAACCGACTACGTTACCAATTGCAATGTCACTATTCTTTTTTATTGCAGCTACGATTGAAGTCACTAATTCGGGTAATGACGTGCCAGCAGCTATTATTGTTAATCCTATTATTTTTTGACTAACTCCTAATTCTGTCGCAATATCTATACTGTTATCTACCACTAATTTTCCACCAATTATTAGTCCAGCTAGACCAAATATTACCAACCCCCAAATTTTATAATTTGATTTATTTTCATATGCAATCTCTTCAGTTTTTTCTTGTTTTAGTTGATTAAACACGTAGTATAAGAAGCAAATAAAAGCAAGGAGTAATATAATTCCGTCAAGCCTCGAAAGTTCAGGTTTTTGATATATATAAAAATTATTGGCAAGACCGAATAGCAATATTGTTATGATTAGTGATATAGGAATTTCCCGCCAAGCAGTTGAAGATTGAACAGTTATTGGGTAGACTAGGCCTGCTATTCCAAGAATTATGAACAAGTTAAAATTATTGCTACCAATAATATTTCCAAAAACTATATCGGATAGTCCATCAAATGAAGCTACAGTATTAACTACTAATTCAGGTGCGGAAGTACCAAAAGCTACGATAGTCAATCCAATTACTAAATCAGAAATATTGTTCTTTTTCGCTAATGATGAGGCTCCGTCAACCAACCAATTAGCTCCAAATATTAAAGCTGTAAATCCTACAAGTATTAATAGATATGAAAGAATCATTTTTAAATTGAATTTTTTTTAAATGTTCAATAAATCAAAAATATCAATTACTGTATATACAATAACTTAGTTTGTCTTAAAGGTTTATTCACTTTATCCATATAAAGAATAGATATATCTGTAAGAAAACAGATTTATTAGTAAAGTGAAGTCTCCGTTCTTCTAATGTGTTTTTACTAATAAGTATTTACTACTTTTTCCTCAACTCAAATAAATCAGTTCGTCGGTCTTGTAGGTTTTTCACACTACCAAATTGATTGAGTTCTCGTAATAAGTCTAAGTCAACATCTGCAATAAGAATCATTTCGGTATTTGGTGTTGCTTCAGCTTTAATACCATTGGTTGGAAATGAGAAGTCACAGGGAGTAAACACCATAGACTGTGCAAACTGAATGTCCATATTGTGAACATTAGGCAAATTGCCAACACTTCCGGCAATGGCTACATAACATTCATTTTCAATGGCGCGGGCTTGTGAGCAATTTCGAACACGTGAATATCCATTTTGTGTATCGGTAAGGAAGGGGACAAATAAAATATCCATTCCTTCATCTGCCAAGAGACGACTAAGTTCTGGGAATTCAGAATCATAGCAGATCAAAATTCCGATTTTGCCACAGTCGGTATCAAAAGTTTTAAGTTCACTACCGCCTTGCATTCCCCATACTTTGGCTTCATCTGGAGTAACATGTAGTTTTTCGTATCGATCTACAGAACCGTCTCTTTGGCACAAATATCCAACGTTATATAACAGATCATCTTTTATCTCAGGCATGCTGCCTGTAATAATATTAATGTTGTATGAAATGGCTAGCTCAGAGAATTTCTGTACAATTTCACTAGTGTGTTTTGCGAGCTCACGAATGGCTTCAGATTCCGAAAGGTGATTATTTCCTGCCATAAGAGGAGCGTTAAAGAATTCAGGAAAAAGAGCGAAGTCAGAACGATATCCAGAAACAGTATCAATAAAATATTCGGCTTGTTGCATCACTTCATCCAGATTTTTGTATGGACGCATTTGCCATTGCACTAATCCAAGTCTAACAATGGTCTTCTTAGTATGGGCTTTTTTAGTGGGCTTTTTATAATAAATATTGTCCCATTCAAGTAATACAGCAAACTCATTTGAATCTTTGTCACCTTCCAAATATCCTTTCATAATTTTAGAAGGGTGGAAGTCATTCGAGATTTGAAAACTCAATACAGAGTCATGAATCTCTTTACGTTTAACTTTCTCTATGTATTCCTTCGGTGTAATCGAACCAGCATATTTATGATAGTTTGGAATCCGTCCGCCAAAAGCGATTTCTTTCAAATTCAGTTTTTCGCATAGTTCTTTACGGTAATTGTACAATCGTCTGCCTAGACGTAACCCTCTGAATTCGGGTTTTATAAATAAATCAATCCCATAAAGCACAACACCATCAGAAGTGTGAGTATCAAAGGTGTAATTCCCTGTAATCTCTTGATAAGTTTGGTGTTCATCAAAAATTTCAAAATCAACAATCAGTGAAAATGCACATCCTGCGAGTTCTCCATTAACTTTTATTACAACCTGTCCTTCAGGGAATTTCTTTATTAAAGACTTGATATCCTCTTCTTCCCAATAAGCGTTTTGCACATTGGCATAAGATTCAATCATAGCAGACTTCAGCTCTTTATAATCGGCTAAATTTAAAAACTGAAGCTCAACATTTTCGATGTCTTTAATCATATTAAAAATGATGTATGAAAAGTATAGGGTAGATTGACTTAAAGATACGCTAATTTGAGAGTGACTATATCAGACATTTAAAAAGATTATCCCTTTAATTAACAGCTAAATATTCTTAATCTGAAGCGAAATAAGTATTCCAATAACGACAAGTACTATTTCCCCAACCGCATATTTAAAATAATTTCCAGTATTACCTTCTGAAAGTAGGCTTTGACGATTTTTTTTAAAAGAATTTTATCATTTAACCGGGTGCTTTTTAAAGCCAATTTAAAGTTCAATAAAAGACTAAATCCATTACTGGGCAAACAGTTTTTAGACAATTAAAGAGAAGGTTGAACTAAGAATAATTGAAGCTAGAGTTTTAAGACTTCATTCCGAAGGTGGATCTTCGGAACGAGGTGAAAGTTTGAAGCTGACCTTCAGCATTTTTTCCGCACATGTATATTTTTGTTATTAAAAGGGGATGATTAAATATAGCCAATCTTGGCTATGCTGATTTATGCATTGTTACCTATCTTTTTTTATCCGTTAACTTTATTAATCATTTCCTTAATTCTGTCATCACTTTTTATTTCTCTTAAAAATAGATCAAAATCTTCTCCTGTTTTTGGATTTTCATCAGATTGCAAATAGAAGAAAGAATTATCATCATTTGGAAAAATAATTACAGTTTGACCAAAACGTAAATCAAATGATTTTAAGTTTACAATAAGATAACCTTCGTTTTCGGGACTTTTAACACCTACAAAATCGTAAACATTATTCAATTCAACTTGACCTTGAACTGTTAGATATGGATAATTTCTTGATGAAACGCCACCATTTACCTGATAATCTTTATCTCCAGTATAAAATATTAACGTGAGTTCGTGTTTAAGTATAAATTGGTCATCTTTTCCACCTGTATTTTCGCCGAATGATATTCCGGAAAAATGGTCTTCATCAATTGTAAAGTTGAACGGTTGATTAAAAACATAGTATTCGTAGTTTTCAATTGGAAAAGCCAAGTTATTGAGTGGTTTCGAATTTGAGTCCTTTAACCATTCTTTATCATTATTGAAGAGTTCCATATTCCACTTTTCAGGAATCTGATTATTCTTAGCTTTAGTTTCTAAACTAGTAATAATTCTCTGTCTGCTACAGCTCACCGTAACAGTAAAAATTATCAAAATCAGAATGCTCTTTTTCATCACGATGTTTTTTTAAATGTTCAATTTAATCCTTCGATAGTAGAATCTAACCAAGTTAAACGATCTTTCAGCCAGCTTTTTAAATATTCAATTTCTTCTTCATGGGTGTTACCGACAAAATTGTTTGGGTGGACATCAACACCTAAAATATCCCATACTTCAAAATTTTTATTTATGCCTCCATGTTGTTTTAGAAATTCTGAATATGCATCGATCATCTCATTAAAAATAGACTCCGAAAACGCATTAATTCTTAACTCATTCCATCTTTGTTTTAGTTGGCTTACATAGGTAGGGTCTTCTAAAAACCGAGACCACCAAAATGGAACTTGTTGATTATGATGTCCACATCGTTCATTGAATGTATGAGCCCAAACATCTGTTTCACCAGCATCACAAAAGTCAACGTTTCCAAGTGCATAGTTGAAATCCCAAACGGGGCCCATATTAAGTTTCTCATTTTTGTCTTTTGATATAAACGTACTCAATCGAAAGGCATCCACATTATTAGCGAGTTCATTCATCAAAAAATAGTCAATAAAACTTGCCATATTTATATAAGCCGAATATCCAGAAGTAGGATTAATAAAATCTTCTGAATCTAGGGCAGTCTCAAAATTTGCTAGATACTCTGTTATATAGTTTTTTTGAGTGATTGTAATTTCATCCGAAGATGGTTCTTCAAAAACGAAAGTTATTTGTTGATTTCTTGTTGAAAAGGGAGGAGGAAAGGAAGAAATGAACGAAGCTTCAGGGGCATTTTCTACTGCTCGATCAATTTTTAAAATATACCCTCCTGTAATATCCTCATTAGAAAGCTTAGTGATGTCAATCCGGTTTTTACCTCTCTTTAGTTTCTCCATTAAGATATATAACCCTTGATGTTCATCATTGATTGCTAATTCTACGAAAACAGTCCGACTCGCATAATTGCCTATATTTATTGATAGGTCATACATGAATTTATTTCTGATGAGTGTTTTATCAGTATACGGTCCATGAAGAATCCAATCTTCTTCCTTAGGTAAGCCAAGTAAAGAAACATCCAAATCCTCATTATTTTCATTTCGTGTTTCAAAACTATAAGACTTTTTAGGAAATCTTTGAGAAGAAGATCCACGGATTTCAATTGCAATATTCCCTTCAAATTGAACATTATCATCAACAGAAATTAGAAGATGGGCATCTATTTTAGGGTCATCCTGAATAGGATTACCAAAGGTTGAGATATTGATTGAAGCAAGCTTATTGTCAAAATCAATTTCCTCAGATCCATTATTAATAGTACAGCCGATCCAAAAAAAGGTGATTATAAAAAATATAAAATGGAGTTGGTTATTGAACATCAAAGTAATTTAATCACCGTTACTAATGATAATGAATCTACACACTTTTTAGTGTTTAGCAACTAAGATGTCGAATTAAGAAACTGAATTAGGTTTTAGAGATGCTATCATTTTCAAGTTTAGCTAGCTTTATAAAAACTGATGAAAAGAAGAGGAAAAATATCCAGTCGTTTATTCCATAAGTTGAATAAAATATTCCAGCAAGAAGATCTTTTTCATTTGATCAAGATATTGAATCTGGTGCAGAAAATATTTTACTCCATTGGAGTTGATAGGCCATCAACATTCGTATAAGCAGTCGTTTTATATTGCATATTCATTGTTAGCTCGCGTATTTTCTCACTTAATCTATTATAACTTTAATCATTTGTTTTCGTTGATTGATTGCTCGGTTTGCCTAGGGTTGTTGTTTATTATATCATAGAATAAAAAGTCCAAAACGACATGGAAGTAGCTTGTCAAAGGTTTGAAAGACCAATAATGAGAACCACCATTAGCGGTAAATAAGTAATAGGAAGAGTCCAATCCTTTTAAACGTCTGGCTATAGGTGCTGAGCCATATAACATCAGATAGCCAGGATTTCTTGATCCACAATAGGAATGTGGCCCCGTTTCATAAGGCACCCAACCATCACCGGTCCCATGAAAAAATAAGGTAGGAACAGCCGTTTCCTCATTAATATGATCCAATGTGGTCAAAGCACCAGCCATACTGATTACGCCGGCATATTTGAAGCCTGCGGGCAGGTTAGCGTTATCATAACCATAAGCCATGTTGAGTACGGTGTAAGCTCCTGTGCTGGATCCTGCAATGATAATCTGGTCCGGATTAATATGAAGCATATTTTTATTGGTGATCATATTCCTGATTGCCTGAGTTACATCATAGGAGGCGGAATTAATGGCGGCCACTTTTTTACTGGCCTCCGTATCGCAATCAAAGCCAATATCCTTCAATGTGAGTCTCTGGGAAACAGAGGCAACTGCGTAGCCCCGTTGAGCAAGTTTGGTCGCAAACGACTGGACGTCAGGATGATCTCTCGAGCCTCCATAAAATCCCCCGCCATGTACAAAAACCAAAAGGGGTAACGCTTCTCCCGCATTGGGCGCTATATAAAAATCATATTGAAGGATTTCATTATTGGCGGTCTTAAAACCGTAGGTTGTTTTGTCAACAACCGCATACAAACTGTCTTGATACTGAGTTTGAGCAAACAACAGCTTTGAGCAAATAATCAGTATTACCGTAAATACATTTTTTTTAATCATTGTTTCTTTTCTCTTACTGCAAGTTTGCAATATGCTAGCTAACGGTTTTGTATATGAAAAGTAGCGGATTTTATGCACGAGCTTTTCGGATTATTACTAACCTTTATTATATTGATTATCTTTGAGTTAAGCACCAAAACCGCTATTTTTTATATACGTTGTGTGTGCCCGGCATGGGTACCGTTGGTTTACAGGAATGTAAGCCATTAATCTTGAGGGTGAAAGTCCCTTATGGGCAGGGGTGACGCCTTGAACCATTAGTAAGTCGCAAGGGCGTTGCGGGTAACCGCAAGTCTGAAGGAAGCGAGACTATCCCGCCCGTGCGGGAGTACTGACGAACAGGAACCGTATAAGAGGCGAAGTGAGTTGGATGAGTCCCGAAAGATTTCGGGATGATGTCCTAAACACTGAAAGGTGAGTGTTCACTGCGTAGATACGGCAGGCATTGGAGGAAAGAAGGTACTCTTACCCGGGGAGATCCCACGCTAGTAGTGTGGGAAGTCAGCCGAGGCCATAGTACTTTGGATAGAAAAAAAATCTGGAGGAAGGGCTGAACGTTATCCTCTTTGAAATTGAATTGGGAGCAAGGCGGTAAATCGGATAGTTTTCCGACCGTAATGTAGCCTAGTATGAAAGTAAGAGATAGCTTCAACAGGTGAAAAGAGCTGTTGAAATGAGGGATAACGAACCGCCGTATACGAGACCCGTATGTACGGTGGTGTGAGAGGCGCACTCCGTCAGTTTATCTGGCGGAGCCGTCTACTCGATTATCTGCTTTTTTCTTTATTTATTTTCGGGAAATAACTCTTTCGTTCTTTTTTTCATTTCAGCGGCAATCACACGTCCATCTTCATCCTGGTCTTGAAGTTTTCTAATAATATTGTGATAACTTTCTTTATCTCGGTCTTGGCTCAATTTGAACACTGTTTCAATCTCTATTATTTCAATCTCAAAACCTGCAATTAATTCAATTGCTCTTTTTTTAAATGCTGAAGGTAAGTTATCAAAAGTAGTTGTTGACTGTTGGTTTTCATTTTCGAAATGTAATGATGTGATTTTAAGGATGTCCTCTAACTCATTATCATTTACAAACCGAATAATTCCTTTTATGTGTACGCTCATGTAATTCCAAGTAGATGGCGTATATGGATTACTGTACCAAGTACCACTAACATAACTGTGTTTACCTGTGAAAACAGTAAGTACATTTTCATTATGCAAAAGTGCTTTATGGTGGTCTGTATTTTTCATTATGTGTCCACGCAACACCTTTCTGCCACCTTTTATTTCTATAAATAGAGGGATTTGAGTTGCAATAGGTTTGTTTTCAGAATCAGAACCCGTTAAAAAAGCAAAAGGATGCTGTTCGATAAATTCTTTAACTATCTGTTCGTCCCTTTCTTTATGGTATGAGATGTCGTACATATTTTAATTCTATTGTTGAGTAACGTTTGAATTATTTTTTAATAAGATTGTTAAACAAGTAATGTCATTTTCCAATTGATGACATTCTTCAATTTGATTTTTCAAATAGTCAGTAAACATCTTTTCTTTATTTGGGTTTGTTTTAATGAGATTTTTAATTTGTTTACTTATTAATGATGTGTTTTCTGAGTTGACTTGTTTTAGCTGATTTTTATTCCAATTGACCTGCTCTATAATTTCAAATTCACTCTCTTTTAATTGCTGAATGAATTCTTTATAGTTTGGTAAGTTGTCTGGATTGTTAGTTGAATTAATGCTATAGATTGCCTCAAGGATTATCCATCTGTTATTAGCCGAATACTTATTTATTTCAATAAGTGATTGTGTTATATTTCCAAATATATCAGAGTCGTGTCCATAAATAACAAGGTCAAAATTATGGTGCTTTTCCATAGAGTTTTTTATATCACCTATCTCAAATTTCAAGTTTTTGGCATATGGTTTTTGCTTAGACCTTTTATTTGCTTCAATTATAAAATCAGGCATTATATCAATTCCTACTCCCTCAAATTTAATCCTTTCACTTAGTTGTATGAGCACTGCTCCTTTCCCGCAACCTAAGTCAATTACATTTTTTAATTGAGTTGGTAGAATATGTTTCTCAACTAACTCAATTATATATTTAGGTATACTACCTAATTCCCAAAGGTCTTTTAATATTTCTGGGACAAACGGGATTATTTCAGAATCATCTAAATCAAGTGAGTCAAGAAAATTATTTTCTATTTCTTTCATTTTTTCTAATTGCAGATAACGTGCCGGGCTATGTTCAGTTGGTTTTACCTATTGAATATAGTGAGGGTTATGTAGAGTTGCTCTGCAGCTCCTGAACTTAGCCCGGCACGTTATAGAAGAAGAGCGGAGCGAATTCTTCTATAACGTTCTTGCTATGAAGCTGTAGGCTTGTGTTGCGCCTGCGGCAAGCCTATACTTTATGAGCTATTGTTAGCGGTTCAGTTTTTATTGTTTGATTAATCGATACTTATAAAATCCAATTCCTTTATGGGCTGAAATTGTGATATCTGACTTATTTTCATTTATATCATATTCTCCGTCCAAAATCAGGTTTCCGTCAAAATCTGCATACCATCCATTCTTATCGTTAAAAGTGATTTTATTATCATCTATTTCAAATTTTCCACTACCTCCTGCAGGAATATGATTTTCTCCACTTGAACAAGTAAAATTTCCATTTTCAAATTCAATGGTTACTTCATTTGAAAACTCTAATTCGTCATAGAAAATAGGGTCTTCAGAGTATTCTACAGTAAAAGTTCCAGTATAAACTCCTTTTAATTCAGATAAGGGAAGTTCTTCATCCTTGTCGCAACTCATAAAATTTAGAATAAGTAAAGCAAAGACAATATTTTTAATTAGTAAACTATGTTTCATTTCTGTTTGATTGTTGTCTGGTTTGGAAATACAATTTATTCAAAATGGTTGCATAAGTTCTTTAAACCGACCGCTAACGTGCCGGGCTATGTTCAGTTGGTTTTACCTATTGAATATAGTGAGGGTTATGTAGAGTTGCTCTGCAGCTCCTGAACTTAGCCCGGCACGTTATAGAAGAAGAGCGGAGCGAATTCTTCTATAACGGTTAGTATATGAAAAGTAGGCGATTAGAAAGCACAAAACTTTCAGTTAAGCACAAAGTTTGATACGAGCCAAAACCCTTGAATTTACTACTATTTCGCCTATTTTTTATATACATTGTTAGCCACTGGCTTTATTTCAAATCGTACTTTATTTCACGTTGTTTAAAAGCCTCATTCCCGCCTTCAAGAATTTCGCATACGTGTTCTTTTATTCCTTGTCGTTCTAAAATAATGTCAATTTTCTCGTCAGTTTCCTTCGTGTTTTCTAAACTACCCGAAGCATATTGAAATTTCGTTCCATTTTTGTTTTTTGTGTCAACTCCGTTTTGGTTGGCAACAATAACTTGTTCAGAATCCGCACCAACAACAATATTAGGGTTATGTGTTACTACAATTATTTGTCTCTCTTTTTTCTTCTTTTTCAAGTACTTCACTAATTCCTTATAAATTGCTCGATTATCTAAATCATCCTCTGGTTGGTCAATTAAAATTGGGCAATCTTTGTCGCTAAAATCTAACAATAGCATTAGTACTACAAAAGCCTTTTTACCCTCTGACATTTGATTAAAAGTGTCCTCGTATAATATGTTGTATGAAATTTGGAATTAATTGGTTGACATTAATTTTAAAGCCAAACCTAAAGGTGTATTTCCACCTTTTAGTGTGATTGAATTATTTAAAAGTTTCTCAAAAAATTCATCTGTTATTTTGAAATAGTCTTCAACTTTATTTTCAATAGATGTGTTTACAATCCTTTTTCCTTCATCACTTTGTTGGTTGATACTCCAATTGAGAAGCTCTTTAAATTCAAATGATTTAAGTTTCGGAAAAGCTAAAATTTCCAATTTGCCTTCTGATATTTTTAGGCTCTCTTTTATTTCCTCAATTGTCGAGTAGAAATTTCGGTGAGCTTGTTTTATGGACGTTGTGAAGCTGTCAATTTGTAATACAAACTCTTCTATTTCTTTTTTAATTAAGGTTATATCAGAAAGTTTGTCTCTCTGTATTTTTAGTTTTTCCTCTACTTCTTTGTAATGTTTGTTATTTTTAAAAGTCTCAATTCCTTTTATGTAATTAGGATTTTTCTCGATTTCAGAGATTACTTGGCTGTTTTCTTTTATAATTGCCAAATTTTTTGCTGAAATTTTGTCTAGTTCAGAATCCCACTCAATCTGGAATTTATCTTTTAATTTATCAAATGATGCTTTTACTTCAGACCTGTTTGAATCGTTTAACGATACTATGTCAAAGTCTATATCTTTATTTAAAAAGAATTTTTCTTTTAAGGATTGTATTTTAGAAACTTGAGAATTATAATTTTCATTAGATTTTGCAAGTTCGTCAAGCTGTAATTTTAGTTTGTTATATTCAGCTAATTCTTGTTCAGATATTTGAATTTTAAGTTTTAGTTCTGAAAGCTCTTTTGTTAATTTTTCAATTTCGCTTTTTATACCTTTTTCGTCTCCTTTCTCCTTTAATTTAAGTTTACGCTTAACTAAATCTTCTTGTAATTGAAAAAGCTTATTGATTTTAGTTGTTATGTCAGAGTTGTTTTCACTCGAAAAGGAATCATAATTAGTGATTAGTTGATTTTTTGTAACGTCTTGTTTTATAATTTCCTCTACTAAATCATCTAATTCTCCATTTTTATTTTTAGCTAATTGATACATATAACTCTGTGGGAAATATTCGATATTTCTATCGTTATTTTCAATACCATCTTTCCAAGTAATTGATAGACCTGAAACTATTGCATTTACAAAGTCTGTGTATTCTTGATTGCCGAACTTAACTGGTTTATCACAATTTAATTTTTTTGCAATAGCTCCAAGTAATACTGATTTTCCCGTTGACCTGCCTCCAATTATACAATTGAGATTTTGGTTTAAATACAATGTTTGATTTGTGAAATCACTATGCGTAAGAGTAACTGAATCAATTGCTTGATATCCTGCTTTTTCTTGAGGTCTTATTTGCTCAATTGATACTCGTTCATCAGGTTCGTAACCAATTTGTTTAATACCATTAAATGTCGGGTCAGCCTTAATCCAAGTGTTACAATGATATTTTTCTATCGGTTTTTTAGTTCCGTTTTCTTCAAACTCAAAAGTATCTAAATCTTGAAATGAATGAATATCTAAAGAGTGTAATAATCTTTTATCCCCAAATTCATTTAACCAATTTTGATTTTTTTCATTTGTTTCTGCATTGTTACTAAAAAAGGCTTTTACTTGTGAATATAAATGGTCTTTTAAAGGCTTTAATTGCTGGTTTTTTTCTAAATTACTCCATTCTTTATATCCAAGAAAAAGGAAAGTTTTATCTTTCCAAGTTGGCGAGTTTATTAAGCCTAAAACTTCTTCTGTTGAAGGGATTAATGATTCAAATCCGTCTTTTAATGTGCCTCCAATTTCACTAAAGTTAGCTTTAGATAGTTTTTTTGTTTGTTCAAGTCTTGAAATTTTGATGTTATCAATAAATTCTTCTCGATTTTTTTTCAGTTCTGTAGGTAATTTTGATTCATCTACATCAAACAAAATATGCAAGTTTATTTTTTGCAAGTTATTTTGGTTTCCACTACCAAAAGTGTCAATTCTAAATTCAAGAATTGGGAAGACCTTGTCTATATTTTTGAGTCTGCCTTTTGCTTTAAAGTCCATTACCTTTTCATAACCGTCAATGAAATAGTAATCAGTTATGCCAATAACTTTAACATCTTCGGGTAAGTTCTCTAAACAATTAATGAACTTTTCCCAATTTTCAGGCGTGTTTTTATAGTCTTGGCATATCGATTCTGGCGTGTGAATATGCAAATCCCATACTCTCCATTCAGAACCTCTTTCTTTTTTCTTCATTCGGTTTTTTTTTCAGCTTGTGGCTAATGTTCCGGGCTAAGTTCAGTTGGTTTTACCCATTGAATTTAGTGAGGGTTAGGAAGAGTTGCTTTGCAACTTTTGAACTTAGCCCGGAACATTAGAGAAGAAGAGCGAAGCGAATTCTTCTCTAACGGTGAGTATATGAAGCGTAGCGAGGAACGAGGTGTGCTTTCATATACAATGTTGTGCACAGCTTTTAATCTATTTATTGGCTGTAATGTTCATTTTGTCTTCTTTAGATGGATTATCTCCCCATATTCCATTCAATAATATATTGCTAATTTGTGGAATACTATCGCTCATAGAAACCCAAGTAATATGATCAAATTGCCCTTTTTCAAATTCTAGTGAACTTGCACCACCAGTTGTAGCCAATCCATAATAGTTGTGGCCGTTTGCTGTCACTTTAGAATAGGTGTGATGATGTCCAGCAAAAACTGTTAATGACCTATTCATAGTTAGTTCTTTAATTTTTTGCCAGTCCTTATTGTTCTCATAAAGCCACATTGGCCGATGAAGAAAAACAAAAGTCCACCGTACAGAAGCATTTTCTTGGAGAGTTGTTTTTAGCCAACTCATTTGATCTTCACTTATTTCTCCATATTCACTTCCAGGCTGATCTTCAGAATTTAAAACCACAAACAAAGTATTCTTATATTCAAAAGAGTAATAAGTAGCACCGAATTGCCTAATCCAATGAGTTTCCATTCTATCATTACGAATGTCATTGTTTCCAGCTACATAGAAGAAAGGCACATTTAGTTGCTTAGTAACATTGTTGATCTCTTGCCATCTTTCTTCAATTAATTTATCGTCAAACTTTGCTGAATCCACTTTAAAGTCTTTAGTCTCAATTAAATCACCTACTGATATCACAAAGCCGGGTTTCAGTAGGTTCAGCTTTTGAATGGCGTCTTCAAATACTCCAGGCCTTCGTCCACCTGAATTATCACTCACAATGGCGAAACTAAAATCCTTCGATCGATCCTTAAAATTCAGATGGGTCCATGGAGTTTCTTCTATTTGTTTGTGGTTGGATTCAAACGCTTGATCTGAATTGCACGAAAAGAATGAAATCGGAAGATAGAGAATTAGTAGATATTTTAATTTGTTATTCATTCTTAGCCTTTTTGGGTCTCATTTGTAGAAGTTGTGCACAACGACCAGCTATAATGAGTGGGGATTAGAAAGCATATCTCTCTCGTCTCGCACAAAGCCACACCGTTGTTTAAATTTATTAATTGTGGCGGAATATCCAATCCCCACGACACTAAAAAGTCTGATGCAACCCCATTCATTATAGGTTTTGTTACGCTGCGTTCCTTTTGTCGTTTTGCAGTTCAAAAAAGTTCGTAATGCGCTTGAAAAGTTCATCTACTGGTTTGTTCTGCTCAATGATGTTGAACAATTCGTTGTTCAAAGATTCATCAAACGTTGCTGCGTCCCTGATTTTAAGTAAATGTGGGAATCCGTGGTAGTTCTCAAGTCCGTATAACGCATGCGAAATGAATTTTCGTTCATACGCTGATTCAGGTGTTTGTCCGTTCAAAAAGATAACTTCAATTGAATCTGGCAAGTTGGGCAGAACGTTCTGACGAATAAATTCGAGACTTTTTGATTTGTTGTTATAACAAAAGAAGTTTTTGCCTTCCAGTTGCTTTAGATATTCGTTGAATTGCCGTTTCCTAACTCTGTTGCCAATCCAAATGAAAGGTTGAGCAATTAGCATAAATGGCAATGCAATTAGCATGAAAGCTCCGCCAAGAACAATCCAAGGTACTAATTTCAATATGTCGATTACTTTTCTCATTGTGCAGTCATGCAGCGTAACGTGCCGGGCTATGCGTAGTGCGGGATTTGAAAAGCGAAGTTTTCAAATTTGCACGTAGCCAAGAGTTTATATTTTGTTTTTAATTTCTTCACTTTAAACACCAAATTAAAGTATTGGCGGACTTCATTAAATGCACTGACTTATCGTTTAGCAGAAAACCCGCATTACGTATAGCCCTTGTTATGCCCTTTTTTTTTAATCATTTTTTAAATTACCGTGTAGTTTACAGTCAAATAATAAGCAGTAAATAGGTTCGACTATTAAAAGCTCATCAACTTTTAGAATAGGTTTATTTTGAAATTCACTCTCAATGTTTTCTCGATATTTAATTTCAGTTTCAAGTTCTATTAGTTTCTCTTTTTTTTCTTCCTCTGAATACTCAGTCCAGTCTGGATGGTTATCATTTATTTCCTCAATCCACAGCTGTCTTTCAGATATTCCTTTTTTCAATTCTATATTAAATAGCTTTTTATTAGTTCTGTAAATAGAATAAGCAAGTTCTTTCCAATCAAGTAAGTCAATTCCATCAACGCCTTGTTTTATTGTCCATTGGGCTGATTTTTCAAATTCATTTACTAAAAACAGAAGTTGTCCAATTTCATAATCCATTAGAGGATCATCTGTTTCTCTTGGATTTTGAAGCTTATCTATTATTTCAATGAACTTGTCAAGGTTGTTTAATTTGAATTCCGTGAGTGCTAAATTAAAAAGACTTCTTTGTTCTAGGTCTTCTGCTTTGGAAGATATAGAAAAATGGTTTTTAGCTAATTGATATTGTCCTAATCGAAAGTGACAAAACCCTAAATTATGTTCAATCCCTCTATGTTTTGTTTTTGACTTAGCAATATTCAGGTATCTAATGGCTTCAGTAAATTTGTCTTCTTCCATTAGCATATAGGCATATTGGTAATATGGATAAAAAGAGTTAGGCTCTAAATGAACACATTCTTTTTGAATTTTTAATGCCTTTTTAATAGCGTCACCTTCTTTCCAACGCCATTGAATTTCTGACCATTCAAAATAGAGGAACCAAGCAAAGTTATGAGTTGACTTAACAGTCTTTTTTAGAGAATAAGCTTTTTCGAAAAAATCAAAATCGTCCTTGTCTGTGTTCTTCTCATAGTTTTGGAAATATCCAATTGCGATTGAATTAATTATATCAAGGTCATAAGGGTTTTCCTTATGCTTGATTAATAATTCGTCTAATTCTGTATCAGTAACTCTGGTCATTTCTGTAATTGGGCATAACGATTAGTGTATGAAGCGTAGTTTTTTGTGTTGCGCCTGCGGCAAAAAACTATGATTTTATACACATTGTTGTCATTTCGTTATTCATTTTCCGTCCTGTTGATAGCGTTGGCAAAGACATACTCTTTTGCAATTTTGGTTCGTGCGTCGGCTTTAGCGAATTGCAAATGTGTATGGCTTTTAGCGTTGGCTTATTCATTTATAATTTCCAATATTTCCACATAGTTATCTAAATTTCCGACTTTAGTAGTTTCTCCAACTGCTTTTCCAAAAATAGAAACTGCTAACGGTGATTTTACATATATTTTTTGAATTCCATTTGCTTTTTCAGAACTTCTAATTTCCTTCTCAACTAACTGAATTTTGAGGTCTTTTCCATTATTCAAATATTTCACTTTCACTTTGCTATTTAATTGCACAAGGTTTTCAAACAATTTTGATTGCACAATCTCTTTTTCACTAATGGCTTCAATAGTTTCTTTTAAATCCTTTTGTAGAATTGGAGCAACCCTTGCAATTTCATTTTCTATTATTTCAATGTTGTCTGTAAATGCTAAACTTGTATTTGCTTTATCTTCAAAAGCCGAATAGCTATTGTTCTCAATGTTTTTAATAAACTCAACTAATATTTTTATTTCTCTTTTTGGATTTCTCCACCAATTAGTACTCCATATTCTATGAAAAACAAAACCGTGTCCTTCAAGTATTTTTTGTCTGTGTCTGTCATATAAATATGCTTCTTGACTTGAATGGTAAGCCGCTCCATCACATTCAATTGCTATTTTAGGAATTCCAATAATTTTTGAATCATAAACTAAGTCAATTCTAAATCCTGCAAATTGCAGTTGTGGAATTATTTTAGTTTCATCAAAGTGTTCTGTTAATGCTTGATAAACTTCTTCTTCAAATGGAGATTCAAGGTCTTCGTTTAAAATATCAAGTGTTGAACTTGTAGTTGAATTGTCAGAGAGAGTACTTAGAATAGCTAATCTTTGTTCTGTGTCATTATCGCTTACGGATTTGCAATAAGCCAAGTATGCAAAGAAAACAGCTCTTCGATTGTTTGAACCTTCAACTGATAAATATTCTTTATAGTTCAGAAATACTTCTTCTGGAATAGAGGAGCATACATAGATTTTGTATTTTGCTCTTGTAATAATGACATTTAATAGTTTGTATCCTTTTTGATGATTTATTGAGCCAAAACGATGTGCAAATTTATCGTCTTTATTTATACCATAAGTTGTAGTTAAAATTATTACATCTCGTTCATCTCCTTGAATATTCTCCAAGTTTTTAACGAACAGACCATTTTCTTCAAGTTCTAATATTTTTTCGTTGAATTCTGCATAACTATCAAATTTACGCCTTTCATTGATTTTACTTAAAATAAGGTTTCGTTGATGAATATTAAATGTAGCAACACCGACTGATGGATATTCTCCATTTGGCAAACGATTAATATTATTTTCTATGATAGACAAAACAGTTTCTGCTTCAACATCATTTGTATGGTCAGAATAAGTGCCATTTACTTGAATATATTTGATTGGAGTATATTCAAATCCATTTGGCAATGGCTTTAACCTTTGGTTGTAAAAAGCATAGTTTGAAAAGTCTATTAGATAAGGATGTCTTGACCTATAATGAAAATCCAGATGTTTTTTCTCAAAGTTTAATTCTGAAGCAAAATCAAGTAATGATTCACAAGACAATAAAATATTGTCTCTGTCAATTTTAATTTCATCATCATCGTCAAAATCATCTTCATCATCAATTGAGCCATCAAATATTTTACTAAAATAATTTGAAGGAGGCATTTGATGTTCATCTCCTGCTATTATTATTTGCTTCCCTTTTAACAAGGCGGGTAAATTATCTTCTAACTTTAGCTGACTTGCTTCATCAAACATTACTATATCAAAATATTGATTTTTACCTTTAAACAAGTTACTACAAACGTCAGGTGTAGTTAAAATTATTGGAAAAAATGTTGTGAATAGGTCTAAATCATATTTTACTATTTGCCTAAGAGATAGTCTTTGGTGATTGTTGCTTTTCCTTTTGTTGTATAAATTTTCTACTGATAGATTTTGGTTTCTTACGTCAAATTCTCTTGTTGCATCAATTTGTTTTGAAAACCAATATTCACGGATGTATTTTAATTGTTCATCTTCAAGATTAGCCAATGAATTAGTTAGTTCTTGGTGGTCTTTATCGTCTGTTGGTAAATTAATATTTGCAGAATTAACAAGCATAGAGTTTAAATAGTAGATTAGAAACACTTTTTTCCAATTTACTTTTTCTAATAGCTGGTTGATTATTATTTTATTCTGTTTTGAGAGTGAGTTGTAGTACTGAAACCATTTAAATTCAGAGGAGAACAAATCGTTATCGTTGGAAAAATAATCTTCTTTCTCTTGAATTATTTCTTGAATGCTATCTATTAAAGTATCTTCTGTTTTTCCTTTTACAATAGTAGTTGACCAACTATCAACAGAAATTTTGTTTTTTAAAGATTCAATTTTTTCTTTTATTAATTGTAATGTTGGTGTGTCAAAATCTTGATGAATTTCTTGGATTAGATTCAAATTTCCAAATTCATCTTTTACTTTGTTTTTGAAATTTAGCTCTATCTCTTTTAAAGATTCTTTATAGTTTGAAAGGTTTGATACTTTACTTTTAATTTCATTAGATAATTTAATTGAAATCACATCATTACAGCCTTTAATATTTGTCTCGAACTTTAAAAACAAGGAATTAATAAGCTGTTGGTCAATTCTTGTTTGCTTCTTTTCTTTTGAGAATAAAGAAATAGCTTTATAGAAAATTCCATTTGTTTTCTCTTCTTGGTGGAAATCTAAATTACCCTTGTTTTTAGTGACTAATTTCTGAATTTCGCCATCAATTTTAAATATTGATTGGAGTTGTTCTTTTAATTGTGAATTTCTTATTTGATTATACTCGCTTTCATATTTTGATACTTTTTCTAAAATAGATGTCAATTCAGATTTATAATCTACAAAATCATCTTTTAATTGTTGTTCAATTAGATATGGATTATCTCCAAGTAGTTTTGAGGAGTTTAAGAAGGAAATTTCTTTATTCGGCTTGAAGTCATTATAAAGATTATTACCTTTTCTAATAAGCTCAAGAAAGTCATTTAGTTCAGTTGAGTCATATTTAAAAGTTCCTTTTTCAATGTCAAGTTTGTACTCTTCTTCATTTCCTTTTAATTGAGATAAGAATGAGCCAACAATATGCGTCCAATTCTTATTCCCAATTAATTTCTCGCCTAATTTTATATGCTTTCTATTAATCGAATCAATGAGTGATTTAGCTTTATCAATAATATTATCTAATGTTTCTTTAGAATGTGTATATCTGTACCTACGGTATTGAGTGTTTTCAATTCTATCTCTTACAGAATAAACAACATTTCTTCTCCCTGATTTTTGAACTTCAGTTATTTGTACATTTAAATTCGAAAGCCCTTTTTTATCAAGAGCTTCTTTTAAAACATTCAGAGCAGTAATTTTTTCACATACTACAATCGTTCTTTTATGATTTTCTAAAGCATTAATTAAAATAGCTGTTAATGACTGGCTTTTTCCTGTTCCTGGAGGACCTTGAATTAAAATATTTCGTGTATTCTTTAAGGAATGTAATATACTTTGTTGAGAAGGGTCTGTTTCAACAGATGATATTGGTTGAAAAGAATGTTCATCCATATCTTCAAGGTCAATGGTAGTCCCTTCAAGGTCAAGTAAATTCATATAATCGTGAATGATATTTTGTTTTTGAACTTCAAAAATTGAAAATAATCCGCCAAAATCAATAAATGAATTGTTAGATGTAAGTGGTAGTTTTTCGTAATGCTTTTTGTCTGAGATAGACTTGATGTTTTCAAGTTTCTGTTTAAAGGTATCTCGTAAGTCATTTGGGGATGTACTGTTAATTGTTTCTATTAAATTAACACAAATGTCAATTAGTTCTTCTTTATCAATTAAACCATCATCCAATAATTCTGGAGATATTGGTTCAATTTCTATTTGTGAATCACTTTGCAAATGATTAATAAGAACTTCATTGATGTAAATGGGGTCGTCTTCATCTCTTAGAATAACCCAAGTATTAAACTCCTTAGTTCTTTTTATTTTTAATGACCAAATTAATATTGGAGCAACTGTCAGTTTTTTATCTGATTGGTCTCTTCTAACGAGTAAAGGAAATCCGAATCCAAATGTATTTATCCCTTTTTCTGATTCAATAGCATCAGTTTGATTGATTAAGTTTTCAAATGATTTAGTGATTTTAACTAATTGAACTTGGTCATCTTCAAAAAGTGAATTCAAATCAGGCACATTGTCTTTCCAACTTACTTTAAATTTTAAAGGTTGTTCAGATAGAAGTGCGTTGATAAAGCTTTGGGGTAAATTTTCGTCTATGTGAGATAATCTTGTAAGGTCAAATTTATACCTTGAACGTGCAGGTATTGCATTTAAATGGACACCCCTTCGGCTACCAACTTTTAGTCGGTTTTGTAATTCAAGCAGTAGCTTTTCGGTTATCTCCATAATTTTCGGTTAGTTGGAAAGTTTCAAAATACGTTCTTTAATTTTATTCATTTTACGGTTTCCCTTATTTTATTCAAGCGTTGGCTAAAAAATAGCTCTTTTGGTTTTTTTAGCGTTGGCTTGTGTGTCGGCAAAAACCAAATGTGCTATTTGTGCGGTAGCCTTTTTCCTTTTTAATGAATGACAATGTTCCGGGCTAAGTTCAGTTGGTTTTACCCATTGAATTTAGTGAGGGTTAGGAAGAGTTGCTTCGCAGCTCCTGAACTTAGCCCGGAACATTAGAGAAGAAGAGCGAAGCGAATTCTTCTCTAACGTCCCTTGATAACGAGAGTCTGACCGAAGGGAAGATTCTCTGTTATCTAATGTTAGCTGGAGTTTATTTAAGTTTTAGGAATGCTTTACTAATCTCACGAAAATATTCTGGTTTATATTCTTCGTATCTTAATTCCCTAGGTTCCTTTCGAGTTTTTAGTTTGACATTATCCCACTTGATAGGTTGAGAAGGTAAATTTGAATCATGATTCTCAACTAGAAGCACTTTTATTTCTTTTCTGTTATTCTCTCTTGCATGATAAACTCGATGAGTTCCGTCTATTATTATAAGTTTTCCGCTTCTTATTTTCTCTATTACAGGTGGTGTTATAGACCAAGGACAATTTTCTATATAAGCCGCATTAGGTAGTCCTTCTTCAGTCAGTATATTATTTAGTTCTTTGACTCGTTCATATTTAAGTCTTTCCAAATACCTTGAAAGAGGTAAAAGTTTATCTACTTCTACTGTTGTATAATTTATGTTAAGATTTCGATATATTGAAATTTTGGATTTCAAAGCTTCAACTAATTTTTTTTCCTTAATTGCTAAAAGTGTTGGAGTTATTGTACTTGTTTGACATTCTCCTATCCAAGTACTATTAATTTTATCAGTTATTAAGGAAATAAAACCTGTATCATAAGGGAGACCAAATACCCTTCCATGGGTTATAGGCTTTTCCTCTATTGCAATCATCTTAGCCTGTTCTGTATTGATATCAATTAGTGTACCTTTAATCAAATTAGGCTCTCTTTTCTTCGTAATTGATGCTCCAAGTGATTCAACCGCTTCTATAGCTAAATTCAATTCTGGAGAATCTGATATTTCTTTGTCACAAATAACTCTGATTCTGATACCTCTTCTTGCTGCACTTAGAAGAGTTATATGTAATTCTTTGAGCCATGAAAGATCACCAGATATTATATCAATACTCTCTGAACTTTCATTTATTAATGCCGCTGTTTTTTCTAACAACCCCTCTCTATAGCCATAGATAGTTTTGTTCTTGGTTTGATTGTCTATTAATGATTGTTCGTTTTTGATGAAGTTTATTACTGCCTCCTTTCCGTTACCAATTAATTTGTTAATTTTTTCGTCGTTTATGTCAAAATCCGTGGCTTGAATATCATCAGTGTTGATATCAATTAATTGAAAATTTGTGCTTAATTCAAACTGAATTTTTGATTGACTATTCAGAATACAATCTATTAGATTTTCTCCAAGTTGATACCCAGTTTCGCTCTTTTTCTGAGTTTGAATGTTTTGTATAAGTCGGAAGCATAAAGCCGGTATATCATCTTCTAGTTCTAATTCATCAATTAAAAAGAGAGGTAAATTTGATATTATTCCACCATCTACATAAATTGTATTGTCGCCAGGCACTGGTTGAAAAAAGAAAGGTATTGTACTGGAGCATCTTACTGCAAATGCCACAGAATCTTCAGGAGTTTTTTTTGTACTCCATATTTTGTACGTGCCTGAATTTACATCTGTAGCTATTATCGCTAGTGGTTTGGGTAAATCTTTAAATTTCACGAAGGCTTGACTAGAGCTTATTTTTAATTTGCCTTTTAAGAGTTCCTCTAACCAAGATTGAATTTTCATTGAGGAGTGCAATCCCATGCCATAGTGCATTTTACCAACTTTTGATTTGATTCCTGATGAAATTGCATTTAGAGCTTTTGCTTTAAATCCATTAGGACTATCTGCATCCGCTAAAAATGTTTTAAAGTTTACTTTTAGGGCATTCGTGATTTCATCAGCATCGAACCCTGCTGATACTAAAGTTGCTGCTATTGACCCAGCTGAGGTACCTACATTACCTATAAGGTTTACTTTTGACATTCCTAATTCTTGGATTGCTCCTGCAAAGGCAGAGCCTCTTACTCCTCCTCCTTCAAATACCCCAATGGCTTGTCCAAAATTTATAGTTTTCATATTACTTTATATATTTAAATTCCAGCTAACGTTTAGTATATGAAAAGTAGGCGATTACGAAACACCGAACTCTCGCTTAAGCACAAAGTTTGATACGAACCAAAAGCCTTGAATTTACTACTGTTTCG
>Ga0163215_100253_pt1 | contig 122848 bp, 91 predicted proteins | sample SynspAceP_FD_185934 | JGI IMG/M metagenome (GOLD analysis project Ga0163215, IMG submission 185934) | Saline lake microbial communities from Ace Lake in Antarctica - Synechococcus sp. Ace-P (Hybrid Assembly) | ecosystem: Environmental > Aquatic > Non-marine Saline and Alkaline > Saline | place...
CCTTTAACGCCTCAATGGCCACTTTGGCCTTGAACGATGCACTGAATTTTCTTCTTGATCTCTTCATATTTGACAGGGTTAAATTACAACTTAACTTGCTGTCCTAAAATTGGGGAGTATTATAGTAGTACTTCCCCCTCTCTTTACACTAGATAAAATTTTATTGGATTAATATTATTTATTGGACACTAAAATGTATTGCGGTAAGGCCCGTTAAAATGGAAATATCTGTACGCGCACATATATACTTACGTTGGTGGTAATTTTATCATATAAACAAAAGAATAAATCAATATGAAAAAATATGTTTTAGTGACAATTGTGGTGTTAATGAGCATTCCCAGTATTGGACAAAGGAAAAACACTATGTTGAATACCCCCATTATTGACATGCATCTGCATTCTGGATATGCGGGACCTGATATCTTAGAAGCGGTAACAAAACTTAGATCGAATAACGATCAACCAAGCTATAGAGATTCTACATTTAAGTATTTGAATGAATTTAATATCGTTAAAGCTGTGGTTGATGGGCCAAATGCTTTGGACTATCAAAGTCGAGATCCAGAGCGATTTATTCCAGCCTGGGGTACCTCCTCTACACCTGTTGATTCCTTAAGGAAATGGTTTCAGGAAGGCACCTACAAAATCATGGCAGAATTTGGTCCTCAGTACAGTGGATTAGCTCCCAATGACGAGAAACTTGAGCCGTATTTTTCCTTAGCTGAGGAACTTGACATTCCAGTTGGAATTCATATGGGACCAGGGCCTCCAGGAGCAGCCTACATAGGAATGAAAAATTACAGAATGAGCCTTAGCAATCCTCTGTTATTAGAAGAAGTATTGGTGAAACATCCAAAATTGAGAATCTACATTATGCATGCCGGATATCCATTCATCGACGAACTCATTGGACTTCTATGGGCTCATCCACAAGTCTACGTCGATGTTGCTGTAATCAATTGGGTTTTGCCACAGATTGAATTTCATAATTATTTGAGAAGAATTGTTGAAGCCGGTTATGGAGAGCGAATTATGTATGGTTCGGATGAGATGATTTGGCCTCAGTCAATTAAAATTTCCGTTGGCAATATTAGAGCAGCTGACTTTCTAAGCGTAAAACAAAAGGAAGATATCTTTTATAACAACGCTGCAAGGTTCCTTAGATTAACAGATGAAGAGATACAGAAACATAAAAACCAGTAAAGACCAAGCAACCGCTATCAAAACCTATGAGAAAAAGCACCCTGCGGGATGCTGCTGCTCATAGCCAAAACGTTAGATACAAAAAGATTAACCACTAATTTTAAACCCATGAAAAGATACTCCTTTCAATTTATCTTTTTGTTTTTATTAATCTCATTTGGCAGTCAAGTTTTCGCACAAATAACAGATCTAGAACGAAAGGAAAGATATAGACAAATATCCATCGAGAATGAGCAAAAAGGCTTGGCAGTACCATTTAAGGGTATTACAATTGATGGAAATGTCCAGGAAGGTCTTTTCGAACTCAACTCCACTGGTGTATCTACGGAACCCGTCCGAAATGCAGCCAGGGCCTTTCTGGAATCCCTGGACCGTAACCAACAGGGTAAAGTAAAATTTTCCGTAGATGACGATGAGTGGCGAAAATGGATGAATCAGCACTTCTATGTTCGACAGGGGGTAGGTTTCGTTGATATGTCAGACAAACAACGTAGTGCGGCATTTGACTTAATGAGTGCTTCACTCAGCGTAAAAGGGTTAAAATTAGGCAGGGATATTATGAAGTTAAATTACACTCTGGGGGAGATTAATAATAACTTCCAGGAATATGGTGAATGGCTTTATTGGATAACTATTATGGGGGAGCCTTCAGAAACCGAACCATGGGGTTGGCAAATGGATGGACACCACCTTATAATCAACTATTTTGTTTTAGGCGACCAGGTCGTAATGACCCCATTATTTGTTGGATCAGAGCCCGTAATTGCTGAAACAGGAAAGTACAAAGGAATTGAAATTTTGCAGGATGAACAGGATTCGGGATTACAATTGCTTAAGTCTTTAAATGACAAGCAAAGGAGTGAGGATGTAATCGAGCTATCAAAAGAAGGAAATAATAACCTGACAGAAGCTTTCAAAGACAACATAGTGCTGGACTACACAGGTGTAAACGCATCGTCATTTACGATGGAACAAAAGGATCAGTTACTCCTATTGATAAAACTTTATGTAGACAATATGGATGATGGTCATGCGAAAGTCAAGATGGACGAGGTGGAGAAATACATTAATGATACATGGTTTACTTGGATCGGAGGGAGCGAAGACAATTCTGTCTACTACTATCGGATACTTAGTCCTGTGGTGTTAATTGAATTTGATCATCAGAAACCAATAGCTACAAAAAAATTATATGGAACTGATGTACATCGGCAACATATTCATGCCGTTGTACGTACACCAAACGGCAATGATTATGGCAAAGACCTACTCAAGCAGCATTACAAAGAACACCCACACCACAAATAAAATAAATTTCATGTGTGAAATCGAATATTAAAGTGTCCAACAAAAACTAAACGCTATTCTTACCTGTATGCCTACGGCACATAAACCGGCGGGCAGGAAAACAGGCGTTTATTCAACCGTTATCGCCAATTAGACTAAATATGAAAACTCATAGATTAATTTTTATCGGCATCTTCATATTCTCAGGAATTTTTGGGTGTCAAACCAATAAGAAACCAGCTCCAATAAATCTTGGAGAACTGACAATCCAAAATATTCATAAAGCTTTCGAAAAAGGTGAATACAATAGTCAAAAATTGGTTTCGGCTTTTTTGGAAAGAATTCAGGAGCTTGACCCAACCATAAATGCTATTAACTCAATCAACCCAGACGTTCTAGCAATTGCTAAAGCACTCGATGACGAATATCAGCGTACCAAGATACTTCGTCCGCTCCATGGTATACCTGTAATTGTAAAAAACAACATCCATACTAAAGGAATTGAAACTACTGCTGGTGCACTAGCTCTTCAAAATTTCATTCCTGAAAAAGATGCGTTCATTATCTCAAAATTAGTCGAAGCAGGAGCTATTATTTTAGCTAAATCGAATATGGCAGAATGGGCATTTACTCCATGGGGATCGTATAGCTCAACTAATGGCTCAACCTTAAATGCATATAATCAAGATTATACCTCGGCAGGTTCAAGTGGAGGCACAGGTGCTTCTATTGCAGCCAATTTTGGCGTAATAGGATTAGGTACTGATACTGGGGGTTCTATTCGTCTACCCTCATCTAATGGTTCATTGGTAGGCTTCAGACCAACTATGGGTTTGGTTAGTAGATCCGGAATTGTACCATGCGAACTCAGACAGGACATGGCCGGACCAATGTGCCGGACCGTTGAAGATGCCACACGAGTTCTACAAGTTATTAGCGGTTATGATCCAGGGGATGAATTGACGAAATATTCTGAAGGTAGAGTAACTGACAACTATATTCAGTTTCTCAAGAAAGACGGGTTGATCGGATCCCGAATTGGGGTTCTTAGGGAAATAATTGAAACCCAAATGGACCCTGAAGTTTCAGCCCTCTTTGAACAATCTATTGAAGATATGACGAAATTGGGTGCAGAGATCATTGATCCGGTTGACATCCCTAATTTTTTATCCCTTCGGAAAAACCATTGGTGTTCCGATTTCAAAACAGATATTGAAAACTACTTAATTACGCAAGTTAAGAACGATACCATTAGTTCACTTGATGATATTATCAGAATAGGTACGAAGTCAACATTCACGGAAAAGCGTTTAAAGTTCTATACGACCCACGGCGGTCGACCAGAGAATCCCGAAATTGAATGTTTAGATGCGTACTCAGATGAATTGAGAATAGCGTTTCGGAATTCCATTGAAAACTATATGGATTCATTAAACCTCGATGCACTTATTTATCCGACCTGGAATATAAAACCATACAAGATGGATTCTATAGTTGAAGAATACACTGGTGAAAATACTGGAGCTGTCGCACCTCATACAGGTCAACCGGCATTTACAATTCCCATGGGTTTTATGCAGGATAATTTACCGACAGGGGTGGAATTTCTAGGGCGAATGTATTCAGAATCGACATTAATAAGACTTGCATACTCCTATGAACAGGGAACAAAACATAGACGAAAACCGAATTTAGAAAAGGCTATAACAAAAGATAAAATGCATTGATCCTCATTTTAATAAAGTCCGTTGGAGGTCGTTAAAAAAAGAAAATAAAATTATGATAAAACTCAGCAGAAAAATTAATGAAAGCAATTTGAACAGTAGAATTATGCAAAAATTTTTAATCCTAGGTGCAATATTTACAATTGGTATTTTTCAAACGGCATGTAATTCAACAAAGCCAAACGTAGATGAGGAAAAAGAGGTAATTGCTACGCTCGACAAATTTCTTAGGGCATTTGAAAATGGAGATTTTGAAACGATGGAAGCTTTAATGACTGATGATGCATATATTTTTCCCAGAGCGATAATGTCAAATGATTCATTAGGACCAATTGATAATGCTAATTATAAAAGAATATATGGGCTTGACCCTCAAATGAAACAGGTTATAAATGGCATACGGGAAAGTGGTTTACAACCGCCTTTTATGCAACTTGAGCCAGAAGATTTAAAAATTACAATGCTCAATGCTGCTGCAATTGTAACCTTTCACTTAGATAATGGTAAATCGCTTTCAAGAAGAACCATTGTCCTTGCGAAAAACGATGTTGGGTGGCAAATAGTCCATATACATGCCTCAAATGTAGTAAGTTCGGAATAGCGTTAATTTTTAATATTTCAAAACGAAATTATTTAAAGTCAAATGGAAAAGGGAAACGATCCACCAACACCAAACAAAGTGCATTGAAACGCATTTTATTCAGATTATAAGCCTTCATTATGACCAACTCCTGCCCAATGATAAAACCACTTCAATAAATTTAATCCCGTCCGTATGAAAAAAATAGTTCTTTTAATTGTTGTAGCCATTGTTATCCTATTAGGAGTGTTGATTTTCAATACTTTAATGCTCAATTCTAAGCAGGTAGCTTCAGAGCGTCTAGATAACATAGAACTACCAAAAGATGTCTTTCAAAACCTTGCAAAAGGGATACAATACCCAACAATTTCCTCTAGCGAAGATGCCATTCCCGATTCAACCGCTTTTTTCGGCTTCCATAGGTTCCTTAAAGAAACCTTTCCGTTAACACATGCTAAACTATCCCTGGAAAAAATTAACACCTACAGTTTATTGTATACCTCGGAAGGATCGGACGCATCCAAAAAACCAATTATTTTTATGTCGCACCAAGACGTCGTTCCTGTAGATCAGCCCACTTTAGATCAATGGGAAGGAGGGCCTTTTGAGGGTGAAATTACTGGGACAGCTATTATAGGTCGTGGTACAATGGATGATAAAGGCACTTTAATAGGCCTATTGGAAGCAGTGGAGAAGCTACTTGAAGAATCATTTGTGCCATCACAAACTATTTACCTTGCTTTTGGTCATGATGAGGAAGTTGGTGGTGTAAAGGGGGCTGCGGAAATCGCAAAACATTTAAAAGCAAAAGGTGTTCATGCAGCAATGACACTTGACGAAGGCGGTTTTATAGCTGAAAACATGGTTCCCGGTATTAACAACCCTATCGCTATGATCAATTTAGCTGAAAAGGGTTTTTCTTCATTTAAGCTTACTGTTGAGACCAAAGGAGGTCATAGCTCACAACCGCCTAGAGAAAACACTATTGGAATGTTGGCCAAAGCCATTGTTGACTTGGAAAATAATCAGTTGCCATATAAACTCGTAAAACCTATTGATAACCAGTTAGAATACATGGGTGCAGAATTACCTTTTTTCAAAAAGCTGGCATTTGCCAACCCTTGGTTATTTCAAAAACCGATCCTTGAAGCCTTGAATGCACATACCACAACGGCTCCGACTATAATTGATGGTGGGGTTAAGAATAATGTAATTCCTACTATAGCAGAAGCAACGATTAATTTTAGAATTCTGCCAGGAGAAACTATAGCATCTGTAAAACAACACATTGAAAGTACCATATCGGATAAAATAAAAGTAGAGGCTGTTGGCTTTTTAACGGATCCTTCGCCAGTTTCGAGTATAGATTCAGAAGCCTATAGAATTCTTGAAAAAACTATTCGAGATGTGTTTCCGAACAGTATTGTGGTTCCCGGTTTATTAGGGGGAGCTACTGATGCCCGCTATTTTTATGAGCTTTCGGATAATGTTTATCGTTTTTATCCAATTCGTATTGGACCTGAAACTATAACGCGCTTTCATGGTGTTGACGAAAAAATCAGTAAGGACAACTACTCAGAAATTATTGAGTTTTCGTACCACTTGATTAAGAAATTTAATTAGGCACTAATTAGTGCTCTTTTCGTTCGAAACAGAATTTTGAGGCACAAAATAACGAAAGCACCATAACGTATATAGCGCCTTTAAACGTATTTTACTCTAGCCGTTAGCAGTGTATCAAAAAAAATAATAGAATAAGCTTCTAATCCTTGATGTTTTACCCAATTTTCGAAAGAATCTTCTTTTCTCTTTTAACAAAAGATTAACTCGCCATAAAAACACATTTAATTTTGTTTCAATACGTTTGATAGCGGCATGTCAGAGCCGTTAAAAATGATAAAATTCCATCCTAAAATGAGAAAATAAACCAAAGTTGGGGGTGCATATGTTGAAAATGTACGTCAATAGCGGTGTCTCTCTTTTAAATTTTACTTTATGGAGGAAGTTTTGGTAAAAGGAAATTATGTTAACCATTGTAAATGATTTTTAATAATAAGGGGTATCTACATTTCGTGATTAACAGAACGCTACTTATACTTCTGTTTTTATCATTGTCCATGCAAGTGTTTGCTCATGGGGACTTAACCATACGTATAGCTGAAAAAACGATAGAGATATCCGAAAATCCAAACGATTTTAAACTCTACTATGAAAGAGGGTTGTTGTATCAACAGCACATGGAGTACCCCTATGCCCTGGAAGATTACCTTAAATCCCAATCCTTGGGAAATACAACCAAAGCGCTACATTATCAAATTGCCGAGGTTCACTATTTAACCGAAGAGTACACCGAGGCCTTAAGAAGTATAGGCTCCTATTTGGAATTGGATAGCATTGACTTAAGCGCTAAAAAACTGGAGGCTCAAATACTTTTCAATCTAAAATCATATAAAAAATCCTTGGAGGGGTATGGTTATGTTATCCATAATATGACGGACATTCGGCCCGAGGATATATTGGAATACAGTAGCATCATACTCGCTGAAAACAACAAAAATTATAAAGGTGCTTTGGAGGCGCTTGAATATGGCCTGGACCAACTTGGCCCGCACACCATATCGCTTCAGCTTAAAAAATTGGACTATTTAAAGGATTCCGATCAAACTGAAAAGGCATTGGAACAATACAATTATTTTATCCTTGAATACAACAGAAAAGAGTTCTGGTATTATAAAAAAGCGAAGTATTTAACGGAAATAAATAAACCCCATGAGGCCTTCATATCGTTAAAATTGGCTACGGTTGCTATTGAGCAATTGAATGCAAAGTTTAAAAATATGAGCCCCGTAATAGAATTAAAAGAACAAATAAAGAGATTGGAAAGCTCCATTAACAAACAAAAATCATGATCAGAAAAAGTACCTTTTTGCTAGCCACCCTATGTACGGTGGTTTCAATTGCCCAAACCTCTAATGTAGATCTTCCCAATGTAAGTGCTGTTGCGGTAACCAACAATATTGACCTTTCTCAGAATTCACCTTCGGTAGGGGTAGAAAGAGGCCCTTATTTACAAAGTGGTACCCCAACATCTGTTGTGGTAAAATGGAGAACGGATATCGCAACCGAATCCTTTGTGCATTATGGGACGGTATTAAATTCATTGTCCAAGAAAGCAAAAAATACAGCTTTGACCACCGAACACGAAGTTTCCTTATCCGGTTTAAGCCCTAATACTAAATATTATTTCAATATTGGTAATAAAGCAGGAGTGCTGTCCGAAAGTGCTTCTGGCGATATGTACATAATAACAGCCCCTAAAGCGGGTACCAAACAATTTGTACGTGCTTGGATTTTGGGAGATGCAGGTACGGCCAATAACAATCAGAGGAACGTAAGGGATGCTTATTACGATTATGTGGACGCTGCTCCCCAAAATAGCGGTAAGACAGATATGATGTTGTTTTTAGGGGATAACGCCTATGGCAGTGGCACGGATCAAGAATATCAAAATGCCTTTTTTGACATTTATGACGATATGTTGAAAAAATCCGTAGCATGGTCCTGCTTGGGTAACCACGATGGCAAGTCGGCCGATTCGGCTACACAATCCGGTCCCTATTATGATATTTTTACCTTCCCAACCACTGGACAGGCCGGAGGCACACCCTCTGGAACAGAGGCCTATTATTCTTATGATTATGCCAATATCCACTTTATAGTACTGGATTCCCATCATACAAGTCGCGAAGTTGGAGGTGCCATGTACAACTGGACAAAGGCCGATATTCAAAATACCAAACAAGATTGGATCGTGACCTTGTTTCATCATCCAATATATACAAAAGGGTCCCATGACTCCGATACCGAAGATCGACTTATTGAAATGAGGAATAACTTTATGCCTATGATGGAAGCTAACGGAGTGGATCTCATTCTAAACGGACATAGCCATTCTTATGAACGCTCTTATTTCTTGAACGGGCATTATGGATTTGCCAATACGTTTAACCCGGATGAAATTTCGAAGGGTGGCCATACTGTTGGATCAACTGGATATGGGGACGGCAAAGCGGATAGCAATGGTGCCTACCAAAAAACCAGTGCAGCTGCGGAAGGTGCCGTTTATATAACTACCGGATCTGCCGGTAAAATTTCTGGGGGTGACCTAAACCACCAAGCCATGTCCGTGTCCTTGAACCAAATGGGCTCTTGTGTTATGGAGGTGGAAGATGATGGTAAGGGAGGACAAAACCTGACCGTAAAGTTTATAAGGGATACCGATGGCATAGATGATTATTTCACCATCAACAAATCAGGAATAGCACTTAAAGCTAACACAAAAGAATTTGGACAAAAAAGTGCAGGGCTAATTTATGATGCCGACAAGGATGTGGTCAACCTTAAATTGGATAAAAATGAGCGACTTAAGAAAGTTAAATTCTATAACAACATTGGGAAATTGGTGAAGAAAAGTAGAAAGAAATCCATCAATGTTGGTAAGCTGGCAAAAGGCCTGTATGTTATTGAAGTCATTACAGACAAAAAAGGGTATACCGAGTCTATTACGATAGAATAGTTTGGCCAAAAAGGTTCTTTCTAAAATGAATATTCAATAGTATCCACTTGAATGGATTTGCCCAAAGTGGGAAAGCAATGATAGAGGTAGTATAATAGCCCATAAAATGGTGGAAAGCGGTTGTTGAAAATGAAGAAGACAAGCATTTTATTGGGGTCTATTTTTATTTGTCTGTTGATGTTGTCCGGGAGGAAGACAGCCAATACCTATCAAAAGGATACTATTCCAGAAAAAGTAGCAGCACTATATGCGGCCAATTTTCACAAGTTTCAAAATGAGGTGGATTCATTGGTCGCCCTTGCCAATAATGCATCCTCTGTGAACGAATGGGAGTCGCTGAAAAGGCAGGTTGAAAAAACTAGGTTGGTCTATAAGGAGATCGAATTTATTTTTGATTATTACCAAACCTTCTACAATGGTACTTATATCAATGGAGCGCCTTTGCCTAAGGTAAGCGAATATTTTGAAGCCGAAAAGGTTATTGCACCTGGCGGCTTACAGGCGTTGGATGAAGCTGTTTATGGGGAAGCTTCAAATGAAAATTTGCAGCACATAAAAGTATTGGCCAACGGACTTAAGGAGCGGGTAGATTTTATTGCAAAAATACATTTGCCTATTCATTTAAAGTCGAGCCAGATTATAGAGTGTATCCGGTCCGGTATTGTTAGGATTTTTACCTTGGGGGTAACAGGATATGATACTCCAGGTTCTGTTAATGGTTTGAAAGAAAGTTATGTGAGTTGGCAAAGCATGGCAACCACATTTTTATATTTTGAATCAGGTATTTCCCCTGAAGCCAAGGCTGAATTTGAAGCCATTAAAAAACACTTTGCCAAGGGCAGGAAAATATTAAATGCCAATACCGCTTTTAATGATTTTGATAGGTTGGCATTTTTAAAGGAAGTGGTCAACCCCTTGTATGCGGCCTTGTTGGAATTTCAAAATGTAAATAACATTGCGCTAGAGCCTTATAAAAAGCATGCCCAAAACTATCGGGCCAGGAATATATTCGACATTGATTTTCTGAATACGGATTTTTATTCAGAACTGGTTTACCTGCCTTTGGATAACCCTAAGACTATAGCGTTGGGTAAATTGTTGTTCCGGGATCCACAGCTTTCCAAGGACAATGTCATGGCCTGTATAAGTTGTCATAACCCAAATAAAGGTTTTTCCGATGGTTTGCCTAAAAGTGTATCCAATCAAAAAGGTGTTTTTACGGCAAGAAATGCCCCAACTTTGATGGATGCAGGCTATTCCACACGTTATTTTTGGGACATGCGCGCATTTGATCTTGAAAAACAAGTGGTACACGTCATAGATAACGATTTGGAGTTCAATACCGATTTTGATGCGATTATTGGTAAACTCAATAAGAATGCTGTCTATAATAAACTATTTAAAAAGGCTTATGGCGGTATTGATAAAGAGGATATTAATCAGCGTTCTATTAGTAATGCCATTGCGGCCTATGTAAACTCTTTAAAATCCTTCAATAGTCCGTTTGATAAATTTGTGCGTAACGAAACAAAGGAGTATCCCGAGAATGCCAAAAGGGGATTTAATTTGTTTATGGGTAAAGCGGCCTGCGGAAGTTGTCATTTTGCACCGGTGTTCAATGGTACCATTCCTCCTTTTTATCTAGAATCGGAATCGGAGGTTTTGGGCATTTCCCAGGGCTTTGATTCCATTGCCCCAAAGTTGGATACGGATATGGGACGCCTTGGCAATGGTCTAAAAATGGACAATCATCCTTTTTTTAAAAATTCGTTCAAAACGGTTACTGTCAGAAATATAGCCTTAACAGCACCCTACATGCACAATGGTTTATTTGGTAGCTTGGAAGATGTTTTGGCGTTTTACAACCTGGGCGGAGGCGCTGGGATGGGTTTGGAGGTGGAAAACCAAACGCTGCCCGAAGCACCCTTAGAACTGTCCCAGCAAGAAATTGAAGATATTATTTCCTTTATGGAAACACTATCAGATGTACCCGAATATGGGGCTAGTGGGAATTAATTGGTTAATGATCAAATTGTTGTGTTTCTGTCTCATGGAACCTGCCTATCGCCAGACTTGGTGGAGTCGAAATAGGAGTCAGTAAGGAGTTGGCAGATAAAAGTTAAAAGGAAGTAGGAGTCATTTCGAATGAATATGAGAAATCACACAAGTCGCTCTGACCAAATATGTGTGACTTCTCAATCGCCCGAAAAAGGGCTCATGTCGAAGTGACTGCCGTGTCCGGTCGAGCGGAGTCATGAACTATTGGGAAAGAACTCCTTTTGTATGCTAAAACTATTGGCTCCCCTCTTGGAACGTAGAGGGGAATGAATTTTGCGCCATTTGGCGTGAAAGAAAGGGGAGTTGGAAATCCCGCACCCTAAACCTATCCCCAATCTATTGTCACCTCCCCGAGGACATGGGCTGTCAATCCCTTCCGTCTCCTCCGCAGCTAGCTGAGGATCCACCTTCCCTTATCTAAGGGAAGGAGCCCCAGCTATCATCATTGCCTGTCTATTTTTGCCCACGAGGTTATTTCTTGAGCATTGTGACTTATGGCTATTACTTCATAGGTACCGTAGTCGAGAGTTTTAAGGCAGTTATATTTTAAATTGAGGTCTCGACGGCCTATTAAATAAGCATTATTAAATTTATAGAAGTTTAATCCGATAAATTCAGTCTTCGTTTTCTAATTGCTATTTCACATTACATCTTTCAATGCCGCCAATAACATATTCACATGATTGGCATTAGAGCTTTCACCCATTAGTCCAATTCGCCATATTTTTCCAGCAAATGGCCCCAGGCCGCCACCGATCTCAATATTGTACTTTTCAAGCAACTGCTTTCTAACCTCCACATCATTCACGCCTTCAGGAATCCGTACGGCATTTAACATAGGGAGTCGGTGTTGTTTTTCCACCAGAAATTCAAAACCTAGGCTTTCGAGTCCATCCCGCAGTAGCTCATGATTTTTTTGATGACGTGCAAAACGATTTTCCAAGCCCTCTTCCATGACGATTCGCAGGGCTTCGCGCATGGCATACATGGCCGAAATGGGGGCTGTATGATGATAGGCCCTTTTAGCACCGGCCCAGTAATTCTTGACCAAGGTAAGATCTAAAAACCAACTCTGCACTTTGGTCTTCCTACGGTCAAGGACATCTATCGCTGCCTGACTAAAGGTAACAGGTGATAGGCCAGGAGGGGCACTTAAACATTTTTGACTCCCGGAATATAGGGCATCTATTCCCCATTCATCCACTTTTAAATGGGTTCCGCAATATGAGGTTACAGCATCCACAACCAACAAGGCACCTGCATTTTTCGTTAGTTTACTAATTTCCTCCAAAGGTTGTAAAACGCCTGTTGAAGTTTCGGCATGTACAATGGCCAATAATTTGGGATTACAACTTGCCAAGGCTTTTTTTACGGCTTTGGGATCAATAGTTTTCCCCCAATCAGCTTCAACCTTGATCACTTTTGCACCGCAACGTTCTGCAATATCGGCCAAACGGGTACCGAAAACTCCATTGATACAGATTACGGCCTCATCGCCAGGTTCCAGCAAGTTCACCAAACAGGTTTCCATCCCGGCACTTCCAGGAGCCGAGACCACAAAGGTAAGTTCGTTCTTGGTCTTCAGGGTCTCCTGTACCATAAACTTGATATCGTCCATCACTACTAAAAATTCGGGATCTAAATGCCCTACCAAAGGCGTGGCCATTGCCCTTAATACCCGAGGATGTACGTCACTTGGCCCAGGACCCATCAAGATCCTAGTGCTTGTTTTCATTTCATCAATTTTTGCCATTATTGTATTTTTTATATGGATGGTTTTAAAAATATTTTTAAATTAAATCAATTATTTTTTACGGCTCTAATGGCCTCCACAAAATGTATGGGCCTTGTGCTTGTAAAATGCTGTATTTGGTGACGGCAGCTGAATCCGCAGGCCACGATTTTATGGTCTTTTTGCAGTTTTTCTACCGCCGGAAATAGAATTTCCTCCCCAATCTTTTTGGATAAATTATAATGCTCCTTTTCGTATCCAAAAGAACCCGCCATTCCGCAACACCCTGATGGAATCTCTGTGACATTCTTGGAATTCCTTAATAAAGATTTCATAGCATTTGTGCCATACAAAGCTTTTTGATGACAATGTCCGTGAATGGCAATACCTTCTGAAGCGGATTCGAAATGGACCTCCAAAGATCCCTTTTCGTATTCATCGGCTAGAAAAACGTCGATCATCATAACGCCATTTTTTAATTGATCGGCTATGTCTTGGTCGGCAATTAAATCTGGTAAGTCATCGTTTAATGCAGAAGCACAACTAGGTTCGCAAACCAGCACTTTTAAACCTTGATCTAAAAATGGCTTTAAGCCTGCTATGGTTTTGGCCCCTTCTTTTTTCGCATCCCTTAAAAAGCCATGAGATATTTTTGGTCTTTGACAGCAACCTACATTAGCTAAAATAACCTCATAGCCGCAGGAATTTAAAAGTTGCAGGGCGGAGATGCCAATCTGTGGCTCGTGATAATTAAGATAGGTATCCGCGAACAGCACCACTTTTTTATCGCCCATGTTGGTTTTATGTGCGTGTTTGGCAAACCATTTATAAAACGGTTCTTTTGTAAAATCGGGCAAGGTCCTTCGCTTGTCGAATTTTGCGGTACGTTCCAACAGCGAACGGAATAGAATACTCCTTTGAAGGGTATTTACCATACCGGCCTTCCACCCAGAGATATTCCCAGCTGCTTTAGCCGATTCGCGTATCAATTTATCCCTAAAGGTGATGCCATGCTCATCATAGTACATTTGAAGGGAATCACTTTTCATTTTTGCCATATCCACATTGCTGGGACATTCAGATTTACAGGCCTTACAGGACAGGCAGAGATCCATGACCTCGTGAAGGCGTTGGCTGGCCAGGCCCTCCGGTCCCAATTGGTTGGACATGGCCAATCGAAGTGCATTGGCCCTGCCACGGGTGGAATGTTCCTCCTCCCTGGTGGCCTTAAAACTGGGACACATGGTTCCCCCAAGTATTTTTCGGCATTCCCCAACCCCGGTGCACATATGTACCGAAGCAGCAAAACCCTCTTCGGTCTTATATTGATATTCGGTTTTTACAGTCTGATCTTTATACCCCGTACCATAGCGTAAATTGTGTTCTATGGACTGTGCCTCTACAATTTTACCTGGGTTCATCAGGTTATTGGGGTCAAAAAGTTTTTTTATTTCCAAAAAGGCCCCGTACAGGGTTTCTCCGAAGAAGCGTTTGTTATAGGCACTTCGTACTAGTCCATCGCCATGCTCCCCGCTCCATGATCCTTTGTATTTCATCACTAGTTCAAAAGTATCTTCGGTAATAGCCTTCAATCGCTCAATGTCCTCGGCCAGTCTTAGGTCCAATATGGGACGTACGTGGATTACGCCCACGCTGGCATGGGCATACATGGCTGCCTTTGTGCCATGTTTTTCACAAACCTTCAAAACTTGGGCGATATATTCCGGTAAATGTTTAGAGGGTATTCCCGCATCCTCGATAAAGGCCAGTGGTTTTTTGTTTCCTTTGATGCCCAACATGAGTCCCAATCCCTTTTTGCGGATAACCCATACATCTTCATAGGCCTGCCCTTCCGGAAAAAGCGGGTAGGCATATCCAACGTCATTGTCCTTTAATTGGGCGATCATGCGCCTGGGTCTGTCCATCACATCTTCCATGGTATCCCCGTAAAATTCTACGATCAATATTGCAGCGGGATTCTCTTCTATAAAATGGCAATGATGTTTGGTAGTTAAATTTTGCCGGCTTAGATCGATTACGGTCTTATCCAATATTTCAATGGCCGAAGGGGTGTAGGGTAACATGGATTCCACCGCGGAAATGGCTTCCAAGACTTCTGTAAAATGTACGACACAGACTGACCTATGCGTGGGCAGATCCGTTAAATTTAGTTTCAGCTCTAATGTTGTTGCCAAGGTGCCTTCGCTGCCACATATCAATTTGCCCAAATTCCATTGGTCGGTATAGGTGAATTCATCCAAATTATAACCGCCGACCCTGCGCATTACTTTAGGAAAACGTTCTTTAATCTCTTCGGAATGGGTATGTATCAGTTTTTTAAAGGAGGCATAAATTTCACCTTCCCTATCCGTTTGCGAGGCCTTTTCCGAATATTCCACTGGTGGACAGTTCTTTAGGTGCAATTGGGTGCCATCTGCCAATAGTACGGAAGCTTCAAGAACATGGTCTACGGTTTTACCATATAATATACTTTTGGTTCCTGAAGAATTGTTGCCGACCATTCCCCCTACGTTTGCTCTACTGCTGGTTGCGGGATCTGGGGCAAAATGCAGGCCATAGGGCTTTAAGACCTCGTTTAGATTGTCCCTGACCATACCAGGTTGTACCCGCACCCATTTTTCAGCTTCGTTTATTTCCAACAAGCTGTTCATGTGTTTTGAAAAATCCAGTATCATGGATTCACCAACCGTTTGCCCCGCCAGACTGGTACCGGCGCCACGAGGAAGTATCGTTATTTTGTTTTCGTAGGCCACGGCAACGGCTTTTTTTACATCCTCGGAATCCCTTGGCAAAACAACTGCAAGGGGTTTAATCTGGTAGATGCTGGCATCGGTGGCGTACATGCCCAAGGAGTAGTTGTCCGTTAGCACTTCCCCTTGGATCGAATCCCGTAAGCCATCGAATATATTTTTCATAGTAATGAAATTAATAGAAAATAAATATAAGACCTAAAAGTCCCACAACCAATAAATAATATAGGGTCGGTATTATGGTCTTTCTAAGTACCATACCTTCCTTACCGAGAAAGCCTACGGTAGCCGAAGCGGCCACAACGTTATGGATCGCTATCATATTGCCGGCCGCCGCGCCCGTTGCCTGAAGTGCTACCACAATAAAAGAAGGCATCGCCAGTTTTATGGCCACCCCGTATTGGAACAGGGTGAACATAAGGTTGCTCACTGTATTACTACCTGCAATAAAGGCTCCCAAGGCACCTATTGAAGGGGCGAACAACGGATATATGTCGCCCACATTACCGGCCACCCATTCTGCCATGGCTATGGGCATGCCGGGAAGGCCTGATGGGTTTAAACCAGAATTGATATAGATGCGGACCATGGGCACCGTGAAAATGAGTACAAACCCTGCACCCAACAACATTTTTGCACTGTCTTTAAAAGCAATCCTGACCTTGCCCGATTTCATTTTATGTAGCCAAATGGTAATTATGCCCGCCAAGAGCAAAATGGTTCCGGGCAAATATAGTGGGCTGCTGGAGGCGGATATGGAGGTGCCTAATATTCCGGTCCACGCTATCTTGATATCTGTAAGCCACGCTTTTATAGGTAATTGTGGAAGTCGGGAAATTACCAATAAGGCGGCCATAATGAGATAAGGTAACCATGCCTTGACCAAGGGCATTCTTTTTTCTTCTTTATCACCGTTCAATTTTACGTTCAAGGTACCAAACCAAACGGAAGGCCAATTCTTTTCCTTGTCGAAGTCCCAGGTTTTCTTGGGCACCAGGAAGCCGCGTTTTGCTGCGAATACCACTATAGGTATGGCTACCAATGCGCCGAGCATTGACGGAAACTCGGGTCCCAAAAATAGGCCTGTAAGCACATAGGGCACTGTAAACGCAAGTCCACCGAAAATGGTAAAGGGCAGTATCCGAAGCCCTTCTTTCCAAGACTTGTTCTTTCCAAAAAAGCGGGTCATCATGCAGACCATGAGAGTGGGCATAAGGGTTCCGGTTATTCCGTGTAGGAGAACTACTTGGGAGGTTACCATCTGTATGTAATCGGAAAGTTCAAGTCCTGACGCAGCTAGCTCGGCAGTGAATTCGGGACTTTGGATACCCCCACTTACACCAACCAAAATAGGGGTACCCACTGCTCCAAAGGATACCGCTGTACTCTGCACCATCATGCCCAACATTACGGCACAAAATGCAGGAAATCCCATCCCCACCAATAGGGGTGCCACAATTGCAGCGGGCGTTCCAAACCCGGCGGCCCCTTCGATAAAGGAACCGAACAACCAAGCAATGATGACGACCTGTACTCTTCGATCCTCATATATCGGCAAAACCTTTGCGTATCGCCCGGAGTGCGGTTGAATATTTAAGCAGGTTCAAGAGGACAATAGCTCCAAATACAATATACAGAATGTCAAAGGTGATGAACAGCCCTTGGATACTGGAGGCCAAAATATCGATGATGGCAATATCCCAAGCCGTAAAGGCGACAAGGACAGTGACCAAAAAGGAAATGGGCATGGCTATTTTGGCCGGGGTTCTAAATCCCACTAAAAGAACTGCGGCCGTTAAGATCGGAACGACCGCCAAAAATGCTATTATCGATGGTGACATATTCAGTGGGTTATTGTTTTATATTGGTTGGTACTATGTCTATTGGCAAAAAAACGAATGGTCAACCCACATGTCATCATAACCCTGCCCGGTCTCGTTTCTGTTATCTTGGGCCACTTTTTCTATAGTCAGCCTATGGACCTTTTCATCCTTTGAAGGGATAAAGACGGCATAGCTACTATGGCATAGTTTAACCAAGAATTCGGCTTGGGATTTCAAAAAATATTCAATACTTGACTTTAGCGTTCAAGGAAAGATAAAAAAATATTATGTTAATCAAGAAAAGAATAAAGTAGTATTCAAAGCTTCCCTAAAAATAGGACATTTTTTAAGTGACATTTTTCACTTTATATTTAAAATGTCAGTTGATTAATTGAAGGTGTTCAGTAATTTCAATAAATTAAACATCTATAAATTTAATAATGCTAATCTAATAGCGGAGTCCAGACCTCATTTCAATGAAATAAGTGTCCAATACCACTCGACTGCGCTCGAGGAGACAGAAATATCAGCTTTAATTAATTGATTCCTATGTTATTTGAGTTTTGTTTTGATTGAAACTTATATATAGGAAAATAACCAGCCATGAGCTAAACAAACCCGCCTACCGTTGGGGCCGGAGAAAAGACCCTTCTTTACTAGGTAGCTCCTAAAATCAAGGGGTTTTAACAACGGGCTGGGGAAGGCGTCCATTAGCCTATGTTCACCCTAGTGAAAGCGGCCTGAAAGGAACAGCCGTGCAGTATGGATACCTTGACTTACACATCTTTATAAAAATATGCGTTCTCCACTTTGCCTAATTCAAATTATAGACCCAGGCTTAGATGGAATTTCTATCTATAAAATTAAAAGGATTCTTAATTTTACCTTTCTCGTGGTTTAGGATCATACGGGAAGCAGTTTCACCCATAACCTTGAAATCTGTAGAGATAACGGTGATGCCAAGTAACTCCTTTAAGGGTGTGTCATTATAGGATATTACACCTATTTCAACCCCTAAAATAAACTCCTTGTCACGGATCTGATTCACCAAGCTCACCAAGTCGGTTTCTTCAATGGTGATAAAAAGATCACCCTTTTTAAGAATGATGTCATCGAAAATCTCGTCTAGGATCTCGAAATCTAATTTGTGTTTTGCACAAAATTTACGAAAGCCGTGCAAAATTCTTCTGGGGTATGGGTAAACTGCCTTTTCGGGATATACCAAAATCAATTTCCCATATCTCGATATCTTGGGTAATCCTTCCTTCAGTGCATTGTAGATATCATTTTCAAAATCTTGATAGATTTCAACAATATTTCCTTCAATTTCAAGATTATTATTGTCCATTAAAATAAGTTTATCTTTCGGTATCCCATTAATGGCCTTAATGGCTTCCTCGGTATAACTTAGGTGTTTAAGGTCATCGGTCTTGAAATGCGGCATGATGATGTAATAATCATATACATTAATATTCTTCTCCAATAAATTCAGAAAAAGTGAGTTGTCGCAGTGGTAAATATGAAGGTCTGTATGCGAGTTGCCTCCTATAGTATTTATAAACGAATTATAAATGCGCATTTTATAGGCACTTAGCTTGTTGATGAGGAAAAGAATATTGACTTTGGATATGAGTTTTGTTCGGGCTATATAATATCCCTTTCCTCTTATAGATGTAATTATCTTACGTTCCTTTAAAATTTGGTATGCCTTTTCCACAGTATCGCGAGAGAGGATAAATTCTTCGCTAAAGCTATTTATAGAAGGAATCTTGTCATCGATCTTTAGATTACCATTGGAAATATTATTGATAATGGAATCTACTATCTGCCTATATTTAGGGATCCTTGAATTTTCATCGATTTTGAGGTATTTGTACATATCTATAATGGTGCGTATTTTGAATGGATAAGTTTACCGCTTTTGATTCGACATAGGCAGTAACAAATAATTTAGCTCCTTTCCTTGCCACAATGTCCTAAAAAATCAAAAAAAAACCTATTTGCAGTACAGTGCAGGATGGAAACAGAGAAACTCTATTATACATTAGCGAATATAAAAATTATCAAGCTATTAAATATGAATCATTCCGTAAAGAATTTTAAGTATGTTAATTATCTCTGGGAGGAGAGTAGGGCGGAGGCGCTTGGTGACGACCAAGTAGAACTTTTTCTTTATAGGTCCAATATTTTAGGGGCCGATCTTCGAATCACTAATTATGGGGGAGGCAATACTAGTTGTAAGACCATAGAAAAAGACCCTCTGACCAATGAGGAGGTGGAGGTAATGTGGATCAAAGGTTCTGGAGGAGATATAGGTACTTTGAATAAGACCGGTATCGCTGGACTATATACCGAAAGATTAAGAAACTTAAAAAACGTTTATGGCGGCCTTTCGGATGAGGACCGAATGGTAGGCCTTTTTAACCATTGTATCTACGATCTGGAAAGTAAGGCTCCGTCCATAGATACCCCCTTACACGGACTGTTACCTTTTAAGCATATAGATCATTTACATCCGGATGCCCTAATTGCGGTAGCAGCTGCCAAGGATAGCGAAAAAGTAACTAAAGAAATCTGGGGAGATACCATGGGCTGGGTGCCATGGCAACGTCCAGGGTTTGATCTAGGCCTACAATTGGAAAAATGTTTAAATGAGAATCCTGGAATAAGGGGAATTGTTTTGGGAAGTCACGGGCTTTTTACTTGGGGGGATACATCTTATGAATGTTACATGAACAGCTTGGAGGTTATAGAATCGGCCTCAGCGTATATTGCCAAGAAAATAGAGGAAAAGGGGAGTGTCTTTGGAGGTCAAAAGCTGCAATCGCTAACTAAAGAGGAGCGTTTGGACAAGGCTTCCCAACTGATACCCTTGCTAAGGGGACTTTGTTCTTCGGAAAATAGGATGATAGGGCATTTCACGGACAATGATGTGGTCCTGGAATTTATTAATAGTAACGACCTTTCACGTCTTGCTCCAATGGGAACTTCCTGTCCCGATCATTTTCTTAGGACCAAAATTCAGCCCTTGGTATTGGATCTTAGTGCCAATGAGGATCTAAGTGATTCAAAAGCCGTACTGAAAAAACTGGAACCGGCCTTTGAAGCGTACAGAAAGGGGTACAAGGACTACTATGAGACCTGTAAAAAGGACAATAGCCCGGCGGTGCGCGACCCGAACCCCGTAATTATTATCTATCCAGGTATAGGAATGTTCAGTTTTGCAAAGAACAAGCAGACCACTAGGGTAGCCAGTGAATTTTATATCAATGCGATCAATGTTATGAGGGGTGCGGAGGCCATAACGGAATACACCTCTTTACCAAGACAGGAAGCTTTTGATATTGAATATTGGTTGCTAGAGGAGGCCAAATTGCAGCGTATGCCGAAAGAGCAGCCGCTATCCAGAAAAGTTGCCTTGGTTACCGGCGCAGGCGGCGGTATAGGTAAGGCCATTGCGGATAAATTGGCAAAGGAAGGCGCTAATGTGGTATTGACAGATATAGCTGAAGACCGATTGAAGGAGGCCGTGGGTACCTATAAAGCGGATACAGCAAGTTATGCGGTTTGCGATGTTACCAAAAGTGAATCGATTGCCGAGGCTTATAAAAAAGCATGTTTGGAGTTTGGTGGTGTAGATATTGTGGTACATAGTGCAGGACTTGCCATTTCCAAACCATTGGAAGAGACCACCGAAAAGGATTGGGACATTTTACAGAATGTTCTAGTGAAAGGACAGTTTGAACTTGCCAAACAGGCAGTTGCCATATTACGCAAGCAAGCTCTGGGCGGTGATTTCATAAGTATAGCCAGTAAGAACGGTCTTGTTTCCGGTCCAAACAATGTGGGCTATGGAACTGCTAAGGCAGCACAACAACATATGGCCCGGTTATTGGCCGCCGAATTGGGTGGGGATAAGATCAGAGTCAACACAATAAACCCTGATGGGGTCATTGTGGGCAGTAAGATTTGGGAAGGTGATTGGGCCGAAGGTCGGGCCAAAGCTTACGGAATTACCGTAGACGAACTTCCTGCACATTATGCCAAAAGAAATTTATTGAACGAAATTATTTATCCAGAGGATATTGCAAAAGGTGTTTTCGCCTGTGTTGCCATCTTGGAAAAGACAACTGGTAATATAATAAATGTGGATGGCGGTATGGCCAATGCATTTGTAAGATAGATAGTGAGTGAGTTTGAGTTAGTTTTGTTTAGGACCTGTCAGGGTAGTGTGCTAATTCCTGACAGGTCTAATTCTAATTGGAAATATAATGAGAATAGATAAAGAAAAAATACAGGAAAAGAACCAAAAGGATTTAAAATCACACCAGGAAAAATTCGATTTTTTATCGAATATCCTAGCAAAGGACGGTTGTAATGTCCATGATGTTATCAATAAATTATCCAAATTTCAAGTAGCCATTCCCAGTTGGGCCTTAGGCGCGGGTGGGACTAGATTTGGTAGGTTTTCCTTTCAGGGGGAGCCGTCCACCTTGGAACAGAAAATAGATGATGTTGGTGTTTTACATGCCCTCACCCAGACAGCTGGTGCCATATCCCTTCATATTCCTTGGGATATACCACAAGATTATGAAGCTATTAAGCAGTTAGCCGCTTCACACAATATCGTTTTTGATGCGGTAAACTCCAACACCTTTCAAGATCAAAAAAACGCAAAGGAAAGCTATAGGTTTGGTTCACTGAGCAATAGGGAGAAGGCTATAAGGGAACAGGCGATACAGCACAACATTGATGTAATTGATATTGGCAACAAATTGGGTTCAAAGAGTCTTACGGTCTGGTTGGCCGATGGATCTAATTTTCCGGGACAGAACAATTTTCAGCACGCTTTGCAAAATACCCAGGACAGTCTAAAAAATATCTATGGAGCATTGCCGGACGATTGGAAGCTGTTCATTGAATACAAGCCCTATGAACCTAATTTTTACAGTACGGTAATCCAGGATTGGGGAACATCTTTTATGTTGGCAAACGAATGTGGAGATAAGGCTTATACTTTGGTCGATTTAGGCCACCATTTGCCAAACTCCAATATTGAACAGATTGTTGCAACATTAATGATGAAGGGGAAACTGGGTGGTTTTCATTTTAACGATAGCAAATACGGGGACGATGATATTACTGTGGGCAGCATTAAACCATATGCCCTCTTTTTAATTTTTAACGAATTGGTCTACGGGATGAACAATAATCCCCAAAATCCCTACCCAGCATGGATGATCGATGCCAGCCATAATATCAAAGACCCATTGGAGGATTTGATCCAGTCTTTGGAAGCTATTCAGGAAGCCTATGCCAAGGCGCTTTTGATCGATCAATCACAATTAAGAACGGCACAAATGGAAAACGATGTAGTTCGCTGTCAAGAGATACTTCAGAATGCCTATCGTACAGATGTCAGACCTTTATTGCAAGAAGCTAGACTCCAAACGGGAGGTGCACTTTCTCCTTTAAACGCCTATCGCTCACTTAAGGTAAGGGAAAATTTGATCAGCGCTAGGGGCAAAAACAGCAAAGCCTCAGGATTATAATACAACCAAATGAAAGAGAAAGTAACGGCTGTATTCGATATTGGAAAGACCAATAAAAAATTCTTTCTATTCGATAAGGATTTTCAGGAAGTGTATAGGGAATATACTCGTTTTGATAACATTAAAGATGAGGATGGTTACCCAACAGAAGATCTGGAGCGACTAAAAAAATGGTTGAAGGAAGTTTTTGATAGGATATTGGCTGCGAAGCAGTACGACATTACTTCTATCAACTTTTCAACCTATGGTGCCAGCTTGGTGCATTTGGATGAAAATGATAAAGTTTTAACGCCACTTTATAATTACACCAAGGAGATTCCCCAAGATGTTATTGATTCATTTAATAAGAAATATGGCCCCTCATCCAATTTTGCTGTAGCCACAGGTTCGCCGGTTTCTGGACTGCTGAATTCCGGAATTCAACTTTATTGGCTGAAACATACAAAACCTGAGACCTTTAAAAGAATCAAGTATTCACTACACTTACCTCAATATATAAGTTTTATCTTCACAGGTATCCCGGTAAGTGAACATACCAGCATTGGTTGCCATACAGCGTTATGGGATTTTACTAAAAAAGATTATCACGATTGGGTCTATAAAGAAGGTATAAACAAAATATTACCAAGGATCGTCTCTACCGAGACCAGTATTAATATGAATTATAATGGTAAACGTATTAAGATTGGTGTCGGTATACATGACAGCTCTGCTGCATTACTCCCCTACATTCGGAGTGTTAGAAAAAAATTCATACTTGTTTCCACTGGTACTTGGAGTATCGCCATGAACCCATTTTCGGAAGATGCATTGAAAGCTTCGGACATAGAATCAAACTGCATTAATTATATGCGGATAAATGGAAAGGCCGTCAAAGCCTCTCGTTTATTCCTAGGCAATGAATACAAGGAGCAAGTTAAAAAGTTGTCCGAACATTTTCAAGTTCCTTATGATTACCATAAAAGCATTCCTTTTGATCACGATATATATATTGAAATCTTAAAAGATTTTCAACATATGTTCAAATGGACGGGTATTTTGGATAAGAATATGCCAAAGGAGACCAGAATCCCATACGATAAATACGCTCACGCCTATCACCAATTAATGGTTGAACTGGTGCTGTTGCAGGTTGAAAGTATTAAAACGGTAAGTGGGTACGAGAGCATTGAGAAGTTATATATTGATGGTGGGTTTTCTGATAATGACATATACATTCAACTTATATCGCACTATCTGAGAAATATGAAACTAAGTACCACGGATTCCTCCTTGGGATCTGCTCTTGGAGCGGCCCTATGTATATCAGACGTAAGGTTGAACTCCAAGTTTCTTAGAAAGAATTATGCCTTGAAGAAACATGTACCATTTATTATACAATAATCAGGAGGACCAAGTCATTCAAATAATTATCAACTCGCTTAGTTGAATATGTCATGTCATAGATGAAGATTGAACAAATAACCGGATACTAAAACCAATTATAACAACCAATAACTATGAGCCAATACAATATAGAAGAAGAAGTAATCCAAGATTTAGTAGGAGGGGAGTTCGAAAGGGAACCAGTTCCCCAATCTAAATTAAAGGGCTGGAAAAGCTTTTTAGGCATGTACGCAGGAGAACATGCGGCCGGAACAGAATTTGTGATAGGCCCCTTGTTTTTGACTGCAGGGGTAAGTGCTTTTGATTTGATTATTGGATTGTTGATAGGCAATTTACTCGCTGTGTTGAGTTGGCGTTTTCTCACAGCCGAGATTGCTGTAAAGAATAGATTGACTCTTTATTATCAGTTGGAAAAAATCTGTGGAAAAAAATTAGTGACCGGATATAATTTGGCCAACGGAATTCTTTTTTGTTTTCTAGCAGGGGCGATGATAACAGTATCAGCAACCGCTGTTGGCATACCATTCGATATGGAGATGCCAAAGCTTACCGATACTACCCCTAATGGACCTACTTGGGTAATTATAGTGATTGTTATTGGGGCTCTTATTTCATTGATTGCTTCCAAAGGCTACGACACGGTTTCAAAAGCGGCCAATTGGATGTCCCCAATTATTGTCCTGGCGTTTCTGGCCTGTGGCATAGTGGCACTTAATCAATTGGGAGTTAAAAGTTTTTCTGAATTTTGGAATATTTGGGGAGAAGGTTCCGAACCCTTTCCCGGACAGATCAAGTACACCTTCTGGCATGTAGTTATCTGGTCCTGGTTTGCCAATGCCGCCATGCATATAGGGATGTCCGATCTTTCCGTTTTCCGGTTTGCGAAAAAAGCAAGTAGTGGATGGACCACAGCTGCCGGAATGTATGTAGGTCACTATATGGCCTGGATTGCCGCAGCACTATTATATGCGGTTTATTTACGGTCTCCGGAGGCTCAGGCTCTCCTAGCCAATGGAGAGGCTCCTACGGTAGCCCCTGGACCTCTAGCCCACAATGCCATAGGTATTTTTGGAATAATCGCTGTGGTTTTGGCAGGTTGGACAACCGCTAATCCTACAATCTATAGGGCGGGACTGGCCTTTCAGGCCATTATGCCCAAAGTGTCCACTTTTTGGGTAACAATAATTGCTGGATCTGTTGCGACCATAGCCGGTCTTTTTCCAGCATTTGCGATGAAATTGTTGGGCTTTGTTGCCTTGTACGGGTTTATCCTAGCGCCTTTTGGTGCTATCATCGTATTTGAGCATTTTTTCCATAAACAAGCAGGAATCGTTAAGAATTATGCCGAAGTTGCAAACCTAAAATTCAATAGGGCCGTATTTTTCGCTTGGGCGATCAGCTTTGGGCTGTTCTATTTTATATCCATTCAATTCGACGTATTCCTATCCTTTGTCACCCTACCTGCTTGGTTACTTTGTGGAGTGCTGTTCTTGGTCTTTAGCAAATGGATTCAAAAGAATTGAATTAAGTTTATTGTATTCCCATCAACCAGGCTAGCAAAGACAAGGAATATGGGATGTTATAGGTTATTGACTCTTATCCGTGTCATAACAAAAAAAAAGGCTTCCATAAAATTGGGAGCCTTCTTTTGTTCTTTCCAATTGATGATTTAACGCTCTATTTCCAGATTTAGATGCGGTCTTAATGAATCTAATACGCATTTGATGTTTTTGAGTTAGACTGCAATTAGTATACTGTTTTTCCAAAATTCATAAATTGCAGTCTAACTCAACTTTTTTCTTGAGACTTAGAGTATAGGGATGGGAGTGTTGGATATGATTATTATTTATAGTTTTACCTTATCCCATCCACTTATATGGCCAATTAAAAGTTAAAAATGAAAAAAAGCACTATTTGGTATTTGTTAATTAAACCTTATCATTATTTTCTCCTAATAGGGTTGTTTTTTATTGGGAATAATGCGGTCTATGCCCAATCTAAGGCAGAAATAAAATGGACGGAAGGTAGTCCCGCTCTGGTAATCGACGGTGAAACCTATCCGCCCTATGCCTATATGTCCTATTTAGGGGAGGAGGAATATTACAAGGAAATAGCGGGTACCGGTATCCATATTTATAACATTCCGGCCTATCTGGGAGAAGGGGGAATCAATACCATTTCAGGTATAGGTGCTTTTAGGCCACCCATTTGGTTAGCGGAAGGCAAATATGATTTTACTGGATTGGTAAAGGATTTTGAAAAGATTATAAAAGCAGATCCCAAGGCAAAAGTAATTATCCGTTTTTATCTAGATCCCCCGCAATGGTGGACGCAACTATATCCGGAAGCATCGGCCCATTTACCGGACGGTACTACTTTTCGCCAATGCTTTGCCTCGGAAATTTGGCGGGAAAAAACAGCGGAGGTATTCCGTGACTGTCTGGATTGGCTTTTAGATTCCCAATACTCCAACTTTTTGGCGGGAATACACGTTGCCAGTGGCCTTACAGAAGAATGGTTTTATCATCCCAAACAATATCAGGACCAAAACCCTGCCCGATTGCAGGCTTTCAGACAATGGTTAAAGGAACGTTACAAGAACAATGTTGCCTTGCGAAAGGCATGGAACAGCCCTTCACTTACTTTTGAAAATGCCCAATTGGCCAATATAGATGAATCGGCAAAAAGAAAGGAATGGAGGAATCCCGATCAGGAACAGAACTATATCGATACCTATCGCTTCCAAGCAGAGGTCTTGGTCGATAATATTGCCTATTTCAGCAAAATTGTCAAAGAAAAGAGCCAAGGCAACCTTTTAACGGGAGCCTTTTCCGGGTACCATTATTTTGTAGGCGACGCTAGGCGTGGACACGGTGCCCTGGCAAAGTTGTTGGATTGTCCGGACCTGGATTATCTGTCGAGCCCAAATGTCTATAACCGGGTAATAGGGGAGGACTGGCCGGCAATGGCAGCAATAAACTCTGTTCAGCTCCATGGTAAATTATGGCTTACGGAAAACGATACCCGAACTTCTATAACCACCTTGTTAAAAGATCGTTCAACCGGTATAGCACCTCCCGGACAGTATGAGAGCGGTGTATGGCTAGGTCCGGAGGATATGGACACCTCGGTATCCTTTCTATGGAAGAACACTGCTAGAATGCTTACACATGGGTATGGAGGCTGGTGGTTCGATATGTGGGGCGGATGGTTCAGTGACCCTGAACTATTGAATGTTTTAGAGAAAACACAGCAATTCCACAGCACATTCCCCCAATCACAGGGAGAAAAGATGAAACCACAGGTAGGGGTAGTGGTGGATGAAGAACTCTCTTTTTGGGATCCAACCTATGGTCAACTTACAGAGAATATTTTATCCAACCGTTATCCGTTGGCAAAGACAGGGACTTCATACGACCTATTTCTTCGAACAGACCTAAAGAGTATGTCAACCTCCCAATATAAGGTAGTTTGGCTTATGGGGTTTCTTGAACTCAGTTCCAAGGAGGAATCCCGAATAAAAAAGTGGAACAAAAATGGAATAACGGTACTATGGACCAATGGAAAAGGAACCAAAATTTTTGATCCAAATGGTGAGGAATTGTTTATGGACGGAAAACTTAAATGGTCGGCCTCGGAATTGGGAGAGACCTGGGAACAAGCTGGTGTACATAGGTATATTAATACCGAGGATGTATTCTATATCGGCCGAAACTGGATGGGCATACATACCATAGAAGGCGGGGAACGGACCATCAATTTTCCATACAAGGCCCAGGTGATAGATCCATTGGAGAATAAAATCCTGTACGATTCCACCAGACAGTTCAAATTGACATTGAAACCAAAATCAACGGTGCTATTAAGGGTAAATCCTTTATAGAATTAAAATAAAAAATCTTCGCTACGGATATGTAGGGCTTTTGCTGCTATTGCCGACAATTATATTAGACTTGTATTAATATAAATCGAGTGGTAGTCTGGGTTCATTGCAATTTTTATTACCTTTTCCTAGGATAGGACACCCGAAATCTTCCTGAACTTAAAAGATTTGCTATCTTCGATATCTGTTCAGATTAATTAGAGAATATATACTATGGAAATAAACGACTCCTTCGATCCAGGCTATTATCGCGCCAATGACAAAAGATACGATACCATGCAATATCGTCGTTGTGGAAAAAGCGGTATCCTTTTGCCTTTAATTTCTTTAGGGCTTTGGCATAATTTTGGTCATACCGATAATCTGGAAATGGGCCGTAATCTTTTACGTTGTGCTTTCAATAATGGGATTACCCATTTTGATCTGGCCAATAATTATGGACCGCCATACGGTGCTGCCGAAGAAAATTTTGGACAAATTTTTAAAAGAGATTTTAGGCCCTATAGAGACGAACTTATTATTTCAAGTAAGGCCGGTTGGGATATGTGGCCCGGGCCTTACGGTAATTTCGGGTCCCGTAAATATTTGATTGCATCTGCTAATCAAAGCCTTAAACGCATGGGACTGGAATACGTTGATATTTTTTATCATCATAGACCCGATCCCGATACCCCTTTGGAGGAAACAATGGGCGCCTTGCACCATTTGGTTCAAAGTGGAAAGGCACTATATGCTGGCATATCCCAGTATCCAGCAGATTTAACGGCCAAAGCCTCAAAAATCATGAAGGACCTTGGAACTCCCTTATTGATCCATCAACCTAGATATAATATGTTCGACCGTTGGGTGGAAGGTGGTTTGTTAGATGTATTGGAAGAACAGGGGATAGGGGCAATTGCTTTCTCGCCATTGGCTCAAGGTGTTTTGACCAAGAAATATTTAAAAGGTATTCCAGAAGATAGTCGTGCCAGTAAGGACGGGCGTTATTTGAAAGAAGACCAAATTACACCGGAAGTTTTGGATAAGGTGGGTCGACTAAATAAACTGGCTCAAAATCGAGGACAGAGCCTTGCGCAAATGGCTATTGCGTGGTTGTTGAAAGATCAGCGCATTTCTACGGTACTAGTTGGTGTTAGTCGTACCGAGCAATTACTGGACAATATAGAAGGTTTGAAGAATATTAGCTTTAACGAAACGGAATTAAAGGAGATAAAAGAGATATTGGGATAGGTATAATGAGGTTGGACCCTTGTGTATTATCTTTTGGGCATTAAGATTCTCAAGTCTAGTATTTATCCATTGGGAATAATAATAAAAAATAACAGATATGGAATTTAGCAATCTAAAAGCGATATACGTTAATTGTACCTTGAAAAAATCCCCTTTGCCCAGCCATACCTCCAAGTTGATGAATGTTTCCAAACAAATCATGGAAAAGGAAAAGGTGGACGTTGAAGTAATTCGTTTGGTAGATCATGAAGTGGCCAATGGGATATATCCCAATATGACGGAGCACGGGTGGAAGAAGGACGAATGGCCCCAAATTTTCAAAAAAATACTTGATGCCGATATTCTTATTATGGGTAGCCCCATATGGCTAGGGGAAAAATCCTCCATAGCACAAAAATTGATTGAAAGATTATATGGTATGAGTGGTGAAATCAATGAAAAGGGGCAATACATTTACTATGGCAAAGTGGGAGGTTGCATTATAACAGGCAACGAGGATGGCGTTAAACACTGTGCCATGGGGATTCTTTATTCCTTACAACACCTTGGGTATTCCATTCCTCCCCAAGCAGATTGTGGATGGATCGGAGAGGTAGGACCAGGACCCAGCTACGGGGATAAGGAATGGCAAGGGAAAAAACTTGAATCCGCTACGGGTTTTGATAGTGAATTCACTAACAAAAACACCACTTTTATGACCTATAATATTCTGCATTTGGCTTCTATGCTTAAAAAGCAAAATGGATACCCAGCCTATGGGAACTCTAAAGAAGAATGGCAGAAAGGGGAAAGGTGGAATTTTGAAAACCCAGAATATAGGTAATAGTAGAGGGAGTATTGGGCCTTTTAAAAATGACTGAGCAAATAATTTATTCATTATCTTGAAATCTACAATTAGAGTTCAATTATGCCTAAAGCTAAGAAACACCATATCGTTAAGATATTGGAGACACATTATATTACCCATGACGTAAAACGTTTTGTGGTGGAAAGACCTGCGGGATATGACTTTATTCCGGGACAGGCAACAGAGGTTTCCATTAACCTTCCGGAATTGAAGGACCAACTGAGACCTTTTACCTTTACCTCAATAATGGAGAATGGCTTTCTTGAATTTATTATCAAGATCTACAATGATCATGAGGGGGTCACCAATATGCTGGGCCGTACCCATGCGGGGGCAGAGCTTATTCTTCACGAGGTTTTTGGAGCCATTCAATACCAGGGACCTGGTGTTTTTATTGCCGGTGGAGCAGGAATTACGCCCTTTATATCCATTTTTAGACATCTGTATACCCATAAGAACCTTCATGGCAATAAATTGATTTATTCCAATAAAACATCGGAAGATGTTATTATGGAAGAAGAATTGCAAAAGATGCTCGATGGTAATTTTATTAAAATTTTTACCCGTGAAAATGTGGTGGGTTTTAGGGGGAATAGAATTGATCGTAAATACCTTATCAACAATATTTCCGACTTTGGACAGAACTTTTATTTATGTGGTCCCCAAAAGTTCGTAAAAAGTATTACCGAATTATTGTTGGAGCTTGGAGCTACGGCCGAAACGGTTATAATTGAGGAATAAGCATAAGATAACGGTGGGAAAGGTAATTCCTGGCAGCTATCAATGAAAAACAACAAGGTTTCGCTTCTACATTTATAGAACCTTGCTTGTGCAACTTCTCGTCCCTCTACAAATTAGAATTTAACCCAAACAATTAAGCATTAAAAAAGGCGGTCCCTTTCCGGACCACCTTTTTTAAAAAATTGGATAACCTAAAATTAAGCCAGATCAAAGCGATCCAAGTTCATCACTTTGGTCCAAGCTGAAACAAAATCCTTTATAAATTTATCTCCAGAATCTTCGCAGGCATACACCTCGGCAATGGCCCTAAGCTCTGAATTAGAACCAAAAATAAGGTCGGCTCTGGTGCCTGTCCATTGTAGTTCTCCGGTCTTGCGGTTACGTCCTTCAAAGACATTCTGGGAATCCGAAACGGCCTTCCAAGTAGTATCCATATCAAGTAAATTCAAAAAGAAGTCGTTCGTCAAAGCTTCTAAGCGTTTTGTGAAAACCCCGTGTTGTGAACCGTCATAATTGGTGTTAAGTACTCGCAAGCCACCAAGGAGGACGGACATTTCAGGAGTGGTTAGTGTCAATAATTGAGCCTTGTCCACGAGCATTTCCTCTGGTGTAACCTTGTAGGTATCCTTTGCATAATTTCGGAAACCATCGGCCCTTGGTTCTAGTGCTTCAAAAGCTTCTGCATCGGTTTGTTTCTCTGAGGCATCAGTGCGTCCAGGTGAAAATGGCACGTTCACTTGCTTACCTGCATTTTGCGCTGATTTCTCAACAGCAGCATTTCCTGCCAAAACAATAAGGTCTGCCAAGGAAACTTTCTTATTTCCGGATTGTGAAATGTTGAATTCCTTTTGGATCACTGTCAATTTTTCCAAAACATGGGCCAATAAAGTAGGGTTATTTACCTTCCAATTTTTTTGTGGTGCCAGACGGACACGTGCCCCGTTTGCTCCCCCTCGTTTATCTGAGCTCCTAAAAGTAGAGGCCGAAGCCCAAGCTGTTGATACCAACTGTGAAATAGAAAGACCTGATGCCAAAATTTTTGATTTCAGATCGGCAATGTCCTTAACATTGATCAATTCATGATCAACCGTAGGCACCGGATCTTGCCATATTAATTCTTCCTTAGGCACTTCAGGCCCTAGATATCGAGATACCGGACCCATATCACGGTGCACTAGTTTAAACCAGGCACGGGAGTAGGCATCTGCAAATTCCTCGGGATTTTCTAAAAAGTGTCTTGATATTTTCTCATATGCAGGATCCATGCGTAAAGATAGATCTGTAGTCAACATAAACGGTGCGTGCTTTATATTGGGATTGTGGGCATCAGGTACAGTTCCTACTCCAGCATTATCTTTTGGCTTCCATTGGTGTGCTCCTGCAGGACTTTTTGTTAATTCCCACTCGTAACCAAATAGATTTTCAAAAAAGGTGTGGCTCCATTTGGTAGGTGTATTGGTCCATGCACCCTCTATTCCACTGGTAATGGTATCGGCACCCTTTCCACTACCAAAGTTATTTTTCCATCCCAATCCCATGGCTTCTATGCCCGCTGCTGCAGGTTCTGCTTCTACATATTTATTGGGATCGGCAGCACCATGGGTTTTACCAAAAGTATGTCCGCCGGCAATCAGTGCCACCGTTTCGTAATCGTTCATAGCCATACGGCCAAAAGTATCGCGTATATAATGTGCAGACTCTATTGGATCTGGATTACCATTATGCCCTTCGGGATTTACATAGATCAACCCCATGTGGGCAGCTCCAAGCGGAGTTTCCAATTCTCCACTTTCGGAATAACGTTCTTTATTTCCCATCCATTCCGTTTCCGAACCCCAATAGACATCCTGTTCAGATTCCCATATATCCTCGCGGCCTCCAGCGAAACCGAACATTTTTAATCCCATGGATTCGTGTGCACAGTTTCCGGCCAATATCAATAGATCGGCCCAGGATAATTTCTTGCCGTATTTCTTTTTAATAGGCCACAGTAACAAACGGGCCTTATCCAGATTGGCATTGTCCGGCCAGCTATTTAGGGGCGCAAATCGCTGTGATCCTGAACCTGCACCACCGCGACCATCCTGTATACGGTAGGTGCCTGCACTATGCCAGGCCATACGAATAAAGAGAGGACCATAATGTCCATAATCTGCTGGCCACCAATCTTGACTAGTTGTCATTAATTTGTATAGGTCATTTTTTACCGCTGCCAGATCTAGCTTCTTAAATTCCTCTGCATAATTAAAATCCGGATTCATTGGATCTACCAAAGAAGAGTTTTGGCGAAGTATATTCAATTTTAATTGATTTGGCCACCATTCGCGGTTGCTAGTACCTCCACCAGCGACTTGATGTAATTCTCCGTTTAAAAAAGGGCATTGTGCACTCGATTCGTTTACATCCCATGTTTTACCGTTTGATGAAGAGTTTGAATGTGTCTTATTTTCCATTTTCGATGGTTTTTATTTGATAGTTCCTCTAAATTTACGATAATATTTTCTGATGGATTTGATTTTTTGATAACTAAAACTTATGGGAGTTAAAGAAAACTTATGACCCAACCCGGACTGGGCCATTTCTTCAATTAAGAGAACTTTAGAATAGAAAAACAAAATATATTTCTGGTAAAAAATAATCTTCACGGGAAAATAAAAGATTTTATAACTTTAGGTTTCACTGGTTTTATTTTTCATAGCCAGTTGTAATTATTGTTCTAAGATTGATTAAACCATGTTGGACAGTAACAATATAGAAATACATGAAACAGCATTTGTAACCTCTGCCTTTCGGGCTACAGATGTAAACCTAAGTAAAGATATTTTTGCCCATTTGTGGAGTAATCCCAAAACCGAAAAATGGATACAGGAATATCTGAAAAAGGTTTCTTCAGAGGAACCTTTTACGCATTGCTTAAGGAACAGATATTTTTTAGATAGCATTGGGAAGAATATTAAAATAAACGGCATTGAGGTATTAATAAATTTCGGAGCGGGGTTTAGTATGTATCCATTTCTGTTGGACAAAAAGATAATCAACATAGAAATTGATAAATCTGAGATTGTAGAATACAAAAGATTCAAAATAGATCAATGGCAAAAAACCAATGTGCTTCCCAAGCGAAATTTACATTTTATAGGAGTTGATTTTCGTTCGGATTACAAGGATGCATTATTGACAACCATTAACACATTAAAGGGCAACAAAAAATGCTTTATTCTAATTGAAGGGGTTTTATTCTTTTTGGACCGTGAAGAAACAGATAATTTGTTCGATCTCTTTAACATCATTCAAAATATGGGCGATATCATTGGCAGTGCATCCTTTAAAGACGAATTAAAGGAATCCTTGGCCTTTAAACGGTTGATGCACTTTTTTGTGGAGAAGGTAGCTAAGACAAAAGCGAGCGACTATCAAACTGTTCAGGATGAGTTTTACCAAAGGAGAGGGAATTATTCCTTAATGGATCATCAAGATTACTTTAGTCTCTCCAAGACCTATAACCATAAAATTAGACTACAAAAGGAACTTATCTTAAATGAAAATTTCTATCTCTTGCAGAAAATGAAATCCTAAATAATATGCTCTGATTAAAGGGTATATGAAAATTATGTACCTTAACCTGTTACCAAACTTTGACCAAATATAAACATGAAAAAACTTAAGTTTCCAACGGCACAAACTATTCTTATTCTAATTGCTGTATTGGTAACCATATTAACCTGGCTCGTTCCTGCCGGCAAATATGATAGTCTGGCATATGATGCCAAAAGCAATAGTTTCACTAAAATAAGCCCTGAAGAAAGTTTGGTATTTCCGGCGACACAGGCAACTTTGGAGGATCTGGGAATAAAAATTTCAATAGAAAAATTCACAAACGGGGATATCTATAAACCTATAGGTATTCCAAATACTTATAGGGAAATGAAGTCCCATCCTCAGGGTCTTGCCGCCTTGGCAAAATCGCCCATTAAGGGGATAATAGCCGCGGCCGACATTATTTTTTTAATCCTTATTATTGGCGGCCTCATCGGCATCATGAACCTAACTGGTGCTTTCAATGCTGGAATTTCCTGGATGGCGGAAATACTCAAAGGGCGGGAGTATATCCTAATAATTGCGGTAACGACTCTTATTGCCCTTGGGGGGACGACCTTTGGTCTAGCGGAGGAAACCATGGCGTTTTATCCAATTTTGATTCCGGTTTTTCTAGCGGCCAAGTATGACGCTATGGTTGGTCTTAGCTGTGTATTTCTAGGTTCTGGTATAGGTTCTATGTGTTCTACAGTAAATCCCTTTGCGACAATTATAGCTTCGGATGCTGCCGGAATTAGTTGGACTACGGGGCTCAATAATCGAGTGATAATGCTGCTTATATGTCTTACCATTACCATACTTTATATCCTTAGATACGCCAAGCGGGTAAAAGCCGATCCTACAAAATCGCTTATTTATGACCAAAAAGAAACTATTGACAAACTGTTTGGATTGAATACTATGGATATTACGGTAAAATTCACCAATAAACTGCGGCTAATCACAATAGTGTTTTCCTTGTGTTTCGTCGTTATGATTATTGGAGTTTCCTTTTTAGATTGGTGGTTCGTAGAAATGACAGCCACATTTCTTGTAGGGGCCATAATCATAGGCTTTATCGGTAGAATCAAGGAAAGCGATTTTGTGGAGGCCTTTGTCAAGGGTGCTGCCGATTTACTTAGTGTGGCATTTATAGTGGGAATCGCTAGGGGAGTTACCATTCTTATGGAAGATGGACTTATTAGCGATACGGTGTTGTATTATGCCAGCACCATCACCGAAGGTATGCATAAAGGCCTATTTGCCAATGTAATGCTCTTTATTTATGGGGGACTGTCATTTTTTATGCCATCGTCCTCGGGTATGGCCGTTTTGACCATGCCTATTTTTTCTCCCTTGGCGGATACGGTTAATATAGGTAGGGAAATAATTGTAGACACTTATTTATATGGGATGGGCTTATTTTATTTAATTAATCCTACAGGTTTAATTCTGGCAGCCTTGGCAATAGTGAAAATTGGTTTTGATAAATGGTTAAAATTTATTGTTCCCCTTCTTTTAATACTAACGGCTACCACTATGATTTTTTTGACTATTTCTGTGTTGTGAGATATAAATCAGAACATAGAAAGTTGCGTTGAACGTCTTCCTAATTTTTTTATAAAAAATTCCGTCAAATAATTAACTTTAGTAATTTTGATAGATACACGTAACCAGAAATATGGGAATCCTTGTTGGTATGGTTGAAGGGGATTTACAATATCCACCGAGCTAAGTAATATAAAAGAGAAAAGATGGAGAAGACAAAAATTTTGGTCCAAGCGACCATCTCTGCAGAAAAAAATAAGGTTTGGGATTATTACACCGGTCCGGAACACATAACAAAATGGAATTTTGCTACAGACGACTGGCAATGCCCACATGCCTCAAATGAAATGCATGTAGGAGGAAAATATTCTGCTCGAATGGAAGCTAAGGATGGTAGTTTTGGGTTCGATTTTGAAGCCATTTATGATGAAGTGGTTCTTGGAGAGAAGTTTTCCTATACTATGCCAGATGGGAGACAGGTAAAGGTCATCTTTAATAAGGTGGGGGATAAGACAGAAGTAAAAGTAAGCTTTGATGCTGAATCCGAAAATTCATTGGAAATGCAAAAGGGAGGATGGCAGGCCATACTCGATAACTTTAAAAAGTACACGGAGTCCAATTGAATATTGGATATTCTTGATTGGATAGGGAGGAGGCGACTATCTATTCTCTTCCAGAAGGATTATCAGAGCGGATAGGCACCTAAGCAAAACGTAACGAGCACTTTATATTGGACCAAGGGGCACTATTGTGTGCCTCGAACATTTATTGATTGCCTATATTAATTATAAATATCAAAAGATTATTTGAGTAAATTTGCTTCTGGAAAAAAATGAAAAATAGAACCCACATATTAGCGCTATTTGTTTTTTTGCTGTTCCTTCCGATCAGTGAAGTTTTGGCATGTGGAAATTCCATGGAGAACTCCAAAATTGTAAGTAACAGTTGTTCTGCCAATTATCATCATACTGAAAAAAAATCTTGCTGTGACTCAGGTGAAAATCATGGTGATGATGGTTTGGGTGGAAGTTGTAGCAATAACCCTTGTTACTGCCCGGTTCCCATAAACGCTCCCGTTTATTTAACCGATTTTGAATTAACATCAACAAATAATTACAATGTATTGGAAGTTGATTGGGCATACACCCCAAAAATCCCAAAATTAGTTTATCTCCCCATTTGGCAACGGCCCAAAATAGGCTGACTTTTTTATGATGGCCATAGGTCTGACTTTTTATTACAAGAACGGGCTTATATATTAACTCAGAATAATTAATTTTTTAACAATTTGAAAAGGTTATCACAAACACCTTTTTACAAAATATTGGTACGATGAAAAAATCAATAAATATATTGATGGCAATTTTCTTATTGTTATCCTTAACAGAGGGTATGGCCCAAACAATTAATAAAAAATCTGAATCCCTGAAAATCTATGGAAACTGTGCAATGTGCGAGAAAACCATTGAGAAAGCAGGTAGTTTAAACAAGGAAGCCACAGTAGATTGGAACAAGGACACGAAAATGGCAATCATTGCCTATGATAGTCTGGCCACATCAAAAGAAGAAATTCTAAAGAGAATTGCTTTGGCAGGTTATGACAGTGATTTCTTTTTTGCGCCCGACGACACTTATGCGAATTTACCGGAATGTTGCCAATATGAAAGAGCTAAAAAAGATGTCCATGATATGGAGGCGCATGACATGAAAATAGCCAATGACCATTCACATCATGGTGCAATGACTCAAGCTAGTCAGGACAAAAATGCGCTTTCAAGTGTTTTTGAGAATTATTTCGTGCTTAAGGATGCCCTGATAAAAACAGATGGAGCTTTGGCCTCCACTTTGGCTGAAAGCCTTTTGAAATCGGTGACAGAAGTGCAAATGGATAAACTTCCTATGGACGTTCATATGGTTTGGATGAAGGTGCTAAAAAACCTTAGGGAAGACCTTGCTGGTATGGTGGCAACCAAAGACATTGGAAAACAGCGTGATTATTTTATATCACTGTCAAAAAACATGTATGACGTTATAAAGGTTTCAAAATCCCAAGCACCCGTATATTACCAATTTTGTCCAATGGCCAATGGAGGTAAAGGCGCCAATTGGCTTAGTAAGGACGAAATCATTAAGAATCCATATTATGGTTCACAGATGTTGAGTTGTGGCAGTACCGTAGAAACCATAAACTAACTGAGAAATGATCGGACACAAAAAATGTTGGGCAGTATTAATGGTAATACTGTCCATCCATTTTGGCTATGGCCAAAATGTAGTTAGATATGAATTAACGGTAACGGATACAATTGTTAATTTTTCGGGCAAAGAAAAAAGGGCTATTGCTGTCAACGGGCAAATTCCGATGCCAACACTTACGTTTACAGAAGGTGATATTGCAGAAATAGTGGTTCACAATAAACTTAAGGAAGGGACCTCTTTACACTGGCACGGGGTATACCTTCCCAACAAGGAAGATGGGGTGCCTTTTCTGACCCAATTGCCGATTGCACCTAACACTACGCATACCTACAGTTTTCCTATTATTCAAAACGGAACTCATTGGTATCACAGTCATAGTGGTTTACAGGAACAAATAGGAATGTATGGATCTTTGGTACTAAAGAAAAAGGAATCGGATCCCACCTTTAGAAAAGGTATAGATGACTTACCTGCTGTTCCCATTATTTTGAGCGAATGGACAGATATAAAACCTGAAAATGTGCATAGGATGTTGCATAATGCCAACGACTGGGGTGGAATTAAGAAAGGCACCGTACAGAGTTATTCGGAGGCTATAAAGGCGGGACATTTTAAGACTAAACTGGAAAACGAATGGAAGCGTATGCTAGCCATGGACGTAAGTGATGTGTATTACGATAAATTTCTTGTCAACGGTAAGGAGGAAAGCCAACTGCCCCAATTTAAGGCAGGGGAGAAGGTGCGTTTACGCATATCCAATGGTGGAGCGTCTTCCTATTTTTGGCTCACTTACGCTGGAGGAAAAATAACTGTTGTGGCAAATGATGGAAATGATGTGGAACCAGTTGAGGTTGACCGATTAATTATTGGCGTTTCGGAAACATATGACGTGGTAGTCAATATTCCTCAGGAGAATACTGCCTATGAATTTTTGGTAACCCCAGAGGACCGTACCAAGTCGGCCTCAATTTACTTGGGAAATGGAACCATTCAATTGAAAAGTAGAATGCCTAAACTGAAGTATTTTGAAGGTATGAAAATGATGAACGGCATGATGAATATGGACGGAACCATGGATGATATGGGCATGGATATGTCCCTTCAAAAAATGGATATGAACACAGTGATGTATCCAGAGGTTACTGGCAGTGCTGATATGAAAATGGACCATGCAAATCATTCCATGAAAACCGATGAAGATTTGGTGACTTTAAATTACGGAATGTTAAAAGCACCACATCCTACGACCTTGCCTAAAGATGCCCCCGTCAGGGAACTCCGTTTTGAACTAACGGGAAATATGAACCGTTACGTGTGGAGCATGGACAATAAAGTGCTGTCAGAAACAGATAAAATCTTGATCAAAAAGGGTGAGAATGTAAGGATAACACTTTACAACGGATCGATGATGAGGCACCCCATGCACCTGCACGGTCACGATTTTAGGGTAATTAACGGACAAGGGGAATTTGCGCCATTAAAGAACGTTTTGGATATAATGCCCATGGAGACCGATACCATAGAGTTTCTCGCAAATGTGGAAGGAGATTGGTTTTTTCACTGCCACATTCTTTATCATATGATGGCGGGAATGAACCGTGTTTTTTCTTATGAGGAGCAAGCTCCCAATCCGTATCTTCCCAATAAGGAATGGGCCTACAAGAAGTTGCAAAAGGAAAGTAACGAATTCCATTTTATGGCGGAAAACGACTTTGCAACCAATGGCAACGATGGAATGGCAATGCTGCAAAATGCCCGTTGGAGTTTTGGTACGGAATGGCGTTTAGGGTATCATGATGGACATGGTTACGAAAGTGAAACCCATATCGGTAGATATATTGGAAAAAATCAGTGGTTTATGCCATTTGTAGGGTTCGATTGGCGCTATCGAAAATCAGAGGGAAGCGTAGAAAAAAACATATTTGGGCAAGGAAATACAAAGGATACCAGGGCTGTAGCAAGTCTTGGAGCTGAATATACCTTACCAATGTTGGTAACCATACAAGGAGAGATATTTACGGACGGGAATATACGTTTTCAACTGATGCGGGAGGATATTCCGGTTAGTCCAAGATTGCGATGGGCCTTTATGGTTAATACGGATAAGGAATATATGACTGGTTTCAAGTATATCGTAACACGTAATCTAGGACTTTCCTCACATTATGATAGTGATATGGGACTTGGATTTGGTGCCACCTTGAATTATTGAGTCCATAAATTAAATTGCTAACGCTGGACTTTGGATTATAACATAAGTCTGTGGTTTAAATAAAGTATACCAAAGCCCTATTTTGAAATCATCTAGCAAAATAGGGCTTTTGCTGTTTGTTTTACCTAAACAGAAGATTGTATCTTTATGAGATGACTACAAAAATAATTTCCGGGAATTGGAAACTAACCGACTTCTATTGCGAAGATTGGTGGAGACAGACTGGGAAATGATCCGTTATCTACGCTCGGATAAGGAAGTCAACAAGTTTGTGAAAAGACAGCCTGCAGAAACAAAGGAAAAAGCACTGGCCTTTATAGCTAAGACTAACAACGGAATTAGCAGTAGGCTACTGTACCAATGGTGTATTACCGTAAAAAATAGTCCTGCTATGATAGGAAATATTGTTCTCTGGAATTTTTCCGAGGATCGTAAAACAGCGGAATTGGGGTACGACTTAAGTCCTGAATTTCAAGGAAAGGGCATAATGGACGAGGCTGTGAAAGCAGTGATTACTTTTGGGTTCCACCAATTGGAACTTAATGCAATCGAAGCCTTCACTACCAAACAAAATGAGAGCTCAAAGAAATTACTGCTTAGAAATCAATTTATATGGAATGTAAGCAGAAAGGACTCTGCAAATGAAGACAATATGATTTACGAGCTTTATAAATCCAATTGTTAACAGTGCACCAAAGATTTTATATCTTACAGTTATAATAGAGACAGTTATAAAAACCACATCCTTTAAAACCAAATACAATGCAATACTCAAGAAATTCATTTTTAAAAACCCTTGGTCTGGGTGGCGTATTGGCTACCAGTTCAGTTTTGACCGCTAGTCCATTCAAGGAAATTTTAGGGGCAAGTCATGTAGGCACGAAAGCAAGAAGCCTCACGCTGGGATTGGCATCCTATTCCACGCGAAAATTTAGTTTGGATGAAACATTGGCAATGGCCAACCGATTAAATCTCAAGCACATTGCGCTTAAAAGCATGCATATGCCATTGGAGAGCAGTGAGGAAGAGATAAAAACTATAACTTCAAAATTTGATGATGCCGGAATAAGTCTTTATGGCGCTGGGGTTATCTATATGAAAACAGCACAGGAAGTTAAAGATGCTTTCCGTTATGCTAAAGCGGCCAAGATCAAGGTGATTATAGGGGTGCCCAATCACGACTTATTGCATTTGGTGGAAATGAAGGTGAAGGAGACCGATATAAAGTTAGCCATACATAATCATGGGCCAGGAGATGAGGTGTACCCAACACCTGAAGTGGTTTACAATAAAATTAAAATGCTCGATTCCCGTATTGGACTTTGTATAGATGTAGGTCATGTACAAAGACTGGGATTAGATCCCGTAAAGAACATTAAAAAATACGCTGATCGTTTGTATGATGTTCATCTTAAAGATGTGGACAAGTCGGAGGCCGATGGTAAGTCGATCGAGTTTGGAAGAGGGGTGTTAGATATCCCGGCCGTTCTCAAGACCTTGAAAGGGATTAACTATACAGGAGTAATGGCCATGGAATTTGAAAAGGATTCCGATGATGTTTTTGCAGGCCTAGCTGAATGTGTTGGCTTTGTAAACGGAGCATTGGACGCCATGAAATAGGGGGCATATATGTAAATCGATGGTTGAATAAAAGATGGGCACGCTTCCAAAATATCATATCCTATTTTTAATTGCTGTGATGGCTTTTGGAGGTTCAATTTACGCGCAACTACCATATATACAAGATGTGGAAGGAAGTCGCCCCGTAGATTTCACCCAAATATGGTTGTCGCATGAGCATATTCTGGTCGACTTTATTGGGGCCGATAGTATTCAACCAGGCAGTTGGAGCCACGAAACCATAATTGCGGAAGTAACTCCTTATTTGGAAGAACTGGCAGCCTTTAAAGTTAATTATTTTGTGGATGCCACTCCTGCTTATCTAGGAAGGGATGTGCTACTTTTAGAAAAACTTGCTGTAAAAACAGGACTGAAGATCATCACCAATACAGGGCTATATGGGGCGCGAAATAATAAATTCCTCCCTAAATATGTCCAAGAAATTACGGCTGAAAAACTAGCGGTAAAGTGGATAACTGAATTTAAGAACGGCATAGATGGTACTTCTATTAAACCTGGTTTTATCAAGATTGGGGTAGATACTGCTGACCCTTTGGATACCCTACACGAAAAATTGGTAAAAGCCGCTGCCCTTACCAGTTTAGAAACGGGATTAACCATTGCTTCCCATACCGGAAGAGCTATAGGTCTATGGCCTCAACTGAAGATACTTACAGAAACCGGGGTTTCTCCAAACTCATTTATTTGGGTACATGCTCAGGCGGAAGATGATAACGATGCCTATCTAAAGGCTGCCGCCATGGGTTGCTGGATAAGTCTGGACGGATTGGGTTGGGAAGTGGACAGGCATCTTAAGAAACTGTTGTTTGCCAAAGAACATGGCATTCTAGATCGAATTCTAATATCCCATGATGCGGGTTGGTACGATCCCCAAAAACAACAACAAACCATTACCCCTTATACTAATATTTTTGGCAAACTCCTTCCGGAACTAAGAAAGCAAGGCTTTACGGAAGAGGATATTAATCTATTGATGTCTGTAAATCCGGCTAAGGCTTTTGGTATAGAAAGGGAGTAGGTAAATTACTAGCTAAGTGCTGTCCTAAAATTACTGTGACCAGGAATAGCTGGATATATAAGGCAGGGGAGTACCTAATACTCAATCTCCAATTCCTCGTATTGTACTTCCTCAATTATATCTGTCCTGTTGGAATCTATTTTGGGATTGTAAAGATCCTTGCTAATGGGATGGGCTTTTAAGGCCACATCCTCCATATCATCTTCCATGACATTACGGATTTCTTCTTCGTTGAGGTCGTTATTCAACCATAGGTCCACATCCTCATCCCTTAGTATAATGGGCCTTCTATTTTTGGTGTTGTGTATTTTTTTAAAAAGGGGAGTGGCGGCCTTGGTCAAGATGGTAAAGGTATTGTAACCATCCTTAGTCGTAGTGTAGAGTCCGGCGAGGCTCATAAGGGCCTCGTTTCTTCGTTCAAAATAAAAAGGAATCTTGAACTTTTTAGGTGCCGTATGGGGTTCGTAAAATCCGTTTACAGGAATTACGCAACGTTTGGTCATGGCACTGAACCTATAAATAAAATGATCAAAAAATTTTTCCGATTGGGCATTGAGTCCCGCCCCAAATCTGGCCGCATCCTAATAATAGTTTTTAAAATCAGCTCCCATACTGCTTTGTGGCATTATGCCCCACATCGAAGGGGTAATATGGTTACTGCTTTCTTGGGGGATAATCCATAACAAGGGGTGTGCCCATCCGTTGGCGTGGTGATAGGTGAGTTCTCCTTCTATTGGGGTCTTGCCCATTAATTTGGAAACATTGTAAAATTTTTCCACATCCTTAATAGAGGTGGTTGCCCTGGTACCGAAACACATAAAAATAGTTTTACCCTAATTTAAGAATTTAACTTTTCTGGATTGACTACAAAATCAAAAAATTGTAAATTTGGAAAATATCCATAAAATAGGATTATATCCAAATAATGAAATATATTGTATATAGGAATCATGATCGATATGCCATTAAACGCCTCTTAATGGAAATAGGTGCGCACCAGTTGAACAAGGAATGCGAATTGATGCGACTTCCTTTTCCAAAACGTTTGGGCCTATTTTATATTGAAAGTTCGGATGATTGCGTGTACTTGGTATACAAATATTACGATGGGGAAAGAAAGGTCATGAAACTGGATCGTTTTGAACTCCCCGAGGCGGGCTGGGAACGGGTTAATTTGGAGTGAAGCTTAATTGGCGTTGGATGGTATTGAGAATTGAATAGTGAGAAGTGCACAGTCTTCAGTAATCAGGGAAGTTCATGTTCAGTCTAATTTTCAAGTTTGCGGAACCAGTCATTTCGAATGAATATGAGAAATCGCACAAGTAGCTCCAGCCTTTTATGTGTGACTTCTCTCGTCCAGAAAAGGGACTCTGCCGAAGTGACCTAAATTGTCCGTTCGAATGCGTTCTGATATCTATCGGGAGAGAACTCCTTGGGTGTAAATCAGCTATCGGTTCCCCTCCAAGAACGAAGAGGGGAATGAATTTTGCGCCAGTTCGCGCGAAAGTAGCGGGGTTATGGATTGTGAAGTAGTCAATATTCTTCCAAGGTATGTTCATAAGTAGTTTTGACCCTTGATGGAAACGATAACTGACATAAATTTTGTGCTGCGTTGTTCCACTAAAACAACGTATGTTTACGTTCATATAAAACCACCACTATCTTTAAACCAAATATGACCCCAATATTCCCAGGATATAAAGAAATTAATTCCATCTCCAACCTATCCTATATAGCTTAACCCACCAACCCTGTTAATGAAAAAACCACTTCTTTATTCAATACTCTTTTTGATTATTGCTTGTAATTCGGACAATGTTGTCCCAGTGACTAATGTAGAAGTAATTCCAACAGAGGAAGAGACTTTGCCAGAAGAGGAGGAGGAGGAGGAAGTGCCAGTGGAAGAGGTTTTATTGCCAGAAGAGGTTTTCCCAGCAGGCAGTTTGAACAGTTTTTTTTCCAACTGTCTAATCTCCGATAGATCCAGCAATATTGCCAGAAAGAATCCAATACAGATAACAGAATATGATCAGGGCAATAACAGAATCAAAACCAATTATTCAAACTTGGAAAACCTATTGGTGCAGGGTACCAATAATCAAAGTTGGTTTGTAACCCAAAATGCGGAAGCTTCAACCGTAGTTGAAATAGTAAGTGTAAATACAACCGAGGGTTGGATCGGCCTTGGGAATACCTATTTCGGAAGTTTAAATACCAGAATTGGTTCGACCTTGGAATTTTTTAATCCATTTATCAATTACGAAATTATTAATGATAGGCCATTATTTAGCCCTTACCCTACCGTTATATCTGAAGAAAACCTGCATTACATTCAACCTGGGGGTATCATTGAAAAATCTGATGGCACTTATATTTTATTAACTCCTGTAGTATTCGGTCCTCATACCAAAAGAAGTATTTATTATGCAAGCAGTACCAACTTGGAAGATTGGACTTACCATGATGACCTAGTATTGGAGACGATGACTATCCCTTTTGCCAAAGCAAATGGCAACGTGTTTTCTACGGGAAATCCGCTTAGGTTGGAAGACGGTAGTTTACTAGTGCTGCTAGGGGTACAACAGCCCAATAACAATTATACTTCTGCATATATGATTGTGGATGAGGAGCTAAATATTTTGCAACAACCAACCGAAATAATGATTCCGGAATGGAATGGTTTAGATCAAAACAGTTTTCCCTTGTCCATCACCAAATTTAATAATGAGTACAGGATATTATTTCACCGAAGAAATCCAAGTTTTATAGATAGGGAAATCCATGAGATTGTTGCTTCAAATTTGTTCGATGCCCTGAATTTGAATCAAAGTATTATCTCTTCCAATATTATCCACAAAGGAAATACCAGAAGTGGTTATTTACGGGGGAAAGCAGATGATGCTGCATATATGGAATTTAATTCGGAACTCTATATTCTCCTAGGGGGTGAAGATCTAGGGTCTACCTATTTAACTTCTAGGAATCGGGAATACGGACTGGTTAAGTGGAACGGAGGTAGTTGGAATCATGATAGTAGAAGTCCATTATTGGTAAACCCTGTGCAATTGTACAAAAAGTATCCTGCCTATGATTGGGCTTGGGATCACCTGGGAGCCTTTGTCTCCCCAATTATAAAGAATAACACCCTATACGTTTTTATGGCTTTTGGGACGGACAATCCCGATTATTTTATATCTGGCATAAAGGTGTCCTTAAATTAGTCGTCTATAAATTTAATAATGCTGATCTAATAGGGTAGTCGACAGATAGTTTCCAGTGAACAGTTCTCTACAGCCAGAAGGCATTAGCCATCCCGATATTCTTATGGATTGACCAAGGGTAAATTATAGTTTTTTTCATATTTTCTGTTTTCTTTGATCAAAGTAAAGATCCTGTTGATTATTTTGGCCCGTACCGCATTGATTACCGTCATTTTATTTTTTCCCTCAGCTACTTTTCTTTTAAAATAATCATGGAACTCCCCCTTCATTTTTATTGCGGACAGAGCGGCCATATGGAAGAGGGTCTTAAGCTCTTTATTGGCCCTGTGGGATACTTTGTTCCTTGATCTTTGACTTGTTCCTGAATGGAAGGAAAAGGGGGCTACACCGACGTGGCAGGCAAATTTCCTCCCATTTTTGAACTTTGTAAATCCATTTGTGGCCACAATGGTATGTATGGCCACTTGGTCCCCCACACCTGGAATAGAGGTAAGGATCTTGCTTTGGTGTGCCAATAGTATTTCTGTACTGAACAATTCCTTTATTGTCCGGTCGATCTCTTCTATCGACTTGGTCAGTAGGGCGACGTGTCTTTTGAGCCGCTTGCTCCTCTCTTTAAAAATAGACTTTTCAACAAAACCTCCCAGGTCCTTTAACTGTGTCCTGTACTTTGCCCTTTCACCAACATAGAGTTTTCTTTCGGATAATAATAGTTTGCTCTCCGAAATAACTTCATCCTCCAAAGTCTGAAGGAGGGCCTTGTCAGAGTGCCTCATAGCGTACTCGGCTATCCGCTGCGCGTCGATTTTATCCGATTTACACCTTTGGACCCCAGAGCGCAACTTTATCTCCGCACCGCTTTCCAACCACAGTGCAACCCCATTGTCAAGGCAATAGCTTTTTAATATGTTCGAGTAATGGCCGGTGTATTCGGCACAGACCAGGGTTTCTTCAACATCCACATCTTGGGCGATCAGCTTGAACAACTTTTTTAGATGCCCAACGGTGTTGTTGGCCTTAAAATTTTTAATTTCGCCCTCTTCGGTGATCAAACAGATATCAAGTGATAATTTGCTCACATCGATTCCTATAAATGACTTGGATTTCATAGCTTTGGTTTAAGTTTTTAAATTAAGAACCTTTACCTAAGAACCTTAAAAGGTCGAGACTGATATCTTATACAGGTCTTGGTTCTTTAAACCTGTCAGTTCCAAATATCGGGATAGTTCTATGACTAAGGCTATCGCTGGATCGCTGACAGGTTTTCAATTATATGACTTTTTTAGATTTAAAAATAATAATTCAAACCTAAGGTAGTTATCGGGAGGCATTAGTTCAATGTCCAATGTTTAAAAGTTGAAAGTCGTCACTTCGAGTGGTTTTGCATAACGAAGTGGAGCAAAAATGTATCGAGAAGTAAATAAGGCAAACCAAACTTGTTCTCGACACTAAATGACTATAGGCATTTAACTCGAACTGACGATAGAATTAAACTCGTCATTGCGAGAGCAGCAAAGCAAACTGTTTATTCTTGATTTGAAAAAGCTTCGTGGCTATATCCCCTCGCAGTAACGAATCCTTGCTAAAGCCCACCCTTGGGTCAAAGTGACTTTAACGAAGTGATTACCTTGTCACTGCAATTTGTCTTCCCATTGTTGGACTTTTGATAGAATTAAGGAATGCCCTCTGCATTTAACCCTATCCAAATCTTTAAGTTGAACTTATTTTAACTGTTAAAGTGGAATTCTATGATAATTTGGTATAATTATAATTGATGAAAATCGTAGCTTTACGTCTTAGCCTAAAAAAGTAATAATTTGATGTGGTTTCCTTTACACAGCCGATTTAAGCGCCATAAGAATAATAGGGTCAATTCCTATAGCGAATTGGAAGATCAGATCACTGAACTCCAAAAACAGAATGAAATACTTCAAGCGCTATTATCCTTTCATAATGTAGAGGAAAAAGAATATGGAAGTGAGAAATATGCCAATACCCTTCTCAATAATATGGGCGATGCTGTATTTGTCAAGGATGATGAAAGTAGGTTCCTTCTGGTTAATAATGCCTTATGTGATTTGATGGACCTTCCAAGAGCTAAAATAATAGGCAAGACCCTTGCTGAAAATATTCCTCTAGATGAAATGAAATGTTTTTTAGAAATAGACAAACAAGTTCTTTTAGACGGAATCGAGAATATTAATGAGGAGTACCTTACTCTTGAGCAAAATCAAAAAAAAATTCTTTCCACCAAGAAGTCAAGGTATATTGATGCCAACGGTAAGAAGTTCTTAGTTGGGGTAATTAGGGATATTACCGAAAGTAAATTGGCAGAACAGACTTTAAAAGAGAGTGAAGTTCAATTGAGGGAACTTAATGCAACCAAGGATAAATTGTTTGCAATTATTGCCCATGACTTAAGAAGTCCGTTCAATAATATTTTAGCATTATGCGAAATTTTGAATATAGCCATAAAAAAATCGGAAGTTGAAAGTTCTGAAAAGTATCTAGGCCTGATAGATTCTACAGCCAAAAAAACCCTTGTTTTGCTTGAAAATTTATTGGATTGGGCAAAATCACAATCCGGACAAATCAGCTTTAAATCAGAGAAAATTAGTATTGCTAATGTCATCCAAGAAATATTGGATCTTTCAAGATCCATTGCGAGAACAAAAGGTATAACTATAAATGTAATCGAATCTGATGATATTGAAGTTATTTCAGATATTAAAATACTAAAGACCATCATGAGGAATCTTATATCCAATGCTATTAAATATAGCAAACCTGGTGGTACTATTAGTATTGCTGTCATCGAAGTAGAAAACCAGCTTAAAGTGACTATTTCTGATAGTGGTGTAGGTATGAAGGATGAAACACGTGAAAATTTATTCCTTATAACAGCTAATACACCATTGCCAGGAACCTTAAATGAGAAAGGCTCGGGTTTTGGATTGGTGCTCTGTAAGGAATTTATTGAAAAACTGGGCGGTAAAATATGGGTGGAAAGCGAGGAAGGTAAAGGAAGCGATTTTAATTTTACCTTACCGTTGAATTAATTCTTGCATATTTGAAAAGCCTGTACATTTTGTAAATGTTTACAAAATGTACAGGCATTATATTCCTGAAACTTCTATGGGTCTATCTATTGCCAACAACTGAGATTTAGGCCAGATAATATCTCTATGAGACATCCTCGTCGGTTGGTTTACTATTCCAGGCCCAAATGCGAACTACCCTTTTTTTACAATCTTTGAGTCTGAAGACAGTTTTTGATGTACAATAGTGGCATTTCCTTTATAGGATAACACACTATTTCCGCTAGCATCGATCGAAATGGAATTGTTTACTGAAAGGTAAGCATTGCTGTTACCGGAAAGGTCAATTTTTAGCGTATTAACGTTAAGGTCGTAATTTGCTAATTCACAATTTCCCCTTAATTTCACATCAATGGTTTTAGCATTCCCTGAAAAATCGATCATGCAGTTCCCAGTAGAAACCATATCAAGGCTTTCAACGTCCAAAGGGCCGGAAATGAAACTATTACCTGTTAGATTAATTTTTAGATTCTCCGTTTCCAAAGGGTCTTCCAATACCAATTTCGCATTTCCCTTAATGGTAAAATTGTTAAGATTCTTAGTGGTAATGAATATGTTTAAAGTTTCCTTGCCCTTGATTCTTTGCACATTATCCAGTTTCACGGTTAACTTGTTACTTTCCTTGTATATTATGATATACTCAAAGAGATTGTCGTTCGCTTGAACTCGCAATTTTTCCTCGGTATCTGAAAAGTTAAGATAGACCTTAAAATTATGATTTACTTCCAAGGAAGTATAGCCCGAGAATTCATAGTCCTTGATTGTAATTTCCGAAGAGGCCGTTATAGTATCCTTTTCACAGGATAATAAGAGTGTTGAAAGGGCAATTACAAAACTTATTTTTGATGTTGTACGCATATCTTTTTTTTAAGTTGTTATTTCTTTGCAGTTAACAATAGATAGATTAGCAAAACAGTATATATTACGTATATACATTTTCTATAAAATTCGATACCCAGGTTTTTCATATTTCATTTATTTAAAAGTTTCTTATTTAAGAAGGCCCTTAAGGCAAGACCTTCTTTCTGTTTTTAATAAGCGGCTGTAAAACGTCTTAAGGCCGACCATTGACTTCTTTTACTATATTTATTTTGTAATAAGAAGACATGTTTATTGGATTCTGTAGGGATTCTTCTGTAATTATCAAATGCTTTCATGACTTTATTTTTTTTGATTATTTATAGAAACAAAGATCGTTTGGAATTCCCTGGCCTACAATCGCATATGTATGTGGAAGATTGAAGGTTCTTTATCTTGTTTGTACCGCCAATCACATTTTTAATAACATTCATTTTATATCTCCTATAATATTGAACAGAATAGGGTTTATAATAACTCTTCCTTTCTTCTAGGGTAAGGATACATTTCCAAGGCTGAGGTCTTCAAAAATGTTTACCATGTCATAATCCGAGTTCAAGGAAGTTCTGGAATCTTCTAAAGCAATACCATAACCGTGGCCATGGGCGATTTTCGAATTCTTTATGGTTAAATTGGCTAAGTAATCCCCGTCCAGGCCAATACTGGCTATTTTAGCCACCCCTGGCATTTCAGTTTTTCCGGCATATAGTACCTCTGCATGGTCCAGTAGGTTTTTAACACTGTCCGATTGGATTCGGATTCCGTTCCAGAAACCTTTAGTGTCATTTGCCCCAGTAAAAACAATTTTATTTGTAGCTGTTCCTTGGGCAATTACATAGCCATTGGGAAACACCCCCAGCATTTTGTCTTCGGCAAACTTAAAAACAGCTCCTGGAAGAATTTTTACGCCTGACTGAATTCCTAAATTGCCAGTTACCAGATAGGTGGCTCCAAAGTGCAGGGCTGGCCAAACGGTCTCGCTACCATCCTGACTGAACAAAGTAGATCCAAAGATTTCAACACCATTATGACCGTTGCCTATAAATTCCATTCCCCCTGCGTTATTCAATTTTTGAACATTATTTGCGGCCATTGACACAGCTGGACCTTGGTTTTCATAAAATTTAAGGAAATCCAGGGAGCCAAGTTCGGCTCCGTTTTCTACGTACAGTCCGTTGCCGCCACTTTGAGCAATTTTGATACTACTAAGTTTTAATTTTGCTTCATTGGCTCCTCCAAGTCCAATGGCGGTCTTGTTGTGTAAGTCATCCATGATATCACTTCCAGCATCATAGATTTCTACAAAGTTCAGTTCATTTTTTATATCTGCGGACATAAAGGAGATACCTTTCCAGTATCCTCCGTCCATGGATTCCTTCCCGCGGAATTTAATAGGATATTGATTACTACCAAGAGCGACTAAATAGCCCCTTGTGGTGATATTTATTTCTGAATCCCTATCCATGTACAATTCCAAACCTTCCATAGCCCTTAGGCCGGAAACTACCTCTATTTTTCCAGATACAAGATATTTCAGATTGCCTGGTCCATTGTAAATAGGGCTCCATACGGTTTCCTGCTGATTGTAGATACGGTCACCAATGATATTGATAGCGTTATCTTCATTATTATGGAATTCAGACAAGCTGGATAAAACAGCTAACTGGGATGCCGGTAATCTAATGACCTTATGGTTCTCCCTATACACATTAAACGATTCCGAACTCCATTTTCCTCCAATTTCAACAGCCATGGCATAACCAGCACTGTGCTGAATAATGGAGGAAACCAGGTTGAGGTGGCCGGGACCTTCATTATCGATTCCCAAACCAGTAGCAACCTCCATTCCCTGGGCAATGGCACCACCACCGTATTCAATAGTTACACGGTCTAATTTATTTAAAGGACTATTCGAATTTATGATCAATCCCTTCCAATAGCCAGGAACCTTGTTCTTACCCGTAAAGGTGGTAAACGAGCTGGCGGCAGCAGTAGTGATGATGGCTCCGGGATTGTCTATATACATAGCCGTATTTTCTTCAAAGGCAATAACAACGTTTGGATCCATGGTAAGTAGGGCGGTTACATGTATATCACCAATTACCAAATAATCAAATTTGTCAGGGTCGTCAAAGACATTGGCCAAATGGCGGCGTTCCGTGATGTTTTCCGAAATAATTATGGTTTCTTGAACGGGTGGGTTTTCTGCATCCTTTACTAAAATTGTCAATTCATCGGTGTCAAAAAATTCGGTATTGAAAATTTTTAGTTCCACAGAGTAATTCCCTGGCTTGTCCGGAGTAAATTTTGGCTTGGCCGTTGTTTCTTCAGTCAATTCGGACAAACTACCGTTAGGCGCTGTTTTTATTTTCCATAAGTACTCAAATGGTTTTCCTGCCTTATCCTTCGATTTGGAACCGTCCATAGTGACGGGCTGACCAATTAATATATCGCCTTGATTCTCACTAGCGGCATCTGCCACCAGCGTATTTAACGGAATTTCATAAGGGTCATCTTTGGAACAACCGATAAGTATTAAAAAGAAAATGGAAAGAAAAATTAGTTGTGTTTTCATAATCCTGATATTGAGTTAATGATTCAATTAAAATCAGGACAAAGAAAGTCAGGAACTTTAGCCCCTACAATCACATAAGCATGTGAATTTGAAGGGTTATTTGATAATAAGGTTTATGAATATGTTATAATAGCCTATCCTTAAAAGCCTTGGCCACTGCTTCACTTTTGCTATTCACATGAAGTTTTTCGTAGATTTTTTTAATGTGGGACCGTACGGTGTCAATGGCGATGTAAAGTACTGAAGCAATCATTTTATAGCTATAGCCCTCTACCAAAAGTTGTAGTACTTGAGTCTCCCTTTCACTTAGGCAATAGTCATTATTCTTGGTCTGTGGTATTACTTGGAACATTTTTAGTACCTGGGAGGCGATGGAGGAGGTCATGGGAGCCCCGCCCAAGATGGCATCTTGTATATATTCCAATAGTTTTGCCGGTGGGGTCTTCTTCAATAAATAGCCGTTGGCCCCATTCCGCAATGCTTCGAATACATTTTTATTATCGTCAAAGACGGTTAGCATCAATACTTTTACTTCTGCATCTACTTCCCTAATTCTTTTAAGGCCCTCCAGTCCATCGGTACCGGGCATGTTGATATCCATCAAGACTACATCGGGCGACCATTTCTCCACTTCCTCTGCAACGTTGTTACAATTCTTGTATGCTGCTAAAACCGAAAATCCGTCGCTACCATTGATCAACATAGTAAGCCCTTCACGAAACTGGGGATTATCCTCATATATTACTACCCTTATCATAACTGTCTCTTTTTGTAAAGTTAGGTAGGAAACCCATAGGATAAAATCACATAAATATGTTAAAATGACTTTTATCTTACAGGTATGTCCAAGCGAATTTTCGTACCCATAGCTGGCCTACTATCAATTTTTAGTACTCCTTTTAAGTTTGATGCTCGTCTAACCATATTGTCAAGGCCATTACCACTGTCTACCGTTTCTGTCTCGAATCCTATGCCGTTATCTGTAATATTCATATGGAGCCATTTATCTTTATGGGTCAAAAGGACCTCAGCCTCCTTGGCTTGGGAATATTTGGCAATGTTGTTGACGGCTTCCTTGAAAATAAGAAAGAGGTCGCGCCGGGATTCCATATCTAGTTTTAAATCGTTTATTTTATCCTCTACCTGAAAGTTGAATTCTATATTCCTTGCTTCCAAAATTCCAGTAGCGTATTCCCTCATTCGAGCAATAACCTTGTGCATATTATCATTGTCTGGTTTAATGCTCCAAACAATATCGTCCATGGCCTCCATCATCCTTTGGCTGTTATCGGTAATTTTGGTAAGGTAGCTGCTACTTGTTACGGTATCACAATTCATTTTACTTTTTGCCATAGAACTCAGGATGTTGATAGTACTCAGGGTAGAGCCCATATCATCGTGTAGGTCCCTAGCTACTTTATTCCTTAAGTTTTCAACGGCCAATATGCGGCTTACCCTTAGTAGATAGATAAAATAGGTGACGCCCAACACTGCAAATAGGATAAAGGAAATAAACCACCAGGTTCGATAGAAGGGTGGCAGTATTCTGAAATTGATGCTGGTCGTTTCATCGGGTTCCAAACCCTGTAGGTTCATACATTTTACTTGAAAGGTATATTTTCCAGAGGGCATAGTGGTGTAGGTTGCAGCCAGATCTCTTTCAGCTTTAACCCAGTCTTTGTTAACTCCAGGAATACGATAATAGTATTGTAATTTTCTTTGCTGAGAAAAGCTTAGGGCCGAAAAATAGAAAGTGAACGAATTTTGATAATGTTGAAAGGTGATTTCTTTTTGTGCCAAAATGGAATCTACGGGCACGTAAGTATTAAAGAGCTTAAAATCGGTAATGCTTACTTTGGGAGGTTTTAATTTATGATTTAGTTTTTCGGGCGAAAAACCGAACACCACATCCTCACCACCAAACCATATCTCCCCGTTTTGCATCTTCCATTTGGCACTGTTAGTCTTTTCTGCATAGATAACCCCATTAAGGTTGCTATAGGAACTAATGATATTCTTATCGTAATTGTAACTGCTTAGACCATTACTGGTTATCATCCAAGCAATACCTTCGCTATCCATCATCAATTGTAAAACCCTTGATCCATTTAAACCTTCGTAGGAGGTAATTTTATTAACCTTAGCAGTATGTATGTTAAGAATGTTCAAAGCCTCGGCTCCTACGAAAAAAATACTGTCGTTGTATTGTTGGATATCGGATATAGTATTGTCCATAATTCCATAACTATCGTTGAACTCCTTGTTGAAATGAAATAGAATTTCGTTGGTGTCCACATTTATGACGTATACGCCCTGCTTGTGCGTAGCAACCCATAACCTGCCTTGATGGTCCATATAAAGCCGGTAAATAATGGTGTTGAAATTATGTTTTTCCTCAAAGTTTTCATTGGCAATTGGGTCATTTTTGTTCCATTTTACCAAACGCCCGCTTTGGGTACCAAACCAAAGGTTTCCATTGTGATCCTCTTTGAGCTGACGAACGGTAGATTTCTTAAAAACGGGGGGATGCAACCAATACAATGCCTTTTTCTTTTTAGCATCAAATATGGCCAATCCACCTCCTTGACAGGCAGACCAAACATACCCAGTCTCACTGTGTTGTTGAAGATCCCAAATAGCATTATATAGTGCTAATGACTCTGGTCCATTGTCCTGGTAATGATTAATATCAAGGTTCTTGAAATTCGCATCATAAAATAGGATACCCTTACCCCAGGTTCCGATCCAGTTTTCCTTGTCCTTGGTTTCCAGTATGGCGTTTACAGGGGAGTCCAAGCCCAGGCCATTTATCACTACCAAACTATATATATCCTTTTGGTGGGGATTAATAACATAAAGGCCATTCTCGGTACTCAGCCAAATATTGCCTTCCCTGTCTTCAAATATATGTCTTACCTGATTACATCTAATATCAAACTCCATTGGATTGGCACTCAGGTGTTGGTGAAAGCCTTGTATGTCATTGTCATAACTCAATAACGAATTTTCGCCCCCTATCCAGATCTGTCCCGTACTACTTTCCAAGATCTGCTTAAGTACCGTATATTTTTTTATAGCGCGATTGCTTCCCAAGGTATCCGGTAGCATTTTGTTGGTTTTTGGGTCGAAGTGAAGTAGCACGGGATGTTCTAAGTGTGGACTATAGTCCCAATAGGTTACCCACCAGGTACCATTTCTGTCTATAATAAAATCCCCTGAATTGGTTATGGCCTTGTTGTTTAGTAGTGGTATGCCCTCTGGGTTATTGAGTTTATGGAACACCTCGCCACTGCTACTGCGGTAAACAGCAAGGCCCTGTTCACTACAAATCCAATATTCCCCAGTTTCTTTGTCCTCAAAGAGGGAGCCAACACCCCAGCCTCTGGGAATTTTTATAGGTAAATTGGATTCCACAAAAGAATTGGAATTGCCATCGTACCATAAAAGACCATATTTGGAAGCGCATAAGAATACTTGATTCTTGCTGTCTACATAGAGCTTGAATTCCGATCTAGGGGGAATGTTGCCAAAACTTCGTATAGGAACGGAGGTATAGTGAAAATCTACTGTATTGAATTTTCCGATCTGGCCTCCTTGTAAGAGCCATATGTAGCCATTGCCAGCATCTAAAATTTGATCTACGCCGATGCTTGGAGGTAGCTGGTATTTTTCGGGACCAACATAGGATAAAAATTTTCTACCATCAAAGCGCTGTATGCCCACCTCTGTGCCCACCCATAGAAAACCTTTAGAATCCTGCCAAACACATTTCACCTTGTTGGTGGCTAAACCATCGGCGGTAGAAAATCTATTAAAAACATAAGAGTTCTGTCCAAAAATATAGGTTTGGAAACATAACAAGCAAAAAAGAATTCTTATGCTCATGCCACCACTTGGTTTATATTAAAATTACGCAAAGATTTGACATCCATTGTATTAAAAAATCAATAATGATTTATTGCTCTGGAAGTCTTTCCTTATACGGTATAATTCAAGTTATGCTGATAGATGCATTGGAATTCATATGTCCAATAATAATTTGGTTAGAAATTGAAATAGTACTAACATGATTGTCTTTTTTTTTGATTGATGAATAAACCCTTTTTATTATATCGAGATTAGCTGTTTAAGGAATTTTTTTCAATTTCCATAAACTACCAGGTTATCGAACAGGACAAATGTAGACCAAGCTGGCAGTTCAGGAAATAGCATAAACATGTGATAATGATCTTCTTTAAATTCGGTATTGGGACGTAAAACCTTTGAAACAGTCTGTGGTTTTGATGGTGCATGGCCTTACAATGTACCAGTATTTGTAATGAGTAGGACCTTGGAAACTATTCCTGAGGTTTATAAAGACAAAGTGGAACTGGTAAAAGGTAGCCTAACAGAGGTATTGCAACAAAATCATAGCAAGGGATATCACAGGTTGTACATAGACGGAGGGGTAACCATTCAGAATTTTATAAAGGAAGACCTTATAGAGGAGCTAACAATTACAGTTATTCCAATATTACTGGGCGGAGGTAGTCCTTTGTTTTCACAATTTTCAGCGGCATTAGAATTTAACCTGGTGGAGTCCAAGGTGTTTTTAAATCAGTTAGTTCAGAGCCATTATAAACGGAAGCGTTAATCTTAGTGTTTTTCCAATAAAATATTAGGTAGAATTTCATTAAAATCCCTATCCTAGATAATGGTTGTAAGCAAGCAATTTTAAGGAAATGTTCAAGGTTCTTATCTGCTGTATCAATTCCGGTGCATAAGTTTTAAGGTTTTCCTATCTTAGAACCTAAATAAAAGTTGTGTGAAGTACCCATTCCAACTTACCTATCTTATAAAAAAAACTGACAATGCATTTGAAATATTTAATAGTCCTACTAATTAGCGCCGTATTCAGTACGCAAATATGTCTTGCCCAAGAAGAGATCCTTTACAAGACGGTTGATACTACCCAATTATTTTTGGAGGTGCATTATCCCCCTAAAATGGTTTCTTCTAAAACCTATCCTGGCATGGTCTTCTTTTTTGGTGGAGGATGGAAAGGAGGGGACCGCTCGCAATTCCTTAATCAGGCCAAGTATTTTGCCAAGCGGGGAATTGTTTGTTTTCTAGCCGATTACAGAATTGAAAGCAAAAATGGTACTACCCCGTTCGAATCGATCAAAGATGCGAAATCTGCCATCCGATTTATTAGGGAGAACGCTATTAAATTTAAGGTTGATACCTCAAAAATCATCGCTTCTGGAGGCTCTGCCGGAGGGCACCTTGCAGCTGCTACGGCCTTGATCGAAGCTTATAATGAAGTTACAGATAATACATCTGTTAGTTGTGTCCCAAATGCTCTGGTGCTTTTTAATCCAGTGATAGATAATGGTCCCGGGGGCTATGGTTTTGAACGGATTGGTGATGATTATAAAAGTTTTTCCCCACTACACAACATTCAAAAAGGAGCCCCCCCAACCATTATTTTTCAAGGTACCAAAGATCATTTGATACCAGTGGAAACAGCCGAGTATTATAAAGTGGTGATGGAAAAAGTGGAAAGTAGGTGCGACTTAAAATTATATGAAGGGGAGGGGCATGGTTTTTTCAATTATAAGAATTTTAAAGCATATAAAAAGACCGTTTCCCAGGCGGACCTGTTTTTGTTAGAACTAGGGTATTTAAAGCAAGAACCAGTTATAACCATAGACTAATAAAGCTTGGCGAAGGTAGTATGCCGAGGCACATAGCAATAAATACACATTGAAAATAGTAAATATATGAATTGGATTCTTCTAATCATTGCTGGTTTGTTTGAAGTGGCTTTCGCAGCCTGTCTTGGCAAGGCTAAAGAAGCTACTGGGGCAGCGATGACCTATTGGTACATTGGGTTTTTATTATGCTTGGGTATAAGTATGGCCTTATTGGTTAAGGTAACACGGGAATTGCCAATTGGGACGGCTTATGCCGTTTGGACAGGAATTGGGGCTGTAGGTACGGTATTGGTAGGGATATTTGTATTTAAAGAGCCTGCCACCTTTTGGAGATTGTTCTTTATTACCACTTTAATATGTTCCATTATGGGGTTGAAATTTGTATCGAATTAATTTAAAGGTCGATTTTTTTTAAAAGTTGGGGTTGCATCTGATAGTGGGTGGATATAAATATCTGATATTAAAATGAATCCAGTGAATAAGCTTCTCGTAATAAAATGTATAAACTCCTTAATTTGGCTATTTTTCGTTGTCGTAATTTTCTATATCTTGTATTCTGGTATATGCAATGACATTAATTCCAAGACTATCCTTGATGAAAATCAGTTGTTTACTATCTTGGAGTCCTAAATGATCATTTATCGAAAATACATTCTAAAATAGAAATGAAAAGCATAAAAGAAGTAATAAAAAGGAATATTTCGGGTAAGAAGGTGTTGTTGTATTTTATTCTCGCCAATCTAATCTACGTGTTCATGTTGGCAATAACGATTCCGAAAACTATGGAATTTTCAAAAGGATTAAAGTTATTGGATATGATGCCGGGTGGCTATAATCCGGAGTACATTAAAACTTTATTAGCCAATCTAGGAGAAGCTGGCCGCAGTATTTATCTATATGAGCAAATTCCGGTCGACATGATTTATCCTGGCCTTTTTGCAATTAGCTATTGCCTGTTAATGGCATTTTTTCTTCAAAAACTTCAAAAGTTGGACACTGTATATTTCTATCTGACTCTGCTTCCAATTGTAGCTGGAATTGCCGATTATATGGAGAATATTGGAATTATTACAATGTTGAATAACTATCCGGATGTATCGCAATTATCAATGAGTTTGACCAATATTTTTACAATTGTAAAAAGTATGGTCACCGCCATTTATTTTGTTGCATTGATTATTATATTGGTAATTTTCGGGATTAAGACCTTAAGCAATAGAAAACAAGGTGCCCATTCTAAATAACAACCTTAGGGGGTGCCATTAAGAAATAGATTAGAAGTAGTATTACAATAACTAACCGGACAAGATTTATGACAATTAAATATTTCACTGTGATAGCCTTTATTTTTGTTGGATTCCAGTTCAATGCAACAGCCCAAAGCGCTTATGAAATACCCAAGGGTGTTAAACGTATTCTTGTTCTTGGGAACAGTATCACCTATTCCGGACAATATGTGTCTTATGTTGAAACCTATTTTTCCTTGCAATATCCGGAAAGGGATTTTGAAGTTATTAATGTGGGTTTGCCCAGTGAAACAGTATCGGGGCTTTCGGAACCAGGTCATGCAGGAGGTAAATTTCCAAGGCCTGATTTACATGAGCGATTGGAACGAATTCTTGCCCAAATAAAACCGGATTTGGTATTTGCCTGTTACGGGATGAACGATGGAATATATTTACCATTTGATGAAGACCGTTTTCAAAAATACAGGGACGGAATTCTTTGGTTAAACACGGAAGTTGTGGAGTCCGGAGTGACTATTATACATATGACCCCTCCTATTTACGATGAGCGTAAGGGAGCAGCCTATGCCAATGTCTTGGATATATACTCCGCTTGGCTTATTAGTCAGCGGTATACAGCACAATGGCAGGTAATAGACCTCCACTGGCCCATGAGGAAATACCTGGAAGATAAGCGTGTGTTCAATGATGATTTTGTTTTGGCTACGGACGGCGTCCATCCCAATGATACAGGTCATTGGATTATGGCCAAACAATTACTTTTATACTTGGGCGAAGAGCAAGTATCCAATGCCGAGGGTATGGCAGAGGTGGTATCCCAATTCACAAATGGTAAGGAAATATTAGAGTTGGTGGAGGAGCGGCAAAAGATAATGAAAGATGCTTGGCTAACCTCAATTGGTCATAGAAGACCAGGTATGAATGTGGGATTGCCCCTTGAGGAAGCCATGTACCAGGCAGAAATATTGGATAAGGAAATACGTAATTTGCATAAGAAGTGATTAAACATTATTGAAGAATTGAATGACTATACTTTATCTACATGGACTTAATGGAAGTTTAAGTGAAGAAAAAAGAAAAATTCTTCAATCCTATGGTACCGTGGAATCCCCATCAATTGACTATGAATTGGACGATAATAGTATTGAAAATTTAAGAAGGAAATATCAGGATAAGGATTTAGATGTGGTTATGGGTAGTAGTATGGGAGGTTTTGTGGGATATTATCTATCAATAGCTTTTCAAAGACCGGCCCTATTGTTCAACCCGGCATTAGTTTCTCGTTCCGTATTTCAAAATGTTCCGGATTATAGCAATCCCCATATTTCTTTTAAGCGATTGGTTTTGGGAGCACAGGACGATGTGGTAGACCCAAGTGGAACCCTTCAATTTGTGGCCAAAAAGATTACATGCAATACAGATTATCATATTGCCCTGCGGCAAGATTTAGCGCATCGAATTCCTTTGAACATATTTGAAGAAGAGGTAAGGGCTTTTTTTAAATGTATGTAAAGAGATTATTTATCAAATCAAGATTTCATTTTTTTTTAAATAATTTGGCCCATAGTCATTTAGCGTTTGATTGAAGCTTGACCTAAAAAGTTAAATCTGCCAAAAGCTATTCCATTGCCCTTATTATTTGTTATTTTTCTCTTCTAAAATAGATATTCTTAGTGTACGCCATTGTAGAAACAGAAACCACAGGATTACGGGGTGAAGATAATAGGGTTATTGAAATCTGTATCTTGATTCACGATGGCGAAAGTGTCGTTAAGGAGTTTTCCTCTTTAGTAAATCCCGAGGTATCCATTAAATACAGTGTGTCCCGCCGTAATGGAATTAGCAATGACAAGCTGCATACTGCGCCGAAATTCTATGAAATAGCGAAGGAGGTAGTAGAGCTTACCAAAGACTGTATTTTTGTCTCCCACCATGTAAATTTTAATTTCAACGGTATAAAAAATGAGTTGGCATCTCTTGGAGGTGCTTTTAAAAGAAAGAAAATTTCAACCTTGAGATTATCCCGAAAAGTGATTCCGGGCCAACAAAGTTATAGTTTGGGTGCTATGTGCAACCATTTCGGCATTAATATTGGCCAATGGCAAAATGCTATGGATAAGGCAGAGGCTACCGTTGGATTGTTGGAAAAACTTTGGAAAATGGACACGGGCGGTGTTTTTAATTTCATGTTAGGACCAAAATCAGGACAGTCAGCTCTACCTCCTTTATGGCCAAAAGTAATCGTAGCAGCCCTTCCCAATACTACTGGGGTGTATTATTTTAAAAATGCAAAAGGAAATATTATTTATGTAGGCAAGGCCAAAGACATTAAACAACGGGTATTAAGCCATGTCTATAGCAAGTCGCACAAGGAGATGCGACTTTGTTTTGAAACGGTTCATATAGATTATACCCACACTGGAAGTGAGCTTGTGGCATTGCTCTTGGAATCGGATGAAATAAAAAAACACCTCCCTAAATTTAATCGTGCACAAAAACGGATCGGGTATCGTTACGGAATTGGTGGGCAGGTAGATAAGAATGGGATAACCAACCTATTCTTTGATCTCTTAAGTAAGATAAAATCCCCGTTGGCCAGTTTTTACAACCAAGGGGAGTGTGTGGAGTTTTTGAAGGAACTGTGCGATACCTTTGAGCTTTGTCCACGTTACTGTGGTTTACAGCAGCTGTCCGGTGCCTGTTTTCATTTTCATATTAAAAAATGTCGGGGGGTTTGTAGGGAATTGGAAACAGTGGAATCCTATAACAAAAGAGTTGATCAAGCTTTAATGCCGATTGAGGATGATAAAAATACCTACATCATAAAAGCCGAGGGAAGGAACAAGAATGAAAAGTCGGTCATTGTGGTTGAAAATGGGGTATATAAGGGATTTGGATATATGTCCAAAAGAAAAAGAATAAAGGCCTTTATGGATTATGGTAAACTGATTACTCCTTTGGTGGATAACAATGACGTCCAAAAAATCCTAAGACGATATTTAAGGAGAAGTGATGGGGAGCATATTTTCCTAGAATATGGGCAAGAAGAACCTTCTCAAGATGAATGCCCAAGATATCTGGATGGTCTGACAGAAATGTAACTTATAAGAGTCGTTTTCATCAAATTATAGTAACTATTATAATTAAGAAGATGGGCTTTACATTTCCTTATAGGGCGAAAATTTTAGAAAAAAATTATCTCAATCATAACGTAATCCAGTTTTTGATCCAAAAACCCTACGGATATAACTATAAGGCAGGACAGGCAATTGAATTGAGTATTGACAAACCCGGATATGATCTAGCCGTTGCTCCTTTCACTATTACCAATTTAAATAATGACCCCTATCTAGAATTAATAGTTAAGATCAGTATCGAAAAAGGCGGTCTCACTCATGGATTGTCTACGATGTCAATAGGAGAAACATTACAAATTACCGAAGCTTGGGGTTCTTACCAGTATAAGGGTCCCGGAATGTTTATAGCTGCAGGAACTGGAATAACACCCTTTTTACCTATTATTAAGGAATTAAAAGCGGAAGGGGAAAATATTCTTAGGGAACATACCTTGCTTTATGCCAATAGGACACGAGAGGATATTTTATTCACTGCTTATTTAAAAAAGGTTTTTGGCAAGAATTGTATTCATATTCTTAGTAGGTCAAAATCCCGAAATTCCATTTTTGGTAGGATTAATATTGAAATTCTGCAAAAGTATGTCCATGATCTTAACCAATATTTTTATATCTGCGGGCCAAAACCTTTCGAAATTGATATAACCAAGCAGTTGGTAAGATTGGGCGTTAGGAAGGCCAAAATCCAAACAGGATATAAATTTTAGATTCACTTTTTGTTATCATGACAGCTTTTTTATAAAATTGGCCAATCCAAATTAGTATTTACAAGGGATTAATCAGAGACGTACATAGTAGCTTGCTGGTATTTCTAGTTTGCAGTTGGTCATTGCGAACTTGCCTACCAACAGGTAGGCACAGCCTGGTAATCTGTTTATATCAATGTTGAGATTGCTTCGTCGCTTTCACTTCTCGCAATTATGAATGCCTTTTAGCCTATACCATTAGACCTCCTAGATATCCTCGTCCAGAACCAATGCCCCATCAAACCTTTAGTTCATTCAAATGCCATTGGTACTTCTCATTGCACTTTTGTTGGAATCGGGAATTCGTGCATGCCTATATGTGTATTTAAAATAAAAAAAACACCCAAGAACATTTGGATTTTGGCCTAATGACTTGGGTATTTTTAACATGAACCAATAAGTAATAAAAGAATAACTGAAATTATATTGATTTTAAATATTCCTCCAGATCGGTTTTATCTTGAGCGGATAATTCCAAGTTAAAATGAGTGTCATAATGGTTAATAACATCGATGAGGGTAACAAATCGACCGTCGTGATAGAATCCCCCTTTCATTCTGGCAAATAGGCCTCTTAAAGGGGTTGTTCTATACATTCCGGTAGGAGATCTTTTTGCCTCAAAGTCGTCTATACCAATTTCTTCGGCACTATGAAGGTTATATCCTGCATCGGTGAATATGGGTGCAATATGGCAGCTGGCACATTGTGCCTTTCCTTTGAACAATCCCTTACCCCGTGCAGCCGCTATGGCATCGTAGCTTCCTTCTGGAGGAATAGGAGCTGTTAAAGAGAGCTGATAGGCTTGTAAGCCTGGAAGATTGGAAGTAATCAAATCCGGGTCATTCACAATATTTCCAAAATTGTTTTCCGCAGCTATAGGGAATTGGATGGCATTATCAAGTCTAGAATCGGTAAAACTGCCTTGACCGTGCATTTCCAAATTGGCGACAAAGGCATTCCAATAGACCATGTCTCCCCATCCTGTATAGGTAGCTAGATTTACACCTTGTAGTCCGTAGGCGGCAGGTAGTAGATTGGCGGCAATACTTCCGTCCGGACGTAGAGCCTTGCCGTCCACAAAGAGACCGGCATTAAATTTTCCAGGTCCCCACCCTGTAAGTACGGCTTCCACCGTAGCCTCATCTACATGAAGTAGATCCGCCAAGAATTTCTTGTTGTTGGTCAAATTAACAATTCCTCCCACATTGAGGTCCCTATTGGGGTATCCGTCCAGCCGTCTACCAATTCCATCGGCAAAAGAGTTGTCTACCGTAGAGTGGCAAAGCGCACAATTTATCCCCACAGCGTTCATGGCACCATCTTCATCGAAGGTTCCTTTAACTCCCACAACAGCGTTCAATTGTAGTAGTGCAATGGTGGTTGCCGGATCATTTAAGTCCACTTGACCTGCCTGAATCGCGGCGACCACCTCTGCAGGCAAGGCCTCTAAATCTACCTTTAATCCTACATCTAAAGCGGTAGCCGGACTAACCCCAACCCCGTAACCGCCATTGGCTTCTCCTAATATGGCCTTGTCTATATGCAAAATATCGCTCCAAAAAGCTTCGTCTCCGAAGGTATCATATCTAAAAATTTGTTTTCCCTCCGCAACCAGGGCAGGGTCTAGATGTAGGGTCAAAGTGTCCGTCCTGGTTTCTATAATAGTGTCATTCACTATTTCGGTTATAGTTTCGGTAATGGTTTCTGTTCTGGTACAACTAATAACCATGTTCTGGATTAGCAGTAGGCTTAGTAATTTAAATAAATTAAGTGCTTTCATTTGTCGTTATTTATTTGTTTTAAACTTTTGATGTTGAAAGCGTAACAGGGTTACAAAAAAAACAGAGTTTAGGTGGAGATCGAATTAAAAAATTGACGTTGGACCTTGTTTTTACGAAATTTTCCTGAAAAAAAACTGGTCTCAGTAACACTATTGGTGTCGCCTACGCCCCTAGACGCAACACATAAATGATGCGCTTCTATGGCTATTGCAATGTCATCTATATCTAATAGATTTTTTAAAACCGTGCCCAGTTCCACGGTTAGTTTTTCCTGTACTTGTGGTTTACTGGCAATAAATTGAACGATCCTATTAATTTTGGAAAGACCAATTACACGATTCTGTGGAAAATAGCCAATGCTAACTTTACCAAAGAAGGGTACAAAATGATGCTCGCAATAAGAGAAAAGAGTAATGTCCTTAATTAAGATCATTTCATCATATTTGTAATGGTTTCCAAAATAGGATATTTTAGGAAAATTGGATTTATCCAGTCCCTTAAAGGCCTCATTAACATACATTTTGGCTACTCGTTCCGGAGTATCCCGCAAACTGGGGTCTTCTAGATTGAGTTCCAGGGTTTCCATTATTTTTTTAAAATAAAAGGCTATGGCCTGTATTTTTTCCAGTTTACTTGCCGCTGTAGTTATGGGCTCTTGGTTTTTGATCTTTTCGATTTTAATTAATGTTCCGTTTGTTTTCATGGTTAGTAGCCTGTTTGAATGTTTCCCACCTTAGCCCCACCTCGAATCAAATCTTTCTTTACACTTTCGGAAAGGGCATCTGGGCCACAGACGTAGAAAAATTGATCAAACATCTTAATTTTTGACGCTAGGTATTCATAATCGATTCTGCCGTAATCGTAAGTAGCAGACTGTTCCTCACTTAAGATATTGTAATAATGCTCCTTGAAAAGGAGGTTGAGTTCGTCTTTTAAAATAATATTCTTGGACATTCTGTTGGCATAAATCAACTGATGATTTTCTAAATGATTTTTATTTTTTAAATCCCAAAACATGGGTAGAAACGGAGTTATACCTGACCCTGCAGCGATAAAGGTGCCCTTCCCTTTATATACATATGAATCCCAAGCGTCCGTAATGACTATGGAATCTTTTGCATATGCTTTTGACAAAGCTTCGGTTAATCCATGATGTTCAGGATAGATTTTTATAATAAGCCGTAAGTATTTTTCCTCAGGTGAGCCAACTAGGGTGAAAGGTGCAAACTGACTTTTAAATCGAGGGTTATCGAGAGTGAGTTCAATAGCTTGTCCAATGTTATGGGTGAATCCTTGGGGTTTTTCAAAAACCAATAGCATTACATTATGCGTTAGCCAGGACTTGTCGATAATCTTTACAGTATAGTTCAAAATTGAATTTATTTAAATGATTTTTATATTTTATAAAAGCACTATTTCGTATCTTGTAATAGTATGATAATGTGATATTTATAATATTTTGTATTGATTGGTAAAGGCAATCGCCATAAGTTTTGATGAGAATAATGCGATTGGGTTACAAAATTTTGTAACCTTTTTTAGCGCATGACATCCAATATTAAAACAACGATAATGAACAACTGTAATCCCATTAGAAAAATAGACATGTCTTCTCAGGGAACTATACCTGATAGCATAGTGGTCCAGAAAGTGCTGGAAGGAGACACGGAATTATTTGAAATTCTGTTAAGGCGGTATAATGAGCTGTTGTATAGAACAGTACGAAGTTATATGGACAGGCCAGCGGATATTGATGATGTAATGCAGGATACTTACATTAAGGCATTCCAAAAATTATATCAATTTAAAAATGAATCCTTGTTCTCTACTTGGTTGATACGGATAGGTATAAATGAGGCCTTACAGCGGAAAAGAAAGTCCAAGAGGTATCAAACGGTAGATATAAGTAACGAAAAAGGTGTCATTCAAATAGCGGATATGTCTATTATGAATCCAGAAAGAAAAACAATGCATGCGGAATCGGTTCAAATAGTAGAAAAAGCAATAGACCTTTTGCCAGAGAAATATAAGATTGTTTATATGCTGAAGGAAGTCCAGAATCTGGAAATTTCTGAAATTTCTGATAGCCTAGGTTTGAGCAACAGTAATGTAAAAGTTAGGCTTTATAGGGCAAGAAATATGATGAAGGATGCTCTCATGAAGTTTTCCGACGCTAAAAATGCCTTTGAGTTTGGCAATTCAAAATGCGATCTCTTGGTTGATCAGGTGATGAGCAAGATACTTAAGCTTACTGGAAATTAGTAAATGGCCGTTAACATTTGTATTTAAACATTTTTCACAGTAATCCACCGGGATTATTGAGTTGATAATGATGGGTTTTTAGAAATCAGGGGTCCAAGGGATAACCTTGCTATATCAATATTAATTTCGAAGTAATTCCAATCAATTTACGGTTAGCAATTAAGCTATGTATTGGTAGGTCGCCAGTATGGAGCAATCTACTTTGTACCTTAAACAATAAGGAATAAATATTATCAGTTTTGTAACCAATACTGTATTATTTCATCAAAAGTTCATAATATTTAAACAAGATAATTATGAATGCAAATGCAAAGTTTGTTAGTACACTCCTCAAGTACACGTTTGGATTGGTGCCTATTATTGCTGGCCTGGATAAGTTTACAAATATTCTCGTAGATTGGACCATATATTTATCACCTGGGATGGTAGAATTATTGCCTTTTACCGCGGCCGTCTTTATGGGCATTGTTGGAGTTGTTGAAATAGGAGCGGGAATTTTGGTTTTGGTAAAACCGTCTATAGGTGCGCTGGTCGTTTCGGCTTGGTTGGTTCTTATAGCCTTGACATTGATAGTTAGTGGCCATTATTTTGATGTGGCCGTAAGGGATATTGTAATGGCCATTGGAGCATTTTCCTTAGCCAAATTGTCAAATACGACCCCGATATAAAGTGTATTTGGTTTTTTGATCGAGGTGGCAAATTATTGTTTGGAATCTCCAAAATTGATTTTATGAAACTTGGTCTTAATTTGGGACAAGTTAAATGTCAATAATTGATTCTTTGGAACAAGTTAAGCTAACTTTTTCCTATCCAATATCACACTTTGATCTTACTTATAATGAAAGGAAGTTAACAATAAATAATAACTCATAATTTTCCCCAAAGCCATGTTTATGACTTTGGGGAGAATCTTGAATATGACTATCTTTCCAATAAAATGTCTTATTTATTTCTATTTGGCTCCTAATAATTGCTGTGCTGGTGGGACCGCCGCCGGTACAACATTATCAACTGGATTAACGGTTTTTAAATAAGCAAAAATAGCCTTAAGATCTTCATCGGGTAAATTCCGGTATTCTGTCCATGGCATGGGAGGTAATAAGGGCCTTGTCCCATCCATGCCTTTAAACTTCCCTTCTTTTATGGCCTTTAAAAACTGTTGTTCGGTCCAATTGCCAATACCCGTTTCATCTGGCGTGAGATTGGCTGAAAAAGAGGTGCCCCAGGGACCAATGGCTGCAGTGGAGCCCATGTTAAAAAGCACATAGGATTTGGCCGTTTCCTTGTCATAAGGGGGTAAGATCTCTTGGGCCGGATGACCTGATAATCTTCTATTGAGGTCTACTTCAGGACCTTTGTCGGTCATGATTTTTGGAGAATGACAATCGTTGCAACCAACTGAGGCAACTAGGTTCTCACCTCTTTTTACCATATCTACAGTAGAATTGGTTTCGGCTTTTACTACTTCTTTTTTAGCAACTTCTTTCTCTTTTGGTGAATTGCACGCAATAAGCATAATTCCAATTATGCCTATTGACAAATAACATTTTGTCATAGTTTTTTAATTTAATTTGTTAGTGAAGTGTATTAGTTACCTAAATTTCTATAAAATCCTGAATAATCAAGCGCCTCAGAGTGGAGGACGTAATTGGTGTTAACTTCCAATACGACTGGCTGTCGTAGTTCGTTAAGCCCAATTTAGGGGTCAAAAACCACAAAGTAAAATTAACCGGGTTTTTAATCTACCGGTAAACAAAAGCTATTACTGATAAGGGGAGTAGAACAACAGCCTAGCAACATAAAAAAAAGTGAAGGTAAACAGAGATCAGCTTTTCCCCACTGGCGCTAGGTCAATGGATTAAATTTAGTGAATTTTCTAATATAAAAAGAATTTTTTTTTGGAAGGTTTGAGTTAATTTGGATATAAAAAAAGCCAATAGAATTAAATCTATTGGCTTTTGATAGTTTGGTTGGTAATTGGTATTATTTGAAATCGGTAACTTTTAATTGTTTTTCATCCCAATATTCGCCCTTTCTAAATTCATATGTGGTGGGATTATAGGCACCGACCAATTCTACATCGGTCTTGGTAGGTACAGGAAGATCAAGTGTCCAATACACTGCATTTACAACCAATCGTCGAGTTCCTTCAATGGTGAAATCTACAGCAGAAAAAGCTGTAGAGGTAAAGACTTTTCCTTTTTTACCTCCTGGAACCTGATAGGATTTGGTCCATGCTACAGGCATTAAGGGTGCACTAACATTTTTACCGCTATTATTGGTTTGTGCGGCCTCATCATCTGTGGGTAACATACCATAGAACATATCATTTTCGTCGTATTCGCCTTTTCTGTTCATCACTTTTCCATATATTATGGGTTGGGCATCGCCAACCATGGGAAGACGAACTTCATAGACATCGGCGGAGGCCCATACATCACCGTCAGCGATACTATTTGTTATTCCAGTAGTTTTGCCCGACTCGGTGACAAAGCCCTTAGTACTTTGATGTTTATGGCTCCCATGATGACTAACCCAATTTTCACCTAGAACGAGCTTTCCAAATCCATCTTTCCATTCGGTTTTATCTCCATTATAATAGTTTCCATAATGTTTGTAAGCGGAAACATCTTCTTCTTTGAAGTTAAAGGCGTGTGTTGCTGTTCTAAGCCCAATTACAGGTTTCCCTTTCACAAGATAATCATCTATATGTTTCATTTGGTCGTCCGGCAAAGCCCTAAACCTTGTGGAAATAATCATTAGGTCAGCATTATCCAAAGCTTCTAATCCGGGTATATTTTTACCATAATTGGCATTTATTATACCTGGGTGTGCCGGATCCTGTGCGAACAAAACCGTACAATTAAAGCCATGGTGCTGCGATAAAATTTTTGCCAGTTGCGGCATAGATTCTTCAGAACGATATTCTTCGTCTCCCGAAATCAGCACTACATGTTTTGCATTCTTATCATTACCTTCAAAAGTTAGCCATTGCGCTGGTGTATTGGTTGTTTCCACGGTCTCGGCTTCATTGGTCTTAGCCTCCTTTTGCTCTTTACAGGCAAACATAAAAAGACAAACAAGAATAGGTAATAGATTTTTCATAAGACGATTTTTCATTATTTTATATTGGGTATAAGAAATTGGCTCAATTATTTAATGCCCATTCCTTCTTTGATCAATTTTAAGCCTTTGGTATAAATTTCCTCCGAAGGGGAGTAATCCCTCCAGACATTAATAGCGTTCGCAAATTCTGGGATAATAGTGCTGAATGCCTCAATGGTCAACCAACCGTCATACTTTACTTCCTTTAATGCCTTAAATACTTCCTCCCAATGAACTTGTCCACTTCCAGGCGTTCCCCTGTCATTTTCACTTATATGCACATGCTTTAGAAAGGGGGCAATGGTCTTTATGGCCTCTGCCTGACTTTTTTCTTCGATATTGGCATGGTGCGTATCGAACATTGCTCCCAAATTTGGATGATTTACCTCTTTGGCCATGGCTCCTAGATCTGCCATAGTATTATAGAGATAACATTCAAATCTATTGACCGCTTCAGGGGCAAGAATTATATTGGATTCCTGTGCATATTCAGCTGCTTTCAGCAACATTTCATTGCTCCACTGTTTTTCCTGTAAAGTTGGGGGTTGGCGTGTAAAATAAGCAAATGTAGAATGAAAAGGGCCACAAATTACTTCTACATTGGCTGCAGCACCCACATCAATGGACCATTTTAGTTTATCTAGGCCAGCCTCTCTTGTTTTCCTGTCAGGACTCGCTATATTTTCTTCCGGAGCCAAAGCTGCCACTGCTGTAACACCCATGTCGATACTGGAGAAATGATTGCCCAATTTTGAATAGTGCTTTACATCACCTTCTCCTAAAAACAATTCAATTCCATCATACCCAGTTTCTTTTAGGGTATCAACAATATTAAAGTGTTGCTCTGTGACATGGTTAGTCCAGAGCAACATATTCATTCCAATTTTCATACTAAAATTTTAAGTATTTTCTAATAGTCCGTTACGGGTTGGTTACTAGTAGCATCAGCAGCATTGGTGCTTTTGCGTTTTTTGACCCAAAACCACAGAATGGTAAATAAGACAATCAAAATTGCAGGAAATGCAACCATAGTGCCCAAAGTGGCCTGCCCAGAAACAAGTTCCAGTTCATCACCGGTAAGTCCGGCTGCCGCAGCTTCGGCTTTATCAGAATCGATCCATCCACCTATAATGGGCTGAAATATGGATGAAGAGAACATTCCAACTGCTCCAATAATTGACATCCCTAAGGCGCCACTTTTTGGTATTTTATCAGCGATAAAACCAATCATATTTGGCCAAAAATAAGCGATGCCCAATGCAAAAAAGATTGCGGCAACATAGGCCATGGTTCCGGTTTGGGTGCTAAAAAGATAGATTCCTATTGTGGCTAATACGGCAGAACCCAAAAGGACTCCAGTTTGATCGAATTTATGTACAACTTCTCCACCAAAATAACGGGCTACTGCCATTAATCCGGTAACTAGTGCCAAAATAATCATAGGTTCAGCACCACTCTTGGCCAAGATAAGACCCACCCATTGTTGTGGACCAAATTCAGAAATAGCAGTAAGGGACATACAAATAATCATAAAGATAAATAGGGGGGATATCATGGCTTTCAAATTTCCGCCAAGGGTGGCAGCTGCTTCAATTTTGGCTTTTGGCCAAGCCTGCCCAAAGTACAAATATGCATAGATTAAGGTCGGGATCATTATTACCCAGATTTGGGTCTCCCAATTTAAGCCTGCACCGGTCATAAAATTGGATACAAGACTACCTATTACAATACCACCTGGAAACCACATGTGGAAACGGTTCATCATTTTGCTCATCCTGTTACCAGAGTAGGCATCGGCAATCATAGGGTTACAAGCGGCTTCTGTACAACCATTACCAAGACCTATTAATAAGGTGGAAATTAGCAGGCCTACGTAACTGCCAGAATAAATGGTCAAAATAATTCCTAGAGCATGCGCAAAAAAGGCAAATTGCATTATCGCTTTTCCACCTACTTTATGGTAGATTAATCCTCCGATTACCATAGATATGGGAAAGCCAAAAAACCACATTGCATTTATGAAGCCAAGTTGTTCTCCGGATAAGCTTAATTCTTCTCCCAGTTGCGGAAGTATACCAGCTCTTATACTAAAAGAAAAGGCAGTGGTAATTAATGCAAAACAGCTAGCATAAAATAGCCTGTTAGCATTAGTTTTTTGTTGATCATTTGAATTTTCCATTGGTTTGATTCGATTTTGAATTATTAGGTGATTGTTAATTATATTTTATTTCAGCGTATAAGTTTAATCTCTTTTTCACAATAATCATAATTTATTTTTAATTGTTTTGTCAAATGAAAAATATAAGCCCACTTATATTGCACTATTAATATTTGTGTCTTTTGTCAATTGTTCCTGACGATTTTTTAATTTCATATAAATCAAAAAATTAAAGTTGATAAATTTAAACTTAAATGAATTTTAAAAGTTCCTATATCCTACTAAATAATGGTACTTTTTTATCATAGTTACAGCTGCAATTCATTGAGGCAGGAAGATGGTTTCCCTATAACTATATGTAGGTATCCCAAATAGGAGCGGACGATATTCGATAATAATGTAACCGATTTGGGGTTTTCTGGATAAGATAATATTTGCTCATTATTTAAGATAGTAATTCAACTAAACCTTATGCTACCACATAATTGCCTTTAAATTTTAATTCTTGATTACATATAGATTAAGGAAAATGAATTTATGGGAACTAGCTTTACTAGGAAATACTGGTTTTGATATTAAGGAACAGCTTGCGATATTCATGGGGACTCATTTGTACAATGGATTTAAACTGCCTATTAAAATTGGATAACGCATTAAAACCGCATTCGTAACTTATTTGTGAGATGTTGAAATTGTCTTCCAGCAATAATTTACGCGAATGGCCAATACGTATCTCGTTTACGAAGCGGGTAAATGTTTTGTTGGCCCTAGGTTTAAAGTATCTGCAAAAGGAGGTAGTAGTCATGTTTAGCATTTCTGCAATTTCTTCCAAGGATATTTTGGTTTTAAAATTGGTCATGACGTACTCGTAGACAATACGCATTTTATCCGCATCATCACCTTTAAAAACATTAGTGTATCCCGGGCTCGAAAGTAGGTGGTATTCTTCGCTATTGGAAAGGGTATCGATTATTTCCAATAATTTTATAATTCTTCGAAACCCTTGTTCGCTATTTATTTTGAGTAAAAGTTTATTTATTTTATTTCGGGTTTCGCCATAGAATTCCATTCCCCTAACGGAATTTTCAACAAATTTGTTAACATTATAAAATTCCTCCTTACCTAACAAGGATTCGCTAAAAAGTTCGTGGTCAAAATAAATTACCAAACCACGAGTAGTCAGTTTACTATTTTTTTTAAAATAAATTTCATCGCTCCGCCATAAATGCGGTAGATTTGGACCTGTGACCACTAGATCACCTTTTTCAAAAGACTGTACGTGGTCTCCAACAAAACGGGTTCCCTTCCCTTCCGCGATAAGGGAGATTTGGTAATCAGGATGAAAGTGCCAATTTGGATTAAAATAAGGTCCCACTATTTCCTTAAAGATAAAAGTTTCTTTGGTCGCAAGTGTTTTTTCAATGTTGGGAGTACTCATAAATTTCCACTTTGAATTTTATTTTGGCTAAATTAGGACAAAAAAGTGTCATCATTTAGTAAAATATAGGGAATATCAATCCCGATAGTATTTTAGATTTGTGGAGCTAAGTTTTTATAGTCAGATTATATTGCTATATATTTTATGGATAGCACATAAAATATGACATAAAATTTGGATATTGATAAACTTTGCTGATTTTAATAGCTAGCCTTTTTTTGGTGTATTATGTAAACTTTGTTTTCTAATATTAACGGCAAGTATAGTTGGAAAAAAAAATCGGTAACTAGAGGTTTTAGATTTGTTTTATTATGTTAGAAACATTAATTTTTAAGTCTTCTTTTTTTTCTATAATCTGGAGGAGGATAGTGTGTTTTGTCCCATTAGTTTTTTTTGTTTGTTCATGTGCTGATCAAGACAAGAAAATCACAACGGTTTTGAATTCTGAACTTGTAGCTCAGGGTAATGTAAGAGAGATTGGACAACCATTGATAACCAAGAACAATGTTGATAGCTACCGTGTGACCTATAGTGGGGACAGTGGGCCTGGAAAAGGCAAGCATATTGTGTTTATTGCAACCGATCACGAATACCGGGGAGAGGAAACATTACCGGCCCTGGCCAGGATTTTGGCAAAAAGATATGGTTTTACCTGTACCGTGGTATGGGCTTTGGACGATAATGGCAATATTTTTCCTGGTGGCTCAAATATAAAAGGGCTAGATGTTCTTGTGGAGGCAGATCTTATGGTGATATTTACGAGGTTTTCAAATTTTGAGGATAAACAAATGCAATTTATAGATGACTATCTGCAAAAAGGAGGACCTGTAGTAGGTCTAAGGACTTCTACACATGCCTTCAAAAATGCTGATAATCCCAATTGGGGACATTATGATTATAAATACGAAGGTGAGAAAAAGGCTTGGCATGGTGGTTTTGGTGAGGTAGTTTTAGGAGAGACCTGGGTAGGCCACTATGGTAAGAACCATCAACAGGCTTCCAAACTAATTATAGAAGAAAATAATATGGAACATCCCATTATGCGAGGAGTGCAAAGTGCTTGGGCGCAATGTGGAGGATATAATGCCTATCCCCAAGGAAAGGATTTGAAAATATTGGCCCGTGGAAGGGTATTGAATGGAATGACACCCGATGCTGATCCAGACACTAGCAAGGAAGAACTTCCAGTGGCTTGGGTACGCACTTATCAATTGGAATCAGGCGCGCCAGGACGTGCTTTTACGACTACCCATGGGGCTTCGGAAGATATTTTGAGTGAAGGTTTTAGGAGAATGCTCATTAATGCCTGCCTTTGGGGACTGGAAATGGAAAAAGATATAAAAGCGGACAATCCTATCAATTTTGTTGGAGGATATGAGCCAACAACCTTTAACTTTCAGGGTTATCAGAAAAACGTAAAGCCTTCCGACCTTGCAGGTTGGGATGCTGTAATAATGCCAAATAATAATAAGAACGATTAAATCAACAGTTATGCCAGAAAACAACTATCCTAAACTCCATAACGCTTCGTGGCCAGGTGTGGTGGGAAAAGGACCCGATTCAGAGCCACCAATTTCTATAGATACCATGATTGAACTTACGGCCAATGCCGAGGTTGATGGGGTTAAATTTGATGGTTTTGATCTTTTTGCCGCCGATCCCCATTTGGATATCGATTCCAATGATGATGGCATTAAAAAAATAGCGGATAAGGCTAGGGCCAAAAATTTAGAGATTGGAAGTTTGGTAGCACCGGTATGGGCAGGAACTGGTGGAGGATCTGCCATGGGCTCACGCGAAGAACGCAATCAATTTGTAACACAGGTACGTAAAGCCTGTATACTAGGGAAAAAACTAAGGGACCTTGGAATACGTCCCAATGGAGTAATTCGCATAGATTCGTCCATTGATCCACATAGTTGGGCAGTGGACCCTGTTGCTAATACCAAGCTAATAGCCCAAACCTTTAGGGAGGCCTGTGACGTAGCTGCCGATTACGGAGAGTCTTTAGCGGCGGAAGGTGAAATTTGTTGGGGAGGAATGCACGGTTGGAAGACCATGGTGAATACCCTTGAGGCAGTAGATCGTCCCAATATTGGATTTCAGGCCGATATGGCACATACCTTATTGTACTTATTGGGGTATAATAAAGAGGATGAAAGAATATTGCCTAAAGATTTTGATTGGAGTGATAGGGCTACATTGACGGAAGGCCTTAAAACAGTAACCGCAGCCCTTCGCCCGTGGACCACTGATTTTCACGTGGCCCAAAATGATGGAACAGTGTTTGGATCTGGGTCACATGACAAAACGGGAAGACATTGCCAGGCTTCGGACCCTAACGGCAAATTAGATATAGCTGTCGATGCAGGCCATTGGTTGCGCGATGAAAATGGAATCCTGACGAAAAAAATCAGGCATATATGTTGGGACGGATGTATGTTTCCCAACGATGTAATGATGCAGCCTAAAACATGGAACGATATTTTAGGGGCCATGATCAAAGTGCGTCAACAACATGGTTGGTACGAGGCGACATAAGATTAAATGTCAGTTCTCGATTGTTCAAGATAAATTCAATTTAAAATAAAATTAGCGTATACATGTCAAGTAAGAAAGAATTACGAATAGGAATGGTAGGATATGGATTTATGGGAAGAACCCATTCCAATGCCTATCGGAGGGTTGGCAATTTTTTTCCAGAATTGGAATATAAACCTATATTAAAAGCTATTTGTGGGCGTAACCTAGAACGTACCCAAGCCTTTGCTGATCAATGGGGCTACGAATCCGTAGAAACCGATTGGAAAAAGCTTATTGCCCGCGATGACATTGATGCCATAGATATATGTACCCCCAATAATATGCACGCAGATATTGCTATTGCGGCCGCAGAAGCCGGGAAAATGGTTTTATGTGAAAAACCTTTGGCCCGTACCGTTGCAGAAGCCCAGCCTATGGTAGATGCTATTGAAAAAGCGGGAGTGCCCAATACCGTTTACTTCAATTATAGAAGACTGCCATCCGTATCTCTCGCTAAACAACTTATTGACGCAGGAAAACTGGGTAAAATATTTCATTATCGTGCCAATTTCTTACAGGATTGGACCATTAGTCCAGAGCTTCCGCAAGGTGGGGAAGGGTTATGGCGATTGGATAATGACGCTGCAGGTTCTGGGGTAACCGGAGACCTTTTGGCGCATTGTATAGATACTGCAATGTGGTTGAATGGTGGTATAAAAGATGTTTCTGCCATGACAGAAACCTTTATTAAGGAACGTGTACATACAGGTACGGGAGAAAAACAAGAGGTTACTATTGATGATGCCTGTATGTTTCATTGCCATTTTGATAATGGTTCTTTGGGTATTTTTGAATCTACACGTTATGCTAGGGGCCATAAGGCCTTATATACTTTTGAAATAAATGGGGAACATGCCTCCATTAAATGGAACCTACACGATCTAAGCCGTTTAGAGTATTTTGACCATAGGGATGAATCTCAGGAAAGGGGCTGGCGTTCAATACATGTTACGGATGGTGATCATCCCTATATGGATAAATGGTGGGTACCAGGACTATCAATTGGGTATGAGCATAGCTTTGTACATCAAATAGCGGACTTTCTTAAGGCCTTGCAAGAAGGAAAGCCATGTTCACCTACCTTTAGGGAAGCTCAAGAAACACAGAAAGTTTGTGAAGCAGTTTTAGATTCCGCCAAGACTAAAAGTTGGAAGGATACTGGTGTAGAATGGTAGCTTTAGATTTCCCTGTAAGGGGAACGCTTTAGTGTAATGTTGAAGGGTCAATTTTTCAACTAGAAATTAAACTTTAATTAAAAAATAAATTATCCTGATGAGTAATTCTATAAAAGGCTTTTGTCTTCAGAGCAACGAAAAAATATATCCAAACTCTGGCCAATCGGTTTTGAGTAATTCAGCTGTAGTAGACATGGAAATCCCTCCTTTAAAGGAAGGGGAAATAAGGGCTAAAACGCTGTATACAGGAATTTGTGGGTCAGACAATAGTGCAACTATTGGTAAAGCCAATTTTGATTGGGTACAGCGTCCCCGAGTTATTGGGCACGAATTTAGCGCTGAAGTATTGGAATTGGGACCAGGAGATCATGGCGACCTCAAGGTAGGAGATATTTTCACCCCCTTGGCCATGTTGGGTTGCCGTGAAGAAGATTGTCCGGCCTGCAGTGTATCCAAATGGAATTTATGTCCAAAAAAGGAAATAATTGGGTTCCATAGAAACGGGGGGTTTGGACAACAAGTAGTGTTGGAGTCGGATCGGGTAGTCCCTTTAATGAAAGGGCTAACACCGGCACAAGGTGCCTTGGTAGAACCTTTGTCCATTATCACTAACGCACTTTACAATAAGTGCGACATTAAACCGGGTCAGGATGTAGTGGTGACAGGCTGTGGGATTATAGGAATGATGTCTGCAGAAGTTGCTCGGGCAGCAGGAGCCAGGGTTGCTGTAACCGGTATTGCCCATGATCGTGATATTCGTTTAAAAAGAGCAAAAGAAAGAGGTTTTATTACTATAGAGGTTTCACCGGAGAACTCATTGACCACTCAATTGCAAAATGGCATTACCGATGATAATGGTGTTCCCTTTGGTTCTAACGGAAAAGTAGATTTACTAATAGAATGTTCTGGTGTTCCACCAGTACTTACAGAAGCCATTGGAGTTGTTAAACCGGAAGGGGACATATGCGTTATTGCTACTTACGGAACAGACGTACAGATCAATGCCACACACCTTACTCGTACCTCTTTAAATATGAGGGGCTCCATGGGGTCTTGTAGAACAGATTACATGGCCGCTCAAAAACTGATGGTTACAGGAATTTTTCCTTCTGAACATTATACGGATTATTATGACTTTAAGGACATCAACCAAGCTTTTGAAGATTCTATAAAGGCTAATAATATGAAGGCCGTTGTAAAAATGAACTAATAATTCATCAAGTCTGATCTTGATCGGACCAACAACATAATATCAAAAAAAACAAGCATCAAAATTATGCACACAATATTTATTACCGGAGGTACGGGCTGCATAGGGTCGGTCACTATTTATAAACTCTTACAATCCAAGGAGGTTGGGAAAATTGTTGTCGCATCGCGGTCAAACAATGTGGATCCATTAAAATTATGGCTCCCGGATGATTTGGATTCCCGCTTGGAGTTCGTTACTCTGGATGTTTCCAATTATAAAGAGATTGAAAGGGTTTTGTTTGAAGTAGACCCTACCCATATTATACATTTAGGGGCATATCAAAGTCCGGATTGTTCTCGTGATCATATAGGAGGAATGGAAATAAATACGGGAGGTACGATGGCACTTTTTGATGCCGCTGAAAAATTATCTAACCTCAAGCGATTTGTTTTTGCAAGTTCTGCCGCAGTTTATGGCATGCGATCTATGTATGCTGAGGCCATTATTTCTGAAAATGTACCTTTAGCTCCACCTAATCATTATGGTATTTGGAAATTGGCAGGGGAACATCTTGCTCGCTTGTTCCATGACAACACTAAAGTGCCCACTGTGTGCTTACGTTTGAATACAACATATGGAAAGGGCCGTGATAAAGGAAAAACTTCGGCACCGACCAATGCGCTTAAGGCTATTGTGTTGGGAGCAGAGGCAGGAAACATAATTCCTTTTGAAATGCCTTATCAAGGTCGGGAAAATTATCATTTCGTTGAAGATGTAGGAGCTCAATTTGCTGCCTGTGTATTACAGCCCTATGAGGGTTTTGGTGCGTTTAACATACAAGGTGAAACAATCCCCATTACCTCATTTTTAGAAATTATTAAAGAACAGGCAACATCATTGGGCATGGGAGACTATGTATCATTATCTGTTGCCGACGGTGCACCGCCAAACCTTTTCGTATGTGATCTGGATCATACTAAAATAGCAAGTACATTCAAAGATTTGCCCTTGACCGATATAGCTCAGGGAATACGAAATTCATTGATAGAATTTAAAGCGATGGCGGAGAAGGGCACCTTGAAATATTCTACACCTGCCTCATGAAAGATATAGGAATAGGATTTATAGGGGCTGGTGATATCGCCGATTTGCATGCAGAGGCCATTAACAGTTTGGCAGGGGCCAAACTTGTGGGACTTTGGAACAGAACCTTTGAAAAAGGAGCGGTAAAAGCTAAAAATTTTGGCTGTAAAACCTATAAAACGGAGGATGAATTATTTCAGGATCCAGAAATCGATGCTGTTTTTATATTGACCAATATGGAAACCCATTGCGACTATACCATTAGAGCAGCTAAGGCAGGAAAACATATTTTGGTAGAAAAACCTGCAGCCTCCAGTATTGCAGAATTGGAACTCATGCAGGAAGCTGTTGATAAAGCTGGCGTTAAATGTATGCCGGTTCATAATTATATTTACGAATCGGGTATACAAAGGGCTAAATCCATGATCGAAAGCGGTAAATTGGGCGATATCTCCCAGTTTTATATGATGTACAATATTCACCATGCCGAAGAAATCAGGGCGCGCTACCCGGGAGTAATCAGACAGATATTGACCCATCATAGTTATACCATGCTCTATTTAGCGGGACAACCTAAAACGGTCTCTTGTTTAAAGTATACGGTAGATACCACCATTGCTCCACAGGAAAATGTAGCTATGGCCAATATCCAAATGCAAAATGGCACCCTCAGTCATTTATCGGCTAGTTTTGCGAATGATGATCATGCCGGGGATCCTTGGACATGTATCATAAAAGTAATAGGAACAAAAGGTAGTACCCGTTATAGTTACAGGGATTGGGTAATAAATGATCGTAACGGAGCCCACTCCCAAACGTACCACTGCTACCCTGAATCAATCAAAAATACAGCAACACATTTTATCAACAATGTTCTGCGTAATAATGAGGCACCACTTTCTAGTCTTGAGGATGCAATTACTTGCCAGCGAATTATAGAGGCTTGCGAAAAATCCGTAGAAGAAGGAATTCACGTGAATATCAATTAATTATATACCAAAAAATGATGAATATGAATAAAAAAGTTGCTTGGGGAAAAATGTTCCTAATGCTTTTCCTAGTCCTTGGTATCTACAGCTGTAGTAAAGAGGAAGACAACACCTTAAAAATTGGACCTAATTCCCATATCGTATTGGTAGGTAATAATTTAGGATCACGAATGTTAAATTTTGGACATTTTGAAACAGAAATGCAGCTTCGTTACCCTAATGATTCGCTTTATATCCGGAATATGTGTGATGGCGGTAACACCGCTGGTTTTAGACCACATCCTGCACGAAATTCACCTTGGGCATTTCCAGGTGCAGAAAAATTTGAACATGAGTCGGGAGAAGCCATCCACTTTGAGGATGATGAAAACGGGAACCGATCTGGTCCTATAGGACATTTTCCTTCTCCCGATGAATGGATTACTACCTTAAAAGCTGATATTATTATCGGGTTTTTTGGCTACCCAGAGTCTTTTGAAGGCCCAGATGGCTTGGAGAATTATAAGGAAGAACTAAGGGCATTCATTAAACATACTTTAAGCCAAAAATATAATGGTTCCACTGCGCCACAATTGGCTCTTGTTTCTCCCATCGCATTTGAAGATCTTTCAGATAAGATGGACCTACCCGATGGGAAAAAGGAAAATGAGAACTTAGAGTTGTACACAACGGCTATGAAAGAAGTGGCTGCGGAAGAGGGAGTTCTTTTTGTGGATGCATTTGATCCAACCAGGCAATGGTACCAAACGGAAAGTTCGGACATGACCCAGGATGGTTTTCAGCTAAACGATTTGGGATATCAGAAGTTTGCCAAGTTGTTGGCTGACAAAGTTTTCGGAACTAAAGAAAGTAAGGCCGAAGAGAACCGTGGATTGGTACTTGATGCAGTAAAGGAAAAAAACTGGTTCTGGCACAACGATTTTAAAATTCCAAATACTGTTCATGTATATGGAAGAAGATACGATCCCTATGGGCCGGACAATTACCCTTTCGAGATCGAGAAAATTCGTCAGATGACCGCAATTCGCGATACTGCTATTTGGGAAGCCCTACAGGGTAAAAAAATGGACTTGGCCAAAAGTGATGCACAAACCAAAAAATTACCTGAGGTAGAAACGAATTATAAGCCCAGTGACAAAAATGGAACGCCAGAGTATTTATATGGGAAAGATGCATTAGATAAAATTACGACAGCACCTGGTTATAAAATAGAACTTTTTGCCTCTGAAGTAGAGTTCCCTGACCTAGCCAATCCTGTACAAATTTCCTTTGATAACAAAGGTAGGCTTTGGGTAGGGGTAATGCCCAGTTATCCCCATTACAAACCAGGCGATAGCAAACCCAATGATAAGTTGTTAATACTGGAGGACACGAACAATGATGGTAAGGCGGATAAGCAAACTGTCTTTGCGGACGGACTTCATCTTACCATTGGATTTGAATTTGCACCTGAAGGCGTATATGTTTCCCAAGGTACCAATTTGGTATTGTTAAAGGATACAGATGGCGATGATAAGGCCGATGCAAAGGAGATTATTTTAAGTGGATTCGATGATCATGATACACATCATGCTATCAGTGCTTTTACTGCTGATCCTTCGGGAGCGATCTATATGGGAGAAGGGGTGTTTCTTCATACTAATGTGGAAACCGCGTATGGTACTGTAAGGGGAACTAATGGTGGGTTCTATAGGTATAGCCCACAAAGACATCATTTGGAACGCACGGCACAATTGCCTATTCCAAATCCTTGGGGAATTGCATTCGATGATTGGGGACAACCATTTTTTGAACATACCTCAGGACCGTCTGCTACTTGGATGATGCCTGGAACAATCGTACCACGCTATGGTGTAAGTTCACCACTACCTGAGAACCTTATCGAAAAGAAACATTTAGTGAGGCCAACTTCTGGTTTGGAATTTGTGTCGAGTAGGCATTTTCCTGATGCTGCACAAGGCAATATGCTAATTGCCAATACTATTGGCTTCTTGGGTATAAAGGAACATTCCATGGTAGATGACCCTAAAACTGCGGGTTATGTTAGTAAACATCAGGAAGATTTGATTTCTGCAACGGACAAAAATTTTCGACCTGTAGATATGGAATTTGCCCCTGATGGTTCTTTGTATGTCATAGATTGGCACAATGTGCTTATTGGACATATGCAGCACAATGCCCGTGACCCTCTAAGAGATCACGTTCATGGTAGGGTGTACCGTATTACCTATCCATCAAGACCTTTGGTGGAACCAGCCAAGATTGTTGATGCCAGTATAGATGAATTATTGGATAACCTAAAACTTCCGGAATACCGAACCAAATACAGAACCAAACGAGAACTACGAGCTAGGGATGCCTCTGAAGTTTTGTCAAAACTAAAAACCTGGGTAGCCGGCTTGGATAAAAGTGAGCCTAGGTACGAACACAATCTTTTGGAAGCTTTGTGGGTTACATGGGGCTTGGATAAAGTTGACGGACAATTACTTAAACAAGTTCTCAATGCAAAAGATTTTAAAGCTCGTGCGGCTGCAGTTGGGGTACTTCGCTATGCTGGACATCAAATACCTGACCAGGCCGATCTGCTTATGCAAGCCGCCAAAGATGACAACCCACGGGTAAGATTGGAAGCCTTGGTTGCGGCCTCTTGGTTGGGTAGGGATGTTGGAATTCCCATTATTACCGAGGCAGGAAAAAAAGGTTTGGATAAATGGATGGAAAAACCATACGAGTCGGCCCTAGCACATTTAAATGGTCACAAAGCTGGCGAAGAACCCAAAGCGGTTATTAAGACAGATTTAAAAGGAAAAGACTTGGAGCTTTTGGTTGCAGGTAGAGAAATATATATGAGGGATGGTTACTGTGCCACATGCCACCAACCCGATGGTCAAGGTCTGGAAGCTTCTGGTTTTCCGCCACTAGCAGGGTCTAATTGGGTAACCGGTAATGTAGATAGACTTATAAAGTTAACCACCAACGGTTTAATGGGGCCTATAGTGGTGAATGGTAAGGAGTATCCCGGACAGGTTCCTATGACTCCGTTTGGAAATTTACTTAGCGCAGATGAAACTGCAGCCGTATTAACATATGTAAGAAATACTTTTGGAAATAAGGCTTCTGTAATCTCAGCAGATAAAGTCAAGGAAGTCCGTGAGAAAATCAAGGATAAACAAGGCTTTTACTCTCCAGAGGAATTATTAAAAGAACATCCAATGGAGTAATATATAAGGCATTTAAATTTGCTCTTGGTTTAAGCCAGATGAAAGAATTATTCTTTCATCTGGCTTTTTCTTTTCAAAATATTTTAGAGGCAATTAGCAACTCTTTATAGGCTTATAGTAGTTTTAAAATTCATGCTAACAATTAGAATTGATCCAAAAGTTTAATTGTAGATCGCCGAAAATTTCACTTTTGTATTGTAATGGCTGTATTCGTCCCAAGATTGTGTTAAAAATACATGTTTTTTAGGATTATACATTAATAAGCCATATTATTCGAGATTATTGTGTTAAGTTTTCATACGTTTATACGACTAATGTATTTTAGCACAAGAATAAATAAAGTTGAACAGTAAAAAATAGTTATTAAATATGGGAAGGCCGGCGACAAAACCAACGGAACTAAAGGACGGATATTATATTGAAGTTCGAAATAAGAATCAAAAATCTGGAGGTATAAAAATTAGAAGGGATACGGAAGAGCAGATGTTATATGCTTTGGAAGAATATAAGAAAAGCAAGGACGTTACTGTACTTGGTAAATTGAAAAATGGTAAAATGATGGATTTGGCAGGCTAGCCTGTAGGAAATCTATAAATTATTTTAAAACCCTGCCTTCTATGGGCAGGGTTAATTTTTTTTTTGGACAAAGGCATATCTTCACCTTTTTTGTTCTGGAATTAAAATGGAATTTTCGGGAATAAGTCAGAGATAAATAGTTAGATGTTTCCCGAATTGGTAACTGCGATATCTGTTGTGGTATAGGAATGTTATGCGCTTATTTTTCCGATTTTCTGTCAAAATCAATTTTAGTAAGCCTTAGGGTCAATTCCAATTATAGATTCTCAATTTAATAAAATAAAGACTAAAATACCTGCAAAATAGCCAATAAAGGCCAACCAGGCTATATGTCGTAAATACCATATAAAATCGATCTTCAAAATACCCATTGCGGCAACTCCAGCAGCAGATCCTATAATAAGTACGCTTCCTCCTGTTCCTGCACAATAAGCCAAAAAAGTCCAAAATTCATGATTTTGGGGAAACGTATCTAAGGAATACATTCCCATTGCCCCTGCCACCAAGGGTACGTTATCTATCAATGAAGACAGCAGTCCCAGTAAAGTATTGGTTATATGAAAATCTTTAAAATTGGTTTCCAAGGCACTTCCCATATAGGCTAAGGAACCATTGGTTTCAATAGCTGCTACGGCCAAAAGGATTCCCAAAAAGAAAAGGATACTAGGGGTGTCAATTTTCTGAACAGTAGCGGCCACGGATAAATGATGCTTTAGTTCAATGGGCTTATTTTTGTGAAGTATTTCTGTTATTAACCATAAAAGACACAAACTAAAAAGCATACCGAGAAAGGGTGGCAAATGGGTAATAGCTTTGAATATAGGTACCATTAAAAGTAGACCTACCCCCAAAAGCAAAATAAAGTTACTTTCCTTGGAACTTATTTGTGTGGCAGTGGTGGTAATTGGCACAAGGGCTTCAGTAGTTTTCCCTTTAAAATTATAAGATGCAATAGCTAAAGGAACTAACAAACAGACTAAACTAGGTAAAAATACCTCGACAATAATGGTGTTTGTAAAAACATAGCCGCCATTCCAAAGCATAATGGTAGTGACATCCCCTATTGGCGACCAGGCCCCACCGGCATTGGCGGCAATAACTATAAATCCGGCAAAATACCAGAGGTCCGACTTGTCCTTTAAAAATTTTCTTAAAATAGCCATCATTACAATCGTGGTGGTTAGGTTATCCAAAACCGCTGAAAGAAAAAAGGTCAATAAACAAAGTACCCAAAGAAGAACCAACATATTTCTGGTTCTAATAATCCTAAGAATAATTTCAAAACCGTTATGGATGTCAATAAGTTCAACAATGGTCATGGCTCCTAGAAGAAAGAACAGAATTTCAGCAATTTCCTCAAAATGTTCTTTGAGTTTCAACAAGGTTTCTGAAAAATCCAGTCCGGTATGGGCAACAATAACCCAAAGTACCACCCCAATAAACAGAGCGGTTGCTGCTTTATCGATTTTTACAACATGTTCCAGAGCTATGACCATATAGCCTGCGATAAATAGAAGTGTGGTAATTAACATGATAATTTTTTTGGATTTTTTAATTTGATTCTCATGTAAGGATATATTTTGCCTATTGTTTTTAAGAGGATGCGAGGGCAACTATTTTATTAACCTCAGGTCTTATTTCCGAGTGCGGTTGAGGCTGGGAGGGAATTTTAATGGGCAATGAACTTATTGCCCATTCTTTTCTCTAAGGACCAGTAGTACTTAAAAAGTCAAATAATATGGAATAGGGCAGTGTTTGGAAAATAAAGAGCATTAAACCAAAACCAAAATGGGTCAAAGGAAAAGGCTTGTGGGTTATCATGATTTTATCCAATTAATAACTCTAAGGTATTAACAATAATCGTTAACAGATTGTTAAAAATATAAGATAAAAGGAGCAATAAAAGTTCAAGGTCTACTTTAATAAAATAATGCTTTTTTACCAATGAATACTTACGAAAAGCTTATGAGCAGCATTTAAGAAGCAGGGTTGGTCGTAAAGAAGCTAGAAATAAAATCGGTTATTTAAAAAAAGAAGTTAGTGTTGTAATCTGAAAATAGCACAATGGTTATATCCAATGAAAAGGTAGTTTTAAAAATAAAAATTGTTAAAATTGAATTCCCTACCTTTTCTTTGATAGTCCTATCCTTAAAAATTGAGGGGATGGGACAGAACCGGTTTTAAATTCATAATTGAAAGCCAATGGGCTGAGGTTTAAATGAGTGGGACGGCCTTGTGTTATTTGAAGTAAACAAGGTCTTGGCTCAATTACTACCATTCTCAAGGATTAAAACAGATACTTTATTTTCTTTACAATCTGCATAGGTAGATTATATGGTGGGTATCGAAGAGGTGCATCGAACCAATTTGCTTTTTTAACAATGGCTTTTTGATGTGAAAAAATGTCGAAAGATGTTTTGCCATGATAGGCACCGATCCCGCTTGCACCAACTCCGCCAAAAGGGAGTTTTTTATTCGTGATTTGAATTACGGTGTCATTGATGGCGCCCCCGCCAAAACTATACCTATTGATTATTTTTTTCTGGAAAGATTTTTTGTTAGAGAATATATAGGTTGCCAAGGGTTTGCCATAATTCATAATATGACGCTCGATATCGGCCTCGTTTTCGTAGGCAATAATAGGGAGTATAGGCCCAAAAATTTCGCCTTGCATCAGTTTACTGTCCAATTTAGGCTCATTGACCAGGGTTGGGGCTAGATAATTATCATCATCATTGCTATCTCCGCCAAATAGAATTTCTTCACCCACTAGCATTGCCTTTAGACCTTCATAATGGTTTTTGCTTACCGTTCGTGAAAAATCAGGTGATGCTTCAATGTTATCTCCATAACACTTGGTAATGTTCTGTTTTAGTGCGGCCACAAGTTTGTCCTTCACTTCTTTGTGTACAAGTATATAATCGGTAGCAATACAGGTTTGGCCTGCATTTAAGAACTTGCCCCAAACAATCCGTTTTGCTGCCAAGTTGATGGATGCTGTTTCATCCACAATGGTTGGATTTTTTCCTCCCAATTCCAAGGTAACGGGTGTAAGGTGTTTTGCTGCGGATTCATAAACAATTTGCCCCACCCGGGTACTTCCTGTAAAGAAAATGTAGTCCCATTTTTCGGCCAAAAGTTCTTGGGATACTTCCAAACCTCCTTCCATGACAGTAACATGTGCCGGTTCGAAAACTGCATTAATAATTTCTGAGATGATTGCTGAAGTATAAGGTGTAACTTCTGAAGGTTTAACCACAACCGTGTTTCCCGCGGCAATAGCGGCGATCATAGGGGCAAAAGCCAATTGAAATGGATAGTTCCATGGCGCAATAACCAATACGGCACCATATGGCTCCTTATAGATCCAATCAGAGGAAGGCCAATTCATTAAGGTAGCAGATTTTCTTTCAGGCCTTGCCCAAAAGTCTATATTTCGCAAGACCAATTTTAGTTCCGCCAATACGAATTGGGTCTCTGCAGCCAAGGTCTCGAACTTAGGCTTTTTGAAATCGTTGTAAATAGCTTGGGCAATAGCATCCTCACGTGCAATTATTTCTTTTTGCAATCGCTTTAATACTTTTTTTCGAAATGAAACATCCTTGGTCTTTTGTGTTGCAAAGAAATCACGCTGTTTTTGTAATATGTCCATGGGCATTAAATTAATATAAAAAACATCCCCAAAAGTATTCATTTGGGGATATCATCAAAATTATATATTAGATCACAACATTATGAATATGAATTCACCAATTAGTGCAATTTTCAGAATTTATAAAGATTCCAAAGTTAAATGAAAGAACAAGGTTGGCGTATCGTAATAATCTTGTTCCGTATGTATTCCCAAAGCGACGTTCATCGTAGTTTCGGTAATTTCCTTTAGAATTACTATGTTACTGGTTTCTTTGAAACCCAAATATTCTCCTAAAATAAGACGTTGCTTTCCTGTAAAATTTACACTTACAGGTCCTACCTGGGGATAAAGGGTGTTAATGGTAAAATCTTCTTCGTTAAGCTCCCAGGTGGCATCGGTTATAGGCGCATAGATGGCATGAGCCAAGGGCACGTTAGCGAGATCTGCCGAAACGGCAGTAATATTGGCTCCGTGAAATGCACTGGCTTGTATAATGCCCATAAGGCTTTGGCCATCAATATTATCCACTTTATAGGTTCCGTCATAAACAAAGGTAAAGGCATCGTCATAGGAAGCGCCCAATCCTACGGCTCCCAGTAAATTGTCAAAGGATGCGATCAAAAGGCCTAGTTTATTTTCGATCATTCCGGCACCATCCTTACCTGCGGTATATGCTTTTTTTAACCGCCATGTTTTACCCTGCGGTCTTGCTGGCCCACCTGTCAATAGAATATCAAGTGTGGGAAGAATTGTGATTTTTTTAGTTTCCGAGTACGTGCCGTTTGAGCCAATTACTGTCATAACAACGTTGTATGTTCCGGGGCTGGCAAAGGCATATACAGGATCTTCTTCAGAGCTAGTAGAACCGTCGCCAAAATCCCAACTAATAGAAGTGGTATTTTCAACCGTTCCATTAAAAGTTACCACAGAGCCTTCGACTAGGAATTGAAAATCGGAGAGGGGTAGTTGTGGTTCATTATCGTCGCTACAGTTAACCAATATTATGGCTAGTAGTAGTGTACTTAATATCTTAATATTTTTCATCTGTTTATATTTATGGTTTTACATTGGTCATATGTAACCTTTGATGATTAAAATAATTATTGCTCTTTGTGTTTAAGGATTATTTTAGTCATGTGGGTTTCATTTAGTTGTTTTTTTAACGCTTAGTTTTTATCCCACCATACAGGGGTGTCTATTTTATTTGCACCCTGTCTTGCAATGGCTTCTTGGACGTTGGAGCTGTTTGAACCTTGTTCAAATGAAGAGTAATTAAACCTAGTTGGCATGATACCGTTGGTTGCACCTTTCGATAAATCCTCACTAGTTCGAACAGGTATTATAGGATAGCCTGTACGGCGTATATGCGACCATCCCTCAAAGAAATTTGGGGTAAGTGACAACCACATTTGCACGCCAATTTGCTCTTCATCGTTCACACCTGCCAAAGTAGCTGTAGGTGAGGCCATGAAACTAGTTATCTCCGCAGCATCCACTTTCCATTGCTTTAAGGAAGCTTCAATACCAGTTCTATATAATGAGTTGGCCGTTGCTGGGTCATTGTCATAGGCCAAGGCCGCCTCTGCCCGTAACAACCAAGTTTCAGCAGCGGTCATCATATATAGTTTACTTTCTGGGGAAGATAAAGCAAGACCCATATTGGATAAGTTGGCAAAATTGGAATTTCCAAAAGCCTGATCGGTCAACCCGTTTGTAATACCGGAATACTGTCCGTTGCCATCCATACTAACAAACACCGCCAGCCTTGGATCATTGGTACCCTGTAATTGATCGATCAACAATTTGGACATCTTTATGGACGGAAATCCTGTTCTTCTATTAAACCATGCATTTCCAGTACCTTCGGTTTCAATCATAAAGGCATCATGCCCAGGGGTTTCCATTAAGGGTTCAGATAAACATTGTGCCACTGTAGTTTGTGACGCACCCGGGTCTGCATAACGCATGCGCATTGCTAGACGAAGTCGAACGCTATTCGCAAATCGCACCCATTTGCTCAAATCGTTGTTGTAGATCGGGTCGGAATTGGGATATGCCATTACAGGATCTGCAGTCTTTAAAATCGCAATACTGTTTGTCAACCTAATGATCATATCTTTATAAATGTCCTCTTGAGTATCATATTTTGGCAACAAAATATCTTGTGATTTGCCTTTTCCGCCCTCAGTGTAGGGTACATCACCAAAAGCATCGGTAACCTTGGCATAAGCTAACACAGCAATGATATTGGCAAGGGCATTGCGTACATTGTTTTGGGTGCCAACAGAAGAAGTTAGTTCCAAAACTTCCTCAATATGACGGATTGCTCCGCTATAACCATCATTTAAAATACTATTGTAATCCCCGTCATGACCATCCCCATATTGATCTGGGGCCCTCCAAGTACTTCCTGCCACGTAGTAATGGGCGTACATACCGGCAAAATGGGCAGAGCCATTATCCGTAGTTCCTTGAAATAAGCTTCTTACCGCCTTGGTAAATAAGGCAGAATCATCTATCGAAGTTACGGCATTCGGATTATCATAAAGGTCCTCCAAATGGCCCTCACATGAAAGGAACAACATTCCTGTTACTGCGACAACTATTGTTTTTCTTATTGTATTATGTATCGTTTGCATAGTCATCTGTATTAAAAGTTGATTTTTAGGTTAACTCCATAACTCCTTGTTGAAGGCAGAGATGAGTGTTCAAAGGCAGTACTGGCCGGGCCACTACTATAGGTTGCCTCGGGATCTATATCACCGGAGGCATTATATATAAAGAGTAAGTTTCTGCCAACAGCCGATAGACTTGCCGATTGAATAAACGTGTCTCGCAACATGGTTTTAGGAAAATCAAAAGTCAATGCCACCTCTCTAAGTTTAACGTTGGTAGCATCGAGAATGATGTCTGTGGCAACTTCATTTGAAAATATATCTGTAAACTGTTTTAGTAGAGCGCTGGTTGAATTGTCATTTTCAAAACCAGTAAATTCATTGATGCCCTCCTCAATAATTCCGTTTTCCCTACCTACTAAACTACGGACATCAGTTCCGAAAAACAGACGATACCCTCGACCGTACGAATAATACTCCCCGCCAACTTGGGCGCTGATAAGCGAACTTAAAGTAAAGTTCTTAAAGCGTATCTTATTGGTAAAACCACCATACCAATCTGGATTTATATTTCCCAAGGCTACACGATCTCCTCTTTTGGCGAGGCCATCATTGCCGATTATTTTTCTTCCGAAATTATCCTTCAAAAAATCATTGCCATATATGGTTCCGAATTCTTGGCCTGGTCTTGCTTCAACGGAAGCGGTCCAGAGAGATCCTAGTGAAATGCTTTCCAGCCCTTCATTTAATGTAACTACCTTAGAGTTACTTTTGGTAAAGTTAAATCCCAGGTCCCATGAAAAATTATCAGATTCAAAAGGAATCAGATTCAATTGGGCTTCAATACCCTTATTTTCAATTTCTCCTGCATTGATCACTTTTGACGAATACGCCGTAGCTCCTGAAATTGGAACTGCCATAATTTGGTCTGTTGTATTCGTTTTGTAATAGGTGACATCCAATTGGATCCGATTCTTTAAAAAGCCTAGATCTGCCCCAATTTCCCATGATTCGGATGTTTCCGGTCTTAAATCAAAAGAGGGAAGACTTCCTGAAATCGAAGCTACGGTATAGGGTAAGGTTACCGTTTGGTCAACGTTGTAAACTGCCTGCGTTCTATACGGGCTGGTGTCGTTCCCCACTTTGGCAAAGGAGCCCCTTAGTTTACCCTGACTTAATATGTTGGAATTGATGCCCAACAATTTCGTGAATAACAAACTCATGTTCTCGGAATGGTACCAATATGAATTATTCGCCTGCGGTAATGCTGAAGAATTATCATTTCTTAAGGTAGCATCGAAATATAAAAAGCCTCCGTAGCTAAATTGACCTAGGCCATAGTAGGAATAAATAGCTTTTTTTGAAATTCCTTCAGAGGAAAATGAATTTTTATAATTGCTGATTCTATAAAAATTGGGAACCTTGGCGTCATTACCCGAAATATTTTTATAGCTACTGTATTCATTGCGATAGTTGGCTCCCAAACTTAGGGTTACATTGAAATCCGAAATGTTGGTCGAATAAGTTCCTAAGATGTCCGAGTTCCAGATATTGCTTTTACTGTCATCATGATTGTATGAACCTAATCCGTTTTGAACTGCCTGTGCCCCAGTTGCCCCATAACTTGTAAAATCGTTTATAATATAATCCATACCCGATTTTGCCGTGATATTGAATTTGTCATCAATCTCCCAATTTGCGGAGATAAAGCCTTGAAAATGATCTTTTTCATCAACATTTCCAGCATTTTCAAGTGCCCAGAAGGGGTTGTTGAATGTATTGTCCAGATTCCATTTGATTTCTTCTCCGTTTGCGTTCACTGTATTGTTCTTGACATCTGCCAGACGGATATCCCGTGGCATTAAGGAAAGTTGTAAGGCCGTATTACCACTACCTTCCGCCAGTTGCGGCCTATTTTTTACTTTGGAAGTGATGTAGGTCATTTTTCCATCAACGCTAAATCTATCGGTCAATTTAGAAGAACCTCTTAAGCTCATTGTCTGTTTGGTCAATGTATTGTTACTGACGATGCCTTGTCCATCCTCATCGGTTATTGACAATCTAAAGGAGCCTTTATCACTTCTGCCTTCAAAAGCCAAGGTGTTCGACATTGTAAATCCGGTTTGATAAAACTCCTTATATGGATTCCTATTTGGGTTGGGAGAGTAGGTGTCTTGCCGTCCCAACCAGTTGGTATAGGCTTGTCCTTCCATCTTTGGGCCCCAGCTCCATGAAAAGGGATAATCTAGAACGGGTCGTCCATCGGCATTTATCGGCGCAAAATCGCTAAATGCTCCGGCACCGTATTCGTTTTGAAAATCTGGGGTTAAGGCAACATCCGAAAATGAGAAGGACGAATTTAATGAAATACCAACACCATCCTTTTTAGTTCCCGACTTGGTAGTAATCAAAATAACTCCGTTCATGCCCAGCGAGCCATAGGCTGCGGCAGCACCTGCCCCTTTTAGTACACTTATGGTTTCTACGTCATCAGGATTGATATCCGATAAAGCATCTCCCCGGTCGATACCTCCGCCTCCACCGGCGCCACCCGAACCGTTGCTAATTGGAATACCATCCACAACAACTAAAGGTCTATTGTTTCCGTTAATCGTAGTGATACCCCTTAACAGTATTCTACTAGAGCCATCAACTCCAGTATTGGATTGAGTAATCTGTAAACCGGAGACTTTTCCTGAGAGGGAATTCATAACGTTATTTTCACGGGCCACGTTGACTTCCTCAGACGATACCTGGGAGATGGAATACCCAAGTGACTCTTTATCCCTTTGGATGTTCAGGGCCGTAACCACTACCTCGTCCATCTGTTCGGCATTAATTTCAAGGAAGACATTTATAGTCGTTTGATTTTCAAGGGTAATTTCTAGGGTAGTATACCCAATATAAGAGAATTCAATAATGGCATCATTGCTGAGATTCGCGAGGGTATAATTTCCATCAAAATCTGTGGTCGTCCCGGTCTTGGTGCCCTTCACCAATACACTTACCCCTAAGAGCGGCGTGTTCGTATCTTTTTCTAGCACCTGACCAGAAATATTTTTTTGTGCCTCGGTAGTAATTATAGTGCCAAATACGGCCAATATTAGAATTAGTTTGTTCATATAATTGTGTTTGGTGGTTTGTTTAAGTTATTGTCCGGTAATAATGAAATTCCATTGCATATTGGAAAAATTTAATTCCTCAGTGCCAGAATATATTCTGCTACGGCCATTTTAGCTTCGTCCGATAAATAGTTCTGTGGTGGCATTTCAGGATAATCCTCCCTAAGGTTTTTGGGATTACTGATATAATCGACTATACCTTGGGGGTTATCGTGGTGAATTGCTTGAAGGATTTCGGTTGGAGGACCGATCAATCTGGTGCCAAAAGCATGACAACCGGCGCAGACTCCATAATAGGTAAGCTCGCCCAGTTCTTCTTTAGAAACCGATCTTGGTGGCACCGGAGACGGAGTCATCATCGTTGGTATATCTTTGGTATCGGTTATTTGTGCGATGCCATAATTATCCAAACCAAAAGTTCTATATCTGTTCTTATCCCTAATCGTGCTTCCGGTGCCTCCGCCATAAGCGAAAATATCTGGCCCTTTGGAATCCATTTGAGTAAGCATTATGGCTTTTATTTCACCAGTTGGGTCATTCCCGTTATCAAACATGATATTATCAAGAATTACCACCCTGTCAGGGTTTCCTTCGGAATTTGGGTCATTGGCTTTTGGGTCGCCTGTTGCAAGGTCAACAATGGTAATCCCAGTATTGTTATTTCCCGTTATGATATTATTTTCTACAATTACATCATCCGCGGCCATAATTAGAATTCCTGTGCCAGATGGAATTCCTGCAACGGTTGATCCGGGGGCGCCAAAGTTTTTGTGGTTGTTGTTTACCACAAAATTATTGCGCAGTATAACATCAAAGGTGGTCTTTATTGGTAACCCAGGTGTTACAAAGGCTAGTAGTCCTCCCGTATTGTTGTGGACATAATTATTCTCTACCAAACAATGTCTGGAATTTTCAATTTCAATACCCGCAACATTATCAAATACTTCGTTATGTAGTACATCAACATTATCGCACATACCTACATAGATAGCGGCATCCGCTATTTTACTCAGTACATTATGTTCAATAAGTCCGTTTTTTCCATATTGTGGAAAAATGCCATAAACACCGGTGTCAATGATCCAGTTATTGCGGATTATAAAGTTGTTACCAGCCTGGCCCATTACACCGTTGCCTTTGTAGTTGATGATTTTAAAATTCTCTATTAGAATGCCATTGCCAGAATAAAGGAAGGCATCATTTATTTCCTTTTTACCGTCCAGGGTGGGCCATTCTCCATTGATGACGACTCCTTGTAAGCTAATATTGTCCTTATCAATGTAGACGTTCTCCGAATACGTTCCCGGATAAACACGGATAAGATCACCTTGAATGGCTTGTTTTACGGCATTCTGGATAGATGAGCCATTCTTAACTTCTATAATATTTCCTGTAAATTCTTGACTGGAGGCTATTTGAGTAGTGTCATTGGATAGTCCAATGTTTCTATATTTCATTGTTGACGGAATCGGAACTGTCTCTACACTTTTTGGTCCAAAGAATGATTTTCCGATAAATACCCCAATGCCGATGAGCAAAAGAGCGGTGATGATTTTTACAAAAGGCGATTTTTTATTCATAATTTAATTGATTAAGTCGATATTTTAAGTCCCGAAGGAAGTGCCTCAGGAACTTTTGGTTTAAAAGATTCGTCGGTCAAGGTTTTAAGAAAATCTACTATGCGGTCTAATTCGTAATCGGTTAAATTGGGTTCCCAAATATGCCAGTGTATCAATAAGTTTTCATCCTCCGGAATAGCATGACCCCTTCCGTCTGTATAAAATTGAACGGTTTCACGAAGGGTTTGGAATCTTCCCGAGTGCATGTAAGGAGCAGTTTGGACTATATTTCTAAGACTTGGAACCTTAAATGCCCCTCTCAGGCTTTTGTCCTCAAAAGGGATTTCGGCCCCTGGATCTAATGGTAGTCCATCTGGTTCGGGGGTGCCTATAACGGCAAATTGTTGATTGGTAAAAAGGGGAGGGGTATGGCATTCGGCGCAACGGGCTACGAACGACCTAAAAACATTAAGACCTTCTATTTCATTTTTATTCAATGCTTCGTCGTACCCATGGGCATATTGGTCATATTTACTGTTTAAAGAAATTAAGGAAGATTGGAAGGCGGCAATGGCCTTAGTAATTTCTTCGAGCACTATAGGCACGTCATTATTCCTATTGGGATATGCTTCTGCAAATAATTTTCTATAATTTTCTATTTCATTTATAGTCCGGAGTAAATTCTCCGGTGTATTTCCCATTTCTTCCTTGGAAAACAAAGGTTCCAACATCTGCTCCTCCAAAGTTGAGGCCCGACCGTCCCAAAACAGCTTTTTTAAATAACCTACATTATAAAGGGAAGGTGCCGCTCTTTTCAATCTATTCCCATCCTTACCCCGGCTAGTTGCTAATCCATCGCCTAATCCTTTGTTTGGATCATGGCAGGTTGCACAGGAAATGGTTTGGTCGGCTGATAGAGCGGGGTCAAAAAATAAATACCTTCCCAAGTCAATTTCTTGGGGAGAAAAACCATCGCGAATCTCTGGTAGGGCAGATTTTAACCCACCAACACCCGCTTTGTTGGTTATGGCATATTGACTATATAGATTCTTGGCTATACATTCATTATTTGCATTCAACTTAAATCCGGGAGGGCAAGTGCTTTTTAGAAGTGGAACAGGATAGTAGGCTGTGGGTCTTTGGCCTGAAAAAAATACAAGTGCTAAGATACCTAGAATTGACCCAGGTATAATTATCCTTAATATGACCCTACTTTTTTTCACTCGGTTTTATATTATCCTTTGTTATTCAATAAAATTTTTTACTATTAAACCCAAGCGTGCTAAACCGCAATAGTACAATTGGATTGATGGATTGTGTTGGAGCTAAATAGCCTAACATTTAAATAATATATTCCGTTCATCGCGTTACACAAATACAGTGTATTTGCACAAATTAACGATGGTGTTTCAACTACCTATTATGTCTATGAAATTATGTGATGAAATAGCCCTATTTGGGATTAATGGGACATTTTCTTTAGTTGGAGGACCTTTTCAAAGCTGGTCTTGTAACCAAATGAAACAGGAATTTTTTCTTCTGGGGTATATTGGATACTTAAGGTGTAGCCTTTTTTTGTTTTCTTTACAGAGTTGATATGTGCTGTATTGACCATATAGGACCTGTGGATGCGAATTACCTTGGAGTCTTTAATAATTCCGTCCAATTCCTTGAAACTCATTCGAATGAGTTCCTTGTTGAATTTTTCTCCTTTGAGGTAAAAGAGTTCTACATAATTTCCTGCAGATTTAATATATAATAATTGGTTATATTTTATAGCTAATAAAACTTTATTGTTTTCCCCATTTAAGATCAACAGATTGCTGTTCCCTTCCTTACCAGAGCTTTCTATATTAAATTGAATTTCTTCTTTAAAGGAGGATAATTTTTGTTTAATCTGGGCGTACCATAAAAACAATGTGTATGGCACTACCACAACAAGACCTATTTGTCTAAACGTTATTAAAAATTCCCAAATACTTTCTTGAAGAGTCGGAATAGGAGGGCTATAGGTAAGCTCAAATATAAGGGCCATCAATAGCATTTCCATTAAGCCCCACGGTAACAAACTATAAATTTTAAATCTCTTAGGTCCAATTATTGTGCGCAGTACAAACTGACTAAAAATTAGTACCATGAAGCCTATTAGGATAAATTCCCAATAATAGTTTTCGCCCCATTCACTTATTTCATATGGGGCATAGAGCTTTATAAAAATGAACGAATAGAGGCAGATAAAACCAATCAATAATAGTTTGTTCCTGGTGGAATCAAGAAAAGGAATATCCTGTTTTAATATAGCTTCAATACGCTTCCTCATAGGTTGGACCGATTATAAAATCAAATCGCTGCAATTTTTTTTGATATCACAGGTTAAATATAATAACTACATCGAATCTAGTGAAAATAGTTTTTATCGGAATGCCCGCTTGGAATTATCTTTAAAGTACTTTGTAGCGTTATTGTTTTCCTCATTTTGTTATATTCTGGAAGAATCCGTTTAAGAATCTGAAACTAATCTAAAAACTTTACGTTAGTGGAGCGGGATCAACGTCTTTACTAAACTTTACATGGAGGTCAGATTGTGAGAGTTTTATTTCTTATCTGAATTTAGTTTTAAAACGCTGGTTTTCATGTCGGCATACCTTGGATCCGGAATGTAGTCCTGCTTTTGCATTTTTATGACCTCTACACTTAAGAAGCCAAATTCGCTCACCACTTTTCCATAAAATCGATAGATCGCTTTTCCTCTGAAGAAATATTTTGCGGCCACAGGGGGGAACAGTACGGTATCAAAAACTTCCCCATGTTGATCTACCAATGTGGCAAAATTCATTCGCGTCCCTTTGTGGGTACGGGTGTTTTTTACCGTCACCAGATATCCGTATAGATCAATATTTCTCCCTAGGTAAGCTTCTAAGTCTCTCTTGCCGAGGTTGTTAGTAGGTAGAGTTGCCAAAATATCAAATGGACTACAAAGGGTGAACCCCATAAGTTCCCATTGTGTAAAGGCCATTTCGAGATCCGTAGAATACAATTTAGGGATCTCAAAATGTTGATGTTTGGCAGTAAACAGTTTGGGTTGGTCCAATTTGGTGTTTTTGGATAAGGATAAATGGGCTTGCCACAAGAGTTCGTGTTTGTTTATATCGGTAAACTTAAAGGCATCAATACGTATAAGGATACTCAATTGATCAATAGAAATAGAGACTCTATCCAAAAAATTGGCCAATGATAAAAAAGGCCCATTTGCATTTCTTTCGGATACTATATGTACTACCACTCGTCCTTCCAATTCCCTTAGGTACATAAATCCGAGGTATAGCTCAGTACCATAAATGCAATTGAGCATAAAGCTTTTATTAATACAGGGAGAATGTATCTTGGCTCCCAGCATTCTGGCTTCGTGGATATAGAACTCGGCACTATAAAATCCTCCTCCATTATTAAGCACGGCCACCATATATTCTAAAGGGTAATAAGCTTTTAGGAATAAGGTTTGATAACTTTCAACAGCATATGATGCGGAATGGCCTTTGGCAAAGGCATAGCCGGCAAAACTTGCGACTTGCTCCCATATTTCAAAAATGAGTTTATCGTCATACCCTTTTTGTCTACAGTTTTCCACAAACTTGTCCTTTACTTTCTGGAACTCTTCTCTAGAGCGGAATTTACCGCTCATTCCTCTTCTTAGAACATCTGCTTCACCCAAAGTAAGATCAGCGAAATAGTGGGCTACTTTAATCACATCTTCCTGATATACCATTACGCCGTAGGTTTCGGGCATAATGGACAACATTACGGGATGTGCCCTTTCCTTAGCTCGTTTCGGATCCCGATGGCGCAGTATGTATTCCCGCATCATTCCACTTTTGGCCACACCTGGCCTGATGATGGAACTGGCAGCAACCAATCCCAAATAATTGTCAACCTCCAATTTTTTTAGCAACATACGCATCGCAGGTGATTCTACATAAAAGCAGCCCATGCACTTGGCGCTCTTTACCAAATTATTAATGAAAGGGTCATTTTTGAATTGGGCAACATCATGAATGTCGAAGGTGCTTATTTTGGCTGGTTGATTATAACTTATAATTTCTAATGTTTCTTCGATTTTTGCCAAACCCCGTTGGGACAGAATGTCAAATTTAAAAAGCCCAACGTCTTCGGCAATCACCATGTCGAACTGTGTAGTGGGATAACCCTTTGGAGGCAGGTGGGTGGCAGAGAAGTAATGAATTGGTTTTTCGGTAATTAGTATACCACCGGCATGGATACTTAAATAATTGGGCATCCCTTTGATTAATTCTCCATACTTAAGTACCAATAAAGCAACTTTATCCAATTGGGAAACGTTGTATTTCCTATCACACAAAATATCTATTTCTTCTTTGGGCAGCCCAAACACCTTGCCCAATTCACGTATGACCCCCTTTTCTTGGAAAGTAACATAAGTACCTAGCAGGGAAACATTGGGAAAACGTTCAAAAATATATTGGGTGATGGCTTCGCGGTCCTTCCAAGAAAAATCAATATCAAAATCAGGAGGGTTAACGCGGTAAAGATTAATAAAGCGCTCAAAGTAAAGGTCGAGCTCTATGGGGTCCACATCTGTAATATGAAGTAGGTAGGCCACTATACTGTTGGCACCACTTCCCCGGCCCACATAAAAGAAACCTTGTTTCCTGGCATGGGCAACAATATCCCAATTGATAAGAAAATAGGAAACAAATCCCATTTTTTTTATCAAGTCCAATTCCTTTTGTAGGCGCTCCAGAATTACGGAGCCTATTTCGGTATGTTTGTACCTTTCTGGCAAGCCTTCTTGGCATAATTTTTCCAAAAGTGCCTCGTCCTTTTTGGTGTCACCAAGGTAAGTGACTAGGTTTTGAGGTATTCGATCTTCTGAAAAATCAAAATAGATGTTACAGGATTGCATTAACCGTTCCGTGTTTTTCAATATAAAATTATATTCAGAGAAGGCTGTTGTAAGGTCGTTTATCGGAAGCATTTTTTCTTCCGGATCGGCTTCTTCCGATTGGGGCAATTTACTGAGTAGTATATTATTGTCAATGGCACGTAATAAACGATGAGCATTAAAATCACGTTTATTTCTAAAAGTTACCGGTTGTTGTACTACTAATTTATCCCTGTATGCTATAATTTTGGAAAAGGGAAGTCGTCTTAGATCTCTAATGGAAATTCCAATAAATTCGTGTTCCAAAAGAGTATTTTGTTTATTCAATAGTACTTTTTCGAACGGATATATTATATAAGCATCTTTAAAAGTAGGTGCCTGGGATTCAATTGTTTTTTCATTATTTAGGTGGTCGGACAAGAAATTGTTTAGCTCCTGATATCCGTTGTTGTTTTTGGCTATTCCTATAAAACATTGATCTACCCCATTTCTAAAGTCGATTCCCAAGATTGGTTTAATTCCAAATTCCTGGGCCTTACGTACAAAATTTAAGCTTGCAGATGTATTATTGATATCTGTAAGTACCAAATGATCCACCTGGTTTTCTTGGGCCAACATCAAGAGCTCCACCTCGGATAGGGTGCCAAAACGCAAGCTGTAATATGTATGGCAGTTTAAGTACATTTTTTTACTTCAGGATGAATGGGCCCAACAATGTTAAACGGTAAAAGAGTTTATTTTGGGATGTATTTAAAAAGATGATCAACAAGGGTATGATTTTTTATTTACGTGCCCTGCTGGTATTTTCGAATCGTCCATTTGGCCCGATAGGCTTATGCCATTTTTATTCTGCTTATGGTACATCGGCATTAATATTTAAAGCCAATATTCCAATAGAGCCCTCTTTTTTAAAGATAATATTTTATTGGTCTATTTTGTTGTGGATTATATAATTTTAAATGTTTCCCACACCAAGGGGATTAGCCACAAATGGAAGTTGCAAAATTATGTGGTTTAAAGCCGTGGTCTAAAATTTGTCCGCTTAAAAAGGTTTGAAGCCTAAGAATTTAATCTTCGACTAGTTGGATTTACTCCTGTTTTCCCACTTCAAATCTTTTAAAATGGAACTCTTAATGCCTATAAAGAAGTACCAGCGTTTGTAGGTGCCAAATGGGGTCCAGTTAAAATTCATCCTAAAACTCTTCAGATCACGTTCAAAACGTAATTGGGTAAGGGTAAACCCTTTGTTCTCCAAATCGTAACCTGAAGATCCTCCGATTTTCCATCTTGGGGAAAGTTGAATGTTTCCAGAAAACATTAAAGAATGGCTGCCTATGGTATTTTGGCGGTTGGAATTACTATAATTAACCGCATATGATAATCGTAGGTCCCAGGGTAATTTTGTTCCATAAATGGGATTTTCTACATCTTCAGAGTCTTTCTTTTCGTCATCGCCGGGCCTATTTTCGTTAAAGTCATTGGCCCTGCCAAAAAGGTCATCATCCCTTCCTCCACTTGATGCAACATAGTCGTATTCATTTTTATCGTCTTCCTTTTTTTCATCTTTCTTTTTTCCAAAAGTCTTACTGTCCAGGGAGTAGCTAAGGTTGGCCCGGGCAGAAGTAAGTCGAAACAAACTACCTCCATTGTCGGCGTTAAAGGTATTGATGCGCGTTCCATTATTGTCAATGGCATAAGGATCTAGACTGGCGCCAAAGTTAATGGCCATCTTATTGTTTAGAATATTTGTTCCTCCGGTCAAGTTCAATGGACTTAATTTTAAGGAATCCGCTTCAAAATTATATCCCGTAGAGAGGTTAAGGTTGCTCAATAGCGATATTTTTTTAGGTTTAGTTGCAGTAGAATCTTTGTCACGCACCTTGGCCTCGAACTGGTTGCCAAGGGAAAAACTCATAGAACTGGATTGGGTTAGACCCGGTGCCCCGTTTAAAGTGCCCTCGAACCTACTATAAAGTTCCAATTCATCATTGGCTCCAATATAGCTGTCATAGTATTGTTCAAATGATGGAGCGTAGCCATAACTTAAAGACGGACGCATAACGTGCCGGATTGCCTGAATTTTTTTGTCGTCGCCAAAATTGACCAGTCCGTATAAAGTAGTCCCAATACTGGTACTAAAGTTATATTTGTTGTAACGGTCGAACCCATTAAGGGTATCCGTAATAACTTCTCTTTTAGTTTCTAGGTCGTACCCTCGTTGATAGGTCTCTATAGCCCAAACATCTTCATAGGAACCGCCAACACTTACACTAAAATGTTTTGCCACTTTAAAGTTGGTACTTAGGGGAATAGTATGTCTAGCCCCAAAAAGTGAATTTTCGAACATCCTACTGGTTAAAAAATCCTCTTCTGTAGTCTTAATGCTATTTCTGGCATTTAGGTTATACTGAAAGTTTACATTTTGAATGATACCCTTTTTTATGCCTTCACGGGGTGCAAATGGATATATACGCTCCATACTGGCTTGCAAGGTGGGTAAGGTTACATCTACTGCACCAGTATTGGTGTTTTGGTTATGTGTGGCCGTTAAACTAAGGTTTACGGATGGATATTCAGGAAACGTCTTTGAATAAGAAATGGACGATGATAAATTGTTCACCTGAGTATTTGGTAAATTCTGCTGAAGCAGGGAATTCCTATAATAGGAACTACTCCCTAGGTTAACGGAAGCCTGAAATCTAGAATTTGGATTGCTTTTTGCATCTTGGGCATGGGAAACCTGAATATTGTAAATAGTGGTCCGGCTATAATCACTAAAGCCTTTTTGACTTGTGACCAGATTTTCATATCTAAAGTTGACATTACCCCGATATTTATATCTTTTGGTATAAATGGATTGTGTTCTAAGACCATAACTCCCGTTGGTGTATAAATCCCCGGTGAGCGTAAGATCTACATAGTCGTTTACGGGGATGTAGTATCCACCATTTTGCAGAAAATACCCCCTATCTGGATCACTACCAAAAGTAGGCATCATGACTCCCGCCGATCTGCCCATAGTTAAGGGGAAATAAGCAAAAGGAAGCGCTACTGGTGTGGGCACATCCGCAATGTACAGGTTGCTGAATCCGGCAATTACCTTTTTGCCAGGTACAAATTTGGCCTTTTTTACACGAATATAATAATCAGGGTTAACAGTATCTTTGGAGGTGGTTAACTTACCTTCGCTTAGAAAATAAACAGAATCGTTTTCCTTTTTGGTAATCTCCGCGTAAACCTTCATTGCATCGCTTCCCAATTGTCCCAAACCTGCCTGCTGCTCCGTTCTGGAGTTCCAAATAATAGCTTTTTGAGTATCAAAATTAAACCTGATGGAGTCTGGGATTACTTCATTCGTTCCCTGTTTAAAAAACGGCAGTTGGGAGTAATTTCCAAGGGAATCCTTAATGCGCCCAGCGTAGACTTCATTTTTAATATAGTCCATTATAATGATACCTGCCTTTAATTCGGTATCTTGATAATATAGTTCAGCTTCATTGTAAAGATATATTTTTTGATCTTTTTGGCTCATTTTCACATAATCCTTGGCCTTGTATTTAATTTTGTCCAAGAGAAGGGGTTGTTTGCCATTTAAGGAGTCTATTTTTATAGAATCGGTTAAAATAGTGTCTTTTAATTTTGGATCTGGTAAAAGTGGTGCAATTATTGTATCTCTATGAGCAACAATGGGCAATGGCTTAATCTGATCTTCTTGGGCAAAGGCAGTAATGGTGCCAAATAATAGCAGCAATAGGAAAAGTACATGATGTTTATTTGATTGCAAAGCTATATATCCTATTTTTGTAACGGTTTAGCTACATTTTGGGTTCAAACTTACATATATTTTTTGTACTGCCTATAGGGTATTGCGATAAATTTAACCTTATTAAAAGATCAAATTATCTCTATTTATATGAATATGAAACGGTTTTATATTATTCCCTTTATTATTTTAACATATTTTCTGACTTCTTTTTCCAAAATTATCAAAACCGATGACAATGACGGAAAATTTGTGGTTGTTTTGGATGCCGGACATGGAGGACATGACCCTGGTAATTTGGGGAATGGGTATTTGGAAAAAAATATAGCCTTAAGGATTGTCTTAAAAGTAGGGGAGATTTTGGAGAAAAACCCTAATATTAAGGTTATCTACACACGTAAAGACGATAATTTTGTAGACCTATACCTCAGGGGTGAAATTGCCAATAAGGCCAATGCGGATTTATTTGTTTCGGTGCACTGCGATTCACATAGTTCCGATGCCCATGGTGCCGGTACTTTTGTATTGGGACTACATGCCAATAAACAGAATTTTGAAATAGCAAAAAAGGAAAACTCGGTAATTTATCTGGAAGATAATTATGAGAGTAGATATGCGGCCTACGATATTAACTCCCCGGAATCTATAATCGGGCTTACCATTATGCAAGAGGAATTCTTAGATCAAAGTATCAATCTTGCCAAATTGATGCAAGATAATTTTTCCAACAAATTGAAAAGAACGGATAGAAAAGTTAAGCAAGCCGGTTTTATTGTACTTCACCAGACTTTTATGCCTAGCGTATTGGTAGAAACTGGATTTTTGACCAATAAGGATGAAGGTGCCTATTTAAATTCTTCAAAGGGACATATTGAAATGGGCAAGGCCATTGCTGAAGCCATTCTTTTGTATAAGGGCGATATGATTTCCACTACAGACGACCTTGCCTTAAACAACACGCCGATTAATCCCGCAACAAAACAGGATGAAGTTAAGGAATCGGTAAATAAATCAGTCTCCAAAGGTACAGGGTCAAAGGACAAGAAATCCGAACAACTTCTGCTGGAGCAGAAACCGGTCAAGAATATTTCAAAAACGGTACTTGTGGTAAAAAATGAAGCTGACAATACTACAAAGGAGTTGGTTAAGGAGCCCAAGAAGAAGGAGGAGGAGCCCCAAGTAGCGGAAAAGACAACCAAGAAATCAGAGAATATTATTTTTAAGGTGCAGATTTTTGCGAGCTCAAAAAATATTCCTTTGAATTCTGAGAACTTCAAAGGACTTAACACTCTTTCCAAAGAGCCTTACAGTAATTTATATCGTTATATGTACGGTAATACGGATTCTCATTTTCAGGCAACTCTTTTGAAGAGCAATGCAGATGCCAAAGGGTATACCACCTCTTATATAGTTGCCTATAAAGATGGGGTACGCATCTCTGAAACGGAGGCTCTTAAATACGGGTCGGAATAATAGTCACTCTTCTAAAAATTATTTCTAATTTTGTTAAGAACTGAAAATAAAATCTTTTGAAAATATCTAGGGAAATAAAAACGGGTATTGTAGTCTTAGGGGGTATACTTTTATTCATACTTGGTTTTAGTTATTTAAAATCTACGCCTCTATTTGACAATAGTAAAACCTTCTATGCCGTTTACAGTAATGTAGGTGGACTGCAATCCGGAACTCAAGTTACTATAAACGGATTCTCCGTTGGGAAAGTAAACGATATAAGGTTTAATGATGCTTCTGGTAATCTTCTGGTAACTTTTAGCGTTAACAATAGTTTTTCCTTTTCCAAAAGCAGCACTGCAGAATTATATGATACCGGAATTATAGGAGGTAAGGGTATTCAGATCAAGCCAGTATTTGATGGTTCCGTAATGGCCAAAACCGGGGATACATTGATTTCCAGTTCCAGACCAGGACTTACAGAATTGGTACAGCAAAGATTAACGCCTTTACAACTAAAAGTGGAAGGTGCCGTGTCCAATGCTGATTCCTTATTGATGAATGTTAATGATATTTTGGACCCAAAAACAAAAAAGGATTTAAGGGAAAGTATCAGGGGGTTGAACGAGTTGGTGCAAAGTTTTCAAGGAAGCGCGAAATCAATAAACAAACTTTTAGCGGACAATAAGGATAATTTAAATAATTCCATTAATAATTTAAGTGCCATAACCGATAATTTTAACCAGCTTTCCGATACCTTGGTCAATGCTGGACTGGGCAAAACCATAAAGGGACTACAGGTTACCATGGGTAATATTAATGATGTGATGGCCAAAATTGAAGGCGGTGAGGGTTCCATGGGAAAATTGATAAATGACAAGGCTCTATATAATAATCTGGCGGATGCCTCTAAAGAGTTGGATTTACTTTTACAGGATTTTCGCCTAAATCCAAAACGGTATGTAAATGTTTCCGTTTTTGGTAAAAAGCAAATAGATTACGCACTTCCATTAGAAGACCCGGCCCAAAAATAGAGATCTAAATTATGGATTATATTCCTAATATTATTTTTGCAATTGTACTCTTAGCGGGTATTGGTTTTTTTACACGTAACGTTAAAAAACTATCCCGAAACATTAAATTGGGTAAAGAGGTTGATACCAGCGATAATAAGTCGCAGCGGTGGAAGAATATGTTTAGGATTGCCTTGGGACAGACTAAAATGGTTGTACGTCCTATTCCGGGAATTCTTCATGTTATTGTTTATCTCGGATTTATTATTATTAATCTTGAAGTATTGGAGATCATTATAGATGGTCTTCTGGGCACACATAGAATTTTCTCCTTTTTGGGGGGAATTTATAGTTTCCTAATTGGATCTTTTGAAATTTTGGCCTTGCTGGTAATTGTGGCGGTGATTATTTTTTGGATTCGGAGGAACATTATTAAATTGAAGAGATTCTTGAATCCGGAGATGAGCGGTTGGCCCAAAAAGGATGGGAATTTAATTTTGTATATAGAATTGGTGCTAATGGTTTTGTTTTTGACTATGAACGCCGCCGATTACCAGTTACAACAAATGGAAGCGGTGCATTATACCAAGGCAGGGGTCTTTCCTGTTAGCCAGTTTATGGCTCCCGTTTTCCACGAAATGTCTATGTCCGCAATAATTTTAATAGAGCGCTCTGCTTGGTGGTTACATATTGTGGGTATTCTATTGTTTTTGAATTATCTATATTATTCCAAACATTTACATATTCTATTGGCTTTTCCAAACACCTATTTTGGAAAGCTGAAGCCAAAAGGGCAGTTTGATAATTTGGAGGCGGTAACCAAGGAAGTAAGGTTAATGATGGATCCAAGTGCGGATCCCTTTGCTGCACCCGAAGAGAATGCGCCTATACCTGAAAAATTTGGAGCCTCAGATGTCATGGACCTTAAATGGGTGCAATTACTCAACGCCTATACCTGTACTGAATGTGGTCGTTGTACTAGCGAGTGCCCGGCCAGCCAGACCGGTAAAAAATTGTCCCCACGTAAAATTATGATGGATACTAGGGATAGGCTGGAAGAGGTTGGCAAGAATATTGATACGAATAAAGGAGAGTTCGTGCCAGACGGCAAACAGCTGTTGGGAGATTATATTTCCCAGGAAGAGCTTTGGGCTTGTACCTCGTGTAATGCTTGTGTTGAGGCTTGTCCCGTGAGTATAGACCCATTGTCAATTATTATGGATATGCGTCAATATTTGGTGATGGAGCAATCTGCAGCACCATCTGACTTGAATAATATGATGGGGAATATAGAAAATAATGGGGCACCTTGGCCATTCAACCAAATGGATAGGCTTAATTGGTCCAAGGAATCATAAAGTAATTACCGCTAAAATGGAAAATGAATTAAAAGTGCCTACAATGGCAGAACTTTTTGCAGCAGGTCAACAACCAGAAGTTTTATTTTGGGTAGGCTGTGCTGGTAGTTTTGACGATCGGGCAAAAAAAATAACCAAAGCTTTTGTCAAGATTTTAAACAAGGCCAAGGTGAGTTTTGCTGTTTTAGGAACTGAGGAGAGCTGTACTGGAGATCCGGCCAAAAGAGCAGGGAATGAATTCTTGTTTCAAATGCAGGCAGTTACCAACATAGAGGTTTTAAATGCTTATGAGGTTAAGAAAGTTGTGACAGCTTGTCCCCATTGTTTCAATACCTTAAAAAATGAATACCCAGGACTTGGAGGAAATTATGAGGTGGTTCATCATACGCAATTCCTGAAGCAATTATTGGAAGAAGGGCGGATTAGTGTGGAAGGCGGACAGTTTAAAGGCAAGAAAATTACTTTTCATGACCCGTGTTATTTGGGAAGAGCCAATAATGTGTATGAAGCTCCACGTGATTTGATCCGAAAATTGGATGCCGAGTTGGTAGAAATGAAGAATTGTAAAAAACGTGGACTGTGTTGTGGTGCCGGAGGTGCACAAATGTTCAAGGAGCCAGAAAAGGGAAAGAAGGATATTAATATAGAACGAACAGAACAGGCTTTAGAAACAACGCCAGATATTATTGCAGCAGGTTGTCCTTTTTGCAATACCATGTTGACCGATGGGGTGAAGAATAAAGAAAAAGAATCCACAGTAGTAGTGATGGATATTGCAGAGTTGATTGCTATGGCCGAGGATTTGTAAATTTGTACTTACCTAGATTCTTTCGAATTGCAGTGAACAAGTAATTTGGAACTTATCAATAAAAAATAAAACCCCAGACTTAAGAAAAACCAAGATCAAGACCAGGAGGAATAGTACCAGACGATGAAAAAAAATCAAGACAAGAATCAACGTTTGGGTGAACATTAAAAATTTAATAAATGCTCGTAGAATTTAATACATTGCCGGATGAATCTAGGGTTTGGATCTTTCAAGCCAGTAGAAGTTTTTCAGAAGAAGAATTGCAACAACTTAGAAAAGAGTTGGATACCTTTATAGCGGATTGGACCGCTCATGGAAGCGAATTGCGCGCTGGTTATGAAATTAGGTATAATAGGTTTATTATCCTTGCACTGGACCAATCGCTAAATGCTGCTTCGGGTTGCTCCATTGACGCCTCGGTACATTTTATACAAGAGTTAGAGAAAAAATACGACATGGAACTTTTGGATAAAATGAATGTTTCTTATAAGCAGGGCGAATTTGTAGCATACAAAACTTTGATCGACTTCAAAAAAATGGCCAAACAAAAAGCGGTTTCCAAAAAAACTATAGTCTTTAATAATTTGGTAACCAATAAGCACGAATACCTAAATCATTGGGAGGTACCTGCAGAAGAAAGTTGGCACGGCCGTTTTATGTAAAAATCACGAGCTGAGGGTGCTACTCAACCCGTTGTTTGGGTTACTTTTCGTTTTTATACAATAATGTAGTTAATTGTTAGTTACCATCAAAGATGGATTTTTTTATGCGCATAAACCACTTAGTCTTAATACTCTTTATTTCATTTTATACAGTTCACGGTCAAATGAATCCGTTAGTTACCACGGATTCTTTGTCACAACAGGGCTGGGTAAATACCACTTATGATCAAATGTCCCTCGATGAAAGATTGGGGCAGTTGTTCATGGTAATGGTTACCTCCGATCAAAATAAGGCCGGTTCTGAAATAACTAAAAAATTAATAAGGGAACATCATATTGGTGGAGTTATTTTCTCAACTGGCGGTCCTGTCCGACAGGCCCAGATGACCAATGATTTTCAAAAAAATGCTAAAATTCCCTTAATGATAGGCATGGACGCCGAATGGGGTCTAGCCATGAGATTGGATTCTACTTATGCTTTTCCTTGGAATATGACCTTGGGAGCCATTAAGGATAATTCCATAGTAGAAAAAGTTGGAAATCAAATTGGAAAACATGCCCATAGATTAGGGGTGCATATTAACTTCGCCCCTGATATAGACATTAACATTAATCCTCAGAACCCAATAATTGGGAATCGATCTTTTGGAGAGGACCGTGAAAATGTGGCCCAAAAAGGAATATCTTTTATGAAGGGTATGGAAAGTGCTGGAGTACTTTCAAGCGGAAAACATTTTCCAGGACATGGAGATACTGCCGTTGATTCACATAAAGCTTTACCCGTAATAGATTTCACAAGGAAGCGTTTGGATAGTATAGAATTATATCCCTTTAGAAAATTGATCAATGAGGGCTTAAGCAGTGTTATGGTAGCTCATTTAAGTGTCCCAAGCCTGGAAATAAAGGAGGGTTATCCATCTTCCCTATCGGAACAGATCATTGGAGATGTGTTGCAGGAGCAATTAAATTTTAAGGGATTAGTGTTTACAGATGCACTAAATATGGCCGGAGTTTCCAATTTTGCCAAAGAAGGTGAAGTAGAGCTTTCAGCGTTTCTGGCTGGGAATGATATTCTCCTAATGCCATTGGATGTTGTTAAGGCTAAAGCCAAACTTACGGAAGCCTATAATAAAGGTAGAATTACCGAAAGCAGGCTATCAACTTCCGTGAAGAAGATATTGATGGCAAAGTATAAGGTGGGTCTAAATCACTATAGACCTATTGTAATAAAACACCTCTATGAAGATTTAAATTCGATAGAGGATGATGTACTTTACGAAGAGGCTATTGAGAATGCAATTACAGTGGTCAAGAACGATTTTTCCTTGATGGCGATCAAGAAATTGGAGAATAAGAAAATTGCCTATGTCAAGTTCGGAGATGCTGAAAGCGATCCATTTCTGAATGAATTGAATAAATATGCTACGGTAACACAAATTAATGGTAAGGACATAACCACACTAAAACAAAAATTGACTGATTTTAACTTGGTAATCATTGGGTTGCACAAGAGCAATGAAAGCCCATGGAAATCTTATAAATTTAGTAAAAATGAACTTTCTTGGTTAGGGGAAATAGCAAGCCAACGGACCTCCAATCTGATACTTGCCTTATTTGTAAAACCATATGCCCTGTTGGAGGTGCCTTCATTTGATAGTATCGATGCTGTTGTCATAGGTTACCAAAATAGTAAAATAGCCCAAGAGAAGACGGCACAGGTCATTTTTGGAGCCATTCCGGCCCAAGGGGTTTTGCCAGTTACCTCCCATGATGAATTTCCTGTAAATACAACTATTCCCTTAGAATCATTAATGCGTTTGGGATATAGTCTTCCGGAAAGGGTAGGTATGAGCTCTTCTAAATTGGCCAAAATAGATGAAATGGTTAAGAATGGTTTGGATTCCTTGATGTTTCCAGGAGCTCAAGTTCTTGTAGCTAGGAAAGGAATGGTAGTGTACAATAAAGGTTTTGGAAAACCAACGTATGATTCCGAGGAAAAAATAACACCAGATCATATTTATGATTTGGCTTCTATAACCAAAATTTTGGCTACCCTGCCAATGATAATGAAGTTGGAGGAGGAAGATAAAATAGCATTGGATGATACCTTTGAGGAGCTTATACCTGCTTATACGAATTCCGAACTAAAAAATGTCACTGTTTTAAAGGCCCTTTCACATTATGGTAGATTACCCGCCTGGATAGCCTTTTATATTAGCACCTTGGATGATAAAAGAAAACCCTCCAATGAGTTTTATAGGCACGAATCAACAAACGGGTTCTCCGTTAAGGTGGCAGACCAATTATTTATTGCGGATGTGTATAAAGATTCCATTTATAACAGAATCGGTAGGCAGCACCTTAAATCCAATCGGTATAGGTATAGTGACATAGCCTATTATGTTATGAAAAAATACATTGAGGATACCTATAACGACGGATTAGATAAATTGTCCGAGGAGTTTTTTTATAAACCCCTTGGTGCTACCCATACCGGATTTAATCCACTAAACAAGTTTTTAAAGGGGGATATAGTACCCTCGGAGGAAGATAATTATTACAGATACCAGACTGTACAGGGCTATGTGCACGACATGGGTGCGGCCATGCAGGGGGGCGTTGGAGGTCATGCCGGACTTTTTAGCAACGCCAATGATGTGGCTAAAATTATGCAAATGTACCTGCAAAATGGTTTTTATGGCGGAAAACAGTTTTTAGAGGCCAGAACGGTAAAGAAGTTCAATACTTGCTATTTCTGCGATCAAAATGTGCGACGCGGCATAGGTTTCGATAAGCCGGAGGTACACGGAGGGGGGCCGGCTTGTAGTTTGGTGTCAAGAAAAAGTTTTGGGCATAGTGGTTTTACGGGAACCTATACTTGGGCCGACCCAGAAAAGGATTTGGTTTATGTCTTTTTATCAAATAGAACTTATCCCTCTGCTTCCAATACACTATTAGTTAAATCTGGGTTAAGAACACGGATTCAGAAGGCTATTTATGAAGCCATAATAAATTAAATACTTACTTTGTAAAAATATGGACCGTGGTTTTTTGGGAAAAATATCATTTTGTGTAAAAGCATACTGAAATGTTATCCCAATTCGCCCGACTAAGGCATTTTGGAGTACAATAATTGATTGGATCCGTAGGGTATTGCGGTGACATGTGACTACTAAAATGCAATAAAGATAAACACATGAAAATAGCTATAGTATGTTATCCTACTTTTGGAGGTAGCGGGGTGGTGGCCACGGAATTGGGGATTGCTCTGGCCAATAGAGGACATGAAGTACATTTTATAACCTACCGTCAACCCGTGCGTTTGGAGTTGTTGAGCAATAAAATATACTTTCATGAAGTACATGTACCGGAATATCCATTGTTTCACTACCAACCTTACGAATTGGCTCTTTCCAGTAAGTTGGTAGATACTATAAAGTTGTTCGGTATCGAGTTACTTCACGTTCATTACGCCATACCACATGCGTATGCTGGGTATATGGCTAAGAAAATGTTGGAAGAGGAGGGGATATATATTCCTATGGTAACAACTTTACATGGTACAGATATAACTTTGGTGGGCAAGCACCCTTTTTATAGACCAGCAGTTAATTTTAGTATAAATCAATCTGATATTGTGACCTCGGTTTCACAGAACCTAAAAGAGAGTACACTGGAATTGTTCGATATTAAAAAAGACATAGAGGTAATCCCAAATTTTATAGACAAGAGGAAATACAGTATGCATTTTACGGATTGTCAACGTTCATTAATGGCATCCGAAGATGAAAAAATCATTACTCACATCAGTAATTTTAGGAAGGTTAAACGTATTCCAGATGTAATTCACATTTTCAATAAGATTCAAAAGCAAATACCAGCTAAGTTGATCATGGTCGGGGAAGGGCCGGAAAAGGAAGGCGCTGAACGTTTGTGTGAGGAGCTTGGGATAGCCAACAAGGTTATATTTTTAGGGAATAGCAATGAAATTGATAGGATATTGTGTTTTTCGGACTTGTTTCTCTTGCCATCGGAGACCGAGAGTTTTGGATTGGCTGCTTTGGAGGCCATGATAAATAGGGTAGCGGTTATTTCCAGTAATACGGGGGGAATTCCTGAGGTGAATATACAGGGCGTTACAGGTTATTTGAGCGATGTGGGCAATATAAATGAAATGGCCGAAAACGCACTGAAGATATTAAGTGATGATGAAACCTTGGAAACATTTAAATCCAATGCGGCAAAAGCTGCTATGGATTTTGATATTTTAAAGGTATTGCCACTATATGAAGCAATATATGAAAAGGCCCTTTTGGCCAGACACGAGAGTTTACAGCAGAATTAATGCGCTTAATACTGATCATATTATCCCTGTTTGGTATTGCCTGTGTTGGGCAAAAAAGTGTATCTCACGATAATGTAGATAGCTCCGAACAGGACTCAAAGAAGCTTCAATTAGTGTTGGAGGATAAATATAGTGGGGTAGAACAACCAGAATTTCAGGTAATCAGGGATCCTAAAGCATTGAAGAATTTATTCCTAAAGATCAATAGAACTAGAAAACCTGGGTTACCAATTCCAGAGGTAGATTTTACAGAAGAACTTTTATTGGTGTATTGTGCAGGAACCAAATTGGATGTTGGCAAATCGGAATTGGTTATTTTAAAAGAGTCCTTGGAAAATATTACCATTGGGCAAAAGGAAAGGACCCTTTCCAAGAAAGAAAACATGAATGCCGCTACAACGCCCTTTTATATTTATAAAATGCCTCTCACCCAAAAGGAAATAAGTTTTCAGTAAATTATTTGTGTCCAAACAATTGTAGGGCCTAATATTTTAATATTTCCATTGCGATTATTTTTAGCAAAATAGATTCATTTCAAATTTTTATGGATTGCCATTGCAACTTTAAGGATTGGCCTATTATAACCGATAAGATACCTTTTTCTTGGATGAAAAATTACGGAGAATCGTAATTTTAAAATATGAGTTTTGTGGGAAACCACTTAACGAGTTTAACAGCATTTAGTAGAATATAAATGGTGTCCATTTAACATTGCCATAGCTTTGGACAAAGATTATAAAGAATCCCAAAATTACAATGTTATGAAAACCTACGCACTTGCAATTACTTTTTTATGTGCTATTTCCTTTAATTATGGTAGTGCCCAAGAATTACAACTTACAGCTAAAGATAGTGTTGTTTCCAGTTCCTGGGTTCTAGGTCTGGGCTACAATATAGTAGACGATTCCGCTACCCCGTTTGGTGGTGATTTCTTAAATATTAAAGAAACATGGCACGCACTTCCTTATCCCTCTTCAATTAGTGTGGGCAGAACTTTTAGGAATGGACTTGGTGTAAAAGCCATTGGTTCCTATAATAAATATGATATTGGGAAGAAAGTCGATGGCGCAATTAATTTAGTGGAAAGAGATTATTATGCTATTGATGGTATGATAAGTTATGACCTGAACAAGATTATTGGAGAAACAGGTTGGTTCGATCCATTTCTTCATGTGGGTGCAGGCTATAGTGATATTGGATCTGTGGGAAGGGCAACTGCCAATGCCGGTTTTGGGTTTAATACCTGGTTCAACGACCGCTGGGGTCTAAATTTTAATACCATGGGTAAATGGGGGATTAAGGAAGGGTCCACCAAGCAGTTACAACATTCGGCAGGAGTGGTATACCGATTTGGAATAGAAAAGGAATTGTCCAAAAAAGGCCTGGAAAAATTGGCATTGATAGAAGAGAACCAAAGAGTTTCGGATTCTATTGCAGCAGCGAACAAGGCTGAGGAAGAGGCTAGGCTTATGGCTGAGCGTTTGGCACAAGAAAAGGAAAAGGCGCGTTTGGCTGCAGAAGAGCAAGCTAGAAGGGATGCGGAAAACAGCCGAAGAACAGCACTGGAGAATAAAATAAAAGACTTGGGGAATGTATATTTTAGTTTAAATTCGTCTTACCTGAGCAAGCCATATAAGGAGCTATTGGATAAGTTGGCTGTGATATTGGAAGAAAATCCTGCAGTGACTATAAAAGTTGGCGCTCATGCGGATTCCAGAGGGGCTGAAAAGTATAACCAAGTGTTGTCCGAGAAGAGGGTAAAACAGACCTTGGAGTATTTGGTAGATAAAAAAGGAATAAATGCTTCTCGATTAACCGGGGAAGGTTTCGGTGAAACACAATTGGTGAACGATTGTGACAATAATACCTACTGTCCAGAATCTAAACACAAACTAAATAGAAGGTCAGAGTTTGAGGTAATTGCTTTTTAAAATAAAATTTTAAGAGCCTACAAAATGTACCATAGGTATTAATAATGATTAAAATAACTAATTAAAACATCCGAGATAAGTGTTGAACATTTATCTCGGATTAAATTTTTTAACCATATTGCACTTTTCGTTAGAATCAATTCAAATATTATTAACGGTAATTAAATAAACGGAGTTATGATTTACAGAAGACTTCAGAAATTGAATTTTTTTTTCGAATTTTTTGAAAAAGACTCAATACTTCCATTTTATGAAAGAGTGAACAACAATACTAATATTAATGGAAATAAGAACATCGGAAAAGTAGAAAAGCCAGCGAACAAAGTATATGTCTTAAACTTTATTCCACCTTATTTAGATTTAAAAATAAACAAGCATAACTTACCTTTTAGATCTTTTCAAGTTAGACCTAGAACCGGTTTTAGTATTGATTTAAATCAACACTCGAGTGCTGACCAATATTTAAAGTCACATTTGGGCTCTAAAAACAGGAGAAATATTTTAAGTAGATTGAAAAGATTAGAATCCTGTTTTGATATTAATTATAAAAAATATTTTGGTGAAATTGACCAGACGGAATATGCATTTTTGTTTGAGGAGTTTGAGCGAATGATAGGTAGTAGGTTTGAACAACGAGGTGATGAGCATGTAGGGTTTCAAAGATGGGACGAATATAGGGATAGTGTATATGATTTAATACTACAGAAGAGGGCTTCTCTTTTTGTTATATATGATAATAAAAAACCCATTGTAATTAATCTAAATTATCATTTTGAGAATATTTTGGATATTGCCATGCCTTCTTACGACATTGATTATTCTAAATTCGGATTGGGGCAAATTGCCATAGCGAAACAATTGGAGTGGTGTTTTGAAAATAATTATAAAAGAGTGGATATGCGTTGGGGAGAATTGCCGTATAAACTCCTTTGGTGCAATGATATCCAAGAATATCGGTGCGACGTTATTTATAATAAAAATATCCCCACAGATATGTTACTTGCTTTTTTAATTTCGAAAGGGATGAGCATTAAGAAATTGTTGATAAAACGCAAAATACTCCCCCTAAAATTGAAATTTTTATCGAGGGGTAGGGAAAAGAATGAGTCAAGTGAGAGAGTTGATATAGCACCTGTTTATAAGCTTGAAGACTTGGCGGAGCTTCCTTCTGGGACAGACTTAAAATCTATAAATATTACGGGAGGTGAGTTTAAATATTTGCGTAATCCGGTATATAATTATCAATATATCCATGTAGAACATACTAATGACATTAATGTTTATAGTGTTGAAAATCATGATAAGACCTATATTATCGAGGGAAAATCGAGTTTGTATAAGCTTATTTTATAACTTTGAATAATTGGCTATTGTATATACATTTTTGTAAATTAAATGTAGACTTTTAAAATGAATCGCTTAGGATTAAAGTTCTGACCATGCTGTACTTATTGAATAAGTTTAGATTTTCTATTCTTTCAACTTAATCCGTGTTATTTGCCAAATTTTGGCTATAATATAAATAGAATATTTTACGTATTAACTAATAATTTAATAAGTGTTCCCCATGCTTAAAAGGTTAAACTTTTTTTTCGAGTTTTTTGAGAATAATTCCTTAATACCATTTTATGATAGTTTAAATAATAAAACCAATGACAAGATTATTTACAATGAAGGTGTTACGGAAATAAAAAAACTCAATAAAGGCATATGTGTTTGTGTAGTAAACATGATTCCATCATATTTTGATGTAAAAATTAACATTCACAATACACCTTATAGGACATTTCGAGTTAGATACAGAACTGGTTATATAATTGATTTGAGTCCATATTCAAGTGTTGAACAATACTTGAATTCACATATGGGCTCTAGACATAGCAAGAATATATTAAACCGATTAAAAAGGCTGGAGTCCTGTTTTAATATTAAACATAAAATTTATTTTGGAGAAATAGATCAAATCGAATACCGGGTATTGTTTGAGGAGTTTGAGCGTATGATAAGAGTTAGATTTGAACAAAGGGGTGAGGAGCACGTAGGTCTTAAAAGATGGGATTTCTACAAAAAAAACGCTTACGATTTAATCTTAAATAAAAGAGCCTCATTATTTGTTATCTACGATGACAAAAAACCCATAGCCATAAGTCTTAGTTATCATTTTGATAATATCTTGGATAGTGCCATTACTTCTTATGATATTGATTATGCCAAATTTGGACTTGGGAATATTGCCGTTGTTCAAAAATTAGATTGGTGTTTCCAAAATAATTATAAAAGAATGGATATGCGTTGGGGGAGATTACGCTATAAGAGGCAATGGTGCAATGCAATTGAAGAGTATAAATGTGATGTTATATATAACGATTTACCAATTTCACGAATTATGGCTTTTGTGGTTTCTAAAATTATAATTTTAAAGAAATTCTTGCTCCTCCATGAAATATTACCGTTAAAAGTCAATTTTAAATTTCGGGATATGCATAAAGCCATCGGAAATATTAATAAAAATAATGGCCCCGCTTATAAAATAGAGGACTTAGATCAACTTCCTCTTAATGAAGAATTAAGTGCTCTGGATTTTAATGCTATAGAGTTTCAATTTTTGCAAAATCCAGTGCGTAATTATCAATATGATAATTTGGAGCACTCCAGGGATATTAATATATATCGCGTTATTAATGAGGAAATGAGCTATATTATCCAAGGAAAATCTAAAGTGCGAAAGCTTGTTTTTTGACTTGTTTGTCTACCTATTCAACAAAAATTTTAGATATATCACCAAATTCACCTTAAAATGAATAATATGATAGTATTATAAAAGAACATACGGCGGATTTCCAATTTAATATAGGTATAAATTATATGCAAGGCATGTAAAATTGATGATAGATTTGGACATTTGCTCAAATGTGATTTACTGTAAAATCTAATTTATTTAATAAGTTCCCCCCATGCTTAAAAGATTAAATTTTAGTTTCGAATTTTTTAAAAAGGATTCTGTTTTGTCATTTTATAATCAGGTATATAATAAAACCAATGAAAAAATTATAGTTAACAAATATATAGACAACAGCGAAAAACTCATTAACGATATATTCGTGGTGAACTATATTCCCCAATACTTTGATTTAAAGCTCGACAAGACCAATTCACCTTTCAGTTTTTATAAAATATCAACCTATTTGGGTTTTAGAGCGGATTTGGATGGATTTAATAATGTTGATGAATACATAAAATCACGATCGCGAAGTGGTATTAAAAAAATATTGAGAAATCATAAGAGATTGGAGAAGTGTTTTAATATTACTTATGAAATGTATCATGGTTGTATTACAGAGGAAAAATATGTTTTCCTATTTGATCGTTTGGAATCAATGATAACTAAGAGGTTTGAACAAAGAAATGAAGATCATGACGGATTGAAAAAGTGGGCATTGTACAAGAGCAGTGCTTATCAAATGATAATAGATAAAAAGGCTTCGTTATTTGTAATATCTGATGGTGAAAAACCAATTGTTATTGGTCTAGGCTTTCATTGTCAAAATATATTCGACAGTGCCGTTACATCATATGATATAGATTATGCTAAGTACGGATTAGGAAATATAGCGGTATTAAAAAAAATGGAATGGTGTTTTAATAATGGTTATAAAATATACGATATGGGTTGGGGAGAATTACCGTATAAACGACTCTGGTGTAATGCAGTAGAACAATATGATGGTCATATTTTGTTTAGCAAAAAAAATATAAAAAATAGAATATTAGCTTTTTTCATAACCAAGATTATGAATTTCAAGACGTATTTAAGGTTCAAGAATATATTACCCCTTAAACTTGGGGTTAAAACAATTTTTAAAAAGAATCTGAAAGAGCCCATACAGAATTCAAATATAAACCCAAAGGTGGAATTTGTAGATTTAAAGGAGATTACACCTGTTTCAGATTGTATTAAAGTTGACACAAGTAGGGAAGAATATTCTTTTTTGCGAAAAGTCAAATTCGATTTCCAATACTTAAATTCTGAACATTCCAATAACCTCAGCATTTACAAAAGTTATGACAATGAAAATTCTTATATAATTTCGGGAAAAAATAGAACTCAGCAGATAATCTTTAAAATGTAAGTACTTGAACCTGTTAATCAGCGTTTGTATCATTATTTAGTTTCACTTAAATGAACATGTTTATAGCTGTAACTGTTTTCGATTTTTGTTATAAAGGAATTTTTTGCAGATTCCAATAAATTTTAATAATCTCCCTTCATGCCTAATAGATTACATTTTTGTTTCGAATTTTTTGAAAGGAATTCTATTTTTCCGTTTTATAAAAGTTTATTTAATAAAAGCAATGGTGATTTGCTTATCAATAATAATTTGGAAAATGGGTCGGAATATATAGATGATATATATATTGTTGAGTATATTCCTCCATACTTTGAACTTAAAATTGACAAGAAAAGCTCTCCTTACGGTCTTTATAAATTAAATACATACACCGGTTATAAGGCTGTTTTGGATGATTTTAATGATGTGGAGGAGTACATGAAAGCTCAGTTTAGTAAAGGAGTTAAAAAAACTATAAACAGTCGCCACAAAAGATTGGAGGTATGCTTTAATATTAATTACGAGATGTTTTATGGTTCTATAAGCCAGGAAAAATATATTTTTTTGATGGATTATTTGGAATCAATGATTTATACGAGGTTTTCCCAAAGAAATCAGGAACATTCCGGTCTGAAAAAGTGGGCTTATTATAAGGATGCTGCCTATCAGCTAATTTTGGATAAAAGAGCTTCTATTTTTGTAATATCGGATGGAGAAAAACCTATTGTAATCGGTCTTAACTTTCACTATCAAAATATTTTTGATAGTGCCATAACCTCCTATGATATTGATTATGCCAAATTTGGACTTGGTAATATAGCGGTATTGAAGAAAATAGAATGGTGTTTTGCAAATGGCTTTAGTAGATATGATATGCGATGGGGAGAATTGGCCTATAAGAGTTTGTGGTGCAATTCTGTTGAGCCTTACGAATGTCACATTTTGTACAAAAAAGGAAATATTGTTAAAAAATTGATGGCCTATTTAGTTGCTTTTATTATGAAGTTTAAGACCTATTTAAGGAAAAAAGGGATTTTACCCATAAAACCGAAAATTAGATCTTTTTTAAAAAGGAACTCTAGTGTGCCAAAACCAATTAATAGTACTGCTCCAGATGTGGAATTGGTCGATTTAACCGAAACTGAATCTATTTCTGATCATATTGAAGTTGACATAATTAACGATGAGTATTCTTTTTTGCGAAAAATAATTTACGATTTCCAATATATTAATTCTGAACATTCCGATAATCTGACCATCTACAAAATGTATGATAGAGAGAAAACCTACATAATTTCGGGAAAAAATAAAACTCAGCAGATAATCTTTAAAAAGGAATTGCTAGAATAAATTAATTAAGGCTAATTAGTTGTGATTATCTGTCCAGTAATAGGTGATAATTTAATTTTTAGTTTAGACTTATTGTAAAAAAGGTTGCTGTCTAAAATTAATTTTCTCTACCTAATAAAGTGGATATGCTAAAAAAAAAGCTGGGGTATACCCCAGCTTTTTTTTGTTCGATTTTTAATATTTAGACATTAAATAAAAATGAATTATACAACTATGAATTTCAAAAATAGTCAATACGGGAAATGAACTCAACGGTGTTTATATATAACTCCTAAAACAAGGTGTCGGGAATTTGCTCGGGTGGGTGTTGGATGGACAGATTTATTTTAGGGTGTGGGGCGACAAGGATATCCGTGGCTATTTCGGAGTGACCATGCCAGTGATATCGGAGCAAACCGTGCCACTTTGAAAGATATTGCAATGATATAAAAAATTAATGTTAATCTATTTTTAAACTCCCTTTTCTCATCGACTCGCCTTT